>Ga0210383_10002015_pt1 | contig 18460 bp, 16 predicted proteins | sample IncBWC14OmetaG_FD_160072 | JGI IMG/M metagenome (GOLD analysis project Ga0210383, IMG submission 160072) | Forest soil microbial communities from Barre Woods Harvard Forest LTER site, Petersham, Massachusetts, United States - Inc-BW-C-14-O ...
GCCGAGCCTGGCGGGACGGACCGCTGAACGGCACCGTGCCGAAATCCGCGCCCTGGCCGGCTTTCGCGAGGCGAGCGTCGCCGATGCGGCGCTGCTCGAAGGTTGGCTGCGTGGTCAGGTGGCAGCCGTCGGGGCCGTTTCGGATCAGCTTGCCGCGCTTTTGCAGACCCGATGCCGCGAGCTTTCGATCGAGCCGCCCACGGCCGATCGTATTGACCGCATCGTCCGCACCGCGATCCACGCCCATGATGATCAGTTTTGTACTGGCATCCTCGGCCGCCTTGTCCCGGCAGCACGAGAACGGCTGGAGGCGCTGCTGCGTCCGGCCGGGAACGAATCCGAGGATCCGCCGCCGGATCAGTCGGCGGGCATGGTGCCGGCATTGCTGCTGTGGTTGCGCGGCGATCCGGGCAAGCCGAGCTTGGCCAGCGTTCAGGACGCGTTGGCCAAGCTGGAGCTGATCCGCGGAATCGGGCTGCCGGCCGACCTGTTCGACGGAGTCCTTCCCCATGAACTCGAGCGATATCGGCGGCGGGTCACGGCCGAGGCGCCCTACGAGCTCCGCCGCCATCCGGAGGCGGCCAGGCTCACATGGCTCGCCGCTTTCGGGCATCTGCACGGCCGGATGCTGACGGACGATCTGGCCGATCTTCTGATCGAGACCATTCACCACATCGGCGCCCGCGCCGAGCGCCGGGTGGAGCGCGAACTGCTCGACGATCTGAAACGCGTCTCCGGCAAGCAAAATCTCTTGTTCGACCTTGCCGGCGCGGCAATCTGGCCGATCTTCTGATCGAGACCATTCACCACATCGGCGCCCGCGCCGAGCGCCGGGTGGAGCGCGAACTGCTCGACGATCTGAAACGCGTCTCCGGCAAGCAAAATCTCTTGTTCGACCTTGCCGGCGCGGCCATCGAGCAGCCCGACGGAATCGGGCGCGATGTCGTCTTTCCGGTCGTCAGCGAACAGACCTTGCGCGATCTCGTCAGGGAGGCCAAGGCCACGGGCCCGAGCTACAGGACCACGCTGCGAACGGTGATCCGCAATTCCTACAAGGGGCATTACCGCCGCATGGTGCCCGAAATCCTCGAGCGCCTGGAATTCCGCTCGAACAATGCGCACCACCGTCCGGTCATTGAGGCGCTCGATCTGCTGAAGCGTTACGCCGGGACAAGACTCCAGACTTTCCCGGTCGAAGAGGTCGTGCCGATCAACGGCATCGTGCAGGGCCTCTGGCGCGAAGCGGTCGTTGAAAAGGATGCCAAGGGACGGCCACGCGTCAACCGGATCACCTACGAGATCTGCGTCTTGGAGGCCTTGCGCGACAAGCTTCGGTGCAAGGAGGTCTGGGTGGTCGGCGCCAACCGATGACGGGATCGGCGCGGTCCTCGATCGCGAGCTGCGGCTTCAGGCACGCAGCAACGCACCAAGCGAAGAGATCCTGTTTGGCATTGGCCGGCAGTACCGCCATTGCCGTAAGCGCCTCGGCCGGCGGCAGTTTAAGCCAGTCGAGATTGAGGCCGTGCCGCTGCGCCTCGAGCAGACGGTCGGCCGGGGTGCCGGCGAGATCGTTCAATGAGCTGCGCGGCGTGGCCTCGATCGCGCGCAAGTCGAGCGGGTTCGCGCGGAAACGGAACCGATCGAAAAGCTCGGCACAGAGCGTATAGAGCGCCAAATCGAACGCGACATCGAAATTCGACGCTAGATGCGCCCGGGTGATCTGCAGCCGGTGCGCCTTGAGGTCGTCAACCAGCAACTGACTGAAGCCGCATTCCTTGCGCAGCGCCTGCTCGGCGCCCGGCGAGGGGTAGGAGGTTTCCTCGTCCTCGTGATCCGACGGCGTGGCGACGAAGGGCTCGTCGCCATCGTCTTGGTTCTCGCCATCGACATTGCCGGCTGCGGCGGCGCCGCGGACGGCCGCGCGTTCGATCAGGCCCTGGTGCAGGCAGAATTCGCCGTCATCGCCGATCGTGACGATGCAGCCGGCCCGGGCCCGGTCCTTATCGCTGTAGACCGCGAGGCCGTTGATCGTCTCGTCGATTTCGCGGCGCCGTTCCTCGAGCTGCGCCGCTTCGGCGGCGAGTTCGTCGCTCCAATCCTCCTCGCCAATTTCTTCGAGTTCACCCAGGCGCTGCTCGATGCGATCGATCTCGGCGACGAGGTCGGCCGGAACCTCGGCCGGCTGCGGCCGCACGCGCGCATATTGCGCCATGAAGCCGTATTCGAGATGGAGGATCGCCTTGGTCCAGGCCCATTGCGGGCGCAGTTCCGCGGCCTTGGCTTCGAGCTTCTCGATCGCGAGGCGTTTCACCAGCGCGGCATCGTCCATGAAGCCGTCGTCGTCGCCGCTAAAGAGATCGCGCGTGACTGTGCCGCCGGCAGCCTCGTAGGGCTCAGTGCCGACGAACATCCCAAGATCGGAATCCAGCGGCACCGCGCTCTCGGTCAGCAGGCGCTTCACGGTGTAGGGCTGGATGTAGGAATTGGACTTGAGCTGGTTCCACACCACGAGCTGCGCCGCATGGTCGGCGCCGAGCGTAAAGGCGGTAACGACATCGAGACTGATGTCGCCATTGCGATAGGCATCGAGCAATTCGGGTGCGAGTTTGCCAAGACGGAGGCGCTGGCGCACATGCCGTTCGGAGGTGCCGAAGCGTCTCGCGACCGCGTCGACTGTGGCGCCGCCGTCGATCAAGGCCGCCATAGCGACAAATTCGTCGGCCGGATTCATCGCGGCGCGGATCGTGTTTTCGGCGAGCGAGGTTTCGATCGCGGCCGCGGGTTTCTTAACCAGGCACGGCACCGGATGGTCGTCGCTGATGACGCCTTCCGCGACGAGTTTCTGCAGGATCTTGAGCCGCCGGCCGCCGGCTTCGACTTCGTAAACGCCTTTGCCGTCGATCGGCAGGGCGTGAACGATCAGGTTCTGCAGAATGCCGTTGGCGCGGATGCTGGCTTCGAGGGCGGCATCCTCGCCCGCTGTCGCCGCAGTCTTCCGGACATTGGCCGGGGATAGGACGAGCTGATTGAGACAGATATTTTGGACTTTGCTGCGTGCGGTCAAAGCGGGGGACTCGGCCAGAAGTAACGGAACGCCTCGAATCTACGCATAAGCGGACAAACCACGAACGAGAGTTCGGCAAACACGTGTCGGAAAACCACCAGACAATGGTTTTCGCACATTTAGTCAATCCGACATGGTTTTTGTACACGAAATCCAGCCAATTTGGCCAGCATCTTGGCAACCGTCCGCGGGTCGATCCCAAACTGACGCGCCGCTTCCCGGCGGCTCAGACCCTTAATCTGAACCGCAAAACGAACCTGAGCATAGGAGCTCCACGCTCTTCATGCCCCGGCCCCTGCCGCTGTCCGACAAAGGCCATCTGCCGCCGGATTTTTACTCCGGCGCTACCGGACTGCCCGGTCGCTGCTGAGGGATTTTTGCTCCGGCGCTTACATCAAGCGCTTCAGCGGAAAGCATAGGCGCCTTGCCGGCTTTCAGCGCAGGTGCCTGTTCCACGGGAGAGCCGCGGCACGCGCGGATCTAGCGGGCATGGTCCCCCTCCCCTACCCTCATGCGCTCCGGTTGCGGCGATGCTTCTCGAAGAGAAGATTGACCGCTTCCTCACCTAGCGCCTGGGTGCTCGTCTCGAGATCGAGGGCAAGTTCGCGAAGTTGGCGCCAAGCAATCGGGTCGAGATAGATCGATAGCACGCGCTTGCCGACGCGGCTCGGCGGTCGCGTACTCGCTGGACTCGCCTTGATCGTGACTCGTTCGGTCGCTGTGTCCTCCGCGACAGGTTCGGCCGCTGGCCTGGCTGCAAAGAGGCTCGGACGCTTGGGCATTGTCGTCATGCTGCCTTTCGGTCATGCCCGCGTGTAGGCATGCCCACAACACTACATATCCACTCGTAGAGCTGCCGGATTTCCTCGGTGGCCTTCCCTTGTGGCTCAAACTCCTGTGCCGTTCGGCCGTCAATCACGCTGTGTGTGAAGGCCGCCCGCTGCGTGATCTGGCGAGGCGCAACCTTCGCTCCCCGGCTCGTCAATCCTTCAGCGGCTTCCTTCCCGATGCCGCTGCGCGGGGGGACCGCATTCAGCACGACGTACGCGGGTTTGCTGGCCGCCTTCGCAAGCAACAGCGTGGTTTCGATCGCCTCAAGATCGAAGGTCGATGCTCGGCAGGGAATCAGCACAAGATCCGCGCTGCGCGCGGCCAAAGAAGCCGTTTGGTCGGCATTGGGAGCCGTATCGAGCACAAGAAAATCGGCGCCGTTGGCTTGAGCCGCTTTCATCAAGGCCGGGAGCCGCACCGCTTGGCCGCTGATGACTTCCGGCTCCGCAGCTTGCCGCCGGTCGCCCCAGCCTGCCGCCGTCGCTTGCGGATCGAGATCGATGATCGCCGACATGTGTCCGGCTTCGGCCGCGGCGGTGCCAAGGTGAACGGCAAGGGTGGTTTTCCCGGCCCCCCCTTTCTGACTGATAATAGCGACGGTTTTCATGGCCCTCCTCCCCAACTCGGACACGCCCGCATAGCCGCATGCTCAATTGACCATATATCCACGTGTGGACATACCATCACGACCACGTGCATGCAAGGGGACATGGAGGGATGTCCGCATCATAACGGATGGCTTGTTCGTGGCGATTTTCGGTTCAAGGCACGCAAAGGCGGCTGCCGTATTGGACGCTATTTGCGGTCACCACACGAAGGATCGGCCCTTTCGCAGCCGGAATGGCGCCGCCACGCGGTCATCAGTGCACCGATTTGGTTCGCTTGCCCCATTTCGCCTCGCGCAACGCCCACAAACTGCCGGCGAGCCGCAATTCGCCTTTTTCGTATTTCCGCAGCATGCCGGCGAAATAGCCGCCGGGGCTGCTGGTGAAATGTCCCGCCTGGCGCGTCGACACCAGCGCCAGCGCGACCGCGGCATAGGGCCGGCCCATAACCTGGCAGGCGCGCCCCCACAGGGTTCGGCTGATCCCCATCTCGCCGCCGAGCCAAAGGGCGGCATCGACAATCGTCGGCCAGGTGATGTCGGTGGATCCCGCCGGGATATAGGGGGAGAGGCGAGGGGTCAGCTCGAGAAGATGCCCCGGCGTCAGCCCCAGGGACTCGGGAAACAGGCCGGTCTGCCGGGAGGGCGAGGAGGCTTCGGGCATCGCCTCGGCCGCCGCGCCACTACTATCTCGCTGAGCAAGTACAGTATCCTTGTTAGGATAAGCTTTTAGGGTTGTAGGTGTATATTGCTGGGGCTCGCCCGCTAGCCCCTCGGGGTGTGTTTCCTCCGATTTGATGAGGTCGCGGACCCACTCCTCAGCCTGGATTTTCCGGCGCTCCAAGCTACTAACGATCAGCGCAAGCTCATCCGACCGGCTGGCGTACCGGCAGGCAATCGCCAGTGCCGCTACCTCCTCGTCGAGCAGCCGCCAGCCTTCGGGCTCGCAGCCCTGCGCGGCGAGCTCCTCGCCGGCCTGGCGGATCGCGCGGCGGGCGAGCGTGGCGCGCCGCCGCAGCCCCTTCATCCGGTCGCGTTCGACCCGCGCCCCGGCGGCGACGCGCACGAACTCGTCGTAGCGCAATGCGAGCGGCGAAAGGTCAAAGCCGAAGGCCTCGATGATCCGCTTGGTCTCGGGATCGCGCCGGCCGTAGCGCTTGCCCTGCTCGTTGTCGCGAATCACGAAGACGCCGGCCTCGAAGAGGACCCGGTTGAGCTGCTTCACGCGCGCCGGCGACAGCCCGAGAAATTCCGCCTGATGGCGCGCCGAGGGCCAGGCGATCGGCCGGCTGCCTTCCTCCCAATCCTGCGGCTGTGTCTGCTTCACGAGCCAGGCGATAAGCTTGTAGGCGTGCACCGGCAGGCCGAGATAGGGCTCGGCCTCCTGAAACGCGGCGAGAAGGCGCAGCGGTTTTGCCGTGCCGCGGGGCAGACCGGTGAACGCGTCCGCCTGGTCGAGGCGGACACGCATGTCGAGCGTCAGCCGCCGGGCGCCGCTCGGGCGAATCGCCGCGCGCCATGCCGAGGGCGATTCGTCGGGCAATTGAGACATAGGCCTCCTCCTGGGTTGCCGCGCAACCCGCCGGAAGCGGCGCTTTGGGCACATTTCGCCCGTGGCAAGAAATCGGGTCTTGCAAAAACCGCGGCGTTCTGTAGGGTGGTGGTTGCCACACCGACCGCCCTACGTGGGCCACGCTATACAAGCCCCCCGCCTCGGGGGGTTTCGCGTTTCTAGGTCTGGCGATCAGCTCCTAGCTGGTTACGACAACAGCGCGCGAACCTAGTTGCTCGCCATTCCCAGTGTTTGTCAAAATTCTGTGGTATTCAAGCAAGAGGCCGCAAGTGCTAGCGAATCACGGCACTTGTGCGACCGAGCCGGGCAGGAGCGCCAGGATTGCGCCTCCCGAGATTCGATTTCGGCCGGAATCAGGATGACCTGGTTCGAAGAGGAGGGGTATCGGCCGGCTCGCAGCCGTCAACGGGCAGGTCTCCTTCCTCGGGTTTCGGGTGTCAGCGCAGCGCTGCACCCCTGCCCGTCGGCGAGACCGGGGGTAGCAAAGGCAAGGGCCGCGGTCGGGGAGGGGGATCACCCACCCGTAGGGCGGCCCGACAGGGCCGTCTTCCAGCGCGGAGCGCGAAAGATGGGGAGACCCCGGCCGCCGGCGCGCTACGGCGCGCGCACCCTTGCCGGCGCGAAGGGCGGTGCCCCTTTGCAACTCCGATCAAACAAATGGGCGGCGTGCCGTGCGCTGTCGCGGCGCAAGGTGCCGCCCGCGCGAGTGATCGTCACCGGATGGCCGAGACGGCTACGCCGGCTCGGGGAGCAACGGCGAAGCCGGCCGCGAGTAGAGCGCGACCCCCCCAAAGTGGGCGCGCCCTGGAAACGATTTAAGGGAAGACTACCCTTGAAGGTACGCCTAGCAGGCGTACCTTTCGGCGAAGGAGAGCTGTTTCAATGACGACTCCGCTCTCGGAGCGCGACCCGCGGCCGAGCCTCAAATCCGAGCGCCTGATGTGCATGAGGCTCGGCACCGGCCAACCCGGCGCAACCCTCGTTACCTGCATACTGTGAGACGGGTCGCCTCGTACTCAGGCGGACATGTGGTCTAGATGATATCGGCCGTCCTGTACGAAGTCGCCATGGCAGCAAATTTGGCGGTCGCCGATCACCCTTCGCCGTCGGCGTCCTCTCGGCATTCCAGGTATCCGTCTTGCGTCGGGAGGGACATTTGATGACGTTCGAGGTTCGAATAGATTACCGGGCTCCGAGCCGGGAACGGCTATTTCTGGGCGACGGGTGGGGTGTGCGAGACGTCCGGGGACCATATCTGTCGGCGCCCGAGGCGACGTTCATTCTACATAGTTGGGCCTTATCACGAACCTTGCCATCGAAATTAACGTTAACCTTGTCCCTGTCTGACCGCGCGGAAGTAAATGCACTGTTTGTTATAGCAAGTGGTGGTTTTGGAACGGCACGATGCATCGTGGCCAAGGTGCAACAATCAATCATGACCATCTCTCCATTGCTAGCGACTGATGGTTGGAACTCGACAGTCATCAAATTGTATTCTACATTTCATGCAAATGAACAGGTCGCCGCATCACCCGGCACAATTGATATCGTAGCGATCGATGAACTGCGACTGACCCGGCAATCTAAATAATGCGGAGCAGGGAGTTGCTCATCACGGAGGCCGAGGGGCTGAGCTATCGATAGGGCTGAGCGCGCTCGCTTGATCTGGTGCTCCGGGGTAGATTCGCGTAGTGGAGACACTGGCTGACGAAGATGCTGGGATATCGCCGGGATGGGGACGTTTCTGCGGAGCTTTCGTATTCAATGCCGTGTGATCGGCGCGTTGATCATGCGCGAGACCTACACCCGGTTCGGCCGCGAAAACCTCGGCTTCGCCTGGATGTTCGGCGAGTTTCTGATCTTCGCGCTCCCAGTCATCGTGATGTGGCATTTTATCCGCGGACGTTATGAGCATGGCTTGCTGGTGGTACCGCTGATCTGGAGCGGCTATCTGCCGATCCTGCTGTTTCGCCATATCGGCGGCCACATGCTGCGTGCCGTTCGCCTCAACATGACGTTGTTTTACCATCGGAACGTGACCCCGTTCGATGCCGTCGTCGCCCGAATCGCGGTCGAAGTGCTTGGAAACTACGGCGCTGCGATATTTTCCTTTTTTCTGCTGTACAGCATCGCCCAACTGCATTGGCCACGCGATATGCCGATGGTGTTTGCTGGTTATGCGTATATGACTTGGTGGTGCGTCTCGGTGGGCTTGGTTATAGCCGCGTTCAGCGAGAGAACCGTCATTTTTGAAAAGGTGTGGTCACCGGTCTCGTATATGTACCTGCCAGCCTCGGGGTCTTTCTTTATGGCTGCATGGCTGCCGGCAAAGGTGCGCGACGTTTTGCTGACGTTCATGCCAGCGCTGCCGTGCTATGAGATGATCCGCAGCGGCCTCTTCGGCCCGGTCGTCCACGTCTACTACGACATCACCAGGCTGACCTTTACCCTCGCCGCCATCACCCTGTTAGGATTGCTCGGGTTGCGCGACGTGCGCCGCCATCTTGTCAACGAGTGATGTCCACGATCGACTTGAGTGCCTCGCTCTTAGCCGAACTATGACTCAATAGCCCTCCGGGCCTCCGAAGGTCCACGCCCAATGCTGTCACGAGACGATGTGATATATGGTTACCAATTTCTCCTGGGGCGCGATCCCGAATCCGACGAGATAATTGTGTCTCAGCAGCAAAATCACACTTCGCTTGCCGATTTCCGCACCTCGCTATTGAGATCGACCGAATTTATAGGGCAGGAGTCGCACATCCTAGGCGCTACCGCCGACGCACTATCGATCCGTTTTCACGGCCGCTCAGATAGCCTGCTGCTTGCAGCCTTACTTGAAAATGCATTCAAGAAAGCACTTGCCCTGGAAAGTAGGCTGACGCCCGAGATTCTGTCGATGCCTGGCATGTCGGGCCGCCAGTATCGCCGTCTTATTAATAACCTGGTCGGCTCAATGCCAGATCCGAGATATCTGGAGATCGGCTCTTGGACTGGTTCGACCGCTTGCGCTGCGATGTACGGCAACCAAGCGCGAATTACTTGCATCGATAATTGGTCACAATTCGGGGGCCCGCGTGAGACTTTTTTCCACAATATTAACACTTTTCGTAATGAGCGTACCCAATTCGACTTCATAGAGGCTGATTTCCGCGAGATCGACTATGGGGCGCTTGGAAAATACAATATTTATTTATTTGATGGTCCGCACGGCTATCAAGACCAATTCGACGGCACCATCGCAGCATTGGCGGCCCTGGATTCGGAATATGTGTTCATCGTCGACGACTGGAACTGGTCGGAGCCGCGCGACGGCTCGCTCTCGGCCCTAAGAAGCCGCGGTCTCGATCCTGTTTATTCAATTGAAATCCGCACTACCCAAGACGGAACACATCCCCCCATTCAAATGCAGAATAGCGACTGGCACAACGGCTATTACATGGCTGTCATACGCCGTAATGGGCTTTTGTAGGTCCACGTTATTGGGCGGGTATAATTGAGCGACTAACTGCGTCCGCGACCACCTCTCGGGCGGCTTCGGGCGTATGCCGCAATGCGAACTGTTGTCCCCGCTCCGCAATCGCGCCGGCTTGCGCTTCGTGCTGAAGACACCAGTCGATCCTCTCAATCAAATCCGACAGATCGTGGCTTACCGGGACGAAATGCTGCCACGGGGCGATCTCACGGTAGAACCATTGCTCGAATGGCGACTCTACTTTCAAGATGCAGGAGCCAAGCAGCAACTTTTCGAAAAAACTCCACGAGTTCGCAATACCATCGATGTCGATCAAAAATTTATAGTCAGCATGGCGGACCATTGGCACGTGCGTCCGGAATATTCCCCTCTGCAAAAGCCAGCTCACCGCGTTTTCATCGGAGACAAAATACAACTGCGACGGTCCCATGATTGCGACATCCGCTTGTGGCGTGTCTTTCAGTGCCAAACACATTGCCACCCTCGGTATTTTCGCAATACAATCGATGCGTGTGCCGTCACAAGCAATGTAATGCGTCGTTGGGGACCCGCGCCAGAACACGATTTTCCGCCGGTCCTTCCAACGCGGCAACTTTCCCCTCAGAGCCGCGCCCCGGATTGTGCTGTAGCCACCATCCTGAAAAAAGTTAGTGTCGGGAATTAACTGTATCATAGGGCTCGCGTGTTGCAGGCGCCCAAAGGCTAGAGAGCCTATATCGTAATAGGCTCGGTCGCCGAGTTGCGCCGCCAGGATCCCATGATCCTGGACCTTTGGCAGTTCCAGCCCTGCTAGCAACGAACGAAAGCGATCAATTCTGTAGATCTCGACAGGCGAAGCACTTTCCAAAAGGAAGCTAACGTTTCTCCCGTCGTCAACTGCTACCACCGTCCGATCGCAAATCAGCGTCAACGTGCATCGGAGATCCGCAAGAGGTAAATATTTCGTTAACTGCGGACGCCCCCGCGCAGAGAATTCATTGGATCGTAAGAACCGTGCGACAAGATCCTGTGGCGGGAGCCCCGCGCGTAGTGCAGACAGATGCTGCTCGAACCCCAGCGGATCCGGTTCCCGATCAAAAAATATCCGGTAGAGGTGAGTAAGGAATTCGGTGTCCTGGCTCTCCGGTCCGGGCAAGTTCTTCATCACCAGCACTCTTTACGCCAACAGCGTCTGATTTAATTCAGGACGAAGATTGAAAGGCTCTCGGTCAAGCCTGCCACAACTCGTCCGTTTTGCTTCGATCCTCGGAGATATTTCTTGCCTACCAACCAACTAGTAATCCTACGTTGAGTGTTCCAGCCGCGTCGAGGATTGCTCCAGACGAATATGCCATCCCGTATCACTCTATCGTCTTGCATGACGCAGGGAAATGCACAATCGCAATTCCATCTGTGCTCGGCAAAAACATCGAGCAAAGCACTTTCGATTCCCGAGCCGTGAGTACCGATGCAACATATACGGACCCGTTCGTTCATCGCTTCGATATTCGCGGTGAACACAGCTTCTTCGGACCCCTGTATATCGCTATGAATAAAATCCACTTCGCCGGCGCGATCGAGCAACGACCGTAGGGAAACAGCCTGCACAGTGCGGAACTCCAGCGGCTTTCCCCCGTTGGCGGCGATCCTATCCCTCCGAGCGATCTCGGTCATATTGACCTTTGAGTCGAGATCATCAGGAGACTCTGACAGCGCGGCAATGCCAGCTCCCCAATCAATGTCAGAGTTAATAACGGGGAAGTAGGCCCAACCGTCTTTTTCAGCGATCACAGCATGCACCAACACGTTTTTCTCGATATTAGCATGGTTGTTTCGAAGAAATGCCTTCGTCAGCTCCACATGCTCGGGATCACCCTCAAAGTTGAACGACATGTAGTCGCCGTTTGGGAACAGCTTTTTGTAGGATCGCTCGGCTCTGACGGCCCACTCGCCCGGAGCAGCGCCGAGGGAAACCATCCGATAGCGCCGACCTGCGGTTCGCACGGACCAGAGCAGCGACGCTAGCTCGGCTACCGTGTCCTGAGCAGGATCGAAGACGCCAAAATGCGAGGGAATGAACGGCCCAAATACGTCGCTCCCCTCGGGATCGCGAAATTCCTCGAGCAACGCTGCCATGTCGACTTCGCCGAACCGATTAACCGCCGCAGTTCCTTCGAAAGCGAATGCTCTCGCGATCTTATTCCGAAACAGACGTGATTGAGCGATTAGTGTTTCCAACGGTAGGACTCCCTTTACGCGCAAAAAACACATAGGAGATGCCGATCGGGCCAATTACGGGAAACGGCCACACTTCGATGGGTTGAAGGCCCCGCTTATGCAGCACTTCAAAGACGTATCTATGGGGTAACGCATGCATTTCCATTCTATCGCTTTTGCCTTGACCTGCCAAATAACGCTCCACATCAAACTCGTAGTCATATAGATGACAAGGAACCTGAAAAAATGCCAATCCACGAGGTTTCAATTTGGCAAGAAATTTATCCAACAAATAATAGATTATTGGCGGTGGGTTATGCTGTAACGTAATCATTGAATAAAATACATCGAAGTCAATATTACCTTCCAATGCGTCATCGAGCAGCATGAGGCTCGCATTCCTAATATGAGTTGTATTTAAGCGGTTCATTGCGTGGTTAAGATGTTCTTTACTAATATCCACTCCATAATAATATTCGAAGTACTTACAGAAATGTTCACCGATCCGGCCGACCCCGCAACCGAGGTCAAGTATATGCCATCGTGGATCGATTTCAATTCGATTGCGCTCGCACGCGAGGGTGAAATTAGCCACATCTTCAATCCCGCTTTGGTAGAATTGTTCGGTCAATGCATTCGTGATGTTGTTGGCCTGATACGCGGTGTTCGTGAGGACAGAGTAATAGGGATCATCAATGCCATACGCAGACCAAATTTTTTGCACATGTTCAAGGATTGCCGCATTCGCTGGTTCAGAGGACTCAACACGGACACCACGGCCGTCCTGTTGACGCCAAATACCCATGCAGCCGTCATCTATTCCCGCCGTTTCATGCTCCCGAGATTCCAAAAATGCCTGAATTAACTGCCAGACAGTGGGTTTATTTCTAAGGTGAACTTTCACTATCGCGCTATTTTCCGGTTCGCGATGTAAGAAGTAGCGGTAGCACATAGCGACGTCGTTGGCGTTGGCAAAACTGTCTACATCTGACATAGAGAACCCTCAAGTGTGGCGTAGAGAGACAGTGATCAGTTTATTTAACTGGTTCCTCCGGTCATGCATAGCGTACACTTTCTCTCTAATATGGGCGAAACCACAATTTGCGGTGCTACAGCTTTAACCAGGGCCCAGGTCCGGTGATTGCGTGTCGAACCGTCCATGCGTAGAATTTTAGATCTTCGTCATTCTTATCATATAGGGCCACCCGGCTTCGGTGGTCGAGATCGAACAATTCAACGAATCGTTCCGATTCATTCATCCTTCTATACGTCCCTATCCCCCTATACCGTATGTAATCGTCAACCTGCACGAGAGGTATGATTTTCAAATCGAGGATCATCGCCATCTCTAGTGCGGACTCTAGGTTCGGCGCGCGGCCCAGCGTCGTGCAAATCGCATTGGGTGGTACGAACAGGTCTATAATCTTAGGGATTAGACTGAGCGCGGCCGCTCGACTCTTTATATCCGGCCTTTCAGGGAGCCCAAGTTGACGTCGCCAAGTAATCGCCTCCCCATGTGTAGAGGCGTCGTTCGTAACGTGCGTCAACACATAATTAATCCAAGAGACACCTGCGTCAATCGGATCGCGTAGGGTCATAAATGCATTGTCCCACCCACGCTTGAGCCGATTTTGGAGAAATCGGACTGCGGGCGGATGATCCCAGAGGCACACATACCGTGTCTTTGAGTTGGTGAGCCTTCGAATGGTGTTTTTGAGATAGCCCAATCGATCGGAGAACCAATACGGATTGGGAAAGAGGTGGAGGGAACAAAATCGATCGTCCGACTCGAATGCGTGGAATATTGTAGTCCCTCCGGACTTCGGAATATGAAGAAAGAGGTCGCGAGTGAGCTGAGGAAATTCCCTTTGGAGAACAATGTCATGCTTTTCCAGGAATTCGTCCGAGGTCAGCATCGCACAGATGGCATCGGTAGGCGCGTCTACCGGCATCTGCGCTAACGTGACTGTTTCTGGGCTGCGTCCTAATATTTCCTCGTAATAAAATCGCCAATGCTGTGTCGGGCCTTCGTCCTTAAGCTCCTCACCCAATCGCTTTAGACCTGCAGAATGGCCGTCCGGATCTGTGAGCGCGCGAAATACCTGCGACAGTAATGAGCGATACATATCAGGTGCCGGCTCTGGCGACGGTGCAGATTCGCTCCTCGTTTCGCTCGCGTCGGAGGGCCGCTCGGTAGTATCGGCACAGGGCTTCCCGATTGCACCAGCGGAGGTCTGCGCGGTGACCAAGGAATCAATCACGGGTTAGGGTCCCTGTCGTTTCGTCAGGGACCTCAGGTTCGCTTGCGGGCGCAACCTCACGCTACATGGGTCCCCTGCAAGGTTGTTATCGAGGTCGCAGCGCGCGTGTCGCACTGCCGGCGATCCGAAGATACATATCGCTGGTAGCGTTGCGGCATCCATCCGCGTCGAGAGGTAATAGCGCGGTACCCATCGGCTCCTGACTCTTGTTGACAACGAGCTTAAAGATCGCCGTACCCTCGTTTACCTCGTCGAACATCGCCGTATAAACCGCATCCGCTCCGGCCCTGGTCACGTTCGCTATCTGGCGCCCGTAAAACTCGCCGCAGCGGCGTGGGATTGAGTTGAGCGGCAAATTCAATGAAGTTGCTCGCCCGACGTGGTAGAAGGAGTAACCTGGAAATATAACAGGCATGTATTCTATTCCCAGCTTGCGGGTTTCGGCGAGGTCCGGGATAATGCGGAGGCGTGCGAAATTATCGGCGCTTTTGTCGTCGCGAATGCGGCCTACCGTCCATGGGCTGATGACATCGAGCGAGCGGTAGACGGCACCCCAACGTGAATCGGGACGGGCATCAGGCCACTGGGAATCCGTGCTGAGGTTGCGCCAGGACGCCGGAACACCGCCCAGCACTGTCGCCGGAACACTGGCCGTTTTCAAAAAATGGATGATAGCCGCAGCTCCTGCCGGAGTTATATCGCGATCCCTAAACCCGAGACCCCAGACGCCAACAACCGGCTTGCCGCGATCATAAATATAGGAAGGGCTCGTGGTAAGACTGAGATCGGCGGTCAGATGCGCCCAATCCTGCGTAATGGCCTGCAGCGCGGTAGCATCGTTCATGCCGGAGATGTCGTACATGACGAAGAAGCCACGGCCGTTGGCCTCAGCGCCGGCCCGGGCGTTGCGCAGGACCGTGTCGAAATGGCGTTTGAGGCCGATATTCGAGAGGCTCGTCGTAAACCGCTGCATGGCAGCGCCGTCGATGCCGTATTCCCGCATCCACAGGAAATGGCGCGCAACGGTCTTAGAATTTTGGTTGGAGAACAAATAGGCGGGCGCGCCGGAAGGGAGCTTGAAGCCGGTCGGGCATCGCTCGTCAGGACCAAGTTCGGAAGTGTCGGGCCATAAGTCGATGCCGATCGAGTTCGGATCCTTGGTATTGCTGCCCCCCACGAACCAATGACCCCAGCCCAGGCCCGCCCCGTCCCCAGGACAGTCGAACCATCCTTGATATCCGACGACATGAACGCCTCGAAGGCTGCTGAAAAAATGTGCGCCGCTCTGAGCCGGCTGGCCCCACGCAGGAGAAATCGCAAGACCGAGAATCAGGATCAGGGTGGCCACGATCGAGACTGACAAATTGTAAGTACGCTCGCTGGCCATGCCGGATTGCTGCCACGAACGCCTCTTGCTAGCCGATGGTTTCGTCATACGCAACCTTCCTGGCGCTCTTCATCCGCTAAACCGCCTGCGGGTCCTGGGCATACCTAAGAGGTTCGCGTCGGCCGGAGCGTGACTATGTTCGACAGGCTGGACAGGAGTTCTTCCAGGAGGACGACGCGAGCCAGCGCATCGGTGCTGGGTGCATACCCAAGCCCGCCAAATCCCAGCCACAGATAGGTCCGCGGGTCCGGTCCCGCCGCGATTTCCCCGATGGCGCTGAATTCCAGCACAACCCTCCCGCTATCCGGGGTGATATGGAGGAGCAGAAATTGGCGCATACCTGGCTTCAGCAGGTATGGCCGGTAATCTATATCGTTTGCGGTAATCTGTACCTGCATCGGGCCGAGCCAATCCACCGTGTAGATCTCGATCATGATCAGGGTCGGCCGATTGGCGCCTTCCTCAATGAGAAACTTGATACTTGCGGTTCGGTCACGTAGCCAACGGCCAAAGCCCTCGATCCGATCCCACCCCGTATCGCAGGCAAAATGCGTGAACTCCGAATCGCCGGATTCGACGAAGCGAGAGGCGTCGTCACGATGACCGAACCGATAAATGCGCCCCGGGACCACCGTCGGCAACTCCATGAGCGTGCTTGGTATTTCGGCGTCGTCAATCAGCGATCGGACCGTGGCGATCATGTCCTTGGCGACATCGCCCCACTCGCGCGGCCTGAACTCATTCTTAATCCGCTGCGCCCTCTGCTCAAGGTATCCCCTATCCCCGACGAACCGAGAGATTTTCTCGTAACCGTCGTGGTCGTTGAAGGGGTCTATGTATTCCACAAAGTCGCCCGCCACCTCAGGTACCGAACTGGCGTTGGAGGCAATGCAGGGCCGGCCGAACATCAGGCTCTCGCCAACGGGTAACCCCCACCCCTCCACAAAGCTCGGGAACACTGTAAACAAGGCCGCCTTGTAGAGCGCCGCCAGTTCTGTATCTGACAAATTATGCAGCAGAATTATATTTCCGTTAAGGTTAGCCGTCGAATTCAACTGGTCCATCAGGTCATTAACCCGCCATCCTGGGCGGCCTACAAAGACAAGCTTGGGTGTATTCTTCCCGAATTGTTCGATCAGACGCTTCCAAATTCGGAAAAGGTATATATGGTTCTTACGGATTTCAATCGTTGAAACGTATAGGATGTATTCTTCCTTGATGAGGCGAGAAATTGTCGGCGAGATCGTTCCTGCACGATATGGTAGCTCCCACGTCTTGTGGGCCGATCTTACGGTCTTTATTGGGATCCCTGGTAGATTATTCCTGGCGAAAAATTCATGCGCCTGTCGCCCGGAGTGATCCGAAAAGGTAACAACAAAGTCGGTCAAGCTCAGGACTCTAAAAACATAAGCCTTGAATACCTCTGTAAGAGGCCTCTCGCAGAATTCCGGATGTGTTATTGGAATGAGGTCGTGAACGAACGTCCCGACGCGAACACCCTGTCGCTTTAGCGAGATGATTCGTTCGACAATGTTCTGCAAAACCCAGAACGCACCTATGAGAAGCAGCGAATCTCCCTGGACTGGTTCATAGGTACGACCTAGTCTGGTGGCGGAACGTATGACCTCGATAAGCTGGGCGTGCTCAACCTCGTCCCGAGACAGTTCCTTTGACAGCTCGGTGATCAAGGCATCGTCGATGATTGCGTAGTCGCGACGGTCGTCGGCTTCCGATAAAAACAAGATGCCGGACCGTTCCTCGGGTGGCATCGCGATAATTGCATTGGCAATACCCAATTGGACGCGCTGGATGCCGGAAACGGTTGGATGATGATGTAAGTAGGAAAAAACGTCGGACAGATCGATGAATGTCGTGGCAGCCCGTGGCGCCGTGATCATTTCGGTCGAAAAGGTCTCGCGGGCGGAAACGCCGAGATTCACCAGCTCTCGGCGTGCGTCAAACAGAGTGTCGTCCATGCGCACGGCCTCACGATAGGCGGCGATGGAATCGGAGAATCTGCGCATCTTTTTGTAGAGGTGGCCTAACTGCAGCTGCGTGTCGGCGACATCGGGGGCCAGCTCCAGGCTCCTCTTATAGGCGTCTTCGGCTTCGTCCAGCCTCTCGGACTCTTTGAGCGCATGGCCGAACTGAACCCATATCGGCCCATCGTCGGAGCGAGCAGTAAGGTATTCGGCGTAAAGCTCGGCTGCCTCCCGCCAACGTCGGAGGTCGCGGGCCGCATCCGCGGCGGATAACAGCTGCTGGATATTCGGCAACGAAGCTGGCGCTTGCGTTTCGTTCTTATCAGATGCCCGCCGCGCGACCGAAAATGCCATGAGCCCAACCAACAAACGATTACAGCGGTACGATCAAAAGGGGCTTAGAGATCGGATGTCAAGGTCATGAGGGATCGGAAGACGGCTTACTCCTTCACCAGCCGGCAGCACGGAGAGTGGTGATCAGGCCGAGCCGATCCTCGGATCCTCACGCGGTACGATGAACATCACGAAGTCACTACCGCCGTCACCCAAAACCTCTGGCGACGCACCTGGGCGAAGGCGAGATCGCAAAGCGCGTATACATGAGGGCGTAGCATCGGTTGTTATTTAAACAACGCGGAGATTGAAACCGCCAAGCTCAACGGCCTCGACCCCCAGAAGTATCTCACCGACGTGCTCGCCTGGATCGCCGATCACCCTGCGCGCCAAATCGCCGATTTGCTGCCCTGGCACTGGAAACCCGACGAACTGGACCGCGCCGCCGCCTGAACCGGCGTCTCCACCGAGCGCTTACCGACAAGGCCGGGTCGAGCTGGTTCTGGGGTTCTGGTGGCGGTAGGCCACGAGTTTGAGAGCATCAGGATTTCTGGGGTCCGGGGACGGATCGGGGGACAGGCGGTAATCTGGTCGGATGAAGCGAGATCCGAAGCAGTCCCTCCCGCGAAATAATCACGCGCCTGCGGAGGGCGTCGATGCGATCGTGCAGATCAAGGTTTGGCTGCTTGGGGTCAGCCCGATGGTTTGGCGGCGTGTTCTGGTCCCCATCAACCTTACGCTCCGTGAGTTGCAC
>Ga0210383_10002016_pt1 | contig 18452 bp, 16 predicted proteins | sample IncBWC14OmetaG_FD_160072 | JGI IMG/M metagenome (GOLD analysis project Ga0210383, IMG submission 160072) | Forest soil microbial communities from Barre Woods Harvard Forest LTER site, Petersham, Massachusetts, United States - Inc-BW-C-14-O ...
ATTACAATTACAAGAGAAATTTTCTTTTCAGAACTGCTGCGCGTCAAAGGTCCGTACGTTTTCATTTGAGTGCAGCCGGGCTCATAAAGGAAAGCCGGCAGTAAGGAGGGGGGCGGTAAGAAACGCCGTCCGCGCACGGTCGTATTCGTCTATGGCTTTGCCATACTCAAAAGCAATGCCAATTCTCGAAATAAAGTATTGGAGAAGCATCTGATTTCGAAAGAAAATCGATAGCGACTCGCTGCTTTAAGGTGGTGCCTCCCCTTAGGCAACGATTTCCTCTCGTTCGGGTTTTCATACCTGTCTTTTTCATCTGGAAAATTTTTCATTTTTTCCTTTGACAATGAAACTGATTTATATGAAATCGTTGTCAGACGAACCCCCGCTTTTGACTGTGGCAACGTTTTCTTAACGCACCGATGTCCGGTGTGTCAACGTTTCCACACCCGAAGGGTGACAATCTTTCCTACCTCTTTTCCTCATGAGTAAACCCAAAATTCTCATCGATCCCCAGCCCCGCACCATGGACCTGATCTTCGATCCAGAGACTCAGCGCCGGTTGTCCACGATCGCAGACCTGACAGTCTTCGACGCGGGTCCTATGCCCATAGACATGCTTGAAAAAGCATTACCTGAAGCGGAAATCATTATCGGCCAAACCGATTTGCCGCGAGAACGGCTAGAGCGGGCCTCCAAGCTACGGGCAATCTTTAATGTCGAGGGCAATTTTTTGCCTAACATCGACTACGACCATTGTTTCTCTCGCAACATTCGCGTGCTCATCGCCAGCCCAGCCTTCGCCGTCGCCGTGGCTGAAATGTCTCTGGCGCTTGGCATGGACCTGGCTCGCGGAATAAGCCAAAACGATCGCGCATTTCGCGGAAGAAACGAGGCGTATGGCTTCGAAAGCAACAAGGATTCATTCTTGTTTACGGGCTGTCGGGTGGGAATCATCGGCTTTGGCGATCTGGCCCGTGCTTTCCGCCCCATGGTTCGCCCTTTCCGATGTCCAGTGAAAGTCTACGACCCTTGGCTGCCAGAGCGGGAACTTCTGCAACACGACTGCACGCCTGCCAGCTTGGAGGAGGTGCTGTCCTCTTCGGATGCGATCTTTGTTTTTGCCAGTGTAACGTCGGAAAACCAAGGCTTCTTGGGACAGCGGGAATTGGCTTTGATCAGGCCGGGAGGACTCTTTGTGCTGATGAGTCGAGCTGGTGTGGTCGACTTTGACGCGCTGACTGCGGCTGCGCAATCTGGTCGCCTGAAGGTGGCAACCGACGTGTTCCCAGAAGAACCCTTTTCAAAAGAGCATCCGATTCGAGATCTGCCAAACGTGATCCTTTCCGCTCATCGCTCAGGTGGCATTCAGGAGGCGTTTTATGAAATAGGCCGAATGGTATTGGCCGACGTCGAACTACTCGCACGGGGTTTGCCCCCACTAACCTGCAGAGTCGCACAACCCGAAACAGTTAGCCGCTTTCGAAGCAAGGCCGTCTCGGTCTCTTAAACATTCACCCCCAAATGCAACCCAGCCACCCACATCTAATATGATCAAATCACTTAAAAGCGCGTTGACCCTCGCTGCGCTTTCCATCTCCCTATTCAGTTTTAGCGGACAAGCCAAGGCCGCTGAATATGCCTTCCTCTTAAAAACCCTCGCGAATCCTTTCTGGCAACAGATGAAAGCAGGTGCTCAAGCCGAGGCTAAAAAGCTGGGAGTGCAGGTCGACGTTTACGCGGCGCCTTCAGAAAGCGACGTAGCGGCGCAGCTGACTTTGTTCGAAGATCTTCTTAACAAAAGCTACAAAGGAATCGCCTTTGCGCCGCTCTCTCCTGTCAACCTTGTTCAGACGGTTGCCAAGGCCTACAAAAAGGGGATCTTTCTGGTCGACCTTGACGAAAAGATTGACATGACCAGTCTCAAGCAGGCCGGCGGCAATGTTGAAGCTTTCGTTACGACGGACAACGTGGCAGTAGGGAAAAAGGGCGCCGATTTTATTATTAGCCAGCTAGGCGATAAAGGCGGCAAAGTAGCAATCATCGAAGGTCGGGCAGGTGTCGCTTCAGGCGAAGCGCGTAAGAAGGGAGCTACGGATGCATTTAAGGCCGCAAAGAATGTAGATTTGGTCTCCAGCCAGCCGGCCGATTGGGATCGCATGCGCGCCTTGGACGTTGCCACGAACACACTTCAAAGAACTCCTGATCTGCAAGCATTCTATTGTTGCAACGACACCATGGCCCTCGGAGTGGTGCAAGCGGTGCAGAACCTAGGTAAAGCCGGCAAGATCATTATAGTGGGGACCGATGGCGACCCAGAGGCGATCCAGATGATCCAGGCGGGAAGACTAAGTGCGACGGTAGCACAGGATCCTGCCAAAGTTGGCGCCACCGGACTCGATTTGTTAGTGGACGCAGTTAAAAGTGGCAAGCAAATCGCGGTAGACGCCGAACCGAAGTTTGTTCCGATCGATTCAGTTTTGGTAACTAAAAAATAGGAATCCGGCTACATGGAAACGCGCGGCCTCAGATGGCGTGCGTTTCCAAGGGGGGGATTACCTCTTTAAGTAACGAAGTCAAACCGGCGCAATCATTCACAACTGACCATCGCAATGCCAACAAACGCAATAGCGGGACGACCTCTGGTCGAAATGAAGGGTATCGTTAAAACCTTTGGAGGAATCCATGCTCTAAACGGCGTTAACTTGAACATTTATCCTGGGGAAGTCCATGTGATCATGGGAGAAAATGGCGCTGGAAAATCGACTTTAATGAAGATTTTGTCCGGTATCTATCAACCCTCTGCCGGCGAGATCATTGTAGATGGGCAATCGCATAGTCTCATAACACCCAAACAGGCCGCGCAATATGGTATTTCCATTATTTACCAGGAATTGAGCGTGATTAATGAGCTCTCCGCTCTGGAAAATTTGTTTGTGGGTCGCATGCCGGTCAAGAAGGGCTTCGGTGGTGAAAAAAGGGAAACCGAGAAGCGAAAAGGTTCCTCATTCGTCGAAAAACTCGGCGTCGTGGACTGGCCCTTGATGGAGCGCGAAGGGGCGGCGATGGCCCGAGGATTGGGCCTGCAAATCGATTTGAGAAAGCCTGTTGGTGAACTGCCGATTGCTCATCGGCAAATGATCGAAATTGCGAAAGTATTAATGCGGCACACCAGGGTTTTGGTCATGGACGAGCCAACGTCATCTTTGACTAACGTGGAGATAGAACGCCTCTTTACCATCGTTAAACAGCTTAGGGCGGAAGGCACTTCGGTGGTTTTCATCTCACACAAGATGGGTGAAGTTCGGGAAATCGGAGACCGGTTTACCATCTTAAAAGATGGGAGCACCGTCGGTTCTGGCATGGTTCCTGACGTCACAAACGATGATCTGGTTCGCATGATGGTCGGTCGAACGGTCAAGCAATTCTTCCTAACGGAACACGCCATTGACCGGGAGCAGGCACCCGTTCTGCAAGTCAGCAATGTGTCGAGCTATGATAAGCGGCAAGTCGTAGACGTCAGTTTTAACGTCTATTCCGGGGAAATTTTGGGCTTTGCGGGACTTGTGGGATCGGGACGCACGGAACTAATGAACTGCTTGTTTGGTACCATGGCGCGTGCCTCAGGAAAAGTTGAACTAAATGGACACGATATTACGACCCGTGGACCCGTTGAGTCGGTCAAAAATGGAATGGCCTACATCACTGAAAGTCGTCGCAATACCGGTTACATGCCGAACTTTTCCATCAAAACAAATATCGCTGTTTCTCGCAGCATAAAGATTTCTCCCATGCGCGGGTTATGGGGCCTCATCAAGGATCGAGAGGAGAGTGCCATAGCGGAGCAGCAACGCAAACTGTTGCGAGTCAAGTGCGCTTCCGTCGAACAGAACATCACCGAACTGTCGGGTGGCAATCAGCAAAAAGTATTAGTGGGCAAATGGATGTGCACAGAGCCTGAAGTCTTTATCTTCGATGAACCTACGCGTGGCATCGATGTAGGAGCCAAGTCGGAAATTTACAAAATTATGCGCGATCTATCCACCGCCGGAAAGGCGATCATTATGGTTTCTTCGGAATTACCGGAAATCCTGGCCGTCTGCGATCGCATCGCCGTATTTCATAGCGGCAGCATCGCGGACGTGCTCGACGGATCAACCGCGACAGAAGAAGAGATCCTTAACCTAGCCATTTCGGGGAAGGGGAATCGATGAACCGGAAACAGCTGGCATCCTTCTGGGATCAATACGGGACATTGTGCATCCTGGTAATAATTGTCATTTTCTTCAGTGCGCTCTCGCCCGCTACTTTCACAAAACCGGATAACATCGTCCAGATATTCGTTCAAAGTGCGATTACCATTTTGGTCGCTTTGGGGGAGTTTTTCGCGATTTTGATCGCCGGGATTGATTTGTCGGTTGGCTCGATCCTTGCGCTGAGCGGAATGATCACAGCTAAGCTGATGGTCGCCGGTTTTCATCCCATCCTCGCCGTATTAATTGGCGGAATACTGGTTGGAATCGTCCTTGGAGCTATTAACGGTTCACTAGTTAATTTTACTGGCTTGCACCCCTTCATTATCACCCTAGGCACGAATGCGATTTTTCGAGGAGTGACGTTAATCATCTCAGGAGCCAATCCGGTCTTTGGTTTCCCATACGAGTTTATAACTGCCCTAACCGGCAATATCTGGTTTATTCCAGCTCCGGTCGTGCTCGCAGTAGTTGTGGCCGCAGTTTTATGGTTCGTCACCGCAAAATCGCGCCTTGGGAGGAACATTTACGCGCTGGGTGGCAATCGAGATGCGGCCTACTTTTCCGGGATAGATGTCAAATTGCACACCCTCATTGTCTTTATGATTTCGGGCGTGTGCGCTGGCCTTGCCGGAGTGCTCTCAACCGCTCGTCTGGGGGCAGCTGAGCCAGCGGCAGGGCAAGGATTCGAGACTTTTGCGATCGCCTCGGCAATCATCGGCGGAACAAGCTTTTTTGGAGGCAAAGGACGGATTCCTTCGGTGGTTATTGGCGGTTTAATTATCGGCACGATCAGCAATGGACTTAATATGCTCCAGATCCAGACATTCTATCAGCTCGTTGTGATGGGCAGTCTTATCATTGCAGCCGTAACGCTTGACCGATTAATCGGTAAAACGAGGTAGGTCAAAGGCCAATCCATCTGCGAGAAAGCGACGCTTTAATATCAAGTGTGTTCAACGTTGCTATGAAACAAAAAAGCGGCCGTACCAATTGCGGGGGGAACCAACGAGTCCGACTCATCGATCGCGGCGGGCCGGATTCCGTTGGGACCTTTCGGGTCCGGATAGGAGATTTTGGTTGGATGGCTTTTCGGGCACAGGACTAATGAGAGACAGGATGTTGATTTATGAAACGGAAACTTAAAATGGGGATGGTTGGCGGTGGCCGTGACGCCTTGATCGGCAACGTGCACCGCTTTGCGGCCCGGCTGGATGGCGAGATTGAACTGGTGGCTGGGGCGTTTTCCGCGGATCCTGAAAAAGCCAAACGCTCTGGCGGAGATTTTTTGCTGGATCCCAAAAGAGTCTATTCAGATTACCGAACGATGGCGCGAGCCGAAGCCGGTCTTCCGGTCGATCAACGTATCGACTTTGTCTCGATAGTGACGCCAAACCACCTCCATTTCCCGGTGGCAACGGCATTTCTGGAAACGGGTTTTAACGTCGTGTGCGACAAACCCATGACGTTCGATCTGAAGGAAGCCTTGGCGCTGCGCGATTTAGTTAAACGATGTGGCAAGGTGTTTGCGCTGACACACAACTACACCGGTTACCCCATGGTGAAGGAGGCGCGCGACTTGGTGCAGCGAGGCGTTCTAGGCACCCTGCTCAAAGTGGTGGCCGAATACCCGCAGGGCTGGCTGCTTAGACCTGTCGACGCCGAGGGTCAAAAGCAAGCGGCTTGGCGGACTAACCCTCAGCTAGCGGGCGCCTCTGGCTGCGTGGGCGACATCGGCACCCACGCCGAAAACCTGGCACGCTATATCACCGGTTTGGAAATCGAAGAGTTGTGCGCAGATTTTACAGCCTTCGTCGCAGGACGGCGCCTGGAAGACGACGGCAGCCTGCTCCTTCGATTCAAAGGCGGAGCACGTGGGGTACTGTACGCGTCCCAGGTTTCGGCTGGAGAAGAGAATAGCCTTACGATTCGGGTGTACGGCACCAAAGCGTCCCTTGAATGGCACCAAGAAGACCCTAACGATTTGGTCGTCAAATACCCCGACGCCCCGCAGCAGGTCTTTCGACGCGGGAACGCTTACTTGAGCGACGCGGCGAAGCGTTTCACGCGCTTGCCATCCGGTCATCCCGAAGCCTTTATCGAAGCGTTTGCGAACATATACCGGGAAGCGGCCCGGGCAATCCGGGCAGAGGTCGACGGCCAACCGATGCCGGAAGGCCTTGATTTCCCCGGCGTTGAGGACGGTGTGGAAGGCATGGCGTTTATCGACGCGGCGGTTCAGAGCGCCAAAGGCGGGGCCGTCTGGACCAAAATGCAGGCCATTTAGCGATCGAACCAACTCTGGCTGGCTTAGTTTCTCCCTCAATCACCACTGTCTTAACTACCCCATGGCAGCCAAATATTCATCCTTCGCCGGTTGGGAGAAGAACCTGAAACTCTTTAATGACTCTGTCGAAGTCATTATCACCTTGGAGGTGGGGCCGCGCATCATTTCTTATCGTCCCCTAAAGGGTCGAAGCGTCTTTAAGTTGGTTGACGAGGAGGCGGGCAAGTCGAACGAAGAAGGGTGGAGAATTCGTGGCGGCCACCGGCTATGGGTCGCCCCGGAGGACTTCGGCAAAAAAGATGGGCTCACGTACGCGCCCGACAATTCGCAAGTGGAACACGCGATCGACGATGAGTTCACGGTGCGGGTTTCAAGGGTGATTGAGAACCCATCGAAGATTCGCCTGGATATGGTCGTCACTTTGGAAAGGACCGGCCCAAAAGTCACGGTCGAGCACCGGATTACTAACCAAGGCGGCAAGTCCCTGGACCTTGCCCCTTGGGCTGTTTCGGTAATGGCGCCCGGCGGTTATACGGTGATCCCTCAGCCGTCGCCCGGCACACACCCGCAGGACTACGTTCCTAACCGAGCAATTATCGCCTGGCCGTTTACGGATCTTACCGACGAACGGTTGCGCATCGGACGGCGACTCATTTGGCTGCGCCAAGCTAATGGACCGCCGATCAAGTTTGGCCTGCGCCATACCGAAGGGTGGGCGGCTTACGTTCTCGACGACCATCTGTTCATGAAAAGCGTGCCCTTCTTTGCGGGGGAAACTTACCCTGATCTCGGCTCGAACTTTGAGGCTTTTACGAATTCAGAACTTCTTGAACTCGAGACCTGCGGTCCGCTAAAGCGAATTTCCTCTGGTGAAACGATCGTACACAAAGAATCGTGGGTAGTTTTTTCAAAGTTCCTAATGCAGGATTTGCAGGAAGAAGAGGAGATTCTGTACGCGATGGAGCAATACAAAAAGCAACTGCTATAGAGGCAATTTAAGGGCTCTGGTCCTTTCGGAATCTGTAGATGAGAGGGTCCGAGCGCAAGTCAACATTTCGATGAAGCCTTTAACTTTAATTAAGAGCTACCAATTCCTATTCATCCCGAAGTACATCGTGTCGGGCGTGACTGCCGGTGCGGTTAATGGCTAAAAAGAGATTAATTGTGTCGAATCAATCAGAAGAACAAGTGGTGGGAGAGCGTTCGCCAAAACGTCGATTGCGGTTGGGGTTGGTGGGCTGCGGTGAAGTGACGCAGATTATGCATTGGCCGAGTCTGTATCAATTGTCTGACCACTTTGAGGTCACGGCGCTGTGCGACGTGAGCCCATTGATCTTAGAGGAACTTGGGAAGCTTTGGAATGTCGGAACCCTGACAACGAATCACCGGGAGTTGATGGCGCGCAATGACGTGGATGCGATACTTGTCGCTAACCCTAACGCGTTCCACGCCGAGGTGACGCTGGACGCTATCGCAGCAGGAAAGCACGTGCTCGTAGAAAAGCCCATGTGCGTTACGCGGCGGGAAGCGGACGAGATCATTGCCGCACAGAAGAACAGTAACGTGGTGGTACAGGTTGGTTATATGCGCCGCTACGCGCCGGCGTTTTTGGACGGGTGCGAGGCGGTCAAGGCAATGAAGGAAATTAAGTTTGCCCGGGTCCGAGATTTTCTTGGTTTTAACTATTTATTCGTTAACCCCACTTCTAGGGTGATACGCGATGAGCAGTTACCGGAGTCAGTGAAAAACGACACGAAGCTGCGCGATGAGGCATTACTGGACGAAGCTCTGGGCGAACAAGCGTCGCCTGTTCTTCGACGGGCCTACGCAGTCATGCTGGGCTTAAGCAGCCACGACCTTTCCGCTATGCGGGAATTGCTGGGTGTGCCGAACAGAGTACTTTTCGCGGTGCAGCGCGGCGGCGGTCTGTACATGGCCGCGGCGTTCGATTACGGGCCGTTCGTCTGTCAGTTCGAAACCGGCATCGACGGAATTGCGCGTTTCGACGCTCACCTCGAGGTCTACGGAAATCAAAAGGTGGTCAGGATACAATACGATACGCCTTACGTTAGGAATTCGCCGATCCGGCTCTTCGTTACGGAAGATAACGGACGCGGCGGGGTGACAACTTTGGATTCAAATCCTGCATGGGGAGACCCGTTCGTGGCAGAATGGGAGGCATTTTACGAGAACATTATGGAAAACAAGACGCCGAAAACCGGGCCGGTGGACTTTGTTCATGATCTTGAGCTTTTTGCCGAAATGGCGAGGCTCATGCGCGAGCCCTGATATTAAGCATTAAAGTAGAAGCGAACGTTATGAAACCCTCTCAACACCGCATAGGACTATTCGAACAATTTTGCACCAGAACATCTTCATTTGCCATGGATGCTCGGCAATTCATCCTATTTACTATAACCATGAAACCAAATGTTCCCTCCACAAATGTGCGATTTTATAGTCGGCGTCTCACGGGTTTCCCAGAGATTTCACTCCGATTGAAGTTACTGTTGATCTGTGCCGCTTCGGCCTTTCTCTTTGGCCTGAACTCGCCGGCCCAGGCGCTGGAGCCAGGTAAAATCTAGGTGGCTTCCTGGACCACTTCGCCGCAGGGGCCCTACCCGGCGGGGTGGGCCGTAGCGCAGCCCATTCAGAGCTTCGCCCTTCCGCGCGGCGACACTGATGGGGCCACCGATCAAACCTTCCGCCTCATCGTGAAGCCCGACCTCTGGAGCAAGACGATACGGCTGCGGTTGGCCAATACGTTTGGCAACCGCCCCGTCACGCTGGGTGCTGTCACCGTCGGACTCCAATCAACTGGGGGCAACCTTCTCGCCGGCAAGGTGCAGCAGGTGTCGTTTCACGGTAAACCGGAAGTGGTCATCCCGGTCGGGGAAGAACTATACAGCGATGAAGTATCCTTGGATCTCGATCCAGCTGACCCGTTACTGCAAGGCCGGAACCTGGCGGTCAGTCTCTTTGTGAAGGGTGCTAGTGGCCCCCTCACATGGCATTGCGACGCGTTTTACACCTCGTATTTGAGCGCCCCCGGGAGCGGCGACCATACGCAGGATAAAAACGAGGCGGCGTTTCCTTTCACCACCACGTCCTGGTTCTTATTGGACGCCGTTGAAGCGCAAGCCGATCCGGACACTGCAGTGGTCTGCGCGTTTGGCGATTCTATCACCGAGGGGGTAAATAGTACCCTTAATGGCAGCGATACTTGGCCGGACGTGCTTTCATGGCGATTGCATAGTGCTTATGGGAACAAAATCGTCGTCGTGAAAGAAGCGATCAGCGGGAACACCGTTACGACGTGCCCTCGAGAAGGCGGTACGTCCGTGAACGGCCCTTCGGCGGCTGACCGACTCGACCGCGATGTGTTCGGCGTGGCGGGCCTGCGTTACGTCGTTTGGTTAGAAGGGCATTAATGACTTGGGTGCGTGCCTGGTTTCGGCCGACCAGGTGATCCAGGGCTACAAAGACGTAGTGCGCGGCTGCTTGCCAAAAATATCAAGGTCATCGGCGCAACGCTCGTGTCGAGTTTCGGCAGTCCGATTGCGAGCTATGGGTTTCCAAAAATAGATGTTGAACGAAAAAAGGTTAACACCTTCATTCGTACGGGAGGCCTCTTTGATGGCGTTGCGGATTTTGACGCGGCAACGTTGGATCCGGCCACCGGCGCCATGAAAGCGTCCATGCAGCCGAACCAGACGATTGGAGGCCCCGGGGAGCTGCTGCACCCCAATCGGGTTGGCTACCAGGCGATGGCCGAAACCATTGACGTCAGTACCCTAGGCCCAAAATAAGCGCGTTTGCGAGAAAAAAGCTCTCATGAAAATTGCAGCATTTGTGTTCCTCTCTACGGTCGCTTGCGCGATGGCGCAAGGCGAGTCTTGGCACAGTTCAGAGGTCAAATTCGGGGACCTAGGGGACTTCAAACTGGAAAATGGTGCGATCATTCGGGACTGCCGTATCGCCTATCACACGTCGGGGAAGTTAAACGACGATAAGTCCAACGTTGTGCTGTGGCCGACATGGTTCACAGGCAGCTCAAAGCAACTTATTCCCCTTTCAGGCTCTGACGGCTACGTCGACCCTTCACGCTACTTCGTTATCTTCGTTGACGCACTGGGCAATGGAATCTCTTCCTCGCCTTCTAACAGTTCTGTCCAGCCTCGTATGGAGTTTCCCGTCTTCACGATCCGGGACATGGTAAATTCGCAGTATCGCCTTCTAACCGAGAATCTGGGGATCAATCATATTCACGCTGTGATGGGCATTTCCATGGGGGGTATGCAAACGTTCCAGTGGATCGTCTCATACCCCGAATTTATGGACAAAGCTGTCGCAATCGTCGGTTCTCCGCGGCTGACGGCCTACGATATGCTTCTCTGGCGCGCTGAGGAGAGCGCAATTAGAGAAGACAAAGACTGGAACGGAGGGAATTATATAACCGAGCCGAGTTTTTCAACTGTCGCCGAGATCCACAACCTGGCGTTGACGACGCCCTCTTACCGCGTCCGGGAAACCTCAGCGAATAAGTTTGAAGAGTTTGTCGAAGCAGTTGATAAAGATGGGCTTGGCCGTATGGACGCCAATGATTGGCTGCGTCAACTCCAAGCGATGATGGCTCACAATATCGCCTCACCTTTTAACGATTCCTTTGAGGTGGCCGCCAAACAAGTGAAAGCCAAGTTTATGGTGGTGGCGGCTACCCAGGACCATATGATGAACCCGACGCCAGCAATGGAATTTGCAGGGATCCTTCACGCTGATGTGGTGCAGTTAAAGGGCGACTGCGGACACCTTGAGACCGGCTGCGACAAAGACGAAGCCGCGCCGAAGGTCAGGGACTTTCTGGGTGAATGATCATCTGCAAGAAAGATCTTGATATGGTCATAGGCAACATGCCTTTGAATGCGGTTGCCGTGGCATTGTTATAGAGTGTTGGTAAAGGGCCATGCGCGGCGGCGGAAAGACGCTGCTGCGCAGGTAGGTATCCACGAAGTTAACTCCGATCGCCCAATTGCGCACGCGGACCTCGCCGGGTGCGGGCTCGCCGATGTCAATGTCCTCGCAGGCGAGGACATCTGCCCCGCCGTGGCGGTGAACGCGAATTGCTTTCATGGGTTTGGTAGCGAGATATGCAGGCTCAACGGCCTAACGTACTGTAGAATGAATTGTTGGGATATTGCACTAGGATGATACTAATTCTATTCGGCGAGTAACGCGGCATTCCATGAATACTAATGTCGGCGACGTGCGTAATTCATAAAGCTGCAACAACATCGACTCCATCCTGGAGGAGGCATTCGCAGATGTCCTTGACCCACGCCGTCCGCTCCTCCGATTGCGTGTAAAAAACGAAAATCTTCGGCGCCTTTGTCGGTCATCAACGCCGAAGGGCGCACTCCAGGAGGAGCGTTCAGGATGCGCAGAGTCCGTTTTCTGCGCCGACTGACATCGATCGGCGCTCGGCGAACTCTCAGTGAGCTGTAAAGCCGCCGTCAACCGGCAACGCCACGCCAAGCACGAAGCTGGCGCCAGGACTGCAGAGCCAGAGAACCGACGCGGCGACCTCGTCAGAACGGCCCAGCCGGGCGATTGGCTGATCGCGCATAATCTCCTTGATGACGTCAGGCCCCATTCCCCCTCCCATGGGTGTATCAATCACGCCGGGGCACACGGCATTGATCCGAACGCCGCGCGGCGCATAGTCCATGGCGGCGCTCTTTGTCAGCCCGATTACTCCATGCTTGGTCGCGTGATAGGCAGCCCGGCCCGCCTGGCCAACGAGGCCGCCAAGCGAGGAACAGTTGACAATGGCGCCGCTGCCCTGGGTGCGCATCTGGAGCAGCTCGTGTTTCATGCAGGTCCAGACACCGCGCAGATTGACGGCGATCACGTTGTCGAAGGCACTCGAGGTTTCATCGGTCAGATCGCCCACCGGACCCAGGATACCGGCATTGTTGAACGCCATGTCCAACTTACCGAAGGTGGCAACCGTTCGCTCGACCATGGCCGCGGCCTGCGCCTCGTCCGCCACGTTGCAGGTCACGCTGATCGCCCGGTGCCCGGCCGACGTAAGCCCTTCGGTCGCCGCGCGCAGCGCGCTCTCGTTAATATCGACAAGAACGACGGCGGCGCCAGCCTCGGCGAATGCCTTCGCGGTCGCGAGCCCGATGCCGGAGCTCGCGCCGGTGACAAGGGCGACCTCATCCTTAAAATCATAAACAGGATTCCTAGTCTTGTTTCCTCTCTCATGTATGTTGGGTTGAATTCAGGACACGCCGACGGCGAGCCGCACAGCTTCTCATTTTCCCGCATCGCTTTCAGCAGTGCACAGAGACGACTCACGCAGTCATGTCGATGACGTTGAGGTAACGTTTTCAGTTTCCTGATCTGTGGGATATCGATCCCCCTGTAACTTAATCTTCGAGACGGCCTGATTGAGGTCACACCATTCTTCGGGAGTGAATTCCAAGTCTACCGATCTCAGATTCTCTTCCAGACGCTCCAGCTTGGTGGTGCCCGGAATGGGAACGATCCAAGGTTTTTGAGAGAGCACCCAGGCGAGCGCGACTTGGGACACGGTGGCTCCTTTCCGTTGACCAAATTCATTGAGCAGATCGACAAGAACCCGGTTGGTTTTCATCGCCTCTGCGGTGAACCGAGGCAAGGTGGCGCGGTTGTCGTTACGGCTGTCGAACTTCGTCTGTTCGTTCAAAGCGCCGGCGAGGAAACCTCTGCCGAGCGGGCTGTAAGGAACGAAACCGATGCCAAGTTTTTCCAGTGTCGGCAGGACCTCCTCTTCCGGCTGCCTCCACATTAGGGAATATTCGCTTTGAACAGCGGTAAGAGGCTGAACGGCATGGGCGCGACAGATCGTTTGTGCGCTCACTTCGCAAAGACCGAAATGCTTCACCTTACCTTGCTGAATTAAATCCTTCACGGTTCCCGCAACGTCCTCAATTGGCACGTTGGGGTCAAAGCGGTGCTGGTAGAAGAGGTCAATGCTTTCGGATTTGAGGCGTTTGAGCGATTCTTCGGCAACTTGGAGGATATGCTCCGGTCGACTGTTCAGACCCGTTGACTTTCCGTTCTCAATATTGGACCCGAACTTCGTGGCAATGACCACTTCCTTGCGGAAAGGAAAAAGCGCTTCGCCCACAAGTTCTTCGTTGATGAAAGGACCGTAGACTTCTGCGGTATCGAAAAAGGTAACGCCAAGCTCCACTGCTTTGCGGATCAGCGCTATCATTGCATTTCTGTCGGGGGCGGGGCCACGATGGTAACTCATGCCCATGCAGCCGAGCCCGATAGCTGAAACTTCCAGGTTGCTGTTTCCAAGTTTGCGCTTCTGCATTTTTTAAAATTCCTGCCTTGAGTTGTGATTTGTTGAAAATTTTTTTGCTAGGTTGAACGATTGAGGCTCGGCGAGACTACATTGCGAGATCTCTACGAGATGAAGTGATTCCAGCTTTTGTGAATTGTGTCGATTTTGCATCGACGCACGCAGTCTCCTGTTTCTTACAATGTGACACCATTGTTCCGAGCTTCGTGTGGTCATTTTGATTTCCCCTATGAACCCCTCTGTTGCTCGTGGTCAGCGGTCGATGACGGCCATGTTCCCCTCGTCGTGGCGCTCGCCGGCCGCCGCCGTGAGACTGTTCAGCCGTTCGATCTGCCCGGCGCTCAGCTCAACGCGGTCGGCGGCGGTGTTCTCCTCGACACGCGCGACCCGCTTGGTTCCGGGGATCGGCGCGATGTCGTCGCCCTGCGCGAGCAGCCAGGCCAGCGCCACCTGCGCCGGTGTGGCGCCCGCCTCGGCGGCGACGGCCTTGACCTCATCGACGATGTGCAGGTTGCGCTTGAAGTTCTCGCCGCTGAAGCGCGGGTTGGTTTTGCGCCAGTCATCGTCCGAGAGCTGATCGGGCGAGCGGATCTCCCCGGTGAGGAAACCGTGGCCGAGCGGCGAGTAGGGAACGAAGCCGATGCCCAGCTCGCGCAGCAGAGGCAGCAGTTCGGCTTCCGGATCGCGAGTCCAGAGGGAGTATTCAGTCTGCAGCGCGGTGAGCGGGTGCACGGCGTGAGCGCGGCGGATTGTGGCGGGGCCAGCCTCGGACAGGCCGATGTGGTGGACCTTGCCCTCGGCGACCAGCTCGGCCAGGACACCGACGGTCTCCTCGATGGGGGTGTTCGGGTCGACACGGTGCTGGTAGTACAGATCGATATGGTCGGTGCCGAGCCGCGTCAGCGACCCCTCAACTGCGACGCGGATGCTCGCGGGGCTACTGTCGAGGACGTCGGGGCCGCGACCGGAGTGCGAGACGATGCCGAACTTCGTCGCCAGTACGACTTGGTCGCGGCGGCCCTTGATGGCCCGGCCGACCAGCTCCTCGTTGAGGAAGGGGCCGTAGATCTCGGCGGTGTCGAGGTGGGTGACGCCAAGGTCCAGTGCCCGGTGGATAGTGCGGATGGACTCGGCGTCGCTGCCCTCTCCGATGTTGTAGAAGCCGGACATGGACATGGCGCCGAGTCCAATCCGGGAGACGGCGAGTCCGCCGATCGAGATGTGTTTCATGGTGTTTAGCTCGTTCCTATCGATGCTTTATGATTGAGGGCGGTCTAGCTGCGCTTGCCGGCGCCGCTGTTCTCATCGACCGTGTCACTCTGTTTGGTCGATCACCTTCATTTGCTTGGTTATTCTTTTTCATAAATAGTTCCTTACATTTTCTGACGGCTGAGCCCGTTCGTTCATCTGATTTCTTCCAGCGCGTCGCTAGCTACGGCGGGCTACCGAAGGCGCCTACCTCAGCATTGACGTCCATGAATGTGCAGGACGCGCAGCCGGTCGTTTAGGGTTGAGAGGGTAGGGGAGGTGGATCGCCTGGGTGACGGGACCCGCACCAATAATGCCGCCACCTAAAGGCTTGCTCATACTAGGCCTCCCTGGAGAACCGGTTGGGTGCGGATCCATCGAGCGGACGCGTGGGTGCTTTCCGCAGGTGTACCCAGATCTGGCACATCGACTTCCACAACTAACCAACCTTCAAAGGCATCCGGTAGGGCCTTGAGCACACCGACCAAGTCCACGTCGCCGCGGCCTAGCTCGGTCCAGACATGGTTTTTTCCGGTCGCCTGCCGATAATCGCTGACCTCGAAGCGAGATTTCTCTCTTGCCGCCGCATGAACATCCTTGAGGTGGGCTGCTCGTACCCGATCCCGGTAATCGGTTATTAAAGATACTGGATCGGCATTAGCCCAGAAAAGGTGACCGGGATCGGGGCCAAACGAGAGCGCTGCGGGATCGACGGCATCGAGCACAGTTCGGATTTCGGACTCAGTCTCAATCCAGGAACCGACGTGCGGATGCAGACAGGGCTGTATACCCTCGGCGCGGATAATTTGTGCTACGGTGACAAGGTTTTCGATGACGAGGCTGAGCCGATCCGCATCGAAGTCGGCGCCTACCGCAGGGCGTGCGATCCGTTGCGGCGAAAGGCGTTGGGCAATCATCACCTCGGTCAGTCCCAATTGTGCTTGCTTTGCCGCGTGTTGCTTTGCGGCTTCTATGGTTTTCGCCAGATCGTCGGACTTATCGAAAAAACCGCCGAAATATCCCGGCGCGGGCCGGAGCCCAAATTCATCGAGGAATGCGCCGTACGCCGCGGCATCCATGCCCTCGGGCACATCAGCTTGCACCGCAGTGAATCCGGCCGCCTTCAACTCCTCAAATGCCGTCGATAAAGTGGGGGTATCGAGGTGGAAATTAAAATCGCTGTCCATCACCCATGGCAGTGGGTTAATGCCTATTTTCATAATATTATTTTGTGCAGTTGGTGAGATGCTGATAAGAAACGGCTCTTCAGGGATGGTGAGGAGGCGCGCCCTATAGTGAACGCAGCTGTGAAGTGTTCATAGCTTTGAATGGTAGATATTTCATGAGAGAGACGCCGGGTACGGCGCGTCCCCCCAAAAAAATGCTGCAGCGGCGATGGCAGCGATGATGATTACCGCTGCCGCTAAGCCAACACTTTGGAGGCCTGCAACATCAATCGCGCAGCTCCCGATAAAGGCACCGAGCGCGATTCCCAGGTTCGCACTTGATATATTCAATGATGCTCCCAGAGCGGGCATTCCCGCAGTTGCTTTCATGACGCGGGTATGGGAGACGGTAATCAGAGCGGCCTGACAGAAGCCCCACACGACCAGCACGAAGGCGAGCATGGCTCTCCATTTCATGAAAGGCACCAGCATGCACAGGCCGATCGCTAAGGGGGTGCAAAACAGGATGGAAGCGCCCAGCGCGTGGCGATCGACCATACGGCCCCCTGCCCAGTTTCCGATCAAACCTACACCGCCGAATCCCATTAAAATCCAACCCACCGTGGACCCACTGAAGCCTGCCAGTTTCTCTAGAATGTCTGCAAGGTAGGTATAGGCCGTAAACATTCCTGCAAATACAAGCAGCGAAAGAAAAATGTGACCGAGGATACGCGGCTGCCGCAAAATGCCCAACTGCTGCAAGACAGGCAGCCGGTCCTTGGCGCCAGGTAAGCGCGGTAAAAAGAAGAGCAGCAAAAGCGCCTTGGCCAAGGCCAGGACTCCGAGAATGGCAAAAGCAGACCTCCAGCCGAATTGGTACGCAATCAAGGCGCCAATTGGAATTCCGAAAATCGTGGCTCCGACCACTCCGAACGACACCATGGAAATGGCCTTCCCCGCATGCTCGGGGCCGGTGATCTGCACGGCAGTTTCACTCGCGAGCGACCAGAAGACAGGAAGCATCAGAGCGGGGAGAAGCCGGGCAACGGCCATCACAACGATGTTCGGAGCAAAGGAGGCTAATCCATTGGAAAGCGCAAAAAGAAGCAGGGTAAATAAGAAGAGCTTTTTCCGCTCAAATCCGACGACTCGTGCGGTGAGAATCGGTCCGACTGCGGCAACCGTCAGAGCGAAGATCGTAACCAGAAGGCCGGCCTTCGAAACGGTTACATGGAGATCCCTAGCCATGGAAGGCAGCAGGCCGACGATGATAAACTCCGTCGTCAGCACCGTAAATCCTGCAGCCGATAGAAGAAAGATCGGCAGCAACGACGCATCCGCCGTTTTCAGGTGACTCATTAGCAGCTTCTCTGTTGGAATTTTGATTGTGATCGCTCCGGCAGCCGGACCGCCCCGTCTGAATCAGCCAGTGCACCGCCTCGTAAACGGCCTCAAGCGATGAGTAAGGTCCGCAGCTCTCGAATCTGCTCGCCGAAAGTTCCCGCTGCCGCGGGCCGGCGTCGCGATCAATCGTGTGCGCCCGGATTACGTGGTCTTTTAGTGCTGGAACTAAAGAATCCGGGCAACCTATACCTCACTCTCATGGTGAAGAAGGTAAAACCGTAGAATCAAATAGATCACTGCTTCGCGAGCGTATCCTATTTCGTCCGATTATCGACTAAGGTAAGACATATCCAAATGAGTAAATGGTGCTTCTGCTACAGCGGGATGTATTTTGTTCTGAACGACGGTCCAAGGAGCCATTCTCATTAATATTTCAGCCCAACTAGCGTAAACAGCAACCTCTGCGGAGGCTGCGACTGATGGGTATGTCATTGAGACTTCTAAGTTTCCAAGTCTTCGTGTTGTCATTTTTTTGTTTTCTTCGGCCAATATACGCGAGAATTCGTGCACGTAACTAGCAAGGGACGACAAAACGCTAGCCGAAGACGCCAACTTTAGGAGATGCGAAAGGCGGCGAACCCTAGTGGTTGTGCTTTTCCTACCCACGAAGAGTTGGAAACAAAATTTAGATCACAGGCAGTGTTTCTCCAAATGCCGCTTGTAGTCTTCGATGCGTGGGATGTCGGGGATCTTGAAAATGTCGAAAACCCCATAATCGGGAGAATGTCCTGGCCTGTGTA
>Ga0210383_10002018_pt1 | contig 18443 bp, 13 predicted proteins | sample IncBWC14OmetaG_FD_160072 | JGI IMG/M metagenome (GOLD analysis project Ga0210383, IMG submission 160072) | Forest soil microbial communities from Barre Woods Harvard Forest LTER site, Petersham, Massachusetts, United States - Inc-BW-C-14-O ...
CGACCTGGTGGAGAAGTCGGTGTCGCGAACCACGGCGTACATGAAGTCGTCGGTGACGCGGACGCTGTTGTTGGCGTTCTGGAAAAAGATGGACGAGTAGGCATCCGAGTCGGGAGAAGACCCGTCGTAACCCTGCGCCACCAGCGCGTGGGCTTTCGCTTCTTCCTTCTGCTTGCATTCGACGAACTCGATGATGTCAGGATGATCGACGTTGAGGATCACCATCTTCGCGGCGCGACGCGTCTTACCGCCGGATTTGATCACGCCGGCAAAAGCGTCGAAGCCCTTCATGAAGCTCAGCGGACCGCTGGCCGTGCCGCCGCCGCTAAGGCCTTCCGTAGACGAACGCAACGGAGAAAGATTCGTGCCGGTCCCGCTGCCCCACTTGAACAGCATGCCTTCGGTCTTGGCGAGAGTGAGAATCGAATCCAGCGAATCCTTCACCGAGTTGATGAAGCAGGCGGAGCACTGCGGCTTGGAATATCCGGTAACGCCGAATTCCACCTGCTGGGTCTGCTGGTTCCAGTGCCAGTTGCGGCCGTCGGAATTGGGCTCGATGCGGTCACAGCCCACGTTGAACCACACCGGCGAATTGAACGCCGCATATTGCCGCACCAGAATGTGCACCAGTTCGTCGTGAAATGTTGCGCCGTCTTCCGGCGTCTTGAAATAGCCTTGCGCCAATCCCCAGTCGCGAATGGTTTCGGCGACGCGGCCTACGAGTTGGCGCACTCCGGTTTCGCGCTCGGCGGTGCCGAGGGTGCCGTGCAGATATTTACTCGCGACGATGTTGGTCGCGGTCATTGACCAGTCCTTCGGGACCTCGACGTCTTTCTGCTCGAAGATCACGCCGCCTTGCGCGTCCGTGATCTGAGCCAGGCGGAGTTCCCACTCAACTTCGTTGTAAGGGGAAACGCCGGGCTTGGTGAAGAAGCGGCGGAAGGCAAGGCCGGGCGCAGTCTTCTTTGTGAAACTCGCATTCGCTGCGGCGTTCGTGACGGTCGACAGGGTGGGGGAAACGGTAGTCACCTGAGGGGAATCGGGGGAAGTGGTTTTAGTTTCAGGCATCGGGCTCTCCAGTTATTAGATTCTATCCATCGTGGCTCGATTCGGGCGTCCGGGGGTGAACGCGGGAGTTGAGACCTGCCCGGATGGTTTGGTCCGGGGTGGTGCATTTTCTGATAAAGAACTTTTTACTTCTTGCGCCCCTTTTCGCTCCCGGTCAGAAGCCGGAGGGCAAGGGCTGAGGACAGTGAATGTTGGTGGCGGCGCCGGAATCGAGTTGTGGGGCCGACGCATTTTGGGACGCGGGGCCGCAATCCACCGCGGTTTCAAGGGGATCGGCCTGGGCCGGCGATGGGGCGCTGCTGGCGTTGACGGACAAGCCAGCCCTGAGCGAGGCCGAAGGGAGCGTCCGTCCTACACTAGCATCTGGGGCGGCATGAGCATCGTCCACGCGGACTGCGCCTGCAGCTGGCGTCAATTCCAGGGACGACGCGAAATGCGCCCCAATTCCGGAGGCTTTTTCGCCGGAGGAGATCATCCACTGATTCAACGCACCGGCGATGCTGCGCCGTTGGGCTGCGTCTTCGATCACCACGAAGCGCACGAAACAGCGTCCGGACGCCAGCCGCGCCCGCATGGGATTCTGCAACGCGAACATGCGGTCGAGCACGAAGGCCATATCCTCATCTTCGCCGAACTGGACCACGGCGAGCATGCGCTTGCCCTGCAACGGTGCGATCACTTCCTCGGCCAGGGCGAAGACCCCCGGCTTGCTGGGGACACAAAGCAGGCTATGGGGAGACTCGCAGTGGAACCACCGGGACCAGTGCAGGCGGCGGTAGTCGACAGGGCGATCGAAGCCATGCCGGGCCAATGATTCGGCGACGAGGCGAGTTAAACCTTCCATATTGCGGGCTCCTGGGTCCTGGCTGCCGCGGCAGAGAAAAGGAGTTCCCCAATCCCGCCGGGCAGGTGCAAATACAATCCCTGCAATGAGTTGTCGTGACCCCGGGAGGAGGTTCGGGGCGACGGCCACCGCACAAAAAACCGGGCTTCGGCTTTCGGGCTTCAGCTAAAACCAAGAAACCGGTTCCTAGGCCTCGTTTGCTGGACTCAGACTTCCGGGTGCCGGGCCAGTATCATGCGAGGCCGAACACTGTTAAACCTGAGCCCTTCCTGCTCGCGGGCGGTGCCAAGTCACCTCTGGCCTGGCACCTGTCCGTGTTGTTTCCTGACTATGCTCTCTTTCGCTATTTCAAAAATTCGCCCCGTTCCCGCGGGGTGAATTTGTGTGCTTGGGATTGCAAAGTTACTCCCGTGTATGGTGTCTGTCAATAGAGAAATACCATAGGTTGTATCCCCAATAATGACGGCCCAGATGCGGGGTGTGGTCCCAGTCAGGTCCTTAGTTTTCCACAAGAACCATGGATTACCGGTTGTTCCTTCAGTTTTGGGACGGCGTCCCGCCCGTTGCTGCGCTTCAGGGCGAGAGCTAACTAACTAAGAGCTAAAGGATTAAGAGTTAACAGTTTAGAGGCGATGCGAGTGTAGGCTCCACGGAGGCTCGTGCATCAGGCCCAGGCGAGTGGCGGGGCGAGGGCCGCTACAGGGCTGCGGAAGCTTGCGGCGGGCCCTCGCGGGTTCGTCCAGGGCGAAGCCGTTGCCATCCTGTTGGGACTCCGCATCGGCCTGCGGCATGGACACGTAGACGTCTTCAAAAATCTGCCGCGGCGCGATGCTCAGCACACCGTCGGAAGACTCGACCAGATAGTCTCCCTTACGGCCGGAATGCTGGCGCCCCAGTGAGTCGGTGAACACGAGACTCGAACTCAGCTGCTTGGCTTTCACCAGAAATCTGGTGCGGTAGGTCTTCCATGGGGCAGTCTTGGTTTCTGCTGCTTTCGTCTGTGTTGCTTTCATTCTCGCCAACCTTGGGGGGAGGAGGTTTGTCAGGGGTTGAACCTCGATGTCACGGTCATCGCACATAGTCGATAGCTGTCTGCGGCCAGGGTCCATTTGTGAAGGAAGCGAAAGCGACTGTACGAGCGAAATCCCGCGCGGTCAATTCAGTATTTTTGGTGCAACTGAGGAAAACCTTCGCGGCAGATTTCGCGGAGTAACGGAGACGCAAGGAAAGCTGACGTGAGTCCAATTGGAGCGCTCGACAGTGGCGCTTGTGTCATCGGCACAACGGGTCGGAAGAAATCAGGAGTCCGCAGCCACAGGATTGTCCACAGGTCGTGCACAGGAAATGCAGAAAAGGGTACCTTGCAAATACCACGTGAGGACAGCCGCCTGTCCGGCCGAGCGCAGCGAGGACTTGGGTTTCGGCAGACGGCAGTACGTGACAGGATCAAAGTCAAAAGTTCGCCGGCGTGGAATGCTCCGCAAACCAGGCGAGAACGCGCTGTTCAAATTCCTGTGGCGCCGCGCTCATCGCTCCGCAGTGATCGGCGTCCGCAACTTCCCAGAGCACGGTCTTAGAATTTCGCTCGTGAATGAGACGCGAGTGTCGAACGGGAATGTTTCCATCGATCTGGCCGTGAATCAGGAATACGGGGACTGGCGTGGTCGCGACCCCATCTTCCGGAGAGACTTGCTGCAGATTGAGCCCGTATTTCCAGCGGGCCCGCAAAAAAGCGGCTTCGACGAGTGGACGGAAAAACGTACGCCCGAACCACGGTCCCACAGAAGGGCCGAGATGAAACGGTTGTCCCATGCGGTCGTAAGCGATTTCGTGAAAATTCGAAAACGAGGATTCAGCGACGACGGCGCAGAAATGCGTACCGGCTCCGAGCGACTGCAGAAGTTGCGCGGCGCCCATGGATTCTCCCAGGCCGAAGATGCAGCGCGGATGATCTTGCGCAGACAGGAAGTCGAGCCACTGCCGAATGTCGTTGCGCTCGAGCAGACCGTAGGTGGCGAGCGAGCCGCCGCTAGCGCCTTGCGCGCGAGCGTCGGGGACGAGGACGCTGTAGCCGTGAGCGCGCAGCAGGTGCGCGTATCCGGTCATGCCGACGCGGTTGTCGCCGAGGCCGTGAAGGAGGATGACGGAATCTCCGTTAGCGTGCCTCGGATGGATGGCCCAGGCATGGAGCATCATCGCGTCGGGCGTGGTGATGGAAACGTTTTGCAGATCGGCGTCGAGGGCGTGGGCGGATTCGATCATGGCGGATTCATCTTCGAGCGTGAGCGGACGACGCGGAGGGTGCAGTGTGCCGTCGGCGACCCAGATTCCAGCGATGGAGCAGAAGGTGAGATAGAGAACGACGGCGAGAATCAGGCGTCGTGATCGGCGGGTGAGCGGCATTCTAGCTTAGAGGATGATACGAGAACCAGCAGAGTGCGGTTCCGCGAGATGCCGCTCAGATCAAGCCCGGGTGCCCCATTTCACGCGCAGCTTGCGAAGTGGGATTCCACAGTCCCGTTCTTAACTTGGAGATTTCGGATCGGAATGGATCAAAAGCGGGGCGGACAAGAATGCCCGCCCCGCACGATCAACTTCCATACAACGGCACTCTCTACCGGTGAGCCAGCGCCGGCTCGTGCGCCTCTTTGCCGGCCTTGAACGCCGCGAAGCGCTTGTTGATTTCGTCCCAGTTGACCGCGCCCCACCATGCGGCCAAGTATTCCGGACGCCGGTTGTTGTATTTCAGATAGTAGGCGTGCTCCCACACGTCGTTGCCGAAGATAGGATAGTGGCCCTGGCTGATGGGATTATCCTGATTCGGCGTAGACATGATATGCACTTCGCCCCCGGGCTTGCCGGCGAGCCAGACCCATCCGCTGCCGAATTGCTTGACGCCGGCGTCGTTGAACTTGGTTTGAAAATCTTTGAAATTGCCGAAAGTTTTCTGGATCGCATCCGCAACGGGGCCGCTCGGGTCGCCTCCGCCTTTGGGCTTCATGATCTTCCAGAACATGGAGTGGTTCACGTGGCCGCCGGCATTGTTGCGGACCGCGCCGCGAATGTCTTCGGGGATCGCGTTGATGTCGCGGATGAGATCTTCGGCCGTTTTGCCGGCGAGTTCGGGATGCTTCTCAAGAGCGGCGTTGAGATTCTTGACGTAAGCACCGTGGTGCATGTCGTGATGCAGCGTCATCGTTTGCTTATCGATGATGGGTTCGAGGGCGTCATACGCATAAGGCAGGGGCGGCAATTCGTGAGCCATGATTGATCCTCCAGGTATGTGAGATGACAGGGCGCGAGGTTTCGATGCAGGAGGATTTTAGACCGTGGGAGGCGAAGAGGCAAAGCCGCGAAGAGAAAAGGGGCGCTCGAAGAGGCAAAGTTCCGCCTCAGTCCTGATTCTCAGGACAGCTGGATTTACGCGCGTGCCAAGTGACAGTTCCGTCCCTCGAAATCGAGACGACGTCTACCAGGCCGCCGACATCACCGGCAGTTTTCTCGTAAGCGTCGATCGTCAGCTCAACAATTTTGGTTGCAAGCTCCGCGGCTTGAGTCGGCGCTTTAAGTGGCGTGCGAACAGAAATCTTGTCTCCGATCTTGCCTTCGCGTTTTTTTTGTGCGCAGAATTGTTTCGCGACGTCGGCGTGTTTCCCGGCCACGCAAATCCGGCTGGTTTGGCCATCGGCCGAGCATGGCCAGCAACGGTCGTTCGGCGGCAGGCCGATGTTCTCTCGGATCGGGTCGAACTCGTTCTCAGCGTCAAACCGTATCTCGCCAATTTCGATCGCCAGGGTCCTGTCCATAAATTCGCCGGCCGTGATCTGCCCTCCGCGCGGCCCCGGAGTCTTTCTTGCATCTTCTCTGTGCTTATCCCAGTGACTCTTGACGGCCTGTGCCCAATCGACCACGGCGGCATAGAGATCACTCACCTGCCGATCATGGCTTGATGAAGCGCGCACGGCCTCGCGGGCCAGATCGTTGTTGTCCCAGAGCGTTTTCCCGGTCGCACGATCGAGAAAGCGTGACGCTCCGACGCTCGCGAAAATGAACTGGTGGCGAAAGACCGCAACCTTGCAGTAAGAGTTGTCGGGCACGCCTGTGTCCTGACGGATCGCACGGCTGTCGGCGGCAACCACCACCTCGTCTTTCGCAAAATTGATGACGACGATCGTGCCGGAATCCGCCTGCGCCAACGCACGCGGGGAGAAAAAAGCAATCCACAGCAGAAAAACCCTGGACGTGTAGCGCAAGTTGGCGTTCAATGGCGTTCCGACCCATCGCGACTCAGGCACCGCCATTCTATACGCCGCAGATCATGCACTTTATGATGGCCCTTGATTCGCTTGCGAATCTATCGCTTCCGCTGCCGCATCCTTTATGCTAGTAGTGCACTCATTACTCATTTATGACTACTTTGAAAGCGAAGACTTCTGGCGGTGGCGTTCTCGTGGCAAGCGCGTCTGGCAACGGCCTGAACCCCGAGCGCGAGCGTGTGTTTGAAGCGTTCCGGGAGTGGGGATACCTGGAGGGCGACCTCGACCCGCTGGGGTTTCTGCGGCCGCGTGTAGTGCCTGCATTGCGGGTCGATAGTCCGTATGCGGCGGAAGCGCGAGCGATTTATTCCAGCACCATCGGCGTCGAGATCAATCACATCTACGCGCCGGAGAAGCGGCAGTGGATTTACGAACGGATGGAAGCGGAGCCGCAGCCGGGCGCAGGAAATCTGGGGGAAGAAAATGGTGAAAGGAATAAAGACCAGCAGCGGATTCTCGATCTGCTCATCCGCGCCGATATTTTCGAGCAGGTGGTGCAACAACGCTATCTCGGCAGCAAGCGATTTTCGCTGGAAGGTGTAACGGCGCTGCTGCCGCTGGTGGATGAAATCCTTGACACGGGCGCGCAGCGCGGCGCGATTGAACTGGTAATGGGCATGAGCCATCGCGGACGCCTCAACGTGATGGCGCACGTGGCCCGGCGCGCTCCGGAGGAAATCTTCGCCGGCTTTGAAGATGTCGACCCACGCAGCGTGCTGGGATCGGGCGACGTGAAATATCACATGGGCGCGACCGGCGAGTACATCACGCGCAGCGGCGGCAAGGTTCACATTCACCTGGTTTCGAATCCCAGCCATCTGGAAGCCGTCGATCCGGTTACGGTCGGCCGCACGCGCGCGAAGCAGGATCGCACCGGCGAAGGCGGACGCGAAGCCTATTTGCCGCTGCTGGTGCATGGCGACGCGGCTTTTGCCGGGCAAGGAATTCTCGCCGAGACCATGAACTACGCCGACCTCAAAGGGTTCACCGTGGGCGGCACCATACACATCATCGCGAACAATCTGCTCGGATTCACCACCAACTACTACGAAGAACATTCCACGCGGTTTGCGGCCTGCATCGCGCGGCGCCAGTCAATTCCGATTTTTCACGTCAACGGCGAAGACGTGGACGCCGTGGTCCGCGTCGGACGCATGGCGGTGGAATACCGCTACAAGTTCGGCACCGACGTGGTGATCGATCTGATCGGCTATCGCCGCCACGGCCACAGCGAAGTGGACGACCCCACCATCACCCAGCCGCTGCTCTACAAGCGGATCAAAGAGCATCCCCCGCTGTGGGAAATTTATGCCGATGACATCGGCGCCAACGACGCGGCCGAGCGGGCGGCGAAAATCAAGGCCCAGTTCGAGGCCGCGCAGAAAAAAGCCGGCACGCTGAAACAGAAGCCGACCATGCGCGAGCTGCCGAAATATTGGGATCAGTATTACGGTGGGCGTCACCAGCCGGAGTTCGAAGTAGAAACGGGATTACCCGGCGAGGAACTCGCGGAGTTGACCGAAAAGCTGACGACATATCCGGAAGGCTTTCACATTCATCCCAAGGTGAAGAAGTTGCTGGAGCAGCGCGCGGAAATGGGCACGGGCAAGCGCGCTGTGGATTACGGCATGGCGGAAGCGCTGGCGTTTGCGAGCCTGGTGAAGGGTGGAACTCCAGTCAGGCTCTCAGGACAAGACACGCGCCGCGGAACCTTCAACCAGCGGCACTCCGTGCTGATCGATATCGAAAACGAAAACGAATATGTCCCGCTCGAAAACATTGCCGAGAAGCAGGGACGCTGCGAGATTTATAACTCCACGCTTTCCGAAGCGGGAGTGCTCGGCTTTGAATACGGCTACAGCCGCGATTATCCCGAGTCGCTGGTTTTGTGGGAAGCCCAGTTCGGCGATTTTGCTAACGTCGCGCAGGCCATCGTCGACCAGTTCATCAGCGCGGGCGAGGCCAAATGGAATCTGCTTTCGGGCGTGGTCATGCTGCTGCCGCACGGCTACGAAGGCCAGGGACCGGAGCACTCCAGCGCGCGCATCGAGCGTTTTCTGCAGCTGGCGGCGCAGCACAATATTCAAATCGCGCAGCCTTCGAACGCGGCACAATATTTTCATCTGCTGCGGCGGCAGGCTCTGCGGCACTGGCGCAAGCCGCTGGTTGTGTTTACACCGAAGAGCATGTTGCGGCATCCCGATGCATCGTCGCCGATCGAAGATTTCACGCACAAGAATTTCCTGAACGTGATTCCCGACGCGGAAGTGGGTGAGGCGGATCGCGTCCTGATCTGTTCAGGAAAAATCGGCCACGAGTTGCAGGCTGAACGTAAGAAGCGAAAAGATAATTCCACCGCGATCGTGTTCCTCGAACAGATGTATCCCTTTCCGGAAAAAGAATTGGTCGCCGAACTCGATCGCCACGGCCGCACGGGAGAGATCGTCTGGGTGCAGGAAGAGCCCGCCAACATGGGTCCGCTCTTCAACATGCTGACGCGTCTGCGGCGCCTTGCGGGCGAGCGTCCAGTGCTGTCAGTGAAGCGCTCGGCGAGCGCGAGTCCCTCGACCGGCAGCGCCAAGGCGCATGAAGTGGAGCAGAAGACGCTGATCACGCTGGCGTTTACGAGAGGATAGTCCCGAGTCGCGAGTATTCCAGCCGCGTGTCCCGAGCGTTACGGCCTTCCGTCCCATCTGCTAACAACAGTTACGTGTGAGATTGAAGCAGCTATAATGCACGGAATCGAGGTGAATCATGTCCAAATCCTGCCTTAGGGTGTTTTTCGCTGTGGCGTTTCTGCTGATCGGGTGCGCCGTTGCTGGCACTGATGTTGCGATGATTATGGCTACGCAGCGCTCGGCCCCCGCACACCTTGTCAAGATTGCTCTCGAACATCCCAACGCTTTGAAAAGCGCCCGACTGAACAACGACAGCGCGAAGTGGATTACTTCGTACAGGATCGGCTGGGCAAACGTTTATCCGAACCGAATCGAACTCCGCCCGGGCAACCTTTTCACCGTTCGGAGGGGGATAAGGCCCGGTGATGCTCAGGACGTACCGGACCAAACGATACCCTTCGACGAAAGCGCACAGAGCGTTATCTTCTTTGTCGCGGAAGTAACCTTTGCGGATGGCAGCAACTGGGAGGTTGACATCAAGGACATCACCCCCGAGGCCGGTTTTCAATTTTCTCGATGAGAGTGGCAAGCCGGTCTAGTCGGTGAAAGATCGCGATATCGCGCATTGAGGGGTTCACCTCAGCGGCTTGAGGCTGTTCTCTTCAGGCGGCGCTGGGAATCGAGTGTAACTCGGCCCTTCCCGATTTCTTGTGCGCCCTTCTGGTGTACCCTTCCTTCTTCATGCCGCGCCCCGCCAAAACTTTGCGTATTGCCGTCGATACCGGAGGAACCTTCACCGATTGTGTGTGGATGGACCGCGGCCGACTGCGAATGCTGAAAGTTTTTTCCACGCCGCAGGATCCGTCGCAAGCCATTGTGGAAGCCCTCAGAAAAATTGCGCATCAAGGAGAGTTCGTCCTCCTGCACGGCACCACCGTGGGCACCAACACGCTGCTCGAACGCAAAGGCGCGCGCACCGCGCTGGTGACCACCGCCGGATTCGAGGATGCGATTGAGATTGGACGGCAGGCGCGACCGAAGCTCTACGACTTTTTCTTCGACCGCATCGAGCCGCTGGTGGCTCGTGATCTGCGCTTCGGGGTGGAAGAACGCACGGCGAGCGATGGCGAAATCCTGACCGCGCCTTCGATGGAGGAGTTGCCATCACTGCTGTCGCGCGTGACGACAGCCAAGCCCCACGCTGTGGCGATCTCGCTGCTGTTTTCGTTTGCGAATCCGAAAAATGAACTCGCGGTGGCGGAAGCGCTGCGGCCATTGGGAGTTCCGATTTCGATCTCGCATGAGATCCTGCCGGAGTTTCGCGAATACGAGCGCACGTCGACGGTGGTGGTGAACGCGTATCTGCAACCGGTGATGAGGGGATATCTCGAACGCTTGTCCTCGGGAGTGGCCAACGGCCGCGCGCGAATTTTTGTGATGCAGTCGAATGGCGGAATCGCGGCGCTCGCCGCGGCCGCGCGCGAGCCGGTGCGGACGGTGCTCTCAGGACCAGCTGGAGGAGTCGTGGGCGCGGCGGCCACGGCGCGCGCCAGCGGATTCGAGCGCGTGATCGCCTTCGATATGGGAGGAACCTCCACCGACGTTTCGCTGGTCGACGGCGCAATCGCCACGGCCAGCGACGCGCAGGTTGCCGGACTCCCCGTGGGCGTGCCCATGCTCGATATTCACACGGTAGGCGCTGGCGGAGGCTCACTGGCGCGCTTCGATGCCGGCGGCGTGCTGCGTGTGGGCCCGGAATCGGCAGGCGCTGATCCCGGCCCGATTTGTTACGGGCGCGGCCTGCAGCCCACGGTCACCGACGCGAACTTATTACTAGGGAGGATGCATGCGGAACGTTTCCTGGGCGGCGAGTTCAAACTCGATTTGCAGCGGACACGCACGATCACGCAATCATGGCTGAAAAAACAGAAGTCGCGCCTCACCCTCGAACAATTTGCCGACGGCGTGATTCGCGTGGTGAATGCCACCATGGAGAAAGCGATCCGCGTGGTGTCGGTCGAGCGCGGGCGCGATCCCCGGGACTACGCGCTGGTGGCCTTTGGCGGCGCGGGAGGATTGCACGCCTGCGCGCTCGCCGAAGCGCTCGGGATTCCGCAAGTGATCGTTCCGGCGCTGCCGGGAGCGCTTTCGGCTCTGGGGATTCTGGCCAGCGATGTGGTCAAAGATTATTCCCGCACCGTGCTGTGGCGGGTTAGCGGCGAGATTCCTCACGAGCGGTTGAAGCAGGAATTCGCGGCTCTGGAAAAACAAGCCGCAAGAATTTTCAAGCAGGAAGGCTGGCCCGGAAAACCAGGCCACGAAAAAAGTGTGGACGTGCGCTACCGCGGCCAGGGATACGAACTCAGCATCCCGCTCAGCAAGAATCTGCTGAAAGAATTCGAGCGCGAGCACCAGCGCCGCTACGGATACATCCATCCCAATCGCGAAGTCGAGCTGGTCACTCTGCGGCTGCGCGCCGTGGTGAAGACGCCACAGCCGAGAATCACCGCAGCTCATGCGGGAGGGACACCGCACTTGGGAAAGGTAGCCCATGTGGGGACGGGCACTCTTGCCCGTCCAGGCCGACCAACGCTCGGCTCGTTCCCCACGCCCGAAGTCCTAGTTCTGTTCAACCGCAAGAAACTCAAAACCAAAATCTACTCCCGCGACAACCTTCAGCCCGGCAAGAAATATTCCGGCCCTGCCATCATCACCGAATACAGCGCCACCACAGTCATCCCGCCCGGCAAGCGCTTTCACCTCGACCGCGCCTCGAACCTGATTATTACAATCTGATGAAAATCACGCCCCGCGCCTGGCAATCGCCACTCGGTGCTGGGTGCACGCCACTGCTTGCGGCTACAATACTCCCGTGAAACCAAGCATCTTTGTAGTGGAGGACGACCCGGATATTTCGCGCCTGGTGCGGCATCACCTGGAGAACGAAGGCTTCAACGTGCGGGTGTATCCCACCGGCGCAACGGTTTTGGCCGATGCGGAGCGGCAGCGCCCGGCGCTGTTCGTGCTCGATATCATGGTTCCGGGCAAAGACGGCCTAGAGCTTTGCCGCACGGTGCGCCAGACTCCGGGCCTAGCCGCAGTGCCAGTAATTTTTCTCACCGCGAAAAGCAGCGAGGCGGATCGCGTGCTGGGTCTCGAACTAGGCGCGGACGATTACATAGGCAAGCCGTTCAGCCCGCGTGAACTGGTAGCGCGCGTGAAGGCCGTGCTGCGGCGCTTTGAGCGGCCGCTGCCGCCGAGTCCACTGAAGGTGGGCGAAATTGAAATCGATCCTTCCGCGATGACGTTGACTGTCGCCGGCAAGCTGGTAGCCACTACCGCCACCGAGTTCCGCCTGCTGGATTATTTTGCGCGCCATGCCGGACGAGTCTTCACGCGCGATCACCTGCTCGACAGTGTTTGGCGCGACACTTCTTATGTAACCCCGCGATCGGTGGACGTTTACGTGCGCCGTATCCGGGAAAAAATCGAACCGGACCCGGAGAACCCGCGCTATCTCAAGACGGTGCGGGGCGCGGGCTACCGCTTCGAGGCTCCAAAGTGAAAAACCCGTGAAGAACCGGATTTTTTTCAAGCTGCTGGCCGCGTTTCTCATCGTAATCGCCGCCAGCGCCGTGATCCTCGACTTCACGCTGGGCCGGGCCTGGGAAGCCTCGCTGCGCGCGGAGATTGACCGCAGTCTCACGCAGAAGACGGTGATGTTTTCCCACCGCGTGGAAAACGACCACAGCCACTCGCTCGCGGATATCGCGGCGCAGGAAGGTCAGGCGGCGGGCGCGCGAGCCACCATCGTCGACGCGTCCGGAAACGTGCTGGCCGATTCCGAATCGAATCCCGTGAGCGGGGAAAGCCAGGCCGCGCGAGAAGAATTCGCCTCAGCTCTCGCGGGCAAGCCGGGACGCAGCGAGCGCCCGAGTTCCTCGCTGGGAATTCCCTTTCTTTATGTTGCGTTGCCGATTACAGGCGGCGCGGTGCGCCTCGGTTATCCGCTCTCCGATGTCGAAGCGGTGCAGACCGAAGTGCATCGGCGGCTGGCTTGGGGATCCGCGCTTGCGCTCACCATCGCGCTGCTGGTGGCGGGGGTTGCCTCCACATCCACGGCCCGGCGCCTGGAACACATCGTCGAAGTGGCGGCACACATCGCCGAAGGGGATTTGAAAGCGCGCGTGCAGGATGGCGGGCTCGACGAAATTGGCCGGCTCGGGGGCGCTCTCGACAAAACAGCGCGCCAGGTGGAGCGCAGCTTTGCTGCCGTGCGTTCCAGCCAGCGCCAGCTCGAAACCCTGCTCAACAGCATGCAGGACGCGGTCATCGCCGTGAGCGCTGACGGCCTGGTGCAGTGGGCCAACCAGCCCATGGATCGCCTGGTTTCGCAGCACGTGCGTCTGAATGCGCCGGTAGTCGAGACCATTCGCGATCCGGATTTTCTAGCGACCGTCAACGCCGCCACCGCGGACAAAGAAGTGAAGACCGCGCGCGCTACCTCCATCGTTCCAGGCCGCGCCTTCGATGTGACCGCCGCTCCCCTGCCCGGCGGCGGCGCGGTGGCTGTGCTGCGCGACCTTACCGAGACCGAGCGCGTGGAAAAGACCCGGCGCGATTTTATCGCCAACGTTTCTCACGAGCTGCGCACGCCGCTCACTTCGATCCAGGGCTATTCGGAAACGCTGCTCGACACCACTCCGGAAAATGGCGCGCCTACGCGCGAGTTCCTCGACATCATCCGCAAGAATGCTGCCCGCATGTCGCGGCTCACGGAAGATCTGCTGACCCTGGCGCGCGTGGAATCCGGCGAAACCCGTTTCGACGCTGAGCCCGTGCCTCCCATGGAGTTACTGCACGACGCCGAAGAGAGTTTCCGCGAGATTGCCAAGGGGTACGGCGTGGAACTGCAGATTCAGGAAACGCCGGCGGGAAATGGCTCGTCGGAGTCAATCTCAGCGAAAACAAACTTGCCGAAACCTGGCTCTGAGAAATCCGGGTCAGCGAAATCGGGGTCGTCGAAATTTGGTTCAGCGAAACCCGACTCGACAGAATCTCGCTCTACGGAACCTCTGCCATGCGTGCTCGCCGACCGCGAGGCCATTCACCAGGTCTTTTCCAACCTCATCGACAACGCCATGAAATATGGCCGCACCGGCGGCAAGGTGGTGCTGGGAGCGCGTCCCGGCCCGCGCGGAGTCGAATTCTACGTCCAGGATTTCGGCGCCGGCATTCCCTCTGAACACCTGCCCCGCCTGTTCGAGCGCTTCTATCGCGTGGATAAAGCCCGCTCGCGCGAATCGGGAGGCACCGGCCTTGGCCTGGCCATCGCCAAACACATCATGCTGGCGCACGGCGGCTCGATCCGCGCCGAGAGCGAGCTGAACCACGGCTCCCGCTTCTTGTTCACGCTGCCGACTGCATAGCAAGATCGTGGAGCGAAGGACGCCTCGTCCGTCCGGCCTGGGCGAAGCCCGGCTGACTACGACTTCCCCGGACGAGGACGTCCAGGGCTCCATGCGTTGGGGCTCCACGCCGTCGTCATCGGCGCGCTTCGCATGGCAGCACTCAAGATTCCCGAAAAATTCACAGCCTTGTAACCCTCCCATGAGAAATAAAACCTATGCTTAGCCGTTGGACATTCAACTCAATAATTGGCAAGATGATCGTAAGGAAGCAGGCCTAAAGCCGAAGCGCCGCTCGCTCCGCCCAGCTTTGCGCCGGAGGGAAGTCCTCATGAGCACCGCCAGAGTCGACAATGCCAGCCCCGAGCCCGCTCACCAATACCTCGTGCGGCGAACGGTGGAAGCTTGCCGCCTGGCCAAGGAAGCGGCCGGAGCAGCAGCCGAGGGAATCGCCACCGGCTCCAGCACCTTGCTGAACTCGCTGCGCCAGCGCGAACGCGAGCTCGACACGCTCGATATGGAAATCGACGCTGGCGTCACCACGGCCATCACCGAAGTCGATCCTCCCGAAGCTCGCGAACTGCTGGCCTGCATGAAATTTATGATCGGCCTGGAACGCATCGGAGACCTGCTGCTGAGTTTTGCCAACAGTGCCCAGGCCGCCGGCGGACGCCTCGATCCCGAAGACACTCGCGACCTCACGCAGATGGCGACCATCCTCGAAAAAATGCTCACCGACGTGGGCGAATCATTTTCCGGCCGCGATGTGGGCAAAGCCATCGACGTGCTGCGCGCCGACGCCGAGATGGATCGCCTGCGCAACCTGATTTTTCTCCGCCACATCGAAAATCCCGAAGACATTCATCGCCAGGCGAGTCTGCAGGTCATCTTCATGACCCAATCCCTCGAGCGCGCTGGCGATCACGCCAAGAATCTCGCAGAAGAAGTCTGTCACTTCGTCAGTGGACGCACCGTCCGTCACGTCTTGATGGCCTACGACAAGCCCGTCGAGCAGATGTTCATTGACTACCTGCGCCGCCGCGACGGCAAGCGGTAGCCGCGGACCTCGAATCTTAGCGCAAGGTTTCGCGGAGCGATCCTGTTCGCACTGTCGTATATTGCAGGCATGCGAATCCGAAGTGTCCTCGCCGTCCTTCTTTTCTGGACATTTGCTGCGAGCCTATCCAGTTTCTGCTCTGACCTCGTTCTGCTTCACGCCAAGATCTATCCTTCGCCAACTGAGCCGCCAATCGAAGATGGCTCAATCCTCGTGCACGACGGACGCATTCTTGCCGTCGGACCAGCCGCGAGAATCAAAGTTCCGCGGCATGCGACGGTTATTGATTGCAAAGGCCTGATCGTGACCTCCGGTTTCTGGAACAGCCATGTACACATCCTCACGCCCGGCCTGCTCCATGCCGAAAAACTTTCGTCCGCGCAGCTCACCACCCAACTCCAGGAGATGCTCACGCGCTGGGGCTTTACCACGGTCTTCGACATCGCTTCCGTGCTCGAGAACACAACTCTCATCCGCCGCCGCATAGAAAGCGGCGAAGTGAAGGGGCCGAGGATTCTTACCGTCGGGGAGCCGTTCTGGGGCAAAGGCGGAACGCCTGTTTACGTCAAGGATTTCCTGGAAGCGAATCGCATCAGCATTCCCGACGTCGAATCAACTGCGCAGGCCACCGAGCGAGTGCGCCAACAGATCCGCGACGGCGCCGACGGCATCAAGCTCTTCGCTAATTCGGTCGAGGCGCGTGACATCCTCACCATGCCGTTAGACTTAGCTCAGGCGATCGCCTCTGAGGCCCACCGCGCCGGCAAACCGGTGTTTGCCCATGTTTCAAACGACCACGGAATCGAAGTCGCCCTTCAGAGCGGAGTTGATATCGTGGCCCACACCACTCCCAGCGGCGATCTGTGGAGTCCGTCTTTTGCCGCGCTCCTGGTGGCGGCGCACATGGGCCTCACTCCGACATTGACTCTGTGGGATGTCGAATCCCGGAAGTACAACGTTTCACCTGACCAGATCGAGAAGGCAATGAGCCGAGCCGCCCAACAGCTCCGGGCTTTTTCACAAGCGGGAGGTCAAGTCCTGTTCGGAACCGACGTCGGCTACATCGACAAATTTGATACTTCAGAAGAATTCACGTGGATGTCCCGCGCAGGAATGAATTACCAGCAGATTCTGGCTTCGCTCACCACGAATCCAGCCGTGCGCTTCGGAGATTCGAGCCACAGCGGCCGCATCGCGAAGGGAATGGACGCCGATCTCGTGGTGCTCGATGGCGATCCCGAGAAAGACGTGACCACCTTTTCAAAAGTCCGCCTGGTAGTCCGGAGCGGCCAGCAGATTTATCCGGTCCAGTAGGCTCCGAGAAGCCCGAAGCCCTTTCTACGCGCACTCCTCTGAGCTCGCGATCTTTGAATGCAGCGCCACTGCTTCCGGGCCTTTCACTGCGACCGTCCGCTCGCCACGGCGAATCAAAACGATCGCACCGAGAATCGCGACCGAGGCGAGCACCACGCGTAGCGTTAGAGGCTCCGACGCGAGCAGCCATCCCAGCAGCACGGCCACGATGGGATTCGCGTAGGTGTGCGTGGCCACCAGCGCTGGCGGGCAGCGTTGCAACAGCCAGGTGTAGGACGTAAAGGCAATGATCGATCCGAAGGTGATGAGATAACCCAGCCCGAATATGGACTGCAGCGAAATCGCCGACCAGTGCGTGGCGTGGAACTCTCCCGTAACGGCCGCGGCGATCAGCAGCATGGCCGCGCCGCAGAGCGTGGGAAGCGCCGTGCGGCCCAGCGCATCGGTGGGCAGCTTGAGCCGCGGAGTGATGACCACTCCGGCCGACCACGAGAGCGAGCCCAAGAGCACGGCCAGCAATCCCAGCAGGCTCGAGCCTTTCATGTGAAGCTCAAAGCCGGTGAGGATGGCGACTCCGGCCACGCCCAAACCCAGGCCCAGCGCACTGAGACGGCTGATCTTCTGTTGCCCCGCGAGCCACGCCAAGACGACGATGAACATGGGTTCCGTCGCAATCAGCAGCGCCGCCAGGCCCGATCCAACATATTGTTCCGCCCAGTGCAGCGATCCGTGGCCAATCAGAAAGAACAGCGCGCCCAGGACGGATCCCGAAACCCACTGCTCGCGCGTAGGCCGAAACCCTCGCGCCCAGGCCCAAACCAGCAGCACGCTGCCCGCGATGGCATGCCGGATTCCAGCCGTCACCAGAGGTGGGATCGTCGCGACGGCGTAACGGATCGCGAGGTAGGTCGATCCCCAGACGATGTAGATCGCGGCGAAGGCCAGCGCCATCTTGACGGTTTCCGTGCGGTCGCGCGAGCCGGCGGGTTTGGGGTTGGGAACGATCACGGGCCTGCCTCCTATGTTAATCATTTTGAACTTGCGAAGTCTGGTCGCAGGAAGTTGGGCGGTGCGAAGCTTGGCCAATATCTCGGCGGGCTGAGCGTGGGGCATAAGCTAACCTTCTAAAAGTGCTTTACAGGTTAGGTATACTGTAAGGGTTTGGTGCCTAACTTGTCAATAGCATTTTGATGGTTAGATAATGCGAAATAGGCTGGGAAAAGGGAGCATTCGTACACGGCCCAGACGGTTTCTATGAATGAGGTTCACAAACTATGCGGCGGTGGCTCTCACTTATTCTGATCGGCGTGTCCTTCGTATTACTGCTGGCAATCGCCACATCATTTGCGCTGGCGTACCGCGCGCGCGCTCCGAGGCTGCGAAGTATCTTCAGATCGTCGCACCGCTGCCCATCGGGACAGAGTACGGCGCGGTCGTAGGGGAGCTACGCCGGGCACGGCTTCCCTTCGTCTTGCTGGATGGCTGTCATCCTCGATGCGTGCTTTTGCTCGATGTTGATGATCAATGGCTGTACAAATTGCACTTGGCGGCGCCGGCTGGATTCGTTGGCCGACTCGATTTCCAGAACGGGAAACTCACTCACAAATTTACGGTAATGGGGGGTAATGGGCCACGGGGTGTGCTGCTTCGCGACTGTTGAAGAATCCGCGTCTGCGACTTCTGGGGTCTTTCCCGGCAACCTGGATTCTTCGGGACATCCATGGAGATTACGTGTCGAATTGGCAGCTTCAGACTTTGGCGAGTGCCGCAGGCAAGCGTATGCCTTTAATGTGGCATGCATCGGCGCAATGAGGGCAT
>Ga0210383_10002019_pt1 | contig 18442 bp, 15 predicted proteins | sample IncBWC14OmetaG_FD_160072 | JGI IMG/M metagenome (GOLD analysis project Ga0210383, IMG submission 160072) | Forest soil microbial communities from Barre Woods Harvard Forest LTER site, Petersham, Massachusetts, United States - Inc-BW-C-14-O ...
CAGTCCAATTCCCTGCTAACAGGGAAAAATACAGGGAATTTTGTGTCTTCAGTCGAAGCCATTCTGCAATAACTCCCCAATGCAGAGTATTTTAGCGAGAAAATTTGGCCTTCGAGCGCAATTGGAACAGGGAGCGATCAGGGAAGGAACAGGGAATGGAGTTCCCTGTTCGCCGAATTCTGTGGCGGAATGTCTCACGAGCCTTCAGGCTGACGACGTTGAAAGGAACTTGTCTGGTAAGCGCGTTAATCGGGCACTGGCTGAATCTAGACGGTCAGGCCTCTACTTCAACAACCTATTTGCAATTTGACAGTATCGATAACCCCCGAGTATATTCCTCGCACGCTCAGTGGTTCCTTGCTGCCCGGATCCTCTTATTCGGCCCCGGTTGTTCCGGGCAAGCGATTCGGCCCCGAAGTCACGACAAGAAATAGATAATATTTTTGCGAGCCTTCAGCGTAACCGCCTTGGCTCGGCTCGCGAAGCTCTTGAAGGGCTTCTAGGAGGCAACATGAAAAATTTCACGCGTTCGCTGGGATGGCTGATTGCACTGGCTCTACTGGCGTTCGGGGCGCGGATCGTCTATTCGCAGGAGAAAGCCCCCGCATCAGGGACCGTCCAGGTTCACATGGTCATCACGGACCAAGCGGTTCGCGACGACACCGAAATTCCCATCCTTCGTCCCGAAAATGTGCAGGTAAGACAGGGGAAAGCTTCCCTGAAAATCGACACGGTAATTCCTGCTCGCGGAGACAATGCCGCTCTTCAGTTTTTCGTTTTGATCGATGACACGTGTGACTCAAGCATCGGAAACAGTCTCAACGACCTCCGCGACTTCATCAATGCGCAGCCCCCGACAACGGTTATCGGTGTGGGTTATATGTCTAACGCCACCATCCAAATCGTGCAGAACTTCACTGCCGATCACGCCCTGGCAGCCAAAGCGCTCCGTTTACCGAGAGGCAATCTATCCGCTATGGACAGTCCTTACCTATCGCTCATCAGCCTAATCAAGGGTTGGCCGGAGCAGAAAGTGCGGCGCGAAGTCTTGATGGTGAGCGATGGTATTGACCGGCTGCGCAACGAGAGGATGTCCAGCCGCCAAACCGCTCCTAGTGCTAGCCGATCATCTCGCAACACGAGCCCTAGTATGTCGAGTATGTCAATGTCCACCGGCATGACTACGATGAGTCCGGACGTGGATTCCGCCAGCACAGCGGCTCAGCGCTATGGCGTAATCGTTCACGGAATCTACGCCACCGGCGTCGGGCGCGCCGGGCGAAATAGTTGGGAAGCGCAGATAGGTCAGTCGGGCGTGGCCAAGATTACCGACGAGGCCGGTGGGGAATATTTCTCTCTCGGAACGCAAAACCTAGTCAGCTTTAAACCCTATCTCGATCGCCTGCAGAGGATTCTGGACAACCAGTATTATCTCGTCTTCCGGGCCGTGCCAAGGAGCAAAGCCGGTTTGCAGCGCGTCAACATTTCAACCGACGCGCCAGCTTTCGAGATTGCGGCGGCTGACAGCGTCTGGGTGCCGGTCGCCAATCAGGCCGTTCCGGTGAAGAAAGACTAGTTGCCTTGGGCTCTTATAGGGGAGAGATTTTAGGGTCGGACATTTCAGGAAAATGAAAGGAGAAAAACCGAACATGAATCCAAGAAAAGTACTCTGCGGTTTGCTTCTCTGTATCGTGTTCGTACTGATTCCAAGTAACTTGTATGCGCAGGCCACCACTGACAACTCCAGCGTCACTGCACAGTTGAACGATGCAAAAACGATGGTAGCAAAAATTAAGAAAGACGCGGTAAAAGTGGAGTCTTACGCGCTAACCAGCGGACTGAGTTGGCAAACTCACTCAGCTGTGCTTGCGAAAATCAAGAATGACGTGAATGAACTGCAGGAGAACATGCGGGGTTTACAATCGCACCGGACCGTGGCCAGCCCCTGGCAACAAGAGGCCATTGACCGAATCACCGGTTTCGCGAACGATTTGGCTACGAGTATGAACGCCACCATCGATCGCCTGAGCAAAAGCAAGAGCCGCCCGACGGCTCCGCCCTATCCTGAGTATCTAAAGGCGAATACCCGAATTGCCAGCGATCTCGCCGATGAGATCGATGCGACGATCGATTACGCGCAGAACAAAATGAAGCTAGACAGTTTGGGTCAACAGTTGGACTCTTCGGCAAAATAATCCCTAAATAGTTCGGAAGATGGCAGACCAGCGTCACTGCCCGCGGATCACAATGCGAGACGCGCATTTCAAAGACTTGGAGGAAAGTTATGAAAAGGACATCACGCAAGTCGGTGGATAACTCAGCTCTGGACCGCCGCAGATTTCTCGGCGCGGCTCTCGGTGCCTGCGCCATCAGTCCACTTAGCTCTTGGTCTATGCAACTGGCGGCGAGCATGAGTGGGTCGCTGACCAAAGAGCATCGTGACAGCATGACACCGTCACAGGTTATTGACGAATTGAAGAAGGGTAATGAACGATTTCGCACGAGCAAGATGGCTCCTCGGGATTATTCAGCTGAAAAACGCTCAAGTGCTGCAGGCCAGTATCCCGCGGCAGTAATCCTTGGATGCGTTGATTCGCGAGTGCCTGCGGAAATCATTTTCGACGCTGGCATCGGCGATACGTTCAATGGGCGCGTGGCCGGCAATGTGGTCAACGATGACTTGCTCGGGAGCATGGAGTTTGCATGTGCTGTTTCGGGAGCAAAGCTGGTCTTAGTCCTGGGACATACGGCTTGCGGTGCGATAAAGGGCGCAATCGATGACGTGGTACTCGGCAATCTCACGGGATTGTTGGCGAGGATCAAACCGGCCATTCCGGTAACCAAGTTTGAAGGCGAGAAGTCCAGCAAGAATCCGGCTTACGTCGACGCTGTGGCCCGAGCCAATGTTAAATTGGCAATCGAAAACATTCGGCTGCGAAGCCCGGTATTGGCTGATCTGGAGAAGAAAGGATCAATCCAGATCACAGGTGCGATGTACAACCTCTCGAATGGCGTGGTGGAGTTCGTCAGTTAGCGGATAGAGCCCGCTCGAAACGAACAGATTGGGTTTCACTCGAATCTAGGGGTCGTTGCTGAACGAGTCAGTTAGGAGTCCTGATGTATCAAGGGATGAGAGATTCCTTTTCGAGTATCGGAGTTCTTCTGCTCGTGGTGGTATCGGGACTGACACAGGAGTCTATCTCCGCCACACAGAAGACCAACGTGTCACCGAACCAAGCGAGCGAGACCCAGGAATTTGGGAAATCCTACGAGACCCTGCGTCCAATGCAAAGGCAACTGATTGACGACTACGTTCGCAATTACAACACCACCACTGGCAGTCAGATCTTTGCTCCCTCTGCCTACGACGCCGCACGTCTTTCGATCCGCACCACCTTCGATGCAGTGACTCATGCACTCCTGAACGCCCAGCTCACTGATGAGCACGGCAAAAGCCTGGGCCGCGCGATCGATATCGTCGCAAGCCTCGACGATGTGATGGGCGAAGAACCCGGCGTGGGCGGGGATCGCCAGTTCCGACTGTACGTCTACCTCAAGCCCAACGCATTCGACGTACTCAGCCAAAGCCGCGAGTTCAGACGGGATCGTGACAATACGATGTATCACAAGGGATTTCCTATCAGTTTTCGTCTCGAGAAGGGACCGCCGTCTATCCAGATTTCCATTTCGCGAGACCGCCGCATGGCTGACATTGACGTTGATTACCGCTCTTCAAGGTTTCCGCAGGCGCTGTTCAACGGACATCTCAGCGCAGGAAATTCAGATGTACGAGCCGGAAACAACCTGGACCGTCACGATGGGCGCTGGCAAGGGTTGAACGGCTGGTGGCGCGATGTCTTTGGGTTTTCCCTCGGAGACGGCGGCGGCAAACCTCCCGAGGAACTACAGACACGGAGCGCGACTGGCGTACCTCTGAACCCGCGTGTGAAATCGAACCAGGGCGTCGATGAAGCCGCGCACGATTTACTGAAATCTTGGGTTGTCGACAAGAAACCCAATGACGCTATCGCCTATTTTTCTCGTCGCAGTTATTCGTGTTTGGAGGAGATCGCCACCGCGAGGAACAAGCCGGTCGCTCCCGGCATGGTTCGCCTACGCCTGAAGATGGCGATGGATGAATTGAACAAATCTGCGGGCGCGGTAACTTCCGTCGCTGAAGTCTTCGAACCGACAAATACCTGGTTCCCAGGTCTAAAGGAAGTGAAGAATGCATACCCCACGGAATTCCACGCAGTTTCTGTCCCTACAGAGCTTGGTTTGGCAACTGAGTGCGTTCCCGAACTGAACGCTGCCCCCCAAAAGTCCAAAGAGAAGTTCTATGCTACCGAATTTCGAGAAAAGGTAGCTGGCAGGAATACGGTGGTGAATCTTCTCTGGGTCGAAGAGCGCAAATACTGGCGGGTCGTCGCCATCAGCGCGCTCGATGCGAGCGACGCCAACATTACGCCCCATGTGCCTATCGCGCCGGCGGTTACAGAAGCCGCACCGGAGAAGATCTCCGGCGACCCCAGAGCGACTAAAGACATTACAGACTTTTATAACTTGTGGCTCGCGAGGCGCGACGTACCCGGCGCCATGCGGTACGTCTCTGCACGTTCGTATCGGTGCCTGCCTCCGAGCGCAGATGGGAGAACGAGCGGAGAAAAACCTTCAGAGCGTATCCGCCTCGCATTATTACGCGCCCTCACGGCATTGCCTCGCGGAGTGAATTTATCGGACACGATGTCTGCCGTTCAACCAGTAAACGAACTTGCGCGCCCGGTCGATCACAGTAACGCGAAGGCCTTTGCAATTATGGCCGTGCCCGACCAGATCGCTGCTAGTTTCTCGTGCGAAGGCCGCCATCTTCCGGAAGGTTCCCCGAATCTGCAATCCGGCGAGGCGAAATACGGAACCTACTACACCACAGCGAGCCGGCTGAATCTCGGAGATGAAGAATCGCCTGCGCTGCTTCTTCTATGGGCGCAGAAAAAGAACCGTTGGCAGATTGAAGCCTGGGCGATCGAAGTTCCCTAGCCTAAGCAACCGTGCGCAAACGCATGAAATTCAAATCGCCTGTTGCGCTCACCCTGCCATCTCCGGGGAGGGTTTCTCTGATATGCGATCCAGCTGATTCGTCAAATAGTTCCAACACCGATCGGCGGCAGGTCATGATAAGACGGATTACCGGTAAATTGAGTACTGGGTAAGCGCGTTTACCCAGGCACCGTTCAGCTAGGCGCTGAGGGGGCTCTGTTATAATTAGTCAAGATGACGATTGGAAATAGATTCGCGCCGTTTACACTACATCTGCATGTTATGTTCGGTTTTATCTTAGGAATAGGTTGCGCCTCAGCATGTGCGGCTTACTCTGTTCTCACGCATGAAGCCATTATCGACGCCGCGTGGAAGGACGGCATCGAGCCCACGCTGCTAAAGCGCTTCCCTACCGCGACTCCTGACGAACTGCTCGCGGCTCACGCATACGTCTACGGCGGCGCGATCGTTCAGGACATGGGTTACTATCCTTTCGGCAACAAATTCTTCAGCGACCTGACCCACTACGTCCGCAGCGGCGATTTTGTACTCGCCTTGATTGATGAATCCAAAGATCTGAACGAATACGCCTTCGCGCTGGGCGCGCTGGCCCACTATGCCGCGGATACTTCGGGTCACCCGCTTGCAACCAACCGTGCCGTTGCAATTATGTATCCCCATCTGGAGAAGGAATATGGCCCCGTCGTTACCTACGAGGAAAAGCCCTCGGCGCACATGAAAGTGGAGTTTGGTTTTGACGTGGACCAGGTCGCCAAGGGACATTACGCGCCCAAGGTCTATCATGACTTTATCGGCTTCCAAGTTTCAAAGCCGGTCCTGGAAAGAGCATTCGCAAAAACGTATTCGGTCGATATGTCTAGCATCTTTTTTAGCACGGATCTGGCAATCGGCAGTTACCGTCACGCTGTTTCAACCGTCATTCCACGCACGACCAAAGTCGCCTGGCATCTCAAGAGAAATGAGATTCAGCACAGCGACCCCAGCGAGACCAAGACGAAATTCGTTTACAATATTTCAAATTCTGGTTATCGCAAGGATTGGGGCGATGTTTACGAGAAGCCGGGCTTCTTTGCGCGCTTCAAAGCGCTCATCCTGCGCCTGGTGCCTAAAATCGGTCCATTCAAGGCGCTCGCGTTCAAGCCGCCCCCGCCGGATGTAGAACAAATGTACATGCACAGCTTCAACGAAACACTGGACCGTTACCGAGCCCTGCTGCTTTCCCAACAGGGGGGCAAACTCCAATTAAGGAACGACAACCTGGACACCGGTGGAATAACCGCACCCGCAGACTATAGACTTACGGATGAAACCTACGCAAAGCTGCTGGATAAAACAAACGGCAAACCTATTTCGGACGCTCTACGCCTAGACATTCTTGCGTATTACGCTGACCCGGATAAGGAATTCGCAACCAAGAAAAACCCGGAAGCTTGGCAGAAAGTTCTCGATCAGTTGAATAATTTGAAAGCCAGACCCACCACTGACGTGCCCACCCGCTGACTTCATGTCAATGCTGGAAGGAAATCTTGCAGCCGCGGCACCGTTAGGTATAGCTTCATAGGTAGCTCGGAGATGCATTGACCTCGATTGCATCTAAAACTTGGGACATTCTGCGGCTCCTCCGCCGTGGGGGTCCTGCCCTCTGTAATGTCGCCGTTACAAATTCCTGCAATGCCGCCTGTGATTTCTGCAACTTTGCCCGCGGTAAAGTCCCGTCCCGCGATTTGCGATGGATTGATGCTGATCGGTTCGGCAGCGCCTTGGACATCCTGCACAAACGCGGCGTTCGCTATATCAGTTTTTTTGGTGGTGAAACTCTACTCCACCCGCGGCTTGCCGAAATGATCGAGATGTCCAATCAGAGAGGCATGGGTCCTGCGGTAATCACGAATGGCTGGCTGCTTCCGATGCACCTTGATGACCTAGCCGCGGCCGGTCTCAAGACCGTGTACGTATCAATTGACGCTGCCGCGATGGCCGACCACGAAGAAAATCGCGGCCTGAAGGGTCTCGGCGAGCGCATCCGCTCGGCGACAGCGCGGATGCCCGGGTTCGGTATGACGGCGCTCGCCCAAGTGACCATGAGTAAATTGATCGGCGACTACCGCAGTCTCGTCCCGCTGCTGCGAGAACTCGGATTTGCCGCGGTCGCTTTCTCCTATCCGCAGCAGGCGCGTCTGGGCTCTTCTTCCCTCGCTTGGTCCTCTGACTCACGCCTGGTCAACTTCGAATCCACTGAACTGATCGAAGCCTTTGAAGCCGTCGATGATTTGCGCGAATTGTTTCCGGTAAATAATCCGCGAGCCTCGGTCGCCGATATGAAGCAGCATCTGCGCGGGAAGCCGGAGCGGTTTGTTTGCTACGGGGGGTACAAGAGTTTCTACATGGACTGGAACTTTGATGTGTGGCGTTGCGATGCCTGGAACAAGCCCATGTGTTCCGTCTGGGAGTTCGCGGAAGCGCCGCTGATTCGCGATGGCTGTACTGCGTGCATAGCCGACTGCTATCGCGATTCCAGCGTGATGCTGCATTTCGCGGTCTCGCTGGGCGATGCGATCGATCGCCTGGGAGAAGGGCGCGTGCTTGCCGCGCTGCGGACCTTGGCTACGGGGCGCAATATCACGTCTATAAAGGCCATCGTCGAAAATGCAGGCGTCCTATCCGGCCTTGCCAAACGCGGTTGAGATTCTCTTCCCAGCCTTCGATTTCTTCGAACGGTTAGTTGGGCCATCTGTATAAGTCCTGGTTAGTCGGATAGCCGTACATTTGAAGTAAAACCTAACTTGTCCGGTTTGTGCGGTGGTCTCAACCGGTCGATGCAACACCCATCTGTCCTTTAGGGCCTCCGGCCGGCGAAACTTCATGAAAGAAGTGCGGAGCAACGATGGCTCAGTCGCTGCACCGAGTCCCTTTGTTTTCAGGTCGGCCGTGACGTAGTTCTTTTCGGACTCTGTCCGCAAACTCCCCGTTACGCTGCGACGCTCGCTGACCTGGGACCCCGGATTGGAGATAACCAAACACAAGGACTTCACGGTAGCTGCGGATGTGCAGGTCTACTTCTGCGATCCGCAGAGTCCCTGGCAGCGCGGCTCGAACGAAAACACCAATCTGCTGTTACGACAATACTTCCCCGCTAGGAACCGCCCTGTCTGGCTACTCTCAAGCGCAGCTCAACCACAACGTCCAAGAAAGACCCTCGGATTTCAAACTCCCGCAGCCGCTAACTGGTTGAAAATCGGTGACAGTTCAGAAGGGTTGTTTCCGCAAGCCCGTAAGCAGGGAATCCGTTAGAGACGACACCCAGACCTGTCATTAGTGACAATTGAAAATATTGCTGTCTCGCTTTAGAAACGTGTGTCCGGGGCAAACCACAAGCCTGTATTTCAATCGATTAGAATACGGCCCGAATCCCGACTGAAACAGGTAAGCGTGGTGCTTGGTAACGCGCCAAGCGGACATCTCTGGCACGCACTGGACGCTGAAGGAGGAACGACCATGGGGAAAAAAGACAAAGATAAGAAGAAAAAGAAGTGGAAAGACGAGGAAGAGGAAAAACAGGATCAATCAGGCAAAAGCCCCGCGGGCACCTATGCCGATGGTCATCCTCTCCATCAGATACAGTATCTCGAAGCAAAGCTGATTCTGAAGCCTGACCGCTTTACGTCTGTGGAAAGTTTCCGGGAATTTGGGAAGCTGGTAAAAAAGACCGCAAAAAGGGAAGAAGTGGATTTCATTCCGGATGCGGAGGCTGGTTTGCGGCCCAATATCCGCGAAATTCTTTTCCTGGATACGCCCGACTTCCGCTTGTACAACAACGCCTTCATTCTTCGCCGACGGGTCACTTATGTCGATGGTTTCCCCGTGGGCGACCCCGAGATCGTTTTCAAATATCGTCACCCGGATGAGAAGACAGCGGCGGCGGTAGATGTTCGTCCGAAAATATCCGGAAAATATCGGATTAAATTCAAAGCGGAGGCGCTACCGCTGAAGGATCGCGTTGGCTCCTACCGGGTTCTCTATTCTCACAATTGTGTGTTCGGTTTGAGCCAGGTGCACGAAGCGGACCGCACGTCAATGCAGACGCTGGTACGCATCTTCCCCGCCCTCGGAATCTTAAAGAGAGAGCCCGATGAAAAAGTGACCCTGGTGAGTGAAGCCATCGTCGAAGAGGTGCTGCTCAAATTGGGCGAACTGGACTTCGGAAAGGGTCAAGTGGGTAAGTGCGACGTGGCCCTGTGGCGGACACGTGGCGAACACCAACCCCTGGTAGGGGAATTCGCGTTTCAGGTGAAATTCGATTCCCGGGACGACGTCCACCAGAAGGCCAAGAAGCGCTGCGAACAATTCTTCATTTCGCTACAGCAGGACGTGAAGGACTGGATTTCTCTGGGTACGACGAAGACGGGCATGGTGTACCGCCTCAAGGGGAATGCACCACAAGGCCATGAGTGATACCGATACGAAACTTGTTCTGCCACGAGGAGCTGATACTGGCGTAGTCCAGGCTGGAGTCTCACTTGGCGAGATCTTTCTCGAATTCCTGATTATCGGAGCCACCAGCTTCGGAGGTGTAGTGCCCTACCTCCGCGGCAGCCTCGTAACCAAGCGACAGTGGATTGATGACAGGGAATTTGTCGAGATGCTTTCCATCAGCCAGAGCCTACCTGGCTTGAACGCTACCAACATGGCGATCCTAGTGGGCGAGAAGTTGCGTGGCGCGCTGGGCTCTGTCGCTGCGATTATCGGCATCTGCCTGCCTGGCGCTGTGATCATGTACGTCGTGGGCATATTCTACCGCAGTCACGGAGACCACGACTGGGTCACAGCCGCGCTGAAAGGGGTTGCCGCGGCGGCAGTTGGCATGGTCCTGTCTACCGTTGTAGGGCTCAGCAAGAAGTCGCTCGCGGGCAAGTTTGACTTTGTTTTCATGGCACTGACGGTGATTGCCGTGAACCGATTGCACCAGTCGGTTCCACGCACGCTCGTAGTTGTCGGACTATTGGCGATTCTGTTTCATCGGCCTCGCAAAGAGCCGAAAGAGAGTGTGAGCCCATGAACCAGATTCCGGCGCTTATTCGGGTGTTCGCTTATCTGTCGCTCCTCACCATTGGTGGTGGAATGGCGGCATTTCCCGAGATGAAGATCCTTACCGTCGAGGTTCACAAGTGGCTCACCTTCCCGCAGTTGATCCACCTCTACAGCGTGGGGCAGATGGCCCCCGGTCCGAACATGATGATGATTGTACCAATCGGAGAGTGGGCTGGCGGAGTGCTAGGAGCCGTAGTCGTTGTGCTGGCGTTTTTCGGGCCCACTGCTGTGCTGACCTTCATCGTCGGACGATTGTGGAATAAACTCGAGAAATGGCCGTGGAGGCGATCGATTCAGCAGGGACTTGCGCCAGTTTCCATCGGCCTGCTGCTTGCGGGTTGCTTCACCATGGCGAAGGGAGCCATTTTTGGGCTAGAGACGGCAACGATTGCAGTGGTCGTCCTACTGCTACTATCGAATTACAAGATTAATCCGGCACTGCTCATCCTGGTTGGTGCGGTGATTGGTATATTTTCCTTCACGCCGTAAAGGTAAGTTCCAGCTCGGAGGCAACAACATGAGCTCTACCACTCCTACCCTAAAGCAGAGGGCCTATCATGGATTTAAAGAGTATCTGTTTATTTCTTGCTACCTCTGCGTGGTCTTCAGCTTATTCGCTGTATATAAGTCGGTCATTTTGGCAGAGCATCACATCGCCATTGCCTCGCAGGGATTCGCCCTGCTCAACGGGCTGGCCCTTGCCAAGGTGATGGTGGTTGCCCAGGAGTTGCATTTCGCGGACCAATTGAAAGCGGCGCCGCTGATCTACCCGACTCTGTTCAAGTCCGCTACTTTCGCCGTTCTTCTGGGTTGTTTCAAAATTCTCGAAGAGACTGCTGTTGGTTTGTATCACGGGCAGTCTTTCAACGAGAGCATCACCGCGATCGGGGGTGGTACCCTCAAAGGAATTCTCTCCCTGATGGCGCTCCTGGCCGTACTTCTGATTCCCTTTTTTGGATTCACTGAGCTTCGCAGGGTCTTCGGGGAAGGCAAATTAGAGAGACTTTTTTTCACCTCGCGTGCGCTGCCCTCACAACACTGAGACCTCGCCGTGCTCCGGATTCCAGTATAGCGTTAGGGTAATTGCGCATTTCGTTCGGTGGATCGGTGGATGTGGGGCCAAACTTTTTGGATGACCGTGAACAAAAAAGCCGTAGTGAGCCCGAACACTATCCACCCATTTAATGCCTCTAGTGCCCCCATGAGTTGCCAATGTCCTTTCAGATCCAGGTCGGTGTGGCCGTACGACGTGATGGCGTTCAGTGAATAGAGCGTTGCAGACTGTCGGCCGGATACCGCGCCGAGCAGAAGGTAGGCGACGGCCCAAAGCAATCCTTCAATTCCGTGCAGAATTGTGGCGCAAAGCGCAGTGCCGCCCATGACCGACATGGAGAGCAAGAAGGGAAGACGATTCTTCCCCCTACCGTCCAAGAGCAAGGACACTCCGTGATCGATCAGCCCGAGGCCAACGGAATGGAACACAACGGTCGCGACGATAAGCGGCAGGCTCCACATCCACGCGGCACTCCACGTAGAACCATCGGTCGGATTCATGAGCAAGACCTCCGTCACAATTGCACGACGCCCCGGATCGGCGAGACGCACGATCGCTCTAGTCTTCTGCGGTATCTAGCAAAGAGGGAACAAACTTTCTATGTCATGGCTCGCTTTGTCGACGTGGGCGTACCAATGTATTCCGACCTCGGAAACAGAGCCCTGATCCAATTTACTCCCAAGTCCCGATTAGTCGCGTTACCGGACATCCGGTTCTGGACAGATTTCATTTGTCCGGTTGGTGCATTAGCTAGGGACCGGGACGGTAATCGTTTCCATCGTGCCTCGTGCATATGTTGCCGCTGGATTTCTTTCCTGCGCAGGAAAGATGCTTTTCGCCATTGCAGATCGGGCTCGACAAGCAAGACTTGAAGAGAATCGTGAGTTGCATACGCTCTCCACGCGGTGAAGAAAACGCGATAGGCAATTCTACTGCCGCCAACCGCCGCCGAGCGCCTGATATAGCTGAACGTAGTTCTGAATTTCTGTGAGCCAGGCCTGATCCGTGTTGATTTCTGAGGTGAAATATTGCTGCTCGGTAACCAGCACCTCAAGGAAAGCCGTATATCCGCCCAGAAACCGAACGTCAGCAAGGCGCGCAGCTTCCTTGTAGGTGGCCGTTTGCTCCTCGAGCTTTATGCGAAATTGCCGGGATTGAGTGTAGCCGACGAGACCACTCGAGACATCTCCAAACGCCTGTAGCACAGTCTGCTTGTAAACTAGTTCGGCTTCATCTCGCTGGGCCCACGCGAGGCGGTAATTCGCCCGAATGCGCCCGCCCTCATAGAGGGGCTGAGCAACTTGTCCGGCAAGTGTCCAGGCCGCCGTGGTGGGTCCTCCTCCGAGGAAACTCTCCAAAGCAGTGCTTTGCACGCCGAAAGCGCCGGTCAATGAGAACTGCGGGAAGAAAGCGGCCTTGGCCACTCCCACATTGGCATTGGCGGCTACCAGACTTTGCTCGGCCTGCAGGACATCGGGCCTACGTTCGAGAATCGCGGACGGCAATCCAGTTGGCACCTCAGGCATGTGCGGCTGTTGAGTAAGCAGAAGTCCGCGAACAACGGGCCCAGGATTTCTAGCCAGGAGGATGCTCATCTGATTCTCGGTCTGCTCAATTCCCTGCTTCAGTGAAATGATCTCTGCTTCGGCCTGTTCCTGCAAGAGCTCGGCCTGTAGAACATCCGTAATCGCGCTTTCCCCGCCTTTGAACTTGATGGTGTTGATCCGCACAATCTCCTTATCCGCCTCCAATGTGCGTTCCGAGGTTTCGAGTTGGGAATCGAATGCGCGCAGTTGAAAATAGGCGTTCGCGACGGCCGAAATTAGGGTTAATCGAACTACGCCTTGCCCGTATTCGGTGGCCAGCAGATTGGCGCGCGCCGCTTCCGTTGCTCGGCGAAACTGGCCCCAGAAATCCAGTATCCATGAGGCTTGCACCGCGAGCGCGCCGGTCGTCACGTTCCCTGGCAATGGCTGCGTTCGCTGGTTCTGGATTCCCCCGGCTAAATTCACCGACGGAAGCTGATTGGCGCGGGTAATCCCAAGATCCGCGCCGGCCTGCACCACCCGCGTGGCGGCGATGCGCACGTCATAATTGTTGACGAGAGCTTCCTTGAGAAGGCCTTGTAGGACTTCGTCCGGAAAGACTGCGGCCAACTTCATTTCCGCGAATGTTTCACTGGCGGCTTGCGTGGAGGTCCCTTGCGGGAGTCCACGATACTGGCCCGGGACATTCAGGTCGGGGCGTTTGTAATTCGGCCCCACCGCGCAGCCGCAGACGCAGAACATCAACACCATGGCAGGCACTACGATCGCAATCGATGCGGTCCTGCTAATCATGGCTGACCCCCTTCCGGTCCAGCACCGGTCTTCGGCGGCTGCTGCGGTTTTTCTTTCTCTTTGCTGAAGAGATTGCCAAAGCGCTCTACGACATCAAAGGAGACCGGTACGAAAAAGATAGCGATGATCGAGGAAGCGAGCATGCCGCCGATCACCACCGTTCCCAGCACCTGGCGCGAAATAGCGCCCGCGCCGGTGGCTAACCACAAGGGCACGCAGCCTAGGATGAAGGCGAAGGCCGTCATAAGGATGGGTCGCAGTCTCAGCCTTGCGCCGGAGAGGGTCGCTTCAATGAGCGGCTTTCCGCTGTCGTACTCGATTTTGGCAAATTCCACGATGAGGATGGCGTTCTTGGCCGAGAGACCGATCAGCATGACCAGACCAATCTGAGCGTACACATTATTTTCAAGGTGGCGGAAGAAAAGCGCGAAAAAGGCTCCAAACACCGCGATCGGCACGCCCAGCAGCACGCTGAAAGGCAGCGTCCAGCTCTCATACTGAGCCGCCATGATGAGGAAGACGACGAAGAACGCCAGACCAAAAATGACGGCGGGCGAAACTCCCTGCGCGGCCCTTTGCTCCTGGTAGGACATGCCCGAATAGTCAAAGCCCATCTGACTGGGCATCGTCTTGTGGAAGACGTCCTCCAATGCCGCCATGGTCTGAGCGGAGCTGTATCCCGGCGCGGCCGAGGCGTTAATCTGTACGCAGTTGAAGAGGTTGTAGCGCATGAGGAACTCAGGCCCGCTGCGCGTATAGGTAGTGGTGAGCGTGCTCAAGGGGACCATATCGCCCGATAAATTCCGGACGTGAAACTTACCGAGATTTTCCGCGTTGGTCCGGTAGTCGCCATCGGCCTGAACGTACACCTGCCATTGCAGACCGAAACGGTTGAAGAAATTAATCAGCGAACCGCCCATGAATGTCTGCACGGTCTGGTAGAGATCGTTCAGCGGTATCTGCTGGGTCATTGCTTTGGCGTTGTCTACCTTTACGCCAACCTGGGGCACGTTGAGCAAGGCGGTTGTAAGAACTCCGGACAGCTCGGGCCGCTTGCGGGCCGCTTCCGAAAATATCTGCGCATTTTTTGCGAGAAACTCGACGCCGCTCCCCGACCTGTCTTCAAGAATGAAAGTTGCGCCACCCGATGTGCCTACACCCGGGATCGCCGGCGGAGGAAATGAGAAGGCAAGTCCCGACGGGACCTTTGAGAGCGCCTGTTGCAGGTGCGCTTTAATCCCTAAGTAGCTGGTCTCGGGAGTCTTGCGCTCTTCCCACGGTTTCAGCGAAATGAAGAAGAATGAGCTATAGGTGGCATTCACGCCACTCAACATGCTGTATCCCATGACTGAGCTGACGTATTGCACGCCGGGCGTGTCCATGATGATTTTTTCTACTTCGCGCGAGGCCTCCGAGGAGAGTTGCAGCGACGCGGCGTTGGGCAGCTGCAATCCACCAAAAAGATACCCCTGATCTTCATCGGGGAGGAAGCTCTGCGCGATCCTCTTGCCGAAGAAGCCTGCACCGACAGCCAGCAAGGCGAGCATGAGGAACGCAAAACCGGCCTTGTGGATGAGGTGCCTGCACACGTTCACGTACCCGTCGGTAGCATTCCCGAAGCCCCGGTTGAAAACGCGGAAGAAGGCGCCGAGGGGGCCGCGCGTCGGCTTCTTGGGACGCAACATCAGTGCGGAAAGCGCGGGGCTGAGTGTGAGCGCGTTGAATGCCGAGAAGAGCACCGAAATTGCGATGGTAAGGGCGAACTGCTTATATAGCTGTCCCGTAATGCCGGGAACGAAGGCCGTGGGGATGAACACTGCGGCGAGTATCAGTGCAATCGCGACTACCGGTCCCGAGACTTCTTCCATAGCTTTGATGGCAGCGTCGTGGGGCGACAGCCCATGCTCGATGTGCTGTTCCACTGCCTCGACCACAACAATCGCATCGTCAACGACCAGTCCAATCGCTAGCACGAGCCCGAAAAGCGACAGCGTATTAATCGAGAACCCAAATATGGGAAAGACCATGAAGGTTCCTACCAGAGAGACGGGAACCGCGAGCAGCGGAATCAGCGTTGCCCTCCAGCCCTGGAGAAAGATGTAAACCACGATGATGACGAGGCCCAGTGCTTCGAATAGCGTCTTGTAGATTTCATGGATCCCTGCACTGACAGCGAGTGTCGTGTCGAGGGCAACGGAGTAGTCCAAACCACTCGGGAACCGGTGGCTTGCCTCCTCCATCATTTTCAGAACTGCGGCTCGGGTCTGCAGGGCGTTGCTGCCAGGAGTTAGATAGAGCGCAACGAGGGCCGCGGGCTGGGCGGGCTTATTCTCCCCTGCCGTTCCCATCCGGGCGAGCATGGAATAGAATTGCGCTCCCAGACTCACGCGCGCCACGTCTTTCAAGCGCAGAATTGATCCGTCGGGCTGGGCGCGGACGACGATCTCGCCAAATTCTTCGGCCGTGGGCAGCCGCCCCGGAGCGCGAACGTTGTAGGTGAATTGCTGACCTTGAGGGACGGGCTCACCTCCAATCTGACCTGCGGGGTTGACCTTGTTCTGCGCCTTGACCGCGTTCGTGATATCGGACACGGTCACTCCCAAACTTGCCAGCCGATCAGGATTCACCCAGATTCGCATGGCGTAGGGCCCAGCGCCGAATACCTGAACCTGGCCGACACCCGAAATACGCGTCAGCGCATACTGCAAATTGATATTGGCGTAGTTGGCCAGGAAAATGTTGTCGTAAATACCAGTGGGCGAGTAGAGGTCAAGCAGCATAAAAGGTGCAGTCGTCCCAGGCTGCACGATTACGCCTTGCTGTGTAACCTCGGAGGGCAGTTGCGAGTTGGCCTGCCCACTACGCATCTGCGCCAGAATCTGGTCGGTGTTAACATCGGTCCCCAACTGAAAGTCAACGTACAGCGTCATTCCTCCGCCGGAGCTGGCGCTCAATGAGTACATGTAGTTCATGCCAGTGACTCCGGACATCTGCTGCTCAAGCGGTGTTGCAACGGACTCGGCAATCGTCTGGGCATCCCCGCCGGGATAGGTAGCCTTCACCTGGATCATTGGGTCGGCAATGTTGGGAAACTGCGCAGTAGGCAGGCTGAGCATTGCGACCACGCCCACCAGCACCATCAGAATTGCTATGACCATCGCGACGATGGGCCGATTGATAAAGAATTTGGCCATGGTCAGTTGCTCTCCGCGCCCGCCGAAGCTGGCGTGTAGGGCCTGGCAACAACCGGGATGCCGGCCTTTGCCAGTTGCGGCATTGCAGCAGCGAACATTTGTACTCGGCCAATTCCTTCAGCAACAACCTGCTCGCCCGGCTGCAAGCCCTCGCTAACGATCCAGTTCGGACCTACACGCTCTCCCATCTTCACGGACCGAAATATGGCTTTGTGATCTGACGTGAGCACGAGAATCATATACTCCGACTGCACCTCGATAACGGCACGCTGCGGCACCAGCAGCGCGTTCCGGTTCATGCCGGTCTGAATCCGCACCCGTCCAAAGCCTCCGGGACGAAGCGCGGCGTTCGGGTTGGCGAATTCCGCCGCCATTTGAATCGTCCCGGTCTGGCTGCCAATCTGCCGATTGACGTAAACGAAACGACCCTTTTGCGGATAAGGGGCATTGTTTGCCTGAATGAATTCGACAGACGCGCGGTCGAGGGAATCCCGGCTGACCTTGCCGGAGATGATTCCCTCTATCTTAGAAGCAACGCCGAGGTAAGCGCTCTCGCTGATATTGAAGTAGGCCCAGATCGGATTGACCTGGGAGACGGTCGCCATTTTTGTACTCGTACCGACCAGGTCGCCGATCTGGGAGTTCGATACCCCGGCGATGCCGTCAATCGGTGAATCGACGTTGGTCCAGGCCAGGTTTAACTCTGCATTCTGCTCATTCGCCTTCTCTGCCGATACTTCCGCGGCCGCAGCATCACGGTTGGCGGTATCGTTGTCCAGTTGCTTTTGCGGAATTGCGTTTTGTGCGGTCAACGGAGTGTCGCGGGCGACGTCGGCTTGATACTTGGCGAGGGTCGCTTCCGCTCTCGCTACCGACGCTTTGGCTGCGGCAAGTGCTGCCTCGTATTGCCGCGGATCGAGCTCAAATAGAGGCTGGCCCTTCTTGACGAAAAAGCCGTTCTGGTACTCCTGCTTCAGCAGGTAGCCCTGCACCTTGGGAGTGATCTCGGCGTTCACTGGGCCATTTAATTGCGCAACCCATTCGTTGTAAATCGGTACGTCCTGTTGGACGACGGCCGCCACGGTCACTTCGGGCGGTGCTGGCGGGGCAGGTGCTTCCTTTTTTGAACAACCGGCAAGCCCCGCGAGCAGAAATGCTCCGATGGGGAGCAGAATCAGAAACACGTAGCTCGAAAATAAACTTCTTGGATCGAACTGTTTCGGTTCTGCCGTGCATAATCCATAGAACTGCAATTCACGTCGGGTACGCATTCACAGCTCCTTGTTGACGGATCCCAGTGAAAGTGACTAATGCAGGCTTTACACCCATGAGCTCGGCGACTCGGAACACAGTCTGCAAGCAGCTACTTCGCCTCACCGGACACTGGGTCATCTCATTACTTCATTACTCGGCGCGTAGCCGCAATCGGACCGGAAGTTGTAGCACGATCAACACCCAGCCATTTGTTTCCAATATGAAACACACCAATCATTAGCCTCGGCAGATCGACGGCAGGCTAATGGAGTTGGGGACAAGTATTTCGGGCGGAGGGTACCCGCTAACTCGTGCGCGGGTCAACTGGCAGAATTGACAGTATTGATTTCTCGAACTGGAAAGCGCGGTCATGCACCGACCAGCAAGAATTGACGGATTACCGCCGCGCGAACCTTCACCACTTGCAACACCACCGAGATGCGCGAGGGCGTGGA
>Ga0210383_10002020_pt1 | contig 18437 bp, 17 predicted proteins | sample IncBWC14OmetaG_FD_160072 | JGI IMG/M metagenome (GOLD analysis project Ga0210383, IMG submission 160072) | Forest soil microbial communities from Barre Woods Harvard Forest LTER site, Petersham, Massachusetts, United States - Inc-BW-C-14-O ...
CAAACGTTAAACTGATGGAGCGGGAGACCGGGATCGAACCGGCGACATCCAGCTTGGGAAGCTGGCGTTCTACCGCTGAACTACTCCCGCTCACTGGCGACGCAAACGCGCGTGGTGCACAAGTGCAGCCACACGCTGTCAATCGAATCCTTCCTCATGCTCTGTGCAGAAAGGTGATACAAATTATCATCCCTGATGGACTCATTTGCAAGGAATGTTCGCTTGCGGCAATGGACACTACGGCTGAGTGGCGCCCACAGATTGCATCGCCGCTCCGATTACCCGACCCTGGTTCGGTTCCTGCACGAATGCGATCAGGCGGAGATTGTGAACGTCGGTTCCGAGATCGAGTTTCAAGCGAACATCCTGAGCAAAGACTTGCCCTTGCCTGAGTGTCCCAACCTTCACCATGCTTCTGACTACGGCGACGTGCGTCAATGTTCGGCCGGCATTTTCGCCGCGTGCGACTTTCGATTCCGCGCGGTTAAGAGCGACGGCAACGTAAACGTCGGCGGCATATACGCCGAAGGATTCCGGCAACGCATCAGTCTCGAGATGAGCCTGCACAAGATTTGCCGCGCCAATAGCAACTGACGACAACCTCATGACAATCTTCGGCTTGCCCAGTTCCTTTGCGAATGCCTTGTCGGCGAGAGTTTGGTCGCTGCCCACAAATTCAGCAGTTCCATCGACGACAATTTGCGGAGTGTAGACGCTGTCTAGTCCGAAACGTTTGGCGTAGGCATTCTGGCGATCGCTGTAGAAGCGCGACGAGTATGGATCCTTCCACCCAATGTGGTTCCAATAATCGACGTGCTCGCTGAGGACAATGATCTCTTCCCCGGCGATGGGTTGGCGATCAAGTTTCTGCAGGAAGGCATCTGCGGGAGGACAAGTGGAGCATCCCTCTGAAGTGAAGAGCTCGACGAGTAGCGGAGTGCGCGTATTCGTGATCGACGTGGGCTCGGATGCCTGCATCAACAGTGCAACCCCAAGCGAGAGAACGGCTACAGTCGAAAAGAGCAACGTTTTCATCTGTATTTACTGGATGCACGAGCAGCGCAAAAGGTCCATCGACAGTCTAACTTACGAGGGCACGAAACTTTTGTTGCTCTAGCGACTCTAACAAGGTGGCGCAAGGATCGACATCTAGGCTGAAGGGAATTTGTTTATGAGCGGCTTTTCACGCATCTTTTCATTTCTTTTGACAATCATGCTCGGCGGCGCGATCGCCTGTAACGCGGGAGAGAACGCGGTCACTATCCCGAACCCGGCCGTGGACGCGACGCCTGCTGCGAGCAAAGCGGAACAAACCGCCGTGGTCGGGGGCGGATGCTTCTGGGGCATTCAGGCGGTGTTCCAGCATGTTAAAGGCGTAAGTAAAGCGACCTCGGGCTACGCCGGGGGCGCGGCGAACACCGCGGAATACGAACTGGTGAGCACCGGCGAAACAGGGCACGCGGAATCGGTCAAAATTACTTACGATCCGTCGCAGATTACCTACGGCCAACTGCTGCGAGTGTTTTTCTCGGTGGCGCACGATCCCACGCAGTTGAACCGCCAGGGGCCCGACTCAGGCACGCAATATCGCTCGGTTATTTTCTACAACAGCGACGAGCAGAAAAAGATTGCCGAAGCGTATATCGCGCAGCTCGACAAAGCCAAGGTGTTCCCGCGTGCGATCGTGACCCAAGTGGTTCCGTTGAAGGGCTTCTATCCGGCCGAGGCTTACCATCAGGATTACGCCACCAATCATCCCAATAATCCTTACATCGTCTACAACGATGCGCCCAAGGTCGCTCATCTTCAACAGCAACTTCCCGATCTTTATACCGGCAAGTAGGGTTGGACGAGGGGTGGGCCATGTTTGAGTTTGAAGTGAAAAGCGATGAGTCGTCGGGCAAACTTAAGCGCCGGGCTTTTCTTGCGACTTCGATTTCGGCGGTTGCCGGATTGGCTGTGTGGTCGATGCGAAAACCGCGTCTGGTGGAAGCGACGGCATCGAGAGAAACGCCGCAGGAAGTTACGATTGTGCAGTTCTCCGATTCTGGCGAGCGGTTGAAAACCGTTCGTGTGGCCACCGTAGTCAAGAGCGAAGAGGAATGGCGGAAGCAACTCGGCGCAGGCGTTTTTGACATAACGCGTCACGCCGATACCGAGCTTGCCTATTCAGGGAAGTATTGGAATTGGCACGATAAAGGGCTCTACCGCTGCATTTGTTGCGATAACGCGCTATTCAGTTCGGACACCAAGTTTGATTCCGGAACTGGCTGGCCCAGTTTCTGGCAACCGGTTGCGCCCGAGAACGTGCGCAGCATCAGGGACATGAGCTACGGCATGCTGCGGACCGCAGTCGCTTGCACTAAGTGTGATGCGCATCTCGGTCACGTTTTCGACGACGGCCCGGCACCTTCGTATATGCGATATTGCATGAATTCCGCGTCGCTCAGGTTCGTGGCGCTGAAAACCACGTAGGAACTACCGCTCCTCTGACAGTTGAATCTGCACTGCACGCGGGTGGACGCGCGCGCCTACATTGGTTCTCACGCACGTCGATGCTCGTCATGGCGCTAGCCTAGGTCCAGCGGAACCAACGCAAAGCGAGAACGAAGGAAATCCCTCCCCAGAGCAGCAGTATCAGCAGACGTCCGGCTTGGCTCGTGAGTGACGATCCCTCGAGTATGGTCGCTCGCAGGGCATCGTTCAGTGCGGTCAGAGGGAGCGCTTTGATGAACGGCTGGAGCACTGCCGGAAAGCGCTCATACGAAAAGAACACGCCGGAGAAAATCCACATGGGCATCATGATCAAGTTGATCAGGCCGCTGACGCTTTCGATCTTTTGCGCGCGGCTGGCTGTGAGCAGCCCCATTCCAGCGAAGCCCACCGCACCAACTGCGCTCAGCGCGAGAATCGAGAGCACCGAACCGAGTACGCGAATATGAAACACCAAGGCTCCAAAGCCGAGGAGCAAGCCGACTTCTGTAATCATGAGCACCAACCGGCCAGCCGCCAGTGCAAGCAGGAAATCACTTCTCCGCATCGGAGTGGCGACGAACCGTTTGAGCAGCTTGCGCTGGCGCATGTCTACCAGAGCGAATCCCACGCTCCACATGCCGGAGTTCATCAGGTTCATCCCGATTAGCCCGGGAATGAGAAAGTCAATGTAACGCGATCCGGGCTCGGTCGAGATAACAGCCGTTGTGGGCAGCGGGTTCGTGCGTCCGGCGGAAGTTTGCAACGCGTCATCGACTTCGGCACGCGAAAGCACACTTTCGGGACGCGCTGGATCGTAGAGATACTGAAAGCCACCCTTGCCATCGGATTCGACCACCAGATCGTATTTGCCGAGACGAAATCCTGTGAGCGCGGTCGGCTTGTCGAGGATGTCGGCGTGGATCAATGCTTTTTGCGGCGAGTGGTCGATCAGCGCGGAGACATCTTGCGCGGCGGCGCCTTGCACGATGGCAATAAATGTTATGTCAGCCGGCTTGTTGCGGAAGGCAATTCCGAGTCCTAGAGCCAGCAAGAGGGGAAAACCGTACACCCAGAAAACGACCTCAGGCTCGCGCTTGAGTTCTTTCATCCGCACGATCACGAGGTGCGTGAAAGCCGACCAGCGGCTGTTGCGGAGCGGGCTTTGCTTTGGCGCCGGACTCGCGACGCTCATCACTGTTCCCTCAGATGGCGGCCGGTGAGATTGACGAACACATCTTCAAGACTGGCTTGCCTCGTAGTGAGACGCAGCAGTTGCGAGCGTTGCTTTTCGACCGCCTCGAGCAATGCGGGAATCGTGAGATGCGGCTCGCGCACGGTGAGGCTGACGAGACCGTCGTCGTGGCGCACCGATTCGACGCCGGACAGCGCTCGCCACAGATTCAGAGCGCCAGCATCGCCGGCGCTGCCGCTGGCTTCGAACTCCACCACGTGATGGCCGCCGAGCCGCTCAATCAGTTCGGATGGCGAGCCTTCGGCGATGATCTGGCCGTGGTCGACAATGGCCAGACGGTTGCAGAGTCGCTCGGCCTCATCCATGTAATGCGTAGTCAGGAGCACCGTTCCTCCGCCGCGCTGGAAGTTGCGAATGATGTCCCAGAGCTGGCGGCGGCTTTGGGGATCCAGTCCGGTGGTGGGCTCATCCAGAAAAAGAATCTTGGGATTTCCCACCAGCGCCGTGGCTACCGCCAGACGCTGGCGCTGTCCGCCGGAGAGTTTGCCGACGAAGGCATCCGCTTTCTCGCCGAGTTGCAGATCGTCGAGCACGTCAGCGGTGAAGCGCGGCTCGCGGTAAAAACTAGCAAACAATTCGATGGTTTCTCGGACGGTTAATTTCTCCGAGAGCCGGGTTTCCTGCAATGAGACGCCCAGCCACTCGCGGACTTCTCGCGAATTCTTCTGCCAGGTGCGGCCAAGAATCGTGACTTCGCCAGAGGTAGGAGCGAGCAGCCCTTCAAGGATTTCGATGGTCGTGGTCTTCCCTGCTCCATTCGGGCCGAGCAGGCCGAAGCACTCTCCGCCTTGAATTTCCAGGCTCAGCCCACGCACGGCTTCGACTTTGCCGTCGTAGGTCTTGCGCAAGTCGCGGCATTGGATGGCAGCGGCCACGCGAAGATTCTAACGTAAGCGTGTTAAGTTTTGATTAACCCAGCATTCGGCTCATTTAGAATATGGCACTGTTCATTGAGCAGGCCTTCGATGAGATTACCGCGACGCGGCTTCACTTGACCGTCCTACTCCCAAACGCCCGTGCGTCGTTTTTATTTCATCTAGCGCCCTCACGCATCGAAAGGAATCTGCTCATGTTTAGAAACACTTCATTGCCGGCAGCTTTGGCCTTATGTGTGCTTGCGACGATTGCGTCCGCACAAGAGTCGCGCCATTTCACATTTCACTATGGCTTCACCGTGAAAGACATTCCTGCGGGCGAGAAAGTTCGCATCTGGGTTCCGGAGTCACACTCGGATTCTTTCCAGACGGTCAAGGTCGTCTCCGCCACCGGCGATCTCTCACTGAAGAAGAACCACGAGTCGAAGTACGGCAACGAAATGTTTTACGCTGAGGCTTCAAAGGCCAAACAAACTGACCTTCATTTCGAAGTTGTTTATGACGTCGTCCGCAGCGAGCGGCTGACGCTGGGGGTTTATTCGCCGCATCTTCAGGCTGCAAAGCTGAGCGACAAGGAACGAAAAGAGTTCCTGGCGCCGGACGCGCTGGTGCCCATATCGGGGTTACCGGCAGAGCTTGCGGTGAAAGTTACCGAAGGTAAAACTACGACCCTCGACAAGGCGCGCGCCATTTACGACTACGTGTTTACCACCATGCGTTACGACAAAACCGGGACAGGTTGGGGACGCGGCGACGTGCTGTACGCCTGCGATGCCAAGAAAGGCAACTGCACCGACTTTCATTCTTTGTTCATCGCCATGGCGCGTTCGCAGGGGATTCCGGCGCGGTTTGAAATCGGATTCCCCCTGCCGCCCGACAAACATTCATCAGAGATCGCGGGCTACCATTGCTGGGCGGATTTCTTCGACCCGCAGCACGGATGGATTCCCGTGGACATTTCCGAAGCGTGGAAGCATCCGGAGAAAAAAGATTATTTCTTCGGCGCGCACGACGCCAATCGCGTTGAATTCACCATGGGACGTGATCTCGAGCTCAGTCCGAAACAGGATGGAAAGCCGCTGAATTATTTTGTCTATCCGTATGTCGAGGTCGGGGGAAAAGAGTATCCCAACGTGTCACCGGCATTTTCGTTTGCGGATGTGGACAACGGAGTAGCGCCCCAACGTTAATGTAGGGTCGGACGCCCGGTCTGCGTGGGTTTAGTCGTCGTCCGGCTGAGGTTTGTTAGGAAATACTTTGTGCTGTGCCGTTGGCATCGGCTTGTCTCCTTTGCGGTCGCGCCAGAGGATTGCGTTCAGCACCGCTGAGTTCACCGCGTCCGGATGCGTGAAATCCATCCTGGCGGATTCTTTCGCACCCTGGCCCTTGGCCGGGTTCATCTGGTAGATCATCCCGTTGTCGCGATTGCTCCAGTCGGCGGTGAATGGCGGCTGATTTCCCGCACCTGAAAACAGCGGTGCCATTACGGGCGCGTAGGCGTCGTTCTGATTCATCGGCGGCAAACTCAGCAAGCTTTCGATCGTATGGATCAGGTTCACCGTCGTGTAGAAATGGTGGTCGAGGAAGGGATGTTGCATCGACCCCGGCGAATACTTGCTGATGACGAAGGCAATGGAGCGGTGAGCGTCGACGTGATCTGTGCCGTCTTGCGCATCGTCTTCGAGAATGAATATCGCCGTGTCATCCCAATAGGGACTATGCGAAACGGCTTCGGCCACGCGACCAACTGCGAGATCGTTATCGGCGACGCTCGCGGCGGGACGCGGCTTTCCCGGGGTGGTGCCGTGTGTGTGGTCATCGGGAAGATAGAGAAGAACGAACGCAGGTAGCTCGGTTCCGTTGCCTTCTTTGCGGGCGCGCACAAAGCCGTCGAACTCATTGAGGAATTCGTCGGCACGAAGTTGATCAGGATATTCGGTGTTGAAGTCGGGGAACAGCGGATCGATGTGATCGCGCAGCATTGCTTTGGTGGGCTTGGTTGCTTTCAGCATCGGGATTGCCCACGGCCACGGACTCGGCGAACCATGCGGCTGTCCGACATTTGATGGCAAGCGGTCTCCTCTGTTTACCGCGGCGGTTGCGCACGACAAGTTCGGGGCAGGCGCGCCTTCGTGAACCGTCATTTTGCTTTCCGTGGCTTCGCACCATATGCCTCCGATGAACTCGCCGTAATCGCGATAGGTGAGGCCGTGACTGGCGACGTTGTCCCAAATGTATCGCGTGGCTGGCTCGTTCACGTCGGGCTCGTTTTCGTCGAGCGGATATTCGTCGGCCATCGTGCCTTGAAAATCGTAGGTGCGCTCGCGGCTGCGGTAGGCAACCTGCCAGGTTTGCTCGTTGTAGTCCGAGGTGATGGCAGCGGTCGACCAGTTGTGTCCATTGCCTGACACTTCGCCGCTGTCGTAAAAGTTGTCGAGCACTCCAAACTGCAGTGCCAACTTGTGTTCGTTGGGAGTTACGTCTGCGCCGTACATGGTCAGCCCGGGATCTCCGTCGCCGACTTTCAAGTCACCCAGCACCTGATCGTAGGTGCGATTCTCCTTGATGATGTAGATCACGTGGCGGATCGGATTGGAGTTCTGCGCGAATTCAATCTTGGTTTGGCTTGTCCGCAGAAGGTTGCTTTCCTCCACTTGGCGCGTGAAGTCGGGCAATTGTTTTTCGATATCGTGAACCTTCAAGCGAGCAACCGAGCCATAGAGCAAGGTCGGAATGTAAGGATGCTCACGATGTCTTCTCCCGCTAGGCACTACGTTTGGCCCGCTGTTGGGGCCTGTTCCGCGGCCTTTGGAAGTAGCGATCAGGAGGTCGTCCCCGACTGTCGCCAATGCACTGGGATACCAGTCGGTGGGAATGAAACCCGATGCGCCAGTCATGCTCAATTGATCGGGAGGGGCGTCGCCAACGCTCAAGTGTGAGCTGTCGAAAACCGCGACCGCGTTGATCGATGCGCAAGCTGCGAACAGCCGCTTGCCATCGTGCGATAGTGCGAGGGCAATCGGATAGGTTCCAGGACTTTTCTGCGCGTTGGGCAAAGTCGCGAAAGCCCACTTGAATAAGCCGGATTCGGTTTCGATCACTCCCACTTTGTCGGAATTGGACAATGCCACGTAGAGCAGCTTTTCGTCCGGGCTCAGCAGCATTGCCGTCGGATGGGAGCCCGGCGCGGTCGGATCTTTCGGTTCTAGAAGAGCAACCCGGCGCGTGACAGTTCCTTTCTCCAGATCGAGTTCCGCAACCCGAGACGCGTTCCACAGACTGCACCAGGCGCGACGGCCGTCGCGCGAAGCCACGACGGTATAAGGAAACGAAGACGGAACCATATCACGCGTGCTCAGGTCGAATTGTTTCAGCACGCGTCCGCTCGCCGAGTCGACAAGAACTACATTATCGGAAAGATTGTTAGCGATGAGCAGTTTGTCGGGAGCGCCCTGACCGGCAATTACTGCGAGACCGGCAGGATAAGGAATTGCGGTTCCCTTTGCGTTCGTACGCAATCCCTCCGCGATTTTCTTTGCCGGAGCAACCTTCTGCGGGGGAATCTTGATGAATCGATCCCACGAGAGCTTGCCATCGCGAAATCCGTAGACTGCGATACCGTTTCCGGTGTCGCCCGCTTTCTCGCCGGTTGGATCCGTGATGGAACCGATCGACGCATATAGGTGACTCCCATCCGAACCGAATGCCAGACCAAGGAAGTAGCTCTGGTGAGCGTCCTCGCGCAGGCGATCTTCCGGGAAATCGGTGAGGTGGTTCGTGCTGAGATCGAGTATCGCGATGGATTGCCGAGCCTGGTTTTGCTGCGCGCCGTAGCCGTCGTTGAGAATGGCCGCGTAATGACGGTCGGGACTCAACGTCATCGCCGCAGCAAAACCATTCAGCGGCCCAAGAATACCCGGCGAAGGCGCGGACAAGGACTTGCTCGTCGGCAGCGAAATCTGCTGTGACTGTTTCTGGTTTTGCGCGGTCAAAAGACCGAGCAGGGCGAACGAAATCAATAAGGCCAGCGAGTAAAGGATTCTGCGCAAGGGCACCTCCTCGACGAGAGAATCTTAGGGTATCACTGGGAAAACAAAACCGGTCAGCCGAGCTGACCGGTCGTTCCTCCGTACTCAAACAAATGTTTAGTGTGTGTCAGTGCTGGCCTGATGCAGCGCAGCTTCGGGTGTGACGTTGTGCCGGACATCCGCGCCCCGGACCCAGAAAATCACGTCCTCGGCGATATTGGTGGCGTGATCGGCCACGCGTTCCAAATTTCGAGCTACGAGCAGAGCATCCAATGCCTGACGGGTAACTTCCGGCCGCTCGTTCATGGTCTTTACCAGGGTGATGAAAGCTTCATCCTTCATTCGATCGACGACGTTGTCCATCTCGAGCACCGCCTGCGCTAGCTCGGCTTTGCCTTCGATAAACGATTCCAGCGAACGCCGCACCATTGCCGAAACCGCAGCTGCCATGCGCGGAATATCGACCGGCAGATCGACCTTAGGGAGTTCCACGAGATCCATCGCCCGTTCAGCGATGTTGACTGCCTGGTCGCCGACTCTTTCAAGATCAGAGTTAATCTTGGTCACCGCTAGAATAAAGCGCAGATCCACCGCGATTGGCTGCTGCAATGCGAGTAAATCAAACGCAAGTTCATCGATCTCGCGTTCGGCCACGTTGATCTGGAATTCGCCTTCGAGCACCATATGGCAACGCGCCAGGTCGCGGTCAATGTAGGCCTGGCAGGCGCGATCCACGGCCTGCTCGGCTAGGCCGCCCATGCGAAGCAAACGGGCTCGAAGATCGTCCAATCCTTGTTGAAAGCGGGTGCGCATTATCCAAACCTGCCTGTAATGTAATCCTCCGTACGTTTGTCGGACGGGGTCGTGAAAATCTTTTCGGTTTTGTCGAGTTCAATCAGCTTGCCTAAAAGAAAGAAGCCGGTAAACTCGGCCACGCGAGACGCCTGTTGCATATTGTGCGTGACAATCACAATCGTAAACTTTTCTTTCAGCTGGAAGATCAGCTCCTCAATCTTACCAGTGGAAATAGGATCCAGAGCCGAGCAGGGCTCGTCCATGAGCAGGACTTGCGGCTCAACCGCGAGCGCACGCGCGATGCAAAGGCGCTGTTGCTGCCCGCCCGACAAGCTGGCGCCAGATTTCTTGCGCAGATTATCTTTCACCTCATCCCAGAGAGCCGAGAGCTTCAGCGAGCGCTCGACAATTTCATCCAGCCGGGCGTGGTCGTGAAAGCCATTGAGCTTTAATCCTGCCGCCACGTTATCGTAGATCGACATCGTGGGAAAAGGATTGGGCTTTTGAAACACCATTCCGATACGGCGTCGAATTTGTACTGCCGACGTGCCGTTGTAAACGTCGAGTTCGCCAATCTGAACTCTGCCGGTTGCGCGCGCGTCGGGCACGGTCTCGTGCATGCGATTGAGACAACGCACAAAAGTCGACTTGCCGCATCCGGAAGGCCCAATTACAGCCGTCGCGTGATTGGCGGGCGCCTCCATGGTGATGTCGTAGAGGGCCTGAGTCTTGCCGAACCAGGCGTTCAGCTTATTTACTTTGATCCCCACTCCCATGGTTCAGTTCGCTCCCTTGAGCATTCCCCGGCTGGCAACAATGCGGACGGCGCTGACCGCAAATACGATGAGAACTATCAACATCAAAGCTCCGGCCCACGCTTGGCGATGCCACTCGTCGAACGGTGAAATCGCGTAGGTGAAAATCTGCAATGAGAGCGCGGCCGTCGGCTGATTGATCTTCCAGTTCCAGTACTGATTGCCGAACGCGGTGAACAGCAGAGGAGCGGTCTCGCCAGCCACGCGCGCAAATGCCAGCATAACACCTGTGATCACACCCGATGTGGCCGTGCGGAGAGTGATCGACAGCGTGGTACGCCAACGCGAGACGCCGAGACCGTAGGCCGCTTCCCGCACCGTATTCGGTACGAGTAAAAGCATTTCTTCGGTGGTGCGAGCGATAGTCGGAATCATCATGATGGCTAGAGCGACTCCGCCCGCCAGCGCAGAAAAATGCCCCTGCCAGAGAACTACGATGCCGTAAGCGACGATGCCGACCACGATCGAAGGGACGCCGTTCAATACGTCGGCAGTGAAGCGAATCAAATCTCCAAAACGATTGCGGCCATACTCGGCGAGATAAATGCCGGCGCCGATTCCGATCGGTACACCGAAGACGCTGGCAATCATCAAAATGAACGCAGAACCTGCAATCGCGTTCGCCATTCCGCCGCCAGCTTCGCCAACGGGCTTGGGAGTTTGGGTTAGAAAAGCCCAATTGATGGAACCAATGCCCTTGTAAATCAGGTATCCGAAGACGGCCACGAGCGGAAGCAAAACCAGCACCACAGCGCCTGCAGCGGCGAAGGTTGCAAAGGAATTCAGGCCGCGACGCCAGAGGCTGATCGGGGCTGCTGCGAAGTCGGAGGTGGTGGTCACGGTTTCAGGCATGGCTTCTCGCCGGGGTGCCGCGCGTAACCGTCCAAACCAGGAGTTGGGCAAAGATATTGACGATTATCGTGACAATGAACAGCGCCAATCCAATCTCAATGAGCGCGCTCAGGTAGGTGTCGCCCGTGGCCTCGCTGAACTCGTTGGCGATGACGCTGGCCATAGTGTAGCCCGGAGCAAACAATGATCGCGCAATCTCCGGCCGATTTCCAATGACCATCGTGACCGCCATGGTCTCGCCCAGAGCGCGGCCCAGGCCCAGGATCACGCCGCCGAGAATTCCCGCACGTGCATTTCGCAGCACACCAGTCCGAATCATTTCCCAGCGCGTGGCTCCGAGAGCCAGCACCGCTTCTCGCTGCTGTTGCGGAACGGCGGTCATGACCTCGCGCGTGATGGAAGAGATAATCGGCACGACCATGATGGCCAGAATGATTCCGGCGGCGAGCATTCCGATGCCGTAGGGAGGACCGCTGAACAACCCGGTCCAGCCGAAATAGCGCGCACAAAAGGGCTCTCCATATTGGCGCAGAAGAGGAACCAGCACAAATATCGCCCAAAGTCCGTAGATGACACTTGGAATCGCAGCGAGAAGCTCGGTGGTGAAAGCCAGCGGCCCTTTCAGCCACCGCGGACACATTTCCGTAATGAATACGGCTACGCCAACCGCGAGGGGCACAGCCAAAACCAGTGCCAGCAGAGACGAGACAAGGGTGCCGTAAACAAAAGGCAGCGCCCCGAATTGCTCGTTAACGGGATCCCACTCGCTCTGAAAAAAGAACTTCAATCCGAACGCATGCCACGATAGCTTCGACCCGACGATCAGTTCGTAAATAATCACGCCGACGAGCGCAAGCACGCACAGGCCACAGGCCAACATGGCAAGGTGGAAGACGCCGTCCGCCACGCGACTGTTACCGGCTTTGAGAAGAGCCTGCGCCTGCACCTCGGAATCGGCCACAACCTCTGGCTTTGCAACGGGTTGCGGTCCTGTCAAACGTGGCGCTCCTAGAGCTTGATTGGCCATCGATAGGCAGGCTAGCAGAAACGTGTTACAGCAGTGTTAAAATACCGTTTGCGGTGCCGTGGGTGAGGTTGCTTTCGCTCGAATTTCAGAGGAATAAATCCGTCGAATATCCTCAATTGCTTTTTGGTGAGTTCCCCTGTAATTTTTTTCTCTCGTTCGCTCAGTGCCGGATATGCCCATTGATCCAAAACGCAGCCGCTTGGCTTTTCAGAGACTGAGCCGCGAGTTGACCAAGCTGGTGAAAAATCCTACGCCGGAAAGGGTGCACAAGTTTCGCACCAACAGCCGGCGCGTCGAGACCCTTCTCGACGAAGTCGCCGCAGAGCGAAGTCGCAACGACAAGAAACTTCTTAAGCTACTGTGCCGCCTGCGCAAGAAGGCAGGGCATGTCCGCGATCTGGATGTAGAAATTGCCTCGTTACGCAGCCTGAAGATACCTGGGGGCAATGGGCACAAATCGCAGTTCGTTGACGCGTTGGTGCAGGAACGCAGCAAGCGTGAGCGCAAGCTTGCTAAAGCTTTCAACCGCGATGCCACGGTAGAGGTACGAAAACGGCTGAAGCGCGCCGCCAGCGAGATGAAAGTTCCGAAAGATTCTGAGCCTGTGGACTTGACCTTGAGCAAACTCGCCGACTTGGTGCGAAACCACGTCACGCTCACCGAAAAATCCCTTCACCAGTACCGAATCATCGGAAAGAGAGCGCGCTATATTGCCGAACTTGCCGACGGTAACCCGGAGGCGAATCGCGTGGTCGAGCAACTCAAGCGTATGCAGGACGTCATTGGCGACTGGCATGACTGGCTGAAGTTGACCCAGCGTGCGGAAGCCCTCTTTGGAGGAGTTCGCGATTCGGCGTTGGTAGCAATGCTGCGCAACGTGACCCAGGCGAAGTTCCGTCAGAGTGTTGACGCCGTCGCTGAAACCCGAGCAGCCTTCTCCGGCAAGCGATCTGAATCGGGTCCAACTCTAGCCACAGGCCGAAAACCATCGAGCACATTCGTACCCTTGCACGCGGCCGTTGCCTGAGTATTCTGCTCGCCGTGTGCGAATCCGCGACATCGGAGCTTCAGTCCGAGAGCCAGCCGCTTTTCAACAAATGTCCCGCCCGTAAGTTGTACACTGTTGCCCTTCCGCCATGCCGACCTTTGCCGCCGTTGATATCGGATCGAACTCCGTTCGCTTAAAGATCGCGCGCCTCACCCGGCATCGCCTCATCGAGATTCATGAGGATCGCGAAGTCACCCGCTTGGGGGATTCTGTCTTCCGCAACAGTTTTCTGTCGCCCGAGGCGATCGCCACCACGGTGAAGGTACTGCGAAGATTTCATCGCGCCGTCCAGAATGCGGGCGCGGACTCCGTACGGGTGGTTGCGACCAGCGCATTGCGAGATGCACGCAATGCCAGAGCGTTTCTCGAGTGGGTGCGCTCGACCACCGGTTGGGATGTCGAAATCATTTCTGGATTGGAAGAAGCTCGACTGATCCATCTTGGATTAGTCTCGACATTGCGGGTGAACTCGTCCCCGGTGCTGATGGCGGATCTCGGTGGCGGGAGTTGCGAGCTGACCATTTCCAGCGAAGGTCACATACGCAACACGGTCAGCTTACCGCTCGGCGCGGTCCGTTTGACCAATGAATTCTTGCGTCACGATCCGCCCCGTAAATCCGAAATGCGCCAGATGCGGGGCTTCATATCGCGGGAAATCGAGCGCACCGCCGACCGGATCAAGCGCGCCCGCCCAAAAGTTGTCATCGCGACATCCGGCACCGCGGAATCGCTGGCAGCGGTCTGTCATGGCCTGTATAAAACGAAAGGCTCGCGCGCGGCCACAGTCTCCAAAACGCAAATGCGGAGGATTGCGAAACTGCTGGCGCGATTACCTCTCGAAGAACGCAGGAGACTTTCCGGTGTCGGCCCACGCCGAGCAGAGATCATCGTGCCCGGCGCGGCGGTTTACCTCGGACTCCTGGAACGTTGCCAGCTCGCGGGATTTCGTTATTCTCCACTCGGATTGCGCGATGGCTTATTGGCTCAAATGGCAGCCGAATACGATCGCACGACGCGATCTGGAAAGCAGATCCAGTCCGAACGATGGGATTCCATCCGCACCGCCGTGGCGCACTATCGCGTTGATATGGACCACGCGCTTCACGTGCGCGCCTCTGCCATGCATCTCTTCGCTGCGCTGAAGTCGGTGCACGGTTTACCGCCGGAGTATCAAGAGTGGCTCTCCGCGGCGGCGATGCTTTACGAAGTGGGCGACTATGTGAATCGGAATGGCCGGCATCGCCATACTTATTACATCATTTCGCACTCAGAAATTCTGGGCTACACTCCCGAGCAAAGAAAGATTATTGCAGCCATTGCGAGGTATCTGGGCAAATCTCGACCGGCTCCCGGAGACCCTCCGATCAAAGCATTGGCAACTACCGACCAGGACTCCGTCCTGAAAGCTTCGTTGCTGCTGCGGCTGGCACGCGCGCTCAATCTCAGTCGCACTGCCGCGATCCGCGACGCACGCGTACGGGTTCACGAAGGTGAAGTGAACTTGACGCTGGTCACTAAACAACGAAGCAGCTTGGACCTGGAATTATGGGCAGTGGAGAAAGAAAAAAGCTATTTCCGCGAAGTTTTCGGCCGCGAACTCTCGGCTGCGGCGGCATAGAGCAGGCGCAGAACTTTTGGAGTGAAACACCAATGAAGCAGGGCTGAGTTGCGTCCCATCTCCACTTTCGCAACCGCTCCCTTTTTCAGTTCAGTCCCAGCCTCGCATCCGGTTTCACTAATACTGCGACCTACAAACTCACTGAGGCTTGGATTGTGGCCAACCACCATGATGGCTTCTTGCTTGGAATATTTCTCGACCAGCCGGCGAAAGTCCGCGAACGTAGCTTCAGACCGCAAGGCGTCCTCCAGTTGCAGCTTGCCTTCATAGCTGAGTTCATTGCCTACCAGCGAAGCGGTCTGGGCTGCACGCTTCAAAGGGCTGGAAATAATAACGTCGACCTGAACATCCAACGCAGCCAGGGCTCGACCGACGATTCCGCATTGTTCGATTCCCTCTTTATCGAGCGCGCGTTTTTCATCTTTTTTCGGGTTCGCCAACGGCTTGCCCGCATTAGCGTGACGCAGGAAGTAGACGATCATGCGGCGTTACCGCTCCTTTCCAACTGCACTTCTCCTGCCCCGCGGACTCGGAGCATCGGGGATTGCTTCCAGCGCCTGCTTGCCTTCAGCCAAGCCGATGAGGAAATCCTGCGCGCTGAAGGCTGCGGATCCGGCCGGCGGCTTTCGTTTGCCCTGCGCCTGCCAGGCGCGCACATAGCTGCCATCCTTGAGCAGAAAACGCGATTTCATATTGTCAGCCAAATACGATTCCAGAATCTCCTGCCGCACGCGCTCCCTTAATAATTCATCTTTCACCGGAAAGATTACTTCGACCCGCTCGTAAAGGTTGCGAGACATCCAGTCGGCACTGCCCAGAAAGACCTCTTCCTGACCCCCGTTCGCGAAAAAGAAAATCCGGCTGTGTTCGAGGAAGCGGCCCACGATGCTGCGCACGCGAATATTATCACTTACGCCTCTAACTCCGGGACGCAGAGCGCACATCCCGCGAACAATCAGATCAATCTTCACGCCTGCCTGCGAGGCCCGGTATAAAGCCGTAATTATGCTTTTGTCCAGCAGCGCATTCATCTTGGCGATAATGCGAGCGGGTCGCCCGTGTCGCGCATGTTCCGCTTCGCGGGCAATCAGGGCCAGGCAATGCTCCGCCAGATCAAGCGGCGCAACCATGAGCGGGCCATAGTTGGGATGCTCCGCGTAGGCGGTCAGAAAACTGAAAACATCGTGAACTGCGCCGGTTATTTCGGGGTCAGCGGTCAGCAGGCTAACATCCGTGTAAATACGAGCCGTGGCTGTGTTGTAGTTTCCGGTGCCGAGGTGGGCGTAACGTCGCATGACGCCGTCCGGATCGTCGCGGACCAGCAGGGACAACTTGCAATGCGTCTTCAGTCCGACCAAACCATGAAACACCTGCACTCCGGCGTCTTCGAGATCGCGGGCCCAACGGATGTTCGAGGCTTCGTCAAATCTCGCCTTCAATTCCACGACGGCCGTAACTTCCTTCTTGGCGGCTGCAGACATCAACGCGGGCACGATCAGCGACTGCTCGCTGGTCCGGTACAGCGTCTGCTTAACCGAGAGAACGCGAGGATCTTCCGCCGCCGCTTCGATGAACGAAACTACAGCGTCGTAGGAGTCGAAGGGGTGGTGAAGCAGAACATCGTGCCGGCGAAGCTCCTCGAAAAGATCCTGCGACTTAGCCGTCAGGCGAAGCTCACGAGGCAGGAAAGGCTTGAACTTCAGTTCAGGATGTTCCGTCTGCTCATAAATATTGAACAGCCGCGAGAGGTTTACCGGCCCGTTGACGGAAAATACTTGCCACGATTCCAGTTCGAAATTGGTACGCAGACGCTCGATGATTTCCGGGTCGGCTTCGGACTCGATTTCCAGTCGCACCGCGTCGCCCTTGCGCCGGTTATGCAACTCGGTCCGCACCGACTCCAGTAGATTGCGGGATTCCTCCTCAGCCAAATACAAATTACTGTTACGCGTAACCCGGAACGCCGCCGAAGATACGATGTCGTATCCGTGATACATCCGCGAGGCATGGTAGGCGACAAGGTCGGCGAGGAAAATGAAATCGTCGGTGCCCTCGGAGGGCAGACGTACCAAGCGCGGCAGAGCCCGCGGCACCGTGACCACTCCTGTGTAAGTCATCGACGAACGCCGCCGGCGGCGCAGCAAAAATGCCACGCATAGAGCTTTGTTAATTACTCGCGGGAAAGGATGGGCTGGATCCACTGTGACTGGAGTCAGCAGCAGATCGAGTTCCCGTTCAGAATACTCGGCAATGAAGGCTCGCGCCTTGGCATCAAGTTCGTGCAAGCCAAGCACTCGGATGCCATTTTCCGCCAGCATGGGACGAAGCTTCTCGTTCCAGCAGAGATACTGGTCGTCCACGAATTCATGCGTCTCTCGGGAGACTACATCGCGCTCTTGCAGAAGAGTGAGGCCGTCCGGCCCGGCTTCGGTGTATCCATCTTCAATTTGCTGCACGAGACCGGCGACGCGTACTTCGAAGAACTCGTCCAGATTGCTGGCGGTAATCGAAAGAAACTTGAGGCGCTCCAGAACTGGGTTGCCTTCGTCCTGCGCTTCCTCGAGCACGCGTCGATTGAAGGCCAGCCACGAAGCTTCGCGGTTGATGTAATAGGCCGGATTATCGAGCGACGTACGGATCATAACGTGCAATGGCGAAACTGCGCGGACGGCCGATCTGCACCTGCGGTCATTTCTTCGGAGAAGGCGATTCTGGAGTCTGCGGCGCAGGCGCCACGGCAATGCGCTTGGTAATCACGAATTGTAACTCTGAGCCAGCAGGACGCGTAAGAAACATATAATGCTTCTCCAGCCGGAGCCGGACTTCAGTTTGAGGCAAATTCCACTCGTCAGGCAAAGTATCAGCGGCATGTCGCGGATTATAGTCGCCAACGTAAATCGTATCTTTTACCTGCACAGAAACCTCGAAATACGGCTCATCTTTGGTGATGGGGGTGTTTACTTGATAGTAGACAACACGCGTATTGGTTTTCTGCTGCACATCAATGATTTTGCCGGTCACGTATAGCTTTTCGGCGGCGTATAAAGCGGGCACCAAGACCGCCGCTAGAAGTAAGACAAAGCCGTATCTCATGAATGCAGTATAAGGCATGGCTGACGGCGACGCCCATTACGCAAAAAGGCTCCAGCCACTTAGCTGGAGCCTTTGATTGCGTCTTCCGCTTGCTTCGAAGTGCAACCGATTCGAGCGACAATACCGAGTCTAGCGAACCTGTTTGATCTCGTCCTTGACCTTCGCTGCCACGCTTGCCGGCAGCGGTGCATAAGTCAAATCTGCGGTCATTTTCTGGCCGTCATCTACCATCCAGTTTAGAAAATCGGCGATGATCTTGCCTTTCGCCGCATCTTTGGACTGGGCTGGAATCAGCAGCCAGGTAAAGCTCGAGATGGGGTACGCGTCCTTTCCCGGAGCATTGGTGATCGAGACCCGGAAGTCTGCCGGCATACTCTTGACCGACGCGGCTGCCGCTGTAACGCTATCCAAGCTGGCTTTCACATAGTCCCCAGCCGCGTTTTTGACCGTCCCGTAGGTAATCTTATTTTGGACGGCGTAAATCAGTTCGATGTAGCCTATTGAGCCTTGCATCTGGCGAATCATGCCGGCCACGCCCTCATTGCCTTTGCCTCCGAGA
>Ga0210383_10002023_pt1 | contig 18409 bp, 12 predicted proteins | sample IncBWC14OmetaG_FD_160072 | JGI IMG/M metagenome (GOLD analysis project Ga0210383, IMG submission 160072) | Forest soil microbial communities from Barre Woods Harvard Forest LTER site, Petersham, Massachusetts, United States - Inc-BW-C-14-O ...
CTATTGCCGGACGAAGGTACCGATGGGTGTGGTGGAAGCCGTCAACGGCAACATCAAAGCTCTGCTCCGCCGTGGCCGCGGTTATCGAGACATGAACTATCTGCTGCTAAAGGCACAGCGCTTGGCCACTAAGACCGAATTCGTCGCTTTCCGGAAAGCCGCGTAGATTGCGCATTTGTCCAGATTGTCGTGCAGAACCGAAATTGCTTACCTTGTCGGATCGGAGCGTCGGGACCGACTTTGGCTCGTAGTTTGACCTTAGACCATTTCTTCCGAAATGAGTTGCTCCCTATGCGATTGGCATTCCTGAGCACGCACCCCATTCAATACCACTCTGCTTGGTTTCGTGCGTTGGCTGCACGTCCGGGTTTGGACCTTTGCGTCTATTACTGTCACCAGGCGACACCCAGGGAACAGGCTGGCGCTGGATTCAGTGTGGAATTCGATTGGGACGTGCCCTTGCTTGAAGGATACCCTTATATCTTCCTGAAAAACGTAGCCGATCTGCCAGGTCATGGTAGATTCGGCGGATTCGACACGCCAGAGATTAAGAAGATCATTCAGCGGCGCGAATACGATGCCATGTTAGTGAACGGTTGGCATTACAAAAGCGCGTGGCAAGCCATCTGGGCATGCTGGAAATCAAAGGTGAAAGTCATGGTAAGGGGCGACTCCCACTTGCACACGCCGCGAGGCATCGCGAAGCGAGCTATCAAATCTCTCACATATCGGCGTTTCATCCCGCATTTTGATGCCTGTCTTGCGGCTGGCCAGTGGTCTCGGGAATACTTCCTTCATTACGGCGCCCACCCGGAGCGCATTTTCTTGGTGCCGCATGCTATAGATAGTGGAAGATTCCGGATCGAGGCACAGTCTCTTGAACTGCGGCGCTTCGAACTGCGGGGGGAGAAAGATCTGGACAAGAATGCGGCGGTATTCATGTTTTCAGGAAAATTCATTCCCAAGAAGCGGCCGCTGGATTTTGTATCCGCGATTGAACAGGCCGTGCGGCGCAATCCCCGAATCCAAGGTTTGATGGTGGGGGACGGCCCGTTGCATGCTGCGTGTCAGAACCTCGTTCGGGACCGAAAGGCACCGATTCGGTTTACAGGATTTTTGAACCAGTCTCAAATCACTAAAGCGTATGTTGCATCCGATGCGCTTGTGCTTCCCTCAGATGGAGGAGAAACCTGGGGTCTGGTCGTAAACGAGGCTATGGCTTGCGCCCGACCGTGTATAGTGAGTGATCGAGTCGGGTGCGGACCCGATCTGGTAATTCCGCAAGAGACTGGTTCCATATTTCCTTTAGGAGATGTGGACGCCCTGGCGAATTCGATGCTTGAGTTGGCCGGAAATCCTCAGCGCATGATTTCAATGGGTCTCGAGGCCCAGAGCAGGTTGAGAAACTATTCTATCGAGACGGCAGTTGATGGCATCATCCAGGCGCTAGCGGCGACCGTGGATCCCAGAGTCTTGCATGCAAGTGTTTAGGATCGCGAACAGCGGGAGAACGTGGCCTGTGCTGCTGTATGCAGGCGTCCCGTTAATCATCACAGGGCTTCTGTGGGCTACTAGTTTTTATGAAGTAACCCTGCCTCAGGTCATTGCTGCGTTCATCTTGGGTTGGATTCCATGGGCTGCTTACCGGGAATGGGTCAGAGGGACCCGAGAGAAGATTCCGCTGTTCGCTCTAATCGGCTCCGTGTATTGGGTGGCTTACGCGGTGCCATTATTTTGGCTTAAACACGGCATTGCTCTGGTCACGGGAACCCATCAATTATCTGAGAACGCCATAACGCAGTCGCTCTACTTGGTTGTTTTCGGCGTGGGTGCCATGAAGATCGGCATGGCGGCGGCTGGACGCCTGCGCTTTATGCACTCTTACGGACTGGACATCCATCGCAACCCGGGACGATGGCATTACCTGAGGCTTGTATTGCTAGGAGCGGCATTGCTGAAAATTGCAGTGCCGTTCGATATGCTTGGCGGTGGAGGCCGCCAGTTTCTAGCCATTGTTGAGACGACTGTTCCGTCGGTTGCGTTTGTTATTCTCCTACGATATTACCTACGTGGCAAGGCGATTCCGTTCGATAAGGCGCTCCTGGCGGGTTATGCCGGCATAGCGCTGGTCGCTGGCATTTCTTCAGGCTGGCTGGGAAGTTTCGTTGGCGTGGCTATCATGGCTACGGCGGTCTATGTGTACGAGAGAAGAAAATTCCCGCTCGTTGCGATCATGATCGGTATTCCCATTGTTCTTTTCCTGCAGCCCGGCAAAGAGAAGTTTCGCCAGCAGTATTGGCGCGCAGGTGCTTCGGAGAGCTACGTCGAGCGCTTCAACTATTGGATGGATAGCTCTTGGAGTGCATGGGGAAAGCCTCTGTTGAATGCGGACGAGGAACAGGCGAGAAATTTGGCCAGTGAGACCCTAGGCCGACTCTCGTTATTGGACCAGACAGCAAATGTGATGGAATCAACACCCGAACGTATTCCATACCAGAACGGGCGGCTGTATTCGTATATGCTGGTCACGTTCGTTCCCCGGCTTTTCTGGCCTGACAAACCTTCCGTCAACGATTCGAACAGGTGGTACCAAGTCGCATACCGACTGACGATGCGCCAAAATTTGAACGGCGTATCGATCGCTGTAGGGTACTTGCCTGAGAGTTACATAAACTTTGGCTGGGTTGGACCGCCCTTGGTGATGTTCTGCTTAGGAATTCTGCTAGGTCTGTTCGACAGGATCTTTTTGCGTCCCAGTTCGGGGCTGCTGTTGAACAGCATTGGTGTGAGTCTTCTACCCGGGTTATTGATCGTGGATGCACAGCTCGCGCAGTACATTGCGGGAGTCGGGCAGCAAGTCGCGGTGGCTTTGATTACATTGGCTCCCATGTTTGATCTTCACCGTAATGGTTCGTATCGAGGAGCGCGATCTTTCTTTACGCCGGCACCTAATTTCGAAGACGGACGGTCTGTGCTGACTGGAAATCGATCACAAGCAGAGTTGTTGCGTCGGCCTTGATTTCAAATCAAGTTTGAAGTCTTTGCCCCCGTCTCAGCCGATTCATTATAGAACCCGCAATACACGCGAACATCTTCTGCAAGAATTTGTTTCTCAGGTTTTTCGTTTGCCGTCTGTCGTGTGGCTTTAGAAACCGGTAGCTGAGGTCGAGCGCCCGCCAAAGGCAGAGGCTGAAGTTGGCCACCAAGCGATGCGCTTGGTCGCGAAAGATCGATCGGTCCACGCGCCGGGTTATCACAGAATCGCTAAGCACGGAGCCGCAACGGCCTAGAATCGGAAAACATTCTTGTCCCGCGCGCCACCGGAACGGGCAGGGAATGGGTGGCAATAGCATCGGGGGTACTCGTGAACTTCAACCCATCGCAATTCTCTCCATCCAGAACTAAATTGTCAGAAGCAGCCGAGGCGGGGGCGTGTAGACTGGTTCTGCGCCGGGCTATCCGAACTAAAGAAACAATGAAGCGCATTTTATTAATCTGCGCACTATTGATGGTCTCATACGCGCTTGCCCAGGAGCCAGGCCCCAGTGTTTCTGCCGCGGCCTCGACGACCAGGGTGGCCGCCGGGTCCGACTTGGTTTCCAACACCGTCAGCCAGACGCCCTCTAATCAGACCAAGGCTGTCCTCAATGCGCGGGATTACGGAGTTTCGTGCAGCGGAACGACCGATGATACGACGGCCATACAGAGTGCCATTAACGCGGCCTGTACCTTCAGCACGACTCCGAAAACACTGATATTGCCTGATCGCTGTGCAGTAAAACTTTCGAGTACTTTGATGATCACGCACTGCGCTGGGCTCACAATTGATGGGGAACAATCACAAGGGCAAGCCAGTATAAGCGATAGCACAGGTGGCCCGGCGACATTTCTCTGGTACGGTAGGACCGGCGTGCCGATGATTACCATCAACCAGACGCGGGATTCGATTTTCAAGAACTTCTCGATGTTTCCCAATGCCAGCAGCAATCTGGTGAACGGTGCCAGCGGTTGCTTGCTGATCGACGCAATTGCTCCCGTCACTGGCATTGTAACCAACAACAGCTTTGAGGATCTTCAGTGCAACAATGGATCGGCGAGTTCCCGTTTCATCGGCTTCGATGTTTGCCCGACCGCACCGGGAAATTGCGAGGCACAAAATTTTGATCGCATCACGATTGGCTGTTCTTATTACACGCCAACCTCGATTACGAGCAACGGCGTAGGCATCGGTTACGAGGGAACGGGAGGCGCAGAGCCCTATTTCGAGCACATTCATTGGATCGAAGAGACCCATTGCAGTAAGGGCGTCGACATCGAAGGTGGTGCGGGAACCAATGTGCTCGACATCGACGGCGGCCTGATGGGAGGGAACTACACCGATCTCTTCCTGAATTCAGGACGGAATACGAGTTGGCGGCACATCCGCAGTGAAAATGCGATTGCCCAATTTGTAATCGGAACAAGTTCTGGTTCCGGTGCTCATGACTTAACCATTGAGGAGAATTCGTTCTCTGGGCTGACAAACGGCACCACCACGATCAGCTATCCCTACAGCACCACGGGGGGCATTATTCGGCTCATCAAGAATGATTGGGACTCAAACTCAACGGTGATTCCTTTTGGGCCGACAGGAAGAGGAGCCTTTGTTGGAGTTTTGGATTCCCAAGACAATACCTACCCTAACAATGTTAATTGCATCTCGGCGGTTTTCGCCTCCGCCGGCACGATGTACAGCAGTCTCAACGATCAACCGACTGGCGGGAGCTGCAACTATGGCGGCATGCATTTAGGTCGGCCTACGGGCTCTCTCCGAATCGATCCTACTGCATTCGGCAATTTGCCGAGTTGCGCATCGCGGATAGAAGGGATGCTAAAACCTGTTTCGGATTCCAAAACGGACACCTGGGGCGCACTCATCACCGGCGGCGGGTCGCATCACGTGCTAGCGTATTGTGACGGGACCAATTGGACAGTGGCCACCAAATGAACTCCTGAGACCATCTCTCTACCATGCCTCTTGGCCGAAGAAACGGCAACGGGGAATCGACTGGATCCACAGAGAGTTTCCGTGGGAATTCGAGACACGGAAATGTTGAAACTCTACAATACAATCGTAGAGCCCTAAAGCCTGATAGCAGAGTTTTGAGAGGAGAGGACCTTGCTACACCAGCGCTACAAAGACATTTTATTCTTGATGATCTCTAAAGCCACGCTCCCTGGTTATTGGTTTCACAGGTTTGTCATCCCTCCGAAGTCCAGGAACGGCGCTGGATTACATCTCCACTTAGGCTGTGGCCCCAAGTACCTGCAAGGTTTCGTAAACATCGACGCCAACCCACTTCGAAGAATTGACCTGTGGTTGGATGTTCGGAATGGGCTTCCCTTCCGCTCTGACAGCGTCGATTCCATCTATTCTACGCACGTTTTGGAGCATTTGTATCCCGATGAACTTAAGGACGTGCTCCGCGAGTCTGCTCGGGTTCTGAAGAGAGGTTGTGGAACGCGCATCGTTGTGCCGAGTTTATCGAATGCCATTCTTGCTTACAATCAAAAGAACGTCGCCTGGTTTAGTGAGTTCCCGCGCCACTATGAATCTCCGGGAGGCAGATTTTCCAATTTCCTTTTTTGCGATGGCCAACACAGGACCGCATTCGATTGTGACTATATGCGCGAAATGCTCAGTTCAGTGGGTTTTTCGGAAGTAGTGGAGGTCCGGGACGGCGAGAGTAGGCTTTACGGTGCAAACGTACCTCGCTACGAGGCGGAAGATGGCTCCAATTCACCTCATTCTCTATACATCGAAGCATTTAAGTAGAGCGAGCTTTTCCGGCAGTCCGGCATTTTGGGCGGACGAGGTGGTACTCACTTGACGATTTGTTCTGGTGTCCAATCCAAGTGGAGCCTTGACGATCACATCGTCGAGGGTTGTCGGCTTTTGGAGGAGGCTACTTGAGTAGATGCGGAGACATTTTTTTTTCGCAGCTCTGTGCGAGGGAGGTCTGCGGCGACTGCTTCGAATACCGAAAACTGTGGCGCCAACGCTCGCCGAAGGCGGCCAGCAAAGTGCTCTCTTAGAAAGACTGCGTTTACCCTGGCTTTCGCGGCGCTTCCCAACGCTTGCGCATGCTGGGCGCTTCTCAAAAGAGGGATTGCGGCTTCCGCGATGCTCTCCCTCGAAAGATCTTTAGCGACCACGGCACCCGTGCCGGGAGGAAAGAGCTCTTCTGTGACGGTACCGGCTAGTGCTAACACAGGTAAGCCGAAGCTGGCTGCTTCGGCTCCTGCCAGTCCGTATCCTTCCTGCTTGGAAGGGTAAAAAAGCATACGACAGGATCGATACATCCGATCGCGCTGGGAATCATCGATCCAGCCGCAAAATTCAACCCCCGTCAGGTGCTCAGATTTCACTCTATTCTCTAAGCGGTGTTTGTCGTTTCCAGTTCCAACGATCATGAGCTTAGCATCGGGAACGGAAGACTTGATCAGCGGCCAAGCATCCATTACAGAGTCATGGCCTTTGAGGCGCTCAGAATCGGCCATCCGACCTACAATTAGGCCGACCGGAGGACTAGATCCGACGTTTGCCATTTCGTTTTGCCGCTCGACGCCAAGCCATGTAACCTCCGCGTTCGGCAACCAGGGATTGAAAACGCGGGCTTCGTTCTGCGTCGTGGCCGAGTTTACCAGGAGTATGTTTGCGCCCAAAAGCGATTCTCGGCGCCGGCCGACGATAGGCCTCCAAACTTCTATGCCGTGCAAGAACACCGCATAAGGAATGGGCCGCAGACGGGGTATGATAGTGTGCAAAATGGCGAGGTCCACATGATCGTACAGAACGAAATCGGGAGTCTTCAGACTGCCCCAGAATATTCTTCCCACCGCCGCAGGGATGCGCGCTGCCCGCGGCCAGAAGGCGTGGTGTTCCCACACCGATACATCGGAATCCTTTTCCAGCGCCGAGACGATTAGATCGGCAACCACGCCGATGCCGCCATGTCTGGTACCGAGTCCGGAGGTAACTAAAGCGATTTTAGGACGCACCGTAGCCCTGTAGAGTCCGGGAATATTAGTATCATTTTCTAGCGACAAATGGGAAGCCCTTTTCGTAAGAATTTCGACCTTTTTGGAATCTCAACCGACTTTTATGAAAGTCTTGCATGTGGCGCCGTCGTTTCACCCCGCCTATTCCTACGGTGGCCCGATTCGGTCCACATTCGAGCTGTGTCGGAACGCAGTGGAGTTGGGCTGTGAGGTCCGTGTTCTGACCACGGATGCGGACGGCCTAGATCGCATATTGGACGTAGACAAGAACGAGGAAGTCCAACTTCCAGAGGGATTTCGCGTTCGCTATTGTCCGCGCAGGTTTCGGCATTCGGTTTCGCCAACCCTGATGCGGTTGCTGCCCACTTACATGCGGTGGGCTGATGTTGTCCATCTCACGGGAGTTTACAACTTTCCGACCTTCCCAACTGTCTTTTGGGGCCGTTTATTGAATAAACCGCTGATCTGGTCACCGCGGGGTGCCCTTCAGCGCTGGGAAGGCTCTTCACGCGTCGGTCCGAAAGCCATCTGGGATTTTTCTTGGTATCTCACAGCGGATCGCGGTGGATTGACGATGCACGTTACGTCAGAACAGGAAAGCCGCGAGGCTTCGGCGCGTTTCTCAAAGTTGCAAATGGCCATGATTCCCAACGGGGTGGACGTCCCAGTCGACCTGAATCGAATAGAGAGGAATGGGGAGCTTCGAATGCTCTTCATCGGACGCCTGGATCCGAAGAAGGGAATTGAGGCTTTGCTAAAGGCTTGCAGTCTCGTCGATCCAGCACCTCCGTGGCGTCTTGCGATTGCGGGTTGGGGGGCACCGAAGTATGTTTCGCAACTCAAAGAGCAAATCCACGCGCTGGGATTGAGCGGACGAGTGGAGATGTTGGGCGCAGTTGTATCGAAGGAAAAGAAGGAACTGTTCGAATGCTCTGATGTCGCTCTGGTGCCATCTTACACCGAGAATTTCGCTATAGTCGCGGCCGAAGCTCTCGCCCATGGAGTTCCGGTGATTGCTAGTAAGGGGACTCCTTGGAGCCGTCTGGAAGAGATGAAGTGCGGCTTGTGGGTCGACAATGATCCTGAAAGTCTGGCTGACGCAATTCGAAGCATCAGCACCATGCCCTTGCGGGATATGGGTCTGAGGGGACGAGAATGGATGCAGAACGAGTTTTCCTGGCGCTCTGTAACTAACCAGATGCTGGCCTTGTATCACCAATGTGCTCGGCGCTATCGTAGAGGATAAATTCGTTGATCGAACATCCCTACGTCGAGGAGTGATCAAATGTGCGGAATTGCTGGAATCGTAGGGGCACTCTCACCTGGGCGGGTGGATGGGCCTCTGCGATCAATGCTCGATGCGCAGTTGCACCGCGGTCCTGACGACGGCGGTTTGAGGTTAATACCTGTCCGCGGCGGAACGGTTGGGTTGGGAAACCGGCGCCTGGCCATCCAAGATCTGTCTCCTCTGGGCCACCAGCCGATGGTTAACCAAGCCACTGGCGACGTGCTTGTTTACAACGGTGAGATCTATAACGCTCCCGCTCTGCGTGATCTCCTGAAGACGGAGGGTTTTCAATTCCAAGGGCACAGCGACACGGAGGTCCTCATGCGTGCTTATGAGCGCTGGGGAACCGAATGTTTGAGTCGTCTTCGCGGAATGTTTGCTTTCGCCTTGTGGGATGCTCGTCGCTCACGGCTGGTGATTGCGCGTGATCCCATGGGAATCAAGCCGCTGTACTATGCGGCAAAAGAGGATAGTTGGTTTGTTTTCGCTTCCGAAGTGCGAGCGCTGCTCCAAAGCGGCTTGCCGGATTCTCGCATTGACCGTCGCTCGCTGGCTGGGTATTTGGCATATGGCGCCGTTCAGGAGCCGCTCACGATCTATGAGGGTATATTTTCGCTGCCTCGCGGTTGTTGGCAGGAACGGGATGATCGTGGGAATGTTACGGGGGGAGGAAGATACTGGCAATTTCCATTGCCAGAGGAGTCGCAGCGCGGGCGTCGTCTCACAGATGTTGTAGAAGAGGGTCGTGGAATCCTGCAGGAATCCGTGCGTCGGCATCTGCTCAGTGATGTGAAAGTCGGTCTTTTCCTGAGTTCAGGGCTGGATTCTACGGCATTGCTGGGACTCACTCCCGAAAAGCACAACCTCGACGCGTTTACGGTCTCGTTCCCAGACCATCCTGAGTACAACGAGGTTCTGGCGGCGAAAGTCTCGGCGGAACATTTCGGCGTGCGTCATCACGAATGTCAGGTCAGCGACAGTACCGCTCTGAATTGGATTCACAAAGCTTTGGAATGCATGGATCAGCCCTCGATGGATGGCTTCAACTCCTATATTGTGTCCCGCGCGGTCCGTGAACATGGGATTGCAGTAGCGCTATCTGGGCTGGGTGGCGATGAAGTTTTCGGAGGCTACGAACTGTTTCACCGTGTTCCCCGAATCTATAACGCTCTGTCTTGGCTGGTTCCTTTTCCGGAGTCTGTGCGTACTACTGCTGCTTGGCTTGCCACGGCATTCACCAACGACACCGTCAGGCAAAAGGCGCACGAGATCGCTAAAGTCAACCCGGGATTGATTGGGCTGTACTTCCGGCAGCGCCGCTTGATTGGTGACTCCGCGATGGAAGTGTTCGGCTTTCAGGCTGAAACGCTCCGTCTGTCAGAGGACTTTCAGGTTCCGGAACTACAATACACAGGTTGCTACGTACCCGCTGATTTGTTGTCTTCCGTGGCCAGACTGGATGCTTCGTTTTATCTGGAGAATATTCTACTGCGCGACAGCGACGTCTTCGGGATGGCAAACTCGCTTGAAATTCGTGTTCCCTTTCTCGATCGTGACCTAATTGATTGGGCCTTTCGACTGCCGGGAGATGTCTTGCTTCCAAAGGGAGCTCCTTTGAAGCATTTGTTGCGAAAGATCTGCGCTGAGGTCTATGGGCAGCTGCCTATCCCCTCTTCCAAACGGGGCTTCGTAGTTCCGATCTCCGCTTGGTTGCGGGGCCCCTTGCGTGAGGTCATGGAAACGAGTCTTCGCACTCTGCGCGATTCGGGATTGCTTGACACATCTGGAATCGACGACGTAGAGGAAATCTTCCGTCGCGAGCCGGACACCCAGGTTTGGTCCCGATTGTGGGCTCTTGTTACCCTCGGGTCTTGGCTTGGGACCCAGCACGTAGCGGCACCAGGTATGAAGCTAACGCCTGACGCCAGCGCAGAGTTGATTTCCGAGGAACCAAAAGGTAACGACAGCGTTCTTGAATTTACAGTCATTGAGATGCCACCGAGAGAAACTGCAATATCGAGTAGTGGTGCGGTATGAGGCACCACCACCCAAGATCGCAATAGACAATCAAAATTCAGCCATTACCATGCTGGCCGCTGCCTTGACCGCCTCGCTGTGTGCCTTATAATGTGCGCAGCCCGCTAACCATCTGTGCAGAAATGGAATTTACGTTGTGCCGAAGTGGGTTTATGTCGCTAAGACTAAACATGCAAAACTTGGCGGACACTCGGACGGTGAGCTCGCGCAGCACAAACTCCGATGCCATTGCTGTCACCGTCGTTATTCCGACGCGAAACGAGGCTCGACACCTGGCGCGCTGTCTGGAAGCGATTCGATGCTTTGCAGAAGTCTATGTGGTGGATTCGCAAAGCACCGATTCCACCGTCCAAATAGCCCGCTCTTTTGGTGCAGAAGTGGTGCAGTTTCACTATCATGGCGGCTGGCCGAAGAAGCGGCAGTGGGCGCTCGATTCGCTCCCGTTTCATAACGATTGGGTTTTGCTGTTGGATGCTGACGAGGTATTAAACCCAGGTTTGGCTGATGAGATTCGAGAAGCCATTCGCCATCCCGATCTCGTCGGGTACCGGGTTTTCCTTCGGCTCAGTTTTCTTGGAAGGGAACTTCGCTTTGGAGGAAACGGTTTCTGGAAGCTGTCTCTTTTTCGGCGCGGCAAAGGACGCTTCGAGTGCCGACTAAGGAATCAGGATCGGTCGATGAGTGATATCGAGGTCCATGAGCATGTCATCGTGGACGGTCGTGTCGGGAAGCTGCGGCATGCTCTTCCTCACCACAATGTTGAGTCTCTTGACCGGTATTTGACCAAACACAACGAATATTCAAACTGGGAAGCGAAGGTTCTTTTGCAGGGGACCGAGCAACGTGACGAATTGCCTCCAACATTGTTTGGGAATCAGGCGCAGCGCAGAAGGTGGCTGAAGAAGCGGTTCTTTGGGCTACCAGGTTCACCGTTATTTTTCTTTCTGTATAAATACATATTACGTTTGGGGTTTCTGGACGGAGTGCCGGGTTTAATCTATTGCGGTCTGCAATCGACACATTTTTTTCACATCAAAGCGAAAATGTATGAACTGGAATACGCCGCGAAGTCTGCAACGTAGGGACTTGGCAAGAGGTTCCGTGCCATTTCGAAATCAATCCAATCGCCACGCGCTGGTGAGGAGTTGTCTGCTTGTACATCCTGGGAATAAATGCGTATCACGGTGATGCCGCTGCCTCTATCGTCAAAGACGGGCAGCTCATCGCTGCGGCGGAAGAAGAGCGGTTCAATCGAAAAAAGCATTGTGCAGGTTTTCCAGCACTGGCGATACGCTATTGCCTCGAAGCCGCGGGTGTTTCCCTTGATCAAGTGGATCATATAGGCATTTCCCGCGACCCCTCAGCGCACCTCCATAAGAAAATCCTGTTTTCGCTGACCAAACTGGCAAACCTTTCTGGGCTCATTACAGCGCGGCTCGCCAATGCGGCCAAAATACGCGATCTCCGCCAAGACTTGGTGAAGGTGCTGGGAGTTGCTGCAGGGGAGAAGGTGCAGTTTCATAATGTGGAGCATCACAAGGCGCATATGGCGAGTTGTTTCTTGGTTTCGCCATTTGAACGCGCGGCGATTCTGTCGATCGACGGCTTCGGCGACTTTATTAGTACGATGTGGGGCATGGGACAGGGCAACCGTATCGCTGTGCTCGGTCAAGTCGAATATCCGCACTCGGTGGGCGCGGTTTATACGGCCACGACCCAATATCTCGGCTTCGCCAAGTACGGGGATGAAGGTAAGGTAATGGGACTTGCCCCGTATGGCCAGCCACGTTATCTGGGCGAGTTCCGTGACATCATTCGGACAGACAATGGCAGTGGCTTCAAATTGAACCTCGACTATTTCCTGCATCACTCTGAAGGAGTGGAAATGACCTGGGACGAAGGCTCGCCCACGATTGGCCGTATGTTCTCTGACAGGTTCATTGACACCTTCGGCCCGGCGCGTTCGGCTGGCGAGCCTCTTACCACCAGGCAGGAGGACATTGCCGCCTCGCTGCAAGCACGACTAGAGGAGGTAGCCTTTCACATTCTGAATCAGCTTTACGAGAAAACGAAGGTTGATCAGCTCTGTTTGGCTGGTGGCGTCGCATTGAATTCTGTGATGAATGGGAAAATTCCGCTGCATACGCCTTTCAAAGAAGTGTTCGTACAGGCGGCGGCCGGGGATTCGGGGACTGCAGTGGGAGTTTGTTATTACATTCACAACATGATCCTTCACCAGCCTCGGGCATTTGTAATGGAGCACGCCTATACCGGGCCGGAGTTTGGGGAGGGACAAATCGAACAGGTGTTGAACCAGAGCGGTCTGGGGCATCGCAAGTTGACCAATTGCGAACTCACAAAGGTGGCCGCGCAGGCCATTGCCGACGGGAAAATCGTGGGCTGGTTCCAAGGTCGGATGGAATTTGGGCCTCGAGCGCTGGGTAATCGCAGCATTGTCGTCGATCCGCGCCGGTCTGTAATGAAGGATATCCTAAACGCTCGCATCAAGAAGCGCGAACCATTCCGTCCCTTTGCCCCGTCAATTCTGGAGGAGCGTCTCGGCGAATACTTCGAGCAAACCCATCCATCCCCGACGATGCTGATGGTTTATCAGGTCAAGAAAGACAAGCAATGCGTAATCCCTGCGGCCACACATGTTGACGGCTCCGGGCGGTTGCAGACGGTTTCTCGCGAAACAAATCCACGTTACTACCAACTCATCAGCGACTTCGAGGAGTTAACGAACGTCCCGGTTGTACTGAACACCTCGTTTAACGAGGATGAGCCAATCGTGTGCACGCCCGAGGAAGCCGTGAACTGCTTCCAAAGAACACGGATGGACGTTTTGTTTCTGGGCAATTATATGGTGGAGCGCTGATTCAGCAGGAGACTACCGGTTTCCTCGACGATGAAGATTCTGATTCTAAACCAAGCGTTTTATCCCGACGTTGTCTCGACTGCTCAGCACGCGAGTGACTTGGCGAGAGCTCTGACGCAGGTTGGACACGAGGTCACGGTCCTATGCAGTTCCCGAGGCTATGACGATCCGCGTGTTCGGTTTCCCAAGCGGGAAATTTGGAACGCCATCAATATCATCCGCGTACGATCGAGCGGGTTCGGCAAAGGCTCGAAATGGCGGCGCGCAACCGACTTCAGCACGTTCATGGCAAGCTGCGCCCTTCGTTTGTGGCTGCTGCCACACTTCGATGTGGTGGTGGCGATGACATCTCCTCCCCTCATTTCTTTCCTTTCGAGCTTGGCCGTGCCTGGCAGAGCGAGCAACCTCGTATTCTGGTCCATGGATCTCAATCCGGATGAGGCCATTGCTGCGGGATGGCTGCGGGAAAAATCACTGACCGCACGCGTGTTATCCCGCATGTTGTTGCACAGCTTGCGACGGGCTGATCGCATCGTCGCGCTGGATCGCTTCATGAAGGACCGCATTCGGGCGAAGGGCATTCCGGGGGAAAAAGTCGTGGTCGTGCCGCCTTGGTCGCACGATGATCGCGTGAGGTTCGATCCACCGGGCAGGGAAGAGTTCCGTGCCCTGTATAAGCTTTCCCATAGATTCATCGTGATGTACTCGGGGAACCATAGCCCGTGCCACCCGCTAGAGACCCTTCTCCAAGCAGTTGAGCGTCTGGCTGAGAACGAGGATATTGCTTTCTGTTTTGTGGGGGGCGGAAGCGAATTTGGAAAGGTAAAGGAGCGTGCCCGGAACCGAAGTTTGCGCAATGTGCTATGCCTTCCTTACCAGCCGATAGAGAAACTGGCGGGATCGCTGTCGGCTGCCGATCTCCACGTTGTCGTGATGGGGGATCAGTATGTAGGCATTGTCCACCCATGCAAAATCTACAACGTGCTAGCCGTGAAAAAACCATTCCTCTACATCGGGCCCAACGAGAGTCACGTGACAGACATCATTGGACAGTCCAGCGCCTATGTTTCCTCCCACGGTGACGTAGAGGGAGTCGTAGCAAATATCCTACGGGCGATGAAGAACCCTGTAGTTGCTTTGCCGCGAGGAGTTGAAGTGGGGACACTGTTTTCGAGGGATCGGCTTGTTCCGCAAATGATCAGCGCCATTGAACAGCGTGACTGCCGTGCAAGGTCAAGTGGCAGTCACTTTACAGCGTGAGGACGTTCTGCTCAGAATCAGTGCAGGCGAGTACCCGTCTAACCAAGTCCTGTGATCCGTTCCCTGCACCTCAGCTACTGGCAGTTCTCGCAGAATTTCTGACACGTGCCGGTCAGCTTGTATCTGGGTTGGCAGCCTTTGCCGCGTTTGCCGTCTCTGTCGCGATACTCGCATGGATACATGTGTCCGAGGCGACGAAATGGCAGGCCAGCAGCCTTCTTCCGCTTCCAGAGATTTGTCTTGGCCTTTTTGCGAGTTTCTCCGGTTCGGCGTTATCAGCCGCGTTAGCGTTGTCTGCCATGAGCGCTTTTTGGCGCATGGCGCAGACGTTGCAGTATTTTTGATTCGGTGCGGTCTGCTCGAACTCGCCGAGGCAAGGCTCGGTCGAGCGGTCGAGCCGTATTTTTCTGGCCGCCGACGCTGCTCTGGAATCGGCAGATGATTTTCGTGGTGTGCTTGGGATGCGCCGCCTTCCGCTCGGCCGACTTGGCGAGGCCCTTTTTGTGGCGGCAGTAGTCACATCTTTTCCTAGCACAGTAGCGTGGGACCGGGAGATCCTCGCCGCAGTCGCAACAGACGCCGGCTTCGTATATTCTTCCCACGGATTTGGCCGGGATCGATCTGGTGGGCTGAATTGCGAGATTCGAGAGCGCGGTGCTAGCGTGCTGCCTCCTCGCAACCCGGCAAGTCCGTACTGGACCCACTGACCAACCACCCAAAGCGACACGAACTTTTCGCACATCTGAGTCGGTGAATGACTAGAAGGGAACATGGTATATCGCGGCAGTTGAAGCAGCAGCAACCAGCGCACCAGCATTCAAGGCTTCCTTGATCGCACTACTAGGAATGAACAGTATGTCGTCGTTCTGGACGGAGACATCGTGAGCCTTGCCACGTAGAAGTTTCTTCAGATTTATCGGTTGCTCTTGAAACCCATTCCCATTGCGACGAAGCAGTCGTGTTTTTCCGGCAGAGGCGACGTGAGTCGGCCCGCCGGCGACAGCGACGACTTGCAAGACCGTGACTCCTCCCGTGGAATTTAGCACGTATCCACCCGGTCGAGTCACTTCTCCTAGTACATAGACAACACCCGCTTTCGGAACTACAACGGTGTCGCCCGGCTTTAGGTCGACATTGCTGGCGGCCATTTCGGCCGGATTTTTCGAGATGGAAAGGGTCGTCGCATCTTCTTGGCCGCGGTGGCTGATCACGACCACATTGGCAGCTTTATCGGTGGGTCCCCCGGCGGCCTGCAGCACATCAAACAACCGGTGCGGGCCAAGAATGGAATAGAATCCTGGTTTCGCAACTTCGCCGGCCACGGAAATTCCGCTGCTGCCGTAGTCCTTAACGTATACCGAGACCTGCGGGTCGTTAAGAATGTTATCCTGACGCAACGTCACCTCGATGGCCCCTTCCGCTTCACTGTCACTGAGGCCACCTATTCGAACATGGCCGATCAGGGGCATCGAGATATTTCCGTCGGCGCTTACCCGGGCATGCCCGGAAAGATCAGGCGCCCCATACACTGTGACCTCCACTTCATCCCCCGGACCGAGGACGAGGGCCGAGGAATTGGTTTCAACACGGCTTGCTCTTTCTGAGGCTGCTAGGGACTGTATGCCGGGTGCCAGCGGTTCAATTGTTGAGTCTTGCGGATGCGCAGTGTCTTTTGGAAGGTTGCCGTTTTGTGCCACGGCCACTTGGAGAAAACCAAAGATGGCTAGCACCACTACCAAGCTCAACAGTCGAAAAAGGAGATTTGGGACGCGCTGCATAGGTGTACCCGATTCTAATGCCGCGCGTGCAGACGCACAACCCGGTAGTGGGTGGAATCTGTGTTACCGCTCCGGGAACGGGCTGGTTGCTTTCAATCATATTCCTGAATGCGGCGATTGCCTCCCGCAGTTCGCCACACCTACGCTCATGCGCCTGAAATTCCCGCACAGAGATTCCACCCACTGCCCACAACCCGAATTTATCCAATACATTTTCGTTCTCTTGCGGCATCGCACAACGTGCGCGGAAACACCAGTAGTTCCGCACGAATCGAGGAAGCTCAGCTTAGAGTTTCAAAAGGAGATTTTGGCTCAACGCACTCTCGGGAGACCAAACGGGCCACGAAGTGCCACAACCTTAACGGGCCTCAAAGTGTGCGTGGCGGAAACAGCGACAACACCCGATTGAGTGAGATACCGGATTGGGAACGGTCCATCCGCTGGAAGCGAGTGCTGCACGTGAGCTTTGAGCGGATCGCAGGTTACGTCCTTTCTGAGGCTCGTGTGTCCGTAGTGGTTTCCGTTGCGGCGGATTAACGAGGATGAACTCGAACGATCTCGAAGGAGACATGTCAGCCTTGGCGGAGCCATTCGTTGCCGGGCGCGAGTGCGTTTTGGAATCAGACAGTGACTTTTTCCACAGGGATGAGGAAAACAGAGATTGCAACTCTGAACGGCACGTTGTTATAGTTATGTCGACCATTTCGCGAAAATTCTTCAGCTGTAACAGGTGTGGAGTCGGACTTGTACCCAAGCAGTTAGGTTGGGGGGGAACTTGCTCGTGCGTTTAACGCTGCTTGTATCCTCTGGCGGCGGAGACTTTAATTGACGGCTTTCTACCTGGTCCCTTTCGGAGTGTCGCTGCTGTTCTCGCTGGTCCTTACCCGGTACGTTCGCAATCTGGCTATGGGCCGCGGCTGGGTAGCACCCCCGCTTCAGGATCGGGACCTACATGAGATTCCGTTACCGCGATTGGGCGGCATTGCCATATTCCTGTCTTTTCTGATCGGCATTGCGGTTGCGTTCCTGGCCGGTCTGCGTTTTCCGGCGTTGGCAGTTAGCACCTCAACTCGGACCCTTCTGACGATTCTTGTACCCGGGACATTAATTTTTCTGCTCGGCCTCTACGACGATGTCTATTCCGTCGGTCCATTCACGAAGTTTGCGGTTCAAGGTGTTGCTGCGGTCATGCTATTTGCTGGTGGCATGAGGATTCTCGACCTGCCCGTGTTGTTTGGTGCGCGGCATTTGGCTTGGTACATTGGGCTTCCCATTACAGTGCTGTGGGTCATTGGGATTACGAATGCATTTAACCTGATCGACGGTTTGGACGGACTGGCAGCCGGTTCCGCGCTATTTTCTACTTTCGTCGTTTTTGTGGCGGCAGTCTCCAATGGTTCGGCACAGGTGTCGCTGTTGACCGTTGCCTTGGCTGGAGCCATCCTGGGGTTTCTTCGTTTTAATTTCAATCCGGCCACCATCTTTCTCGGTGATTGCGGGAGTTTGTTCATCGGATTCATGCTGAGTGCCTTGGCATTGGAGGGCGCCCAGAAGGCGCCTACGGTCATTGCCGTCGCCATTCCGGTCGTTTCCTTCGGTCTGCCGATTCTTGAGACCACTCTGTCCGTCCTGCGGCGGCTGATTAGCGGTCAGCCCGTATTCACGGCCGATCGTGAGCACATTCATCACAAGTTGCTGCAACACGGAATGTCACCCCGGCAAGTTGTGGTCGCGCTCTATGCGGTGTCGGCTCTGTTCGCCCTGCTCAGTCTGTTTCTGCTGTGGCCGGGAAGAAGCACGCTGGGCTTGGTGCTGGTGCTTATAGGCACGTGCGTCTGGTTTGGCGTTCAACATCTGGGGTATCTGGAGTTTGGGGAAATCCGGCGGGTCGCGCAACGCACATTCGACCAGAGAGGCATATTCGTCAATAATCTTGCGATCCTCCGGGCCACTGAGGAGTTGAAATGCGCTAGCGATTATGTTCAGGTATGCGGCATCCTGGAGGCCGCTTTTTCGACCAATGATTTTGACGGGTTCGAATTGAACATCAGGGCCGATGCGGAAGAACATCCGGCTATAGGGGACAAGCACCTACGGGTCAGACCAGGAGAGAGGTTGCATTTCGAA
>Ga0210383_10002025_pt1 | contig 18407 bp, 17 predicted proteins | sample IncBWC14OmetaG_FD_160072 | JGI IMG/M metagenome (GOLD analysis project Ga0210383, IMG submission 160072) | Forest soil microbial communities from Barre Woods Harvard Forest LTER site, Petersham, Massachusetts, United States - Inc-BW-C-14-O ...
CGCGGTCGACAAACCACGTGCAGTAGTACTCGATCATCTCCGTCATGCGGCCGATGGCCGCAGGTGCGGTGATGGCGTTGACGATCTTTCGGAATGGCCGAAAATCGGGCGGGTCGAGTTCGATCGGGATGTGCATGTGCATGGGTGTCTTGGGAATGACGACGGTCAACCCCTCACCGCCTGCCGACGATCTCGCCGACGAGAACACGTCGTCGTCGCGCGCCGCTTCGAACACCTCTTCGTAGCCGGACAGGATCCAGTACCCGCCGTTCGCTTCACTCCACGCCACGGGATGCGCGCTGCGAAGCGTGCGGTAGCTGGCGACGGGGTCGGCCGCGTGCTCCCGCGAGTTGTGGTCGAAGGCGACCACAGGGCAGCGCGGCGCCTCTTCTGCTGTCATCTCTGCTTCACCTCGGATTGGTCGCTTTGCACAAACGGGCGCGAGCGGGCTCGAACGTCCTACTGGATCGTGACGCCACCGTCGACTGGCAGCGTCACACCAGTGACGAATGCAGCATCGTCACTGGCGAGGAATGAAACGACGCCAGCGATGTCTTCTGGCTGGGCGGGCCGGCCGAGCGGAATGCTGGCGATCGTCTTCTTCATGAGGGCCTCGACGTCGGCGCCGGGGATGCGCGCGAGGAACTTCGGCAGCATCGGTGTATCGACCGTGCCAGGGCAGATGACATTCGCGCGGACGCCGAACGGCGCGGCGAACAGCGCCAACGCGCGTACGAATGGCACCAGCGAACCTTTCGTCATCGAGTACAGCGGCGCGAACGGCGAGCCGATGATTGCCGACGTCGACGACACCAGGACGATCGATCCCTTGCCCTCGGCCTTCTTGAGCAGGCTCAGCGCCTCCGCGCAGCTGAACCACATCGACTTCATGTTCACGCTGATGTTGAGATCCCAGTCCTGCTCGGTGATATCCATCCCGGCCGGGCCGGGAATGCCGACCTGATTGTGTAAGACGTGCAGTACGCCGTGCTCCTTGTCGATGCGTGCGAAGAGATCCTTCAGTGCGGCGATGTCAGTGGCATCGACATTCTCGGCGACCGCGGCGTCGCCGACTGCCACAATCTCCTTGACCGTTTCTGCCGCTAACTCCGCCTCACGGTCGACCACGACGACGTGCGCGCCCTCTGAGGCCAACCGCTTTGCGATTGCCCGTCCCATGCCCGAGCCTGCACCGATCACGGCTGCAACTCGTCCTTCAAAGCGCTTCACGTCTCACTCCTCGAGTAGGCGGATCGACACGCGGCAAAGACAGATCAGGTGCCGGGTGGCCGGCCGATTGCGCCGAGCGGCCATTGGATGTGCTTGACCTCGAAGAACTCTGCGAACCCGTCCTCACCAAGCTCGCGTCCGACGCCACTGCGGCCGAGGCCGCCCCACGGAGCGTCGGGACGCATACCCGAGCCGCCGTTGACAGTGACGGTCCCGGCCCGCAACCGCTCAGCGACGGCAATCGCGTCACCAAGTGGGCCGAAGACGTTGGCATTGAGGCCGTACACCGTCTGGTTGGCGATGTCGATCGCCTCGTCGACGGTCTTGTACGGCAGCAGGATTGCCACGGGCGCGAACAGCTCGGTATTGGCGATCGGATGGTCGGGTGAGACGCCTGCGATGACCGTCGGGTTGAGGTACGACCCCTCGGCCAGATCGGGCCGCCCGCCGCCGATGATGATCTCGCCGCCGTCATCGACCGCCTTCTGGATCAGACCTTCGACCTTGTCGCGATGTGTCACCGAGATCACCGGACCTACCTCGGTCTTCTCCGAGTGTGGGTCACCCACTGCGAGGCCGTCGATGAATTCGCGAGCCAACGCGACGAACTCGTCGACTTGCGACTCGTGCACCAGGATCCTGGTCCAGGCCGCGCAGCCCTGACCCGCGTTTCGTGCGAAGCGCAGCACCGTGGGCGCAATGGTCGGCGCCAGCTCAGTGCCGGGAAGGATGATGTTCGCAGCCTTCCCACCGAGCTCGAGCACTGACTTGGCGAGCCCGCCGATCGCCGCCTGCGCCATGACCTTCGCGCCGACGGCATCCGAGCCGGTGAAGCTGACCATGTCGACGTCGGGGTGTCCGGTGAGCCGCTGCCCAACGTCGGGACCTCCGACGACGAGATTGATGACGCCGGGTGGCAGCCCGAGTTGGTCGAACAGGCCGAAGATCTTGATCGTCGACAACACACCTTGCGGCGACGGCAACACGACGGTTGTGCAACCAGATGCGAGTGCACCGCCGAGCTTCCAGATCAGCAGGTTGATCGGGTAGTTGAACGCAACGAGCGCTGCAACCACGCCGACGGGTTCGTAACGCAGCACGCTGCTCGACAAGACTGGATTGTCATAGAGCGGAAGCGCTTTCTCGTATCCGCCACGTGGTCCGCGCACGGCCATGTCGGCGTACCACCGAAGGGTCTCGACTGGCGAGCCGACCTGCATCGCTCTGGCGAGACCGATGGGGCTACCGACTTCATCGACAATCAGCTGGGCGAGTTCTTCGTTGTTGGCTTGGATCAGATCAGCCATGCGGCGCAGCACATCGGCGCGCTCGGCTGGCCCATACGCTCGCCACTCGGGTGAGAAGAATGCCGCCCGCGAGCTCGCCACTGCGGAGTCGACCTGCTCGAGCGAGCTCGTTGCAGTAACGGCGAGTACCTTGCCGCTCGACGGCGAGATCGTCGTGATGCGGTCGGTCGACGCGCCCTGGTGCCAAGCTCCGTGAATGTAGGTGCTCGGAGACCTGTCGGCTGCCTCGGTCATGGTGGGCTCCTTCGTTGGGCTAAGGGGGATTGCAGTCGAATCGCCTTGCGAAGGTGCGCTGTCAGAGTGCGGCTCCAGAGGTCTGGTCATCATCATTCCCACGCGTTCGGCCACGCAGACGATTTCGTCGCGCTGGTTGTAGGCGCGATGTTCGAACCAGACGATGCCCGCGTCGGTTCGCGTCTTCGATGCTCGCTTGTCCTTGATCGTCGTCTCGCAGCGCAACGTGTCGCCGTGGAACACCGGCCGCGGAAAGCTGACCTTCTCGTAGCCGAGGTTGCCAAGAGTTGTACCGAGAGTTAGCTCAGGCACCTGAAACGCGGCGACCAGGCCAAGCGTGAACATGCTGTTCACGACGCGCTGACCGTGCACGGTCTTGCTCGCGAACTCTTCATCCAGATGCAGCGGCTGCACGTTCATCGTCATTGACGTGTACATCACGTTGTCGGTTTCGGTCACGGTCCGGGTGAGCGCATGCCGATATACCGCGCCGATCTCGAACTCCTCGAAGTAGAGACCGCGCATCTCGCTACTCCTCGGCCTCGGCTGCTACTGGCCTCACACCAGCCTTATGATTAACATAGTTTCTGGCTCCGGGCAAGGAGTTGGCACCGGTGCCAGACTGACACGAGCGCTCGCTGATGGCGTCCGAGGATTGGAGCACTGTGGTGGAGAACTCAGTCATCGTCGATGCGATCAGGTCTCCCATGGCGAAGGGCAAGTCGTCGGGCGAGCTGGCCGGCGTCCACCCTGTCGATCTGCTGTCCCAAGTGCTCACCGCGCTGATCGAACGATCCTCGCTTGATCCGGGGACGGTCGACGACGTGCTGGTCGGTTGCGTCGGCCAGAACCTCGAGCAGGCGGCGACGCCCGGACGCCAGGCATGGCTTGCCGCCGGATATCCCGTTCACGTGCCATCGACGACCATCGAGCGCAAATGCGGCTCGGGTCAGCAGGCGGTCGAGTTCGCCAATTCGAGCATCATCGCGGGTCGCTACGACATCGCGATCGGCGCGGGCATCGAGTCGATGAGCCGGGTACCGATGGGATCGGCCGTCATGGGCGCCGACCCGTTCGGACCCTCGGTTCGCGCCCGATTCCCGAACCTGGTGCCCCAGGGTGTCGCGGCAGAGTTGGTGGCGACTCGGTGGAAGCTTTCGCGCGCCCAGCTCGACGAGTACTCGAGCCGCTCGCACGAACTCGCCGATCACTACAGTTCTGCTGGCCACTTCAAGCGCGAGATCGTCCCGATCACGGTGCCAGGGGCTGACGGCGGTGCAGCGACGGTGGTCGAATCCGATTCGACGATCCGTCCCGACACGACCGCCGAAAAGCTGGGCTCGCTCAAGCCCGTCTTCGAGTCCGAGAAGTACGCCACAGCATTCCCCGAGATCGAGCAATGGATGATCACAGCGGGAAACTCATCGCAGCTCACTGACGGCGCGGCTGGTTTGCTCCTGATGAGCGAGAGCCGCGCCCAGGCGCTCGGTCTCAAACCGCGGGCACGGATCATCGCATCGTCGGTCTGCGGCGACGACCCGACGCTGATGCTCACCGGTCCCATTCCAGCCACCCACAAGGTGCTGGCGCGCTCGGGCTTGTCGATCAACGACATCGACGCCTTCGAGGTGAACGAGGCGTTCGCGCCCGTACCGCTCGCATGGCAGCTCGAGTTCGGCGTCCCGTTGGACAAGCTGAACCCAGTGGGCGGCGCGATCGCGCTCGGCCACCCGCTCGGGGCTTCGGGCTGCCGGCTGATGACCTCGCTGCTCAATTACCTAGAAGCGACGGGCGGCCGGTACGGGCTGCAGACCATGTGCGAGGCCGGCGGAATGGCCAATGCGACGATCATCGAGGTCCTGAATTGAGTGTGGGACAGGCGAGCGACGGAGGACGAACACGATGGATCTGAACGGCGGGTCTGCGGTCGTTACCGGTGGCGCTTCAGGCCTCGGGCTTGCGACGGCGCGTGCGCTGATCAAACGAGACGTTCCGGTCGTCATCATCGACCTGCCGACCTCGGCCGGTGAGGCGATTGCCAAGGAGCTTGGCGAGCTAGCGAAGTTCGCGCCAGCCGATGTTCGCGACGAAGACGCCGTGAACGCCGCACTCGACATCGCCGAGAGCTTGGCGCCGATCCGTGCGCTCATCCATTGCGCTGGTCGTGGCGGCAATGTCCGACTCGTGGAGAAGGACGGAACGCCTGGATCGATGGAGTTGTACGCCACCATCGTGACAATCAACCTCTTCGGCACATTCAACGTGCTGCGGTTGACGGCGGCTCGAATGGCGCGCAACGAACCGATCGACGACGAGCGCGGCGTGTGCATCCTGACGGCATCGATCGCTGCGTACGAAGGCCAGATCGGCCAGATTCCCTATGCGTCATCGAAGGCCGGCGTGGTCGGGATGACGCTCGTCGCCGCCCGCGATCTGTCGCGGCGGTTGATCAGGGTCGCGACGATCGCACCTGGGATCTTCGACACCCCGATCCTCGACCGGCTGCCCGACAAGGTGCGTCAAGCGTTGGCCGAGGGCGTCCCGCACCCAGCGCGCTTCGGTAAGCCTGAGGAGTTCGCCCACATGGCGCTGGCGATGATCGAGAACCCGATGGTCAACGGCGAGGTAATCCGGCTCGACGGTGCAAGCCGGATGACGCCGCGATGACACCCTCATGACATCGCAACCCGCCACCGATCCCGGACCAAATGTGCTGGTTACAGAATCAGCTGGGGTGCAGATCGTCACGATCAACCGTCCCCACGTTCGCAATGCCATCAATCACGCAACCGCCGTCGATATCGCCGCGGCGATGGACGAACTCGACGCCCGCGACGACCTCATCGCAGGCGTCATCACCGGCAAGGGCACCTCTTTTTGTGCGGGCATGGATCTCAAGGCATTCCTCGAAGGAGAGCGGCCTTCCACTCCCGAGCGCGGCTTCGCCGGCATCGTCGCGAAGCCACCGGTCAAGCCATTGATCGCTGCCGTCAACGGCCCCGCCATCGCCGGAGGTTTCGAGATCGTGCTGGCCTGCGATCTCATCGTGGCAGCAGACGATGCTGTCTTCGGACTGCCGGAGGTCAAGCGCGGGCTTGTCGCGGCGGGAGGCGGTCTGCTGCGCCTGCCCCGCCGGATCCCGTACCACCTCGCCATGGAATGGGCGCTGACCGGCGAGTATGTGACGGCGCAGCGTGCCTACGAAGTTGCATTGGTGAACAGGCTGGTACCGGTCGACACCGTGCTCGCTGAGGCCACTGCATTAGCGGCCAGCATCGCGGCCAACGGTCCGCTTGCGCTTCGCGCTACCAAGCGCATCATCGTCGAGAGTCGAAACTGGGATAGCGACAACGAGTTCATCATGCAGGCCGAGATCAGTGAGCCGGTGCGGGCATCAGACGACGCGAAGGAAGGCGCTCGGGCTTTCAAGGAGAAGCGGCCACCTGTGTGGCAGGGCCGCTGACGAGTTACTGGGGCGGCGGGAACGTCGGCTTGCGCTTCTCCAGAAACGCGTTAGCACCCTCGAGCATGTCGTCACTGCCGACCGCCTGCACAAGCATGCCCAACCCATTGGCAAACGAGTCAGCAGCCGCGTTCCACCAGACGTTCGAGTTGACCTTGGTGATCTCGAGGTACCGAGGGCTCAGCTTGGCAATCTCCGCGCATAGGTCATCGACAGCCGCCTCGAGCGCATCGTCGTCGACCACCGCGTTTATCAGTCCGAGGTTGAGCGCCTGCTCGGCTGAATAGCGGCGGCATAAAAACGCCATCTCCTTGGCCCGCTTCTCACCGATCTGCACGCTCAATACGTTCGTCGCGCCGGTCACCGGCGCACTCCCGACCCGCGGTCCGGTCTGGCCGAAGGTCGATGATCGGGTGGCGATCGCCAGGTCGCAGGCAATCACGAGTTCATTGCCACCGCCGGCGGCTGCCCCGTGCACGGCCGCAATGACCGGACGAGGGCAGGAGCGGATCGCGTTCACCATCCGCAGCGAACTATTGAAAAGGGTGCGCATGTGCCCCGTCGTCGGAGTCGCCAATGACGCGAGCGATCCACCGGCGCAGAAACTGCCGCCATTTCCGGTGAGCACAACCGCGCGCGCAGCGGAGGCATCTTCGATTGCTTGGATGATGACCTTCGCCATCTCGGGGTCGTATGCGTTACGACGCTCCGGCCGGTTCAGCCGAATCCAGGTGGCGTTCTCGCGTGTCTCTACCTCGACGTCTGACATCGATCGAGAATAACTATCATAAGGGATATTGGGCAAGGATCTTGGGAACTGAGCGCTGCGAGGAAGGTCGTCCCCCTTATGTCACGACCCATCACGCTCACATCGACCGAGCACGCCCGCAGGATCGCCAAGCGAAAACTCCCCAGCTCCGTGTACCGGTTTATCGAGGGCGGAACCGAACAAGGACAGACGGTCCGTGCTAATCGGCAAGGCTTCGAGGAGATCGGGTTTCGACCGCGGATCCCGCAAGATCACAACCCGCGCGACCTGCGCACCACGGTGCTTGGCCGCGAGATGGCAATGCCCGTCATCACCACGCCAGCCGGCTTCATCCGGATTGCGCATCCTGACGGTGAACTCGGCGTCGCGCGAGCAGCCGAGGCGGCCGGCATCGCTGTCGGCATCAGCATCCTGGCAAGCGTCGCCATCGAAGAGATCACGGCGGTCGCATCGGACGTGTGGTTCCAGCTGTACATGATCGGTGGACGCGAGGGCTCCGAAATCGCCATCGAGCGGGCCAAGCGAGCCGGCTGTCGGGTCCTGCTGGTGACGGGCGATCTCGCCGACAACACCGGTGGCAATGACCGTCGACCGGTGCCGCCGCCACCGGGACGCGTCGACGTCCGAACCGCCTTGCGCTACGCCCCTGAGATGGCCCTGCACCCGGCGTGGGCTCTCAGCTTCTTGCGCGGCGGACTCGACTTGATCGCCCCGAACGCACCCGGTAAAGACGCGCACCGATGGCGGTCGCTGAAGGTAGCGCAGCGCTGCGCGAGTATCCGCCCACCTGGGACGACATCAGCTTCATCCGAGAACGTTGGGACGGTCCGCTCGTCGTGAAGGGCGTGACCTCGACCGACGATGCGAAGCGAGCCATTGATGTCGGTGCCGATGCGGTGTCGGTGTCGAACCACGGCGGAAATGGTTTGGACGGCGCGCCTGCCACGATCCGCGCGCTCCCTCACATCGTCGAAGCCGTCGGCGATCAGATCGAAGTATTGCTCGATGGCGGCGTTCGCCGTGGTGGCGACGTGGTGAAGGCTGTCGCGCTCGGCGCCCGTGCGGTGCTCATCGGACGCCCTTACATCTGGGCACTTGCGGCTGGGGGCGAGCCAGGCGTGGCAGACCTACTCAGGCTGTTCAACCGCGGCATCGACGCAACGTTGCGGCTGCTCGCCTGCCCGTCGGTGGCCGATCTCGATCCGAGCGTGTTGCGCCTGCCCACCTGCGATTGCGGGCACTGATCCTCGCAACCTCTCAGGCTGGGACGGGGGCGGCCGGCGTCACGGCATTGACGGCCGGCAGGATCTCGCGGCCGAGTTGCTTCATGGTGGCGATCGCCTCGTCGGGGCTCATCGTCGGCCACTGCGGCCGCATCAGCAGCGGATCGATCGGCAGCGTGGTGACGAGGTCAACCAGTTTCTCGATCACCTCGTCGGGCGTGCCGAGTACCGCGTGGCTGGAGACCGCCGCCTCGAAGTTGTCGCGCAGCTCGTTACCGGCCATCACGCCGAGGCCTCGCTCGGTGTAGGTGATGAGCCGCTTCTGCGCGAGGCGTGCGTACCCCTCTACCGCGGCTTCGTGTGTGTCGGCGACGAACACGTTGCGACGAAATGGCTGCGGGCCAAACGGCATCCCGCGGGCAGCGAACCCCGCCTGCACGAGCGCGAAGCGTTCTCGTGTCTCCTCGACGGTTGTCTCCGGCGGGACAGTGAACGCGTCGCCGAAGCGCCCAGCTCGGCGGGCACCAGCGAGGCTGTGCCCGCCAACCCAAATCGGAGTGTGCGGCTTCTGCACCGGCTTGAGGTGCGGGCGCACGTGGTCGAGCTTCCAGAACCGCCCCTCGTAGGTCACCTCATCCTCTGTCCACAGCTTCTTCATGATGGTCAGTAACTCGTCGGTACGTGCGCCGCGCTCTTTGAACGGGATCTCGAAGTAGTCGAACTCGTCGGGGCGGTACCCGATGCCAACGCCGAAAATCAGCCGCCCCTCGGTGACGACATCAAGGGTCGCAATTTCCTCGGCGAGCATCACGGGGTGGTACAGAGGCGCGATGATCACACTTGTCACGAGCTTGATATCCCGCCCGACGTGCGCTGCAAGACGGGCGAGCAGCGGCACGGGCTGCATGTAACTGAGGTCGCCGTAGAGGAAGTGTTGCCCGAAGCTGATGTAGGTGAAGCCAGCTTCGACAGCGGCGTCGAGCACCCGCCGGATGTCACTGAACTGCTGCTCCGGGCTCACGGAGTTGGGGATGTCGGTCATCAAGAGCCCTACCTGAACCATCTGCTCGCCCTTCTCTACGGTTGCCACGCTCCAGGCACATCACACCCAGCGGGCACAGCCGAGTTCATGCTATTTGTATGCATGAAACACCACCCACGACCGCCCGTCCATCCTTGACAATCCATAATCACGATTATTAGCCTTTAGCGACCGACTGCCAGCCGACCGCCCACCCGCTTGAGGCTGGGGAGGATTCCCGTGAACACCTGGGTGCCGCCCGGCGATCCATGCGACGAGCCGGTCGCGTGACGTTCGTGCCCGCCGAACTCTTCGGCGTCGACGTCAGTGCCGTGTACCACGTGGGCTACGTCGTCGAGGACCTCGACGAAGCGATGACGCGGTTCAGCGAAGCGATGGCCACGCGCTGGGTCGATCACTTCGTTCGGGTGAAGTACCGCAGCGAACACGACACGATTGTGGACGTCGAGTTGCACACGTCGTTCTCACTCGACGGGCCCACTCATATCGAACTGATCCAGGCAGCGCCCGGCACCATTTGGGAGATCGGCGCAGGGCAGCAGTTGCACCACGTCGGTATGTGGACCGACGACATCCGGTCTGACGCGCAGCGGCTCACGAGCAGCGGGTTGCCCGCGGTAGCCACCGGGCTGAACCTCGTCGACGAATCGGCCGCCGGATACTTCAGCTATCACCACAATCCACACGGCGGCAAAGTCGAGTTGGTCGACATCGCGATGCAGCAAGGGATGCACGACTGGATTCGGACGTAAAGAATGCCCACGTGAGCTACGCAGGAACCGCCTTCGATTTGACCGGCCGGGTAGCCCTCGTCACCGGCGGCAGCCGAGGCCTGGGCCGCGCAATGGTGGCGGGATTCGCTGACGCCGGAGCCGACGTCGTCATCGCCAGCCGCGACGAGCAGGCCTGCATCGACTACGCGCTCGAGATCGAGAAGTCGACCGGACGCCGAGCACTCGGCTACGGCGTGCATGTCGGTCGGTGGGATCAACTCGACGGCTTGGTGGACGCCGCTTACGAGCGCTTTGGGCATGTCGACGTCCTGGTAAATAACGCCGGAATGTCGCCGCTGTACCCGTCGGTCGAGTCGATCACCGAAGAGCTGATGGACAAGGTTTTCAACGTGAACTTCAAGGGGCCTTTCCGCCTGAGCGCTTTGATCGCACCACGGATGGTCGCCGATCGCGGTGGCTCGATCATCAACATCTCGAGCGCTGCAGCGGTTCGGCCCCGCCCCGACGTGTTGCCTTACGTCGCGGCCAAGGCGGCGCTGAACGCGTTAACGGTCGGCCTCGCGCATGCGTACGGCCCGAAGGTGCGCTGCAACGCGATCATGGCGGGCACCTTCCTGACCGACGTCAGCAAAGCGTGGGATCTCGACGCGTTCGCCGAGCGCGCCAAGCGCTTCGCCCTACAACGGGGTGCCACGCCGGAGGAGATCGTCGGAACCGCGCTGTACCTCGCGTCGGATGCCTCCAGCTACACCACCGGTTCGATCATCACGGTCGATGGTGGTCAGCCCTAGCGAGACCGAGCAAGCCCAGGCGCGTGCCGCCTCGAAAGGAACCGATGTGCGTACTTATGAGGGCCTGACGATCCCGTTCCAGGACCCGCACGACTGGACGTTGGCGAAAGTGCTCCGCAAGCAGGCGGCCGAGCGACCCGACGCCGTCTACCTCGACGCCCCTGAAGAGAACAAGACCTGGACCTACCGCGAGGTGCTCGACATCTCCGAGAGCGTGGCGACCAGCCTGCTCGATTCCGGACTCGCCGCGGGCGACCGCGTACTCATCCAGGCCACCAACAGCTCTCAGTTGGTCTTCACGTGGTTTGCAGCCGCTGTCGGTGCGCTGGTCGAGGTACCGATCAACACGGCCTACGAGTTCGAGTTCCTCGCCCACCAGGTGCGCACAGCAGATCCACGCACCGCCATCATCGACGACGTCTTCGCCTACCGCTTCGTCGACATCGCCGACGTTTGCTCGAAGATCAAGAACTTCTGGGTGATCGACAATGGCGAGCTCGAGGGCGCGTTGAAGTTGCTGCGCGACAAGGGCTGCGCCGCCGAGCCTTTCGACGCTTTGACCGTCCGCGGGACCATCCGCAATGACGTCGAGCTGCGCGAGCCGGGCGCGCGTGACCTCGGTGCGATCTTCTTCACCTCGGGCACGACAGGGCCGTCCAAGGGCGTCGCGATGTCGCACTCGCAGTTCTACTTCGACGCGGTCGAATGCGTGAACCTGACCAAGCTCCAGGCAGACGACACCTACATGGTGGTCACCCCGCTGTTCCACGGCAACGCCCAGTGGCTGGCCGCATACCCGGCGCTGGTAGCGGGTGCGCGGTTCGTGATGCGGCGAAAGTTCAGCGCCAGCCGTTGGGTCGATCAGGTGCGCGAGAGCAACGTGACGGTCACGAACTTTCTCGGCGTCATGATGGACTTCGTCTGGAAGCAGCCACCACGCGACGACGACGCAGACAACCCGCTGCGCTGCATCTTCGCCGCCCCGACCGCGAGTTCGATTCTCGCGGGCTTCCGTAAGCGGTTCGGTGTCGAGGCCTTCGTGGAGGTCTTCGGCCTGACGGAGACGTCAATGCCGATCCTGTCGCCTTACGGCGAGGATCGCCCGGCCGGCGCGGCAGGGCTGCTCGTGTCGGACTGGTTCGACCTGCAGCTCGTCAACCCCGATACCGACGAAGAGGTCGCAGTCGGCGAGGTCGGCGAGATGCTGGTGCGTTCGAAGTTCCCGTGGACGCTCAGTTCTGGCTACTACAACATGCCGGAGAAGACCGTCGAGGCCTGGCGCAATTTGTGGTTTCACAGCGGCGACGCACTGCGGCGCGACGAAGAAGGCTGGTACTACTTCGTCGACCGCTACAAGGACGCGCTGCGCCGGCGCGGCGAAAACATCAGCTCGTACGAGGTCGAGCAAGCCGTGCTGGCACACCCCGCCGTCGTCGAATGCGCGGTCATTGCCGTGCCGGCTCCCATCGAGGCCGGTGAGGACGAAGTGATGGCCTGCGTCGTCGCACCGGGCGGCGTCGACGCGGCGGAACTCTGGGAGTTCTGCGCGAAGCGGGTGCCTGCATTTGCGGTCCCGCGCTTCATCCGGGTGATGGACACGCTGCCGCGTACACCCTCGGAGAAGATCCAAAAAGGCGAGTTGCGCACGGCCGGGGTGACCGCCGACACCTACGACCGGCTCTCCGCGTAGCGATCGGCCCAGGTTGAGAAGAACGCCCCTCAGGGGCCGGGAGCGCTCTCGACTGTCCCTGATTTAATCGATATGATGCGCATCGATATCACCGAATAGGAGCTCCCGATGGTCGAGTACCTGAGCCTGGAGACAGAGCAGGCCATTCGCGATTCTGTCCGGTCGATCTGCTCGCACTTCCCGGACGAGTACTGGATGCATCACGACGAAGACCACGAGTTTCCGTGGGAGTTCCACAAGGCGATGTCGGCCGGTGGCTGGCTGGCGATCACCACGCCGGAGAAGTACGGCGGTGGCGGCGCGGGGGTTCAAGAAGCAGCCGTCATGATGGAGGAAGTTGCCGGCAACGGTGGCGCGCTGAACGCCGCTACGACAGTCCAGGTAGCCCTTTTCGGCCTTGAGCCCGTTCTGAAGTTCGGCACTGAGGAGCAACGCGCCCGATTCCTGCCGCGAGCGGCGATCGGCGACCTGCAGATGTGTTTCGGCATCACCGAGCCCGACGCGGGCACCGACACCACCAGCATCACCACCTTCGCCAAGAAGGTCGACGGCGGCTATCTCGTCAACGGCCGCAAGGTGTTCATCTCTCGAGCGCTCGAAGCGGAGCGAATGCTGCTGATCACCCGCACGACCCCGCGCGATCAGGGGGCCAAACCCAGCGATGGCATGACGCTGTTCATGGCGAAGATGGATCGCGAACACATCGACATCACTCCGATTCCGAAGCTCGGCCGCAACGCGATCGCGACGAACTCGCTCTTCATCGACGACCTGTTCATCGCCGACGAGGATCGAATCGGTGAAGAAGGCAAGGGCTTCAAGTACCTGCTGAGCGGCCTCAACGCCGAACGGATCATCGTCGCGGCCGGCTGTTTGGGCATTGGCAGGGCGGCGCTACGGCGCGCGATTGAGTACACCAAGACGCGCATCGTGTTCGGCCGCCCGATCGGCCAGAACCAGGGCGTGCAATTCCCCTTGGCCGACTCGTGGGCAAAGCTCGATGCCGCTGAAGCGGTGATGCGCAAAGCTGCGTGGCTCTACGACAGCGGCCTGCCGTGTGGCAAGGAGGCCAACGAGGCCAAGTACCTCGCATCGGAGTGGGGATTCGAGGCTTGCGACCGCGCGCTCCAAGTTCACGGCGGCTACGGCTACACGAAGGAGTACCACGTCGAGCGGTACTGGCGAGACATCCGCATCCAGCGGATCGCACCGATCGCCAACGAGCTGGTGCTGGCATTCATCGGCGAGAAAGTGCTCGGCATGCCGCGCTCGTACTGAGTGCGCGCGACCTCACCGCGACCACGGCATCGACGCGACGAAGGGCACCCCGTGCTCGCACCTATGTACTTGAGCGCCTCGACCCTCGAGACCGCGACCTATACAGAACGCCTCGACGCAGCTGCCGCCGGCGACTACCAAGGGATTGGGCTTCGGCCCACGCACTACAAGGCTGCGCGCGCGCAGGGACTCAGTGACGATGCCATGCGGGCGATGCTCGACGATCGCGGCCTCGAGCTGACCGAGATCGGATTCGTCGCCGACTGGTGGGCCACCGGCGAGGCCGCGATTCGATCGCAGACTTATGAAGAGGTGCTGTACCGCCTCAAAGACACCCTCGGTGGCCGACACATGATGCTCATCGGCGGTCCGCTGACCGACCCGATCGACGCACTCGCCGAACGCTTCGCGGGCGTGTGTGACCGCGCCGCCGAACACGGTCTGCGGGTCGCGCTCGAGTTCTTGCCGTGGACCGACATGCGCGACGCCGGCATCGCCTGGCGCATCGCCGAACTCTCGGGCCGGAAGAACGGCGGGCTTGCGCTCGACGTCTGGCACCACAATCGAGGTTCGGCGGACGACGATCTGGTGCGGCGGATACCGGCCGACCGGGTGGTCACCGTGCAGATCAGCGATGGCGAGCGGACGCCCGTCGGCACCGACCTCGAAGACACGTTCCGGCGCCGGTTGTTACCGGGTCACGGCGAGTTCCAGGTGGTCGAATTCATCCGGCTGATCGAGGGCATGGGCGTTGATGCACCCATCGGCACCGAGGTGCTCTCCGATGAGATGCGCGCGCTGCCTGCCACCGAAGTAGCCAAGCTTGGCGCCGACGCGACCCGCGCGGTGCTGGCGGCAGCTCGCGCCTGATCGCAAACGTCAACGCCAGCGAGCAATGACCTCGCGAATGTCGGTGACGTTGTCACCGGCCGGCGGGGCGGGTGTGGGTAACGGTGTCCGGTCGAACCGCGGCGCGGGCGAGGGCTGCACCGCACCGTCGAGATCGACAAACGCCTGCCGAGCAATCGCATGTTGGTGCTGCAGCGCTTCGGACATCGTGAGAACCGGTGCGACGCACGCGTCAGTACCGTCAAATACCGCGGCCCACTCGTGCTGGGTTTTCGTTCGCACTCGCGCGCTGATGATCTCGCGCAAGTGCGGCCAGTTTGCGCGGTCGTACTGATCTCCCAGGTCGTCGCTCGCGGATATCTCGAGCCCCTCGAGTAGCAGCGCGAAGAATCGTCGCTCGATCGCCGCCACTGAAAGATAGCGGCCGTCTGCGCACGTGTAGGTGTCATAGAACGGCGCGCCACCGTCGAGCACGTTCGAATGTCGCTGCTCGCTCCACGTTCCCGCTGCGCGCATCGCCCATATCTTCTGTGACAAAACACCGATGCCATCGACCATCGCGACGTCGACAACCTGGCCCTGACCGGAACGCTCCCGCTCCCACAACGCGGCCAGTACCCCGGTGACAAGGAACATGGATCCGCCGCCGTAATCGCCGATGAGAGTCAGTGGCGACGGCGGCGGCGCGTCGTCCGGCCCGATTGCTGCTAGCACGCCACTGAGCGCCAGATAGTTCAAGTCGTGACCGGCGGCCATCGCAAGGGGACCTTCGCGACCCCATCCGGTCAGGCGCGCGTAGACGAGTCGTGGGTTACGGGCACGGCACACCTCAGGTCCGAGCCCGAGCCGTTCCATCACTCCTGGTCGGAAACCTTCGATCAGTACATCCGCAGCAGCGATGAGCTCGAGCACGTCAGGGACACCGCCGGCCGACTTCAGGTCGACGACCACGGCAGTGCGGCCCCGCAGCACGTTGTCGACGGCACCCGCAAGCTCGGCGATAGCACTTGGCCCCGGCCGTGCGACGTGCACGACGTCAGCGCCAAGATCGGCGAGTTGCATCGCCGCATGCGGCACCGGACCGAGACCGGCCATCTCGACGACGCGAAGCCCGTCGAGCGGGCCCACTACCCGGCCTCCGGGTTGCGCAACCCGGGCACAAACTCGACCCAGGCTTCCAGGTGCACCTCGCCGTTCGGGCGCGTCACCAGTATTCGGAGGTCGAAGTCTGACGACCCGCGGCGCCGAGTAAAACCCTGGTACGTAAGGACATCTCCCGGCCACGCAGGGTTGCGCCAACGAACCTTGAACCGCTGGATCGAGGCCGCACCGTAGCGATCCGTCACGTACGTAGCCGCGATTCCAGCGGGCAGCATCCCGACCGCGAACGGTTCGGGGAAGCCGGCGGCCTGAGCGAATGCGGGATCGTGGTGGATCGGGTTGAAGTCGCCAGACGCGCCCTGATACTTCACAAAATCAGTGATGGTGATCGGCGCATCGACAACCGCCTCCAGTGCCTCGTCGGAGTCCGCTGTCGACGCGGCCGCGGGTGCAGCTGGCTCGCTGGCCGCTGCGGGCTCGGCTGCGCCTGCGGGTTCGGTCGCGACTGCAGGTGCTGGCCGCGATTCGAACGATGATCGTGGCTCCGTCTCGATAGATACGGCCGTCGCTTCGGCAATCGGACTGTCCGGCGAGGTGTGCCAGAACCTGGTAACCACCTCAGTAAATGTCATGCGCCCACCGCGCCGACCGGCCTTTTCGAAGACGTTGCCGATGTACTGCAACGCCGTCAGTTCCGTGCGTGCTGACGGTGGCGGGCCATAAAAGACGAACTGCTGCTCGCCGTGCAGGATGTTCGCGAAGTTGCGCGTGACTCCGCGCCACGCGCTGTTTTCTGGCGCCATCCACAGTTGCGCCGACGTCAGGAACGTCACCGGCGATACGGGGTCTTCAGCACGCAGGTGATCAGGCAACGACGACCGCGTCGCTCGGGCAAACTCGTGGATCTTGCCCTCTTCGACAACGAGGCGAAATGGCTCGCCGCGACGCGCCGCCGTCGTCCCGTCTGACTTCATCGGCGGACCGGGCACGACCGGCGCGTTACCGCATCGGCCACTGGATGTGCTTGACCTGGAAGAACTCGCGGAAGCCGTCCTCGCCCATCTCGCGACCGAAGCCGCTGAGCTTGAATCCGCCCCACGGACCCTCGGGATGCATGAACCCGCCGCCGTTGACCGACACGGCACCGGTTCGTAGTCGCCGGGCAAGCTGGAACGCCTCGGCGGGTGGGCCGTAAACGGCTGCGTGCAAGCCATAGGGCGAGTCGTGCGCGATAGAGATCGCCTGCTCGACGTCGTCATACGGCAAGAGTGCGCCGACAGGACCGAACAGTTCTTCCTGGCAGATCGTGTCGGAGTTGACGACGTTGCCGACGAGCGCGGCGTTCATGTAGTAACCGTCAAAGCCTTCTGGGCGGCCGCCGCCGCCGATCAGCTCGGCGCCTTCTGACAATGCGTTCTTCAGGTGGCCCTCAACGAAATCGCGCTGCTCGGCCCGGATCAACGGCCCGAGATCGGTCGACTCCTCCCAGGGAGAACCGATCTTCAGGTTGCCGATGAACTCACTCGCCGCGGCTGCGTAGCGGTCGTAATCGGCCCGCGGCACCAGCGTGCGCGTTGTCGCCCCACAGCCCTGGCCGGAGTTGCGAACCCACCGCAGGATGCTCGGGCCGGCCAGCGCCTCTATGTCAGAACCCGGAAGCACGATGGTCGCCGACTTGCCGCCGAGCTCCAGCACCAGTCGCTTCGTCGTCTCGGCGGCTGACCGCATGATCGCGCGACCAACGTTGAGCGAGCCGGTGAACATCACCATGTCGACGGCCGGGTGCGTGCACAGCGTTTCGCCGACGTCGGCGTCGCCGGCGATGAAGTTGACCACACCGGGCGGGAAGCCGACCTGGTCGACCAGACGCATCATCGCCATCGTCGAAAGCGGCGTCCGAGGCGACGGCTTGAACACCAGCGTGCAGCCGGCAGCCAATCCGGGTGCGAGCTTCCAGACCACCGAATTCATCGGGAAGTTGTAGCCGGTGATGCCCGCAACTACCCCGACCGGCACGCGCTGCAGTAGCGACGAGCTCGGTGGTGGTCCCATGTGCGGAACGAGCGCCTCTTCGTAACCACCTTGCGGGCCCTTGATCGCCATCTTCGCCGCCCAGCGGACGTTGGCGATCGGCATCCCGACCTGCATCGCGCGGCTCAACGAGATCGGCGAGCCGACCTCGGTCACAACCACCTCGACGAGGTCGTTGAAGTTGCGCTCCATGAGGTCGGCCAGTTCGAGCAGCAGATCGGCGCGCTCGCGGGGGGTCACCTTGGACCAAGGTCCTTCGTCAAAGGCCCGTCGGGCCGCCATGACAGCGCGCTCTGCCTGCCGCACCGATGCCGCCTGGATCTCACGGATGGGTTCGGCGGTCGCAGGATTCACCGCGCGCAGAACGCCGGCACCTTCGCCGTCCTCCCACTTGCCGTCGATCCAGCAGGTCGGCCCATCAATGAGGCTGCGGGCGGTCGAACCTAGTTCATGCTGTGTTGTTGTCATTGCGCTAGGAAACCTCCGTCGACGGGCAACGCCACTCCGGTCACCCAGCTGGCGTCATCGCTGGCAAGGAATGCAGCGACGCTGGCAATCTCTTCTGGCCGCGCTACTCGACCCAGCGGCACCCCTGACTTGTACTTCTCCTTCAGATCTTCGATGTCGGCGCCGCTCTCACGTCCGAAGAACTGCGAGAGCATCGG
>Ga0210383_10002029_pt1 | contig 18382 bp, 22 predicted proteins | sample IncBWC14OmetaG_FD_160072 | JGI IMG/M metagenome (GOLD analysis project Ga0210383, IMG submission 160072) | Forest soil microbial communities from Barre Woods Harvard Forest LTER site, Petersham, Massachusetts, United States - Inc-BW-C-14-O ...
AAACGGCAACCCCTAGTAGATATATTAGCACAGTCATATGTCGGGTGAATTTGACCGTCTTATGGCTGGTGAATTTCGGGCTCAGACCTGATTCCCGGAACACTAGATGAAATCTTGCTCAGTTAAGGACCGACACATGTTTAACATGTGTCCCTTCAGTTCATGAAAACTAAAAGGAATCGAAAACGCGACCACAGCGCACTTCCCGTGAGGCTTGATGACAGCCAATGTCCAAGTCATATATTCCGGAGAGAAATTTCTAGTGCTTGGAAAATGAAACAGAGTATGGGACCCGGGCCATTGTATTGACCCTCGAAGAGAAAGTTCGAGTCAAAAGTCGTTTGTGGCGGATCCGTGACAACCAGCGTGACACGTGAGGATTTCTGCTAAATATGGGTCGGCACGCGTCAGCGACTCAGTCACTCCAACTTGAAACGCTCTACGCCCTTAACCATATTCTCTTCCTTCTGTTCACGAATCAAGAAATCTACTGGCGACCTGATTCCCAACTTATCTTCCCCAGAGAAGCTGGGCCTGGGATATGAAGATCCTTCACAAATCGAAGAGGGCGGTTCCTCCGGTAAATTTTACATCCAAACCCTTTTTCGACGCGCTCTGAATTCAACTTTACCATAAGCACCCTCAAGTGGCAGAACTGATATCCAAGCTGCTTAACACAACAAACGATAACCTCCCCGATGTTTTGGCCGAGATTGACACCTGGAAATGGCCACGGTCTGATCTCAATGCATGGATCAAGCCTCTCAACAAGTTCGATGAGATATTGGAAGAAGTTATCCGCGATTACGACGTGGATAAGCTCCAAATCAACGTTTTCACCCCCATTACCAAGAAGACCGTTTGCGAAATTCTCAGATTCGAGAGACTGTTACTTGAAAACTCCACCAACCGAAAGATGTTCAACTCCTACGATGTGAGCTCATTTCTCCCTCGTCACCGTGTTTATTTATTTTAATATTCTTACTTTCGCAATCAGCGACTGAACAGTCTGCTTTTTACTGCGGATCTCGATGTCTTGATCCTCGCATTGAATTTACTGCTACGCCCTTCACAGCAATACTCGGCCCAACCATCTGTTTCTCACGCGCTTAACATCTCAACACCCCGTCTTCAATCCCTTGCCAAGAGGTGGCCCTATCTGCGCGAACACGGAGTTGGCCTCGTCGACATGGCGAGTACCAAAGGCAGCCTGGAGGTCGATGCTCTACCGGCTGAGGCCCGAGAAGTGAACTTCAGCTTTTATAGGACCGAAATGAGCAACGGTATTGAGAAAGAGAAGAAGATGGATACGGACGTCTTCGACGCGTCACAGGGTTCAGTGCGCAAGGCCCCTATCACGCCTGTTACGCCCAGCTCGGGCGCCGTCAATATTCACATCGACGAGCAGGCACTAAATTCCAAATCAGGGACAGACGTACTGGCTGATACGATTGCTTTGTACTCAGTCCCTGACGCCGAGAAGTTCGAACTCATGTGCCGTATTCGTGCGGCTACGGTGCTGGCCAAGGGTAAAGAAGTTGTCCGTGAAAAACTGGTCATCGTTCGACTTCTTGCGATAGCCATATTCGGTCACACCCATCCAGAGGCACAGGCCATGTCGTCCCTATTCCTCTATGAGCCCGACTTGATTATACATATCGCTGAGCTACTCCAGGTCGATGGTGGGATTCCTATCGTTGTGCAAACAGCGGCCATCGCAGCGTTAGACGCGCTGGCGAGGTACCGCAACAAGATTCAAGAAGTCTTGACAGCTGTTAATGCTGGGGTCAATCACGGTATATTGATGGCTGTCGTTCGCAAGACAGTGGCGGATGTCGCAAACCCTGAATCCACGCTTCCGCATTCGTTTGTGGAGGCTCTCCTGTCGTTCGTGACATTCATCGCCTCCCATGCTTCCGGGGGGAACATGGTTGTCGGTGCCGGCCTCATCCCGTTGTTGATTCAAGTTGTAGAGAACCGGTTACCTCACCGGTTACCTGTGGTATCAAAGACGATGCAGCTCGTAGATAATGTCCTGTACAGCTTTACGAATGCGTTCCAGCTGTTCTGCACATCTCGAGGTGTCGAGGTCCTTGTGGAGAGGATCGAGGTATGTGTTTCGTACGGTTTGTTACAGGATTTGGTTCATCAATTTTGGACAGTATGAAATTGACCTCGACATCGAAGAACATGGTGACGAATACCGTTCTCATGAGATATTTGGGTCTCACGGTATGCCAAAGTTTCAACACCAAGTGTAGTGTTGTGTATTCCACTAATACTTTTTTCCAGGCGAGTTGCCCGTTGCCCGTGCGGCTATTTTGAAGCACATCCTCCGCTCAATGCATCGGATGATGCAGTCGTCAGGCACTGCGGAAGGTCTTCGAGGGCTGATCGATACGTCCATCCTCAAGTCGATCAAGAAGATCATCGATTATCGAGGACTCTTTGGTCCGAGTATCATCCCGATCGGTATGTCATGCTGAGACTCCCCAGGCCTTTTGCTCACGGATTTATTCAAGCTATCAACATCATGGCAACATTTATTCACAATGAGCCAACCTCGTTGGGTGTTATTCAAGAGGCAGGCCTACCAGAGGCATTCTACAAGGCCATCGAGTCTGGATTGGAACCTGCTATCGAGGTAATTTTGTCTTCTCACCGCATCCCCCAATATACCTAAACTCTCCCTTTCAGGTCATTCAAGCCATCCCCAACGCCATCGGTGCTCTGTGTCTAAACGACGCCGGGCAGGCTCAGCTAGCTGGGCGTCCAAGCATCATTCCGGGCATTTTCTCCATATTCACGTCGGAACCCCACCTTAAAGTTCTTCTTGACAAAGAGAACGCAGTTCTCATCGGGACTGCGATCGACGAACTCATTCGCCACCACCCGTTACTGAAAGCGCAAGTATTCGAAGCCCTCAAGTCAACGTTGAGTAAGATCGAGGATCTTGGCAACGCATTTGTTGCTTCGGATGACCTCCGGCAATGGTACAAACTCGTACCGACTTCATCTGCCCACACGCCGACGGATGATGATGTCCCGATGGCGGATGTTGAGACGGAAGTCGTGCAAGTCTCTACTATTCCAACCCCTGAGCAATCTAATGAGGCCAAGGCGGATGCTGGTGAAGACACTTCCCCAAAGGCCCACGACAACAGTGTGGTCTCCTTTATCGATATCCTTGGTCGGGTAAGCCCCCTCAGTTTCGCATTGTGTATATATACTCACCCTTCCTTTGATAGTTCTTGGAGGGCCTCTTCCAACATACACCTCATTGCAGAGACTTCATCACCGCGACAGATGGCCTCACGCGGCTCGGCAGGTTGACTGCTCTTCCGTGCTTGCCATATGATTTTGCCAACAGCGTGGCCTCCGACTCCATGGTGCAAGTTATGCGAACAATGACAGAGGTGGCTACCAGTGAGACTCTCCTTCACTTGGCGCAGCTTGTCAAATATTCTTTGGATGATACGAAGAGTTTCTGGGGTACTTTCGACAAGGACTCAAAGCTATTACCGCTCGTGGACATCACAGGTAGCTTTCAATATCTGGATGGTCGATGTGTGATGTACTGACTTTTCCGCCCATTAATTTTGTAGACGACCAAGAACAGGAAGCTAATCAGCGTTTTCGGAACTTGGTGACGCTCCATATCCGCATTACTTTGCTCTCTGATGTATTCGCAACGGCTGGATATGCCCATGGAAGATCTGCCATAAGCCTTCTTCAGACTCTGATGAGCAACACGTCACCCCAGGTTGTATCGGATTTAGGTTCCCTGCACCGTGCTAGTATTTGGGAGAACATAATCCTGAAGGTTGGTTTGGCCTCAAAAGGAATTGATGTGCTGCCAACTCCCACCTCGTCGCCATTGGAAGGGTCTCCAGACCAGGAGGCCGTCCCTCTACCAGAAGCGGACGGCGCTGCGACGACCAATGGCGCTAATGGTATCCAACCTGAAACTTCTGCTGTCCCTTCTTCATCTCCTCGAAAAGACGCACCCAAGCAGGACGGTCCCTGCGAGGTCAACGCCGCCGCGCTTAAACATTTGACGCATGGTCTACCCACTTGTTTGGCGCCCTTCTTCCAAGGTAATATTACTATTCAATCCTTTGTAACTTCGTTTTCGCTGATAGTGTCTTTCGTTCTAGCGATGGTCAAAATGTTCCATCTGAGGCGCAATCCAGAGCCTGCGCAGAGGCAGCAAATCACGGAGTCATCTGCCGTGCTTGCGGATATCATGTTGAAACATCTCACCCAGAAGAGCTTTAGTAAGTTGTACGGCTGAAATCTCGTCAAACTTAAACTAAACCTGTGTCTAGATGATAAAGCGTCGTCTTATACCTATTACAGCATTATGTTGGGGCTCATAACGATATTGCTTGTGGATGGTAAGTCCATAGGTTTTACCCATGTTTCAGATCCCTGACCATTCTCAATGTAGAGCGCACAGCCACCAACACTCTCCATACTGTGCAACTCCTGGCTTTACACCGTGCTGGAGGCATAGACGCTATATTTGATGTCTGTCAGACATTCATGTCCACAATTGAAAGCATCATGAATGTGAAGACAGAAGAACGCTCGGATACGCAGAAACAGGAATTGGTTCACGCATACGGGGGGCTCAAGGTGGCATTGCATGTTATCCATCCCATCATCTCCTCCAAACCCCTTTTTGAGTCAGGTCAAACACCCCTCATTACAACCCGTGACAAGAAGGACACCGATCCAGATTATTTCGAACCGCACAATTTCCTTGTCAAAGTTCGTCTGGCCGCTTTGCCGATGCTACGAGGTCTTTGGGAGGCACGATGGCTTATTTCTGCACCTCTCAGTGTAAGCAGATCAGTGGTGCAAACAGTTCTGGAGCTCACCAACGGTGAGAATGAAGAGGTTAAAGGAGACTCTGCTGGAGAAGCCATACCAAGTTCAGGTGGAATTCCTAGACCGACCGGTCCAGACGAGGGTCGCATTCATCAATTGACCGATATGGGCTTCCCTCGGTCGGCTGCTGAGCGTGCCTTGGTGCGCACACATAACAATGTGAATGCGGCCACGGAGCTCCTTCTAGCTCGCCCATTCCCCTTACCCCCCGATCCCGATCCTGAGCCACTTGCCCAGGAACCTGTGGTAGATGGGGATCCTATACCTGTCGACGATGCTGTTCCTGCGACTGGAGCAGAGGACGCTGACCCGGAGGGCTTGGTTGCATCGCCCGCCGTTTCCAACGAGCCTCTGCCTCCTGCTCTCCCAGAGGAACCTACTGTGCAAGGTAAAAGCGCAGAAGAGTGGCGTATGGAATTGGATGAAGCCCGGGAGCCATTGAGGGCTGGCATCAGCCGTCAAGCATTACTTCTCGTTGACGAGCACCTATCCCTCATCTTCGACCTTCACGTTGCGTTCATTCGTCCCATCAACGCCCATCAACAGCAATCAGTACGCGACCTTGTAGACGACATCAAGGCTTTCTCGCCTTTTGCGTACGACGTCCAGGAACAACCCCTTGCCAACCGGTGTCGACTTCTCGCACTAGTCCTCTGTGAAACTCCATCTTCCCTGGGACAAGAGCTTAAGACTACGTTGATGGATAGTCTGTTGGCCCTCTTGCTATCAAACCCCATTAGCATTGATCAAGAACATCCCACCATTCCTAGGTGGCTGGCTGCACATCTGCTTGTTACTGAAGCATTGTTTACCCTGGCGGATGAGCCTCGAGCTATCATACTGCCGAAAGACGGTGAACCTATAGGCGTTGAGAACATTTCTACCGGACCACCCCTAACCGAACCTCTGGCTATTGTGTTTGATTTTTGCTTACAACTCCTCGCCATACCCGATCTACCTAACGACGAGCTTCTTTCAACTCTGCGGCTCTTCGTTCTCCTTACACGAGACCACAAGACTGCCGCTCAGTTCGTTAAACGTGATGGACTTTCCATGCTTTTCAGGCGCCTCAAGACGTCGGCTGTGGCTGGCAGCTCTTCTTACATCGCTACGATCCTCCGGCATATTGTCGAAGATAAGACAACTGTTCAGCATGTTATGCGACAAGCAGTCAAGCGCTACTTCGCTCAACCCCGCACTCGCGTCGTGGACGTGGGAACCTATGTTCGAAATTGTAGTGCGATGGCACTTCGTGACTCCGATGTTTTCATTCAAGTCACCCAGTCCTTATGTCAGCTCGGACAACCTTTCTCCACTTCTCCCCAAGTGAGCCTCAAAGTAGAGACATCGCCATCGGACCATAAGTCTTCTCAAAAAAACGATGTGGGTGGTATTGCGGAGATGCAAGTTGACGTACCTTCGCCAAGCATTGGCTCTTCTGGGTCTAACGAAACTATGGAGTCCATTGTTCACTTTCTCATCGGCGAGCTAATGAGGACCACCAAAACGATCAATGAGCCTCGGACAGTCGATGCATCGTCACCTGACACTGCCAAGCCACGCGAAGCCGATGTCGTGACCGGAGATCTTCCAGCTACGTCGTTGACCACGGAAGGAGCCGCCGGGTTGTCACATGCGAATGTTCATGACCACTACCACTATGCATGCTTCCTTATGCAATGCTTGACAGAATTACTGTTTTCGTATGACTCGTGCAAACTTGCGTTCTTGTCATACTCGCCGAAGAAGCGTCCCCAAACGCTTGCCAAAGAGACTGTCAACAAGCACAGAACCGCGACGCTGATTTTCCTTCTTTCCGACCTTATCTCATTCGGTACCATCAATCCACAGTCGACCTCAGATACCCGCAACAGAATCACGATATGCAACTGGGCCATGTCTGTACTTGTGGCTCTGTGCGTGGACAGCTCGTCTACTCATGAGCTCAAAGACATCTCTCCAGATTTAGTATCAGTTCGCAAATTTGTCCTCGAGGCCGTATGCCGTGCTATCAAAGACCTTTCACCATCAGAAACAGTGGAAGGACGCTACGGCCGTTTGCTTGCACTGGCCGACCTGTGTCATCGGTTACTGACTGTGCGATTCAACACGGCATCACGGAAACAGCAAGACGAAACTCCGACTCATATTGCCAAAGTGATGCTCGAGAAAAACTTTGTCGCAACACTCACAACCGCTCTAGCAGAAGTCGATCTCAACTATCCGAATGTCCGCGGACTAGTTGCTTCGATTTTACGACCGCTTGAATATCTGTGAGTTATTCAGTACGCCTAATGATAATATCCCGCTGATTGTTGATCCAGCACAAAGATAGCTATCAAAATGAGTCGCACCTCGGGCAAAAGTAAGCATTCTATTGAAGGAAAAACGGAAAGTGTCGAATCGTTGGCGTCCGAGGGCGAAGAAGAAGGTGTTGAAGCGACAGGTCGCGAAGAAACGCCGGACCTCTATCGTAACTCGGCTCTCGGCATGTACGGAGGAGTGAGTCTGTTTCCATTATGTGGGCTTATGCTTTTTTTTTTACAAACATATCTCAGGAAATGGAAGACATTCATTTCACCGCGGAGGACGAGATGGACGAGGATGAAGAGGATGAGGATGAAGACGTGGAAATGGATTTCGGTGAAGAGACGGGTAGCGAGGACACTTCAAACAGCGACGATGAAGGCGACGATGATGACCTCGAGAACGAAACTCGCGAATCGGGAGAGGTCTGGGGTGAAGGTGACGAGGACGAGGAAAATGAAGATCTCGTTGAAAACGAAGACGAAGACGACGACGGCGACGGCGACCAGGGTGAAGAGGGCGAAGGTGATGAGGAAGGTGATGAGGAGATGATGTGGCAGGTGAGCATACCGATTTCGTTCACATTCTACAGGTATTGAGTCTCTTTTTAGGATATTCATGGTGGCGGCGATGGTGAACCGGGTGAGGAAGCGGATGAAGATGAAGAGATAGGGGGTCAGTTCTTGTTTTGAACTGAAAGATTCCCTCAACTTACTCTTCCACAGAACCAATGCAGATTATCCATGTCGAAGATGATGATGAACCTGAGATGATTTCCGACGAAGACGAGTAAGTGCATAATCAAAGCGAACGTTCATCTTTTAACAAGTTCCCAGTTTCAGCACTGAATTAGGCATCCTTGAGGATGGCGGTGTGCAGACTGGTGAAGATGTGTTTGGGTTTGGAGATTCTTTTGTCAACGGCAACAACAATCGTGATGGCGCACGGTTATTCGTACCTCGTCGACATCGTGGTGCTAGTAAGTGTGTCACCTACCTCAGATGATTCCAACTTATAGTACTTTATTAGGCGACGACAATGTCCAGGTCTTTGGTCGAGCCAGGAATGGCCCTGCTGCTCCGCCTGAGGCTACAACCCATCCACTTCTTCTAGACGCTTCATCTGCTGCAAATCGGGCCCCCCCAGGCCAATCTCGAGGTACTCGTCAACCGCAGCGCATTGTTGCAGGAGGCACGACCGATCTTCTTCAGACGATTGAAGACCTCATTGGCGGAGGAGCAGTTCAACTTTTCCATCATATAATGACTCGTGGCCGTGGGGGCGGGGGTCCTGAAACTATTCGCCTTGATGTTCCCACCGGCACTTTAGTCAATTTGGAACGAGGCTACCTGCAGCAACGGCGTCCTCAGGGAGTCATCTCTGCTGCCGTTCGGGTAGAGAGGGCCCCACAAGGAGATGCCCGAGGCCAAGGTCGTGATCTTGACCCACTGCTGACTTTGCAACGATGGGCGGAAGAAATCAAGATCCTACATGGTGACTTCGTGGCTGAGCGTGTCGGCAAGCTCGCAAATCATGTATCATTAGCGCTTCTTCCTGCCGCTGTGGAGGCAGCTAAACAGGCCAAGATTAAAGAGGAAGAAGAATCGTCTCGCCGACGTGAGGTAGAAGCCAAAGCAGAGGAGGAAGCGGCCACAGAAGAAAAGGTGAAAGCTGAGCAGACTGCTGCACGAGACGCGGAAGAGGCTACGAGACATGAGGTAGAGAAGGCTGCAGAACCGGCAGCGCCCGCCACAGTAGAATCAATGGTTGCAGAGAATCCCGCCCAAGAGGACCACACAATGGAGGATACCCACCTACGTACCCCTGATCTGGACGGTGAGATGCTCGATGCAACGGTCACACCGGCCCCAGCAGCTGAAGGTGAGCCGAACGCTGGAGCTGTCTCCGGTTCAGAGCCCACAGAAGAAGGACCCAGTGAAACCTCATCCACCCGAGTGGATTCTTCGAACGCTCCTGAGCGTGTCACAGTTATAATCCATGGGAGCCCTGTGGACATCACTGATACCGGCATTGACCCCACATTCCTGGAGGCTCTCCCAGATGACATGCGAGAAGAAGTTCTCAATCAGCACGTCCGAGATCAGCGAGCTGCCAGAGTTGAAAGGCCCCCGGATTCCCAAATCAGTTCCGAATTTCTGGACGCGTTGCCTCCCGAAATCCGTGCTGAAATCATTCAGCAGGAACGATTGGAACAAGCACGTCGAAGAGCGGAGGAAACTGCGCCGTCTGGGGGTCAAACGGCGGCCCCAGCGGAAATTGATCCTGCGAGTTTCATTGCCAGTCTTGATCCTACTTTGCGCCAAGCTGTTCTCCTTGACCAGGATGATGGGTTTATACAGACCCTTCCCTCACATATGATTGCGGAGGCTGGCGTTTACCGTGAAGGCCATCAGCCTCGTCGACAGTTCGCAATACGCGGAGTGCCGCGTACTGTGCCACCAGGCGCAGCAGTACCCCGGAAATTCACCCCACAGCACGACGCAATACAGCTACTTGACAAGGTTGGGATTGCAGTTCTCGTACGACTTTTGTTCTTTCCACAAGTTTTGAGGAAGACCCTTCTATTCAAAGTGCTCGTAAACCTTTGCGAAAATGCCAAGACACGTACCGAATTGTTTAATCTTCTTCTCAGCATTCTTCAAGACGGCACTGGAGATCTTGCCGCCGTTGACAAGAGCTTTGCTCAGATGTCCTTCCGGAATTCGAAACCCCAGACACCAAAAGCCGCCGGCAAACAGAAAGCCGGGTCAGACTACTTGACTGCACTTGCTCTTCCAACCCTTCAGAACGAGGCCGTGCCAGACTTGATTGCCCAACGGTGTTTAGAAGGTTTGACCTTCATCGTCAGCTCCAACGAATTGTCGTCATTATTCTTCCTGACCGAACACGAACTTCCTGCCGGTCTTCGAAGATCTGCATCCAAAAAGGGGAAAGGAAAGGAGCGACAGATACCGCAAACCCATTATCCCATTGTCTTACTTCTTGGGCTGTTGGATCGACAATCTCTCCTCAAGACTCCTTCCATCATGGAGTCTGTGGTTGGCCTCCTAGCCACGGTAACACGACCCCTCACCAGTATAAAGGATGTTAAGAAAGGGCCGGAGGCTTCCACCTCATCAGCCGCACCCCCAGCCCCTCCTGCTCCTCCATCAGACACTGTTCCACCACCTTCAGACTCTACTACAGCTACAATTGATTCTGCCCCACCACATTCCGACCCTGCTGCACCTCCCACTTTATCTGATTCTGCCCCAGGTTCCGTACCAAGTGGACTTGCACTTGAACCAGACGCTACAGTATCTGGTGAGTATATGTTTTATTTCGACAATGAATCTTTCTTATAAGTTTCATGCAGGTCAAGAAGCTCCACCTCCAGATGTTGCCAAGACTGGGGACCTATCAATTGAAGCCGTAGAGGAAAAGATACTGCTAGCCAACCCTCCACAAATTCCTCACGCGGTTCTTCGGCTCATTGTGAATATCTTGACGATTGGCGACTGCTCAGGACGGACTTTCCAGCAGAGTCTCGCCCTGATCCAACATCTGTCCTACATTCCTGATGCTCGCGATGTGATAGCTCAAGAACTCAAGTCAAAAGCACAAGAGTTTGGACATAACCTATATTCTGACTTGGACGAGCTGGCCTCTGCTTTACACAGTTCCGAAGACGACATTATTGTCGGTTCAGTCGCCTCCAGATTCTCCCCAGCATCATCCGTGCAAGCAAAATTGTTAAGAGTGCTAAAGACCATCGATTATATGTATTCGCCGAAATCACTCTCCGCTTCGGGGACGTACAATAGCGACGATGCAGAAAAAGTTCAAACTATCTACGAGTCATTTCGATTTACGCCCCTGTGGCGACGGTTGGGAGACTGCTTGGCCATCATCGAGCAGAAGCCCGATACCGAACATATCGCAACCGTACTGCTTCCCCTCATCGAGGCACTCATGGTGGTTTGCAAGTATGTCGGATCTAAATTGGCGTCAACAAGTGCAGCTCGTGCCTTGCGTGCTTCAGCGTCCCCTAAATCTCCAACGACGCCACGGGAATCAATGGAAGACCTCTTCGTCACCTTCACGGATGCACATCGTAAGGTTCTCAACCTCATGGTTCGCAATAATCCGTCCTTGATGAGCGGCTCTTTTTCCCTTCTGGTCCACAACCCACGCGTACTGGATTTCGACAACAAGCGGAATTACTTTGCCCAACAACTACACAGGCGTCCTCATACCCGGGAACATCATGGCACGCTGCAATTGAATGTCCGCAGAGCTCGAGTGTTTGAAGACAGCTTCCAACATCTCCAGAGGAAGACTGGTGATCAAATCAAGTACGGGAAACTCAGTGTTCGGTTCTACGATGAAGAGGGTGTCGACGCGGGTGGCGTTACTCGAGAATGGTTCCAAATTCTTGCACGTCAGATGTTCGATCCAAACAACGCGTTATTCCAGCCCTGTGCTGCCGACAGACTCACGTATCAGCCGAACAAGAACTCCTGGGTTAATCCCGAACATTTGTCCTTCTTCAAGTTTGTGGGGCGTGTGATTGGGAAAGCCATATACGATGGACGGTTACTCGATGCGTACTTTGCTCGGAGCTTGTACAGACAGTTGTTGGGTAAACCGGTAGATTATAAGGATGTTGAGTGGGTTGATCCCGAGTACTACAATTCGTTATGCTGGATCCTCGAAAATGATCCTACCGCGCTGGAGTTGACTTTCAGCGTCGAGGCCGATGAGGTTAGTACTCTCGTTTAGTCAGGACTAAAATCAGGAAAATTAACTTGACTTCAATTTACAGTTTGGTGTCAACCGTATCGTGCCGTTGAAGGAAGGAGGCGAGACTTTGCCTGTCACTCAAGAAAACAAGCGGGAGTTCGTGCAGTTATCTGCCCAATATCGACTTTATTCGTCCATCAAAGAGCAGATCGAGAGTCTCTTGGGTGGTTTCTATGAGATCATCCCCAAAGATCTCATCACCATCGTAAGTTTCGCTCTTCCTTGCACGATCCTCTATGGTAACACCCTTCATAATCTTAGTTCAACGAGCAGGAGCTCGAACTTCTCATTTCTGGCACACCTGATATCGATGTGGACGAATGGCGAGCTGCAACGGAATATAATGGTTACAACAGCTCTGATCCAGTTATCGTATGGTGGTGGCGAGCCCTCAAGTCTTTTAATCGCGACGAGAGAGCCAAGGTCCTCAGTTTTGCGACCGGTACCTCTAGAGTTCCTCTTAGCGGCTTCGTGGATCTGCAAGGTGTCCAGGGTGTGCAGAGATTCTCGATCCATCGAGCATATGGAGAATCAGACCGATTGCCACAGGCTCATACATGTAAGCAAGTAGCCTTGTCCCAACTTTGCGCCATAACCGACTGCATCCTAGGTTTCAATCAGATCGATCTACCCCAATATTCATCATATGAAATGCTACGGCAGCAGCTTTTACTGGCCATTAACGAAGGAGGCACTGGATTCGGTTTCGCGTAAGAAAGAGAAGCGGAGACAACGGTAGACTACGGGAGAGAAATTTGACTTAAAATTTTGAACGTTTGAACTAGAATCAACATATCATTGTAAATACATTCGCAATATCATGAACTACGTTATTGTTTGTCCAAACTTGAAACCCCCGGGTAAAGTCAACCGCGAGTCGACAACTACGTTTTGCACCGTAGCCTCTTGTAATCTCTTGTAATCTGACTGCAGGAGGTCAGTAGCTACAGCCTGACCCGGAGGTGATTGGATCTCCAAATTGATGGAATACAATTTCAACTTACTCTGCAGCTCCGAATCAATGTCCGCATGCATATTGGAACCATAAGGAGAAAAACACCGGCAGTCAGCCGCCCCGAGATCAGTGGTGTCAGCAGCAGACTTATAACATATGCACAAGTTAATAACCGTGATTTGATCACCTTTGCCGATTTTGATTCGCTGTGCCTATATAACAGTACCTGCGGCACTTCCTTTGAACCGCAAAAAAACAGGACATCATGCGGGGTTTTGTTGTCAAAGATTATGCCCATCCTTCAAAAATCTCGTTGTCTTGGGATGTGCCAGAACCAAAATTATCGTCTGATCAAGTCCTGGTAGATGTATACAGCGCTGGCCTCAACTTCTTTGACGTGAGTATCAGCATCGCATTTATTACATGCCCAAGCCAAAATAGATTGACCACTCGCAGATCCTGCAAACGCAGGGAAAGTACCAAATCAAGCCTCCACTCCCCTTCGTCCTTGGAACTGAATTTGCGGGGAGAATATCCCAGAACTCGCCCATCCCCAAGGGCTGCTCCTACAAGCCCGGTGATAGGGTGTTCGGTGCTGCGCAGGGGACTTACGCTGATAAAGTTGCAGTAAATCTGCACCAGATATTACCTCTACCTGATAATATCACTTACGACCAGGGTGCAGGTAGGTGATCCTGAACCTTGATAAACTTAAATCGCACTGAAAACGCGGTGGTCTGATGCACTGAACAGGGCTTTTCGTTACGTGGCCTACAAGCTATGAAGCTTTGGTTGGACGAGCAGAGTTGAAGCCAGGTATGTAAGCCTTCTTTGCATTCTCAGCGTTCGTGGGACCTATCCTGGTGTACAGGTGAATGGGTTCTTGTGACTGCGGCCGCAGGGGGTGTTGGTATTGCAGCTGTTCAACTTGCCAAAGGTTAGCAACAGCCAAGAGAACATCTATCCATGTTAATGCCCCTTTCGTAGTCATCGGCGCAAAGGTCATTGCAGCAGCGGGTTCTCAGGCAAAGCTCGACATAGCGAAAGCTTACGGCGGTGCAGACTATACTGTGGACTACACCAAGCCTGGGTGGCAGAAAGAGGTGCTGAAAATAACTGGTGGCAAAGGTGTCAATGTTATTTATGACCCGGTCGGACTTATCAATGGTTTGTCCATCGAGGAATCTCCCAAAAGACAGACCACTGAAACTTTTCTTAGATTCCCTGAAGTGCATCGCATGGAAAGGCAGGGCCCTGGTAGTTGGTTTCGCAGCAGGTAACATTGAAAAAGTCAGCTTCGTTTCAATTGTGACTGCGTCCCACTCGCTCACTGGAAGGCGCTATGATGGTGATCTAGATCCCCATGAATCTTGTGTTACTCAAAAATGTTTCCCTCGTGGGTGTACACTGGGGTGCCTATTCGAGTACGTATCCCAAAATCCCTCTTAAGGAGAGCCAATCTAACTTGCAGTCGGAAAAAAAACAAAGTTCATGAGCCAGGGCATGTCCCGTCCGTCTGGAAAGCTCTGCTCGAGTAGGTCCCCCCCGCTCCCTCAACTCACAGGTTATTCACACCAGTTCCGATAGTCTTTTTGCTTCCGGGAAGGCCAAGCCAGTGATATATTCAGAAATCTATCCACTCGAGAAGTTGACAAATGGGTTGGCCGCCTTGGAGCGGAGAGAGACATGGGGAAAGGCAATTGTGAGAGTTCGGGACGAAAAGTCGACCGAGAAGTCGAAACTTTAGGAGCAATATTCGTTTCGTTCGCCCTGTAACATATCTATTTTTCACCGGTAACGGTGATTGCGGCACGCTGGAGAGACGGGCGATCTGCAAGGTGTCGAACGATGCTCCGCGTAGGATCAGCACAACCTTGATTGAAGTTATTGGACGAAGAGCGAGCGTGCCCACCGCAAGTGCTGTACGCCTGCTCAACTTCATCAAGTAATCACGGTTGAACCAAGCACACCTAAATCACGAATCCCACCCAGGGGACACGTCTTAGAAAGTCCATGTAGACAATTTATTTGGCGCGACCATTCAGCGAATCTCATGCTACAAGTTGCCCATTTTTGGTGATCCGGGTGCAATCCATCTCGAGGATAGGGCGTCTCGATTCCGAATCCATGGTCACACTGGCAAAGGGGCCATCATCGGAGCAGATGTGCCAAGCCTCTAACGATTGTCCATATGGACGTCCTCGGAGGGTGGCGAGTCTTGGTAGGGTTGATTAGGTTGGATAAGTTGGAAAGTTGGAAATTCTTCGAGTGCTGATAACGAGAAATATTCCTTGGCTCTGAAAGTTCATATCGCGTACCTGATAACCTAGTTGTAGTAACACGGGTGGTCGGCGGCACTAAGTGATACGCCGGCATGCGATCGTCGATGGAACAAAACTAGTAAGAGAGGTAATAGGAACCAAACAGTGCCCCGAGGAGGATAGGGGAGTCACTTTTCTGTCTCGAAGACGGGAAGGTTCTAGAAAGGATGGCAGAATTAACAAATAAACATCGAGCGTTGCCTCTGAGTCAGAATCAATGTCGAGCCATGAGGGAGAGCCACGTACGACGATTTTCAGTGGGGAAATATATATTCAGTGACGTTTCGGTGGAGGTGCCCATCATGAGAAAGAAGCCTTGTTTCACTGGCAAGTCTTCGGAAGGTCTGTCGACGAATGTGACAATAGTCACACTGGAAGAACACCAATATCAATAACTTTGCCAGCCAGGCGAGTCCTTTGTGATGAACACTGTACCAGGACCGATTTTCTTCAGCTGGAATGGTAGCCAATGGTTCCACGAGGAACCAGAGGAGGTTAAGGGTCCTGGTTCGTAAGGTCGCGGGATTGTCAAGGAACGTGCTTTCAGTACAGTGCCATATGTTTGTTCCCTTAGTGTTACAATGGCGGCATGACTGGGGAAAGAAAATCGGTTGTGCGAGTAGAAATTATCTGTGTAACTTGAATATCCCGAAGTATGGTCAGGAAAGTGTCTATGGACTTGGCGATGGCAAGGGTCAACAGACTAACGCCTTGAAATGAATGGTGGGTTCGCTACATTCGTATGAGAATCGCCTGACAATAACGTATGCTCATTGGCACTGGCAAGGATTGTAGTCAACTTGGAGAACTTGCTTAGAACCCTTGTTACGTCATCATTCGTTAGATCACGTGAGCAAACAGCTCAATCACAGTACTGGTAACTGTACACCCCGGCATATGCACTGACTGCATCAAACATATCTCTGCTACCACTGCCAATGACACACAAATGCAATTGCCAATAACTAATGATGGGGGTGCCACCACTGGTGCCAAATGTGGTATTGTCAGAGTTTGAAAAGCCCATGTGTTTGATTACACATCTACAGTAAAGTAATCAACCTCAATGCTTTCCTATAACGAGACTAGGAGTGAAGCGAGATAGGTTATTAAAGCCATGAACAACCTGGAGTAAGTGACTGGTAACACAAAGATTTGAGGGGGAGTAACAACAGTAAGTACGATCGAGTGTAGGTACCATCCGGAAGCCAAACAGAGAAACATTGTAGATGTACGAGTGTATAGGTGTAGCAGTGGTTGTAGTAGCTCTGTGTATGGACATTGTTTGCGAAGAACGAGAATTGAAACGAGGGTCAGGACGAGAATGCGAAAGCGGGACGAGTGACGATGGCATATAAATACCGCGATATTGAAAGTAGATGACAGATTCGAAACCACGAGGGTGGATTTGAAGGTAGACAAGAACCGAACAGTCCGTGTCAAAATAAAATATCATCGCTCTTTGAGGGTGAATCAGAGCTTGGTCCCATGTACCCAGTTAAGTCGGCTTGTTGACTAGAGGACGGTCTGGAACCGGTGCTGCTGGAATTTGGCCGAGAGCCGCTGGTACCCATCTGCATCATGGAATGAATGGCGAGCGAATGATATGACTTACTTATCCCACACTTGACGGATCCATCGTGCCATCTGCACTTCTTGCTTCATGACGCTCACCACCCATGGATGCGCCAGCATATCCTTGGGCGTGGGTCGTGTCAGGGCATCGACCGTCAACCTGGATGGTGCTTGAGAAAGATATGATGGTAAAGCGTTCTCCATGCTTACGTCTGCTTGATGAAATCTTTCATATCGTCACTCCACTGTACACCAGGTTCATCATCAAGGCTAGGAGGCTGCAGAATATGAGTGCTAATTAGAGCAATCGGGCCGGCAATCATGTTGAGAACATACTTCGCCTGTTGTGATATACATCATCAACTCAATCGGGGGAAGGTCATCTGGGAACGGGAACCGATTCTGGACAAGCTCGAGAAGAGAAATTCCGGTGGACCATACGTCAGATCGAATGGTGTACTCGTGACCACAGATTCGCTCCGGCTGTAATGTAGAGATTAAGCGAAACGAAACTTGATAGAAAAAGTAGACTGTCACTGACGGCCATGTAGAAGGTTCCTGTAAATGTGCCGGCCGTAGAATCGACGAGTTCGCCCGAAACACCAAAGTCGCAGAGTTTGACGATTCCTTCGCGAGACAGTAATATATTAGATGGCTTTATGTTCCGATGGATTATTTTCTTTGAGTGGAGATATGCGAGACCTTGTAGAACCTGATAACGAGCGTGTCACAACGAAGAACTTTCGCTGTACAACTGTTGAACTCACCCCTTCAGCCAATCGGCCTGCAATTTTCTCCCCGACAACCGCGCCTCGATCCTTAATGCGTTTACCGACAGCTTCTAAGCTCCCACCTTCACAAAATTCCATGAGGATTTTAACTTCGCTGGATGAGGGCGACATATAAGCTCCATGGAACAGAATGATGTTGACATGCTCGGTCGAGGATATGATGGACAATTCACGAAGGAGTTGTTTCATAGGTGCTTCGCGGGTTGTTATTATTGTCTTGCGCGCCATGATCTTGCTGGTGCGCTTATCCTTGACCTTGTGCACAGCACCTCCCGCGCCTTCCCCCAGCCGCGACAATTCCTCCAGAACGTCATCTGACCATGATAAGGGCGAGGTCGCAGGTGTAGGTACAGCATCGTCATCTGATTGGGTATTCGGTGAAGCAGTCGAAGAGGTCCTGATCTCGAGCTCGTTCAGCATTCCGCGGATATCGGCCAGCAGTTCTGTGGGCTTCTGCTAAGAGTCCCTTCACCCCCGAGCAGTATAGTATGACCTATTCCACCAACACCAGGGTGGCTGATTATTTGGCATTATGTATTTTTGGCAGGTCACATGACGAATTGTGGGGTGAAGGGATCAGGGTTGCCGTTTGTGGCAACTTGGACCTTTTGTGTTTTTGGTGTGCTCATCAAGTGTGAAGGTTGCTGGATAATTTTACATTCCAAGGCTACAATTACAATGTACCTAAAATTTGTCTCAGATGCCCATCCTGTGCATTCGGATGATGTTATCAACTA
>Ga0210383_10002030_pt1 | contig 18375 bp, 18 predicted proteins | sample IncBWC14OmetaG_FD_160072 | JGI IMG/M metagenome (GOLD analysis project Ga0210383, IMG submission 160072) | Forest soil microbial communities from Barre Woods Harvard Forest LTER site, Petersham, Massachusetts, United States - Inc-BW-C-14-O ...
CGCGTTTTGGACCACCAGGTCCATCTTGCTGCCGGTGTTGGCATCCGGCTTGCCTTCTCTAGCGTGGGGTACTTTCCGCCTGGAGGAGGGTGTGGTCGATATGCGAATTACTTGGGGTAAGAAGCTTCTTGTCGCGGCAGCGGCCAGCTTCTTGTTGTTGTCAGTGGCAAGTGCTCAGAGCGCGGTTGAAGAAGGCAAGCGAAAGATCAAATCAAGATCCAATCCGTCCATGCCCGAACTTGCGCGGCGGATGAACATCAGCGGCAAGGTGAAGATTGAAGTCGTCATCGCGCCGGATGGCCATGTGAAGAGTTCGCGGCCGATCGGCGGACACCCGGTGCTGGTTCAGAGCTGCCTCGATTCCGTGAAGGACTGGAAATTCGAAACTGGGCCGGAAGAGACGACGCAAATCATCGAGTTCGATTTCAAGCCGCAGCAGTAGATCTCGCGCCATGGGGCCGGGCTGCGTTTGGGGGCCTGGTTTGGCGCCGTATGGTTTTTGGGGAGCGGAGGAAGTGACGCAATGACGATTAAACAGCAGCTTTATCGGGGATTTGGATTGATTCTCATAATCCTCGCGGTTCTTTTGCTCGTGGATGTCGGCTCTCTCTTGAAAGCGCAAAGAGCCAGCAGCGATGCGGCCAGCACACTGGAGGGCGTACGCACGGTGGAAAATGTGCGCTACCAGATCATGCAGAATCGCCTGAACCTGAACAATTTTCTGCTCTCCGGCGATCCCCGCGATGAGGACAAGGTTAACAAAGGTTTGACCGATCTCTCAGACATCATCAAGCGCGGCCAGGCGCAAACCTCGGATGAATTCCTCCGTAGCGCCTTAATTCAAGTGGAGGGCACGGAAGCCAGCTGGGGAGACAATTTTGCCAAGCCGCTGCTTGCCAAGCGCCATCAGGTGGATGCCGGTGACGCCACCGTATCCGACCTGCAGATCTTTTACCTGCAAAAGGATCCAGCTTCCTGGCTTAGCAAGTCGTCCGCTGTTCTTGACCAGGCCAATGGGGACATCGGCAAGGCGTTGGCGGACTCACAGAAAACCGCTGACCGCGCCGGCAAGATCAGTCTGGTCGTCATTGTTCTCGGCACCTTGATGGCGATCGCCTTCGGCGCATGGCGGGCTTACACAACTTCGAATTCGATTACCCAGCCTCTTCAGCACCTCATCACCGTCGCCCAGGAAATCGGCGACTCCGGGGACCTCGATCAGAACATTGACATTCACCGCAACGACGAAATCGGCGCGTTGGCTACCACCTTCAACAACATGGTCGCATACCTGAAGGAAATGGCCGCCGTATCCATCGCGGTCGCGGAGGGCGATCTCACCGTGGAAGTTTCTCCCCGCTCCAAGCGCGACACCCTTGGCAACGCCTTCGTACGCATGAATCGCGGCTTGCAGGAAATCGTTCGCACTACCCGAGACGGCGCTTCGCAAGTTTCCGCCGGTTCCAACCAGGTGGCTGGCGCAGCCGATGAATCCGCGAAGGTCAGCGTGCAGGCTTCCTCCGCGATTGAAGAAGTTACCAGCACCATGCACGAGATGAGCATCAACGTGCAGAACGTCGTGAAGAACACGCAAGTGCAGGCCTCCAGCGTGGCGGAAACCTCCGCTTCCATCGATCAGATGGTTACTTCTATTCAGCGCGTAGCCGATACCGCGAAAGTGCTGCTGGATATCGCCAATCGTTCGCGGGAAGAAGTGGTCACCGGCATCGGCACCATGGAAAAAGCAACCGATGGCCTGAACCGCACGAATCGCGCGATTCAGTCTTCCGCGGAGATCATCAACATTCTGGGCCACCGCGCCGATGACATTGGCAAGATCATCGAAGTGATTGATGACCTGGCTGAACAGACCAACCTGTTGGCACTCAACGCCGCCATCGAAGCTGCTCGCGCCGGGGAACACGGCTTGGGTTTTGCCGTGGTCGCCGACGAAGTCCGCAAGCTCGCAGAAAAGTCCACGCAATCCACGAAAGAAATCGCCGACCTGATTCAGAGCATCCAGCGCGAAGCGCGGCAAGCCGTGGAAAACATGGAGCACAGCACGCGCATCGTGGAAGAGGGCCTTAGCCTCGGCAACGACCTGGGTACCGCACTGCACAAAATCTCCGACGTCGTCACCGAAGTGTACAAGTTCTCCCAGGAAATTGGCGCAGCCACCAACGAACAGTCCGTCGGTTCTTCGCAGATCGCCAAAGCCACCAACCAGCTCACCGAAATCACCCAGGAAATCAACTCTGCCGTCGAGGAACAGGCTTCCGGAGCGCAGGCGGTGGTGCGCGCCATGGATAAAATGCGCGAACTGGTGCAGCAGTCTGCTTCCAGCTCCACGGAACTTTCCGCGGCGGCGGAGCAGATGCTGAAGCTCTCTCGCAACCTGCTCGACAACATGGATCGCTTCGTAATCGACCGCGCAGGCCAGATCCGCCAACGGCGTGACGCCCCCGGCGGTGCCAAGCGAGCTGCTCCCAACATGGACGCGTACGAACGGGAGTTGGCGGAAGTAGGCCGTTCCTAACTGGGAGCGACACCATGGAGAAGGATCTACAGCTAGTTGGTTTCCGGATCGGCAACGAGACATATGGCGTGCGCATTGCTTCCGTGCGCGAAATTGTCCGCGTTCCAGAGATCACCGCGGTCCCCAACGCCCCGGAAATGATCGAAGGTGTCATTAATCTCCGTGGCCGCATCATTCCGGTAATGGATTTACGCAAGCGTTTTTCCAATTCTTCCGACTCTTCCGACAAGAAGAATCGCATCCTGGTCGTGGAACTGGACAACAAACTTCTTGGCTTGATCGTTAGTTCAGCTTCCGAAGTTCTGAAGATTCCGCCGTCCGAAATTGAAGCGCCTGGAACCCTCTTCACCGAAGGCGACTCAAGTTATGTCACCGGTGTGGGCAAGTTGAAGGGCCGCCTTATCATCCTGGTGGATATCGCCAAGCTGCTGCGCCGGCCGGAGTACAAAAAGTTCGAGGAGGCCGCGGAACCCGTCGCTCTTTCCCGCTAGCGCATATTCCGCGCTTCGCCAGGACGCACACCGCAAGCACTCAGCATGGGAACGATAACTGCTCAGATACAACTAACCGACGCGGAGCTCAAACTCTTGCAGACTCTCGTCTATCAGGAGTGCGGCATGTATTTCGATGAGCGCCGCTCTCATTTCCTGAAAGACCGCTTGCAGCGCCGTCTGAAGGCTTGCCAGATGGATTCCTTCTACGGCTACTACCGCTTGCTTACCAGCCGGGAAGGGCGCGCCGAACTCGCATTGTTACTGGAAAATCTCACCGTCAACGAAACAAGTTTCTTTCGCAACCGCCCGCAGCTGGAACTGCTGCAGAAATCCGTCCTGGAAGAAATCCTTCACCACAAACAGGAGCGCCGTGATTGGACGTTGCGTGTCTGGAGCGCGGGATGTTCCGCCGGTCAGGAAGCGTACTCTGTCGCGATTCTGATTTGCGACGCGCTGGCCTACTACTATCTGCGCAATCCGCTGCCTTTTGAGATGCCCTCGCCGAAGCCGCTGATTCCACCGCCGTGGAAGCTGGAGATCGTGGCCTCGGACATCAGTTACGCCAGCTTGCGCACCGGTCAGGAAGGGATTTACACCGAAGCGCAGATGGAACCAGTGGATTACACGACGCGATTGCGCTATTTCGCAAAGACCGGCGACAAATATGCCATCAAGCCGCAACTGAAAGAACTGGTCCAGTTTGACTTCCACAATTTGAAGACCGAATTTCTGCCCCGCCGCAACGACATCATCCTTTGCCGAAACGTGATGATCTATTTTGACGAAGCGGAGCAGAAGCGGCTGATTGAAAAGTTCTGGCATTGCTTGAATCCCGCCGGGTATCTATTCGTCGGCCACGCGGAGAGCTTATTTGGCCTCACACAGAAATTCCGCATGGTCCATGAAAACAACGGTACAGCTTACAAACGGCTTGAGGTGAGTGCGTGACGTTTCTTCCCGAGGATCGCAATAACGAGCTCCGCGCCCTCTTCTTTGAGAGTGCCGCGGAAGTCCTTCAGGTCATCAACGACGCGGGCTTGCAGCTCGAGAAGCGTCCTGCGGATGAAGAACTCATTCGCAGTGTGCGCCGCGCCGTACACACGCTGAAGGGCGATTCGGCCGCGTGCGGTTTTCAGAAGCTCAGCGAAATTTCCCATGAGTTGGAGGACGTTCTTTCGCTTCAGATTAGCCAGGCCCACGGCGCCAAGCTGGCCGAAGTAGTTCTCTCCGCCGTGGACACATTTGAGGGCATGCTCTCCGCATACCAGAAAAATCAGGAGCCTCCTTCGGCCGATTCTCTGCGGATCCTGATTCATCATCTTTTGCAGTCGCCAAACGCCATCAGCACGCCCACCGATGCATCTGGGTCGCACATTCCTGCCGGATTCCAGTGGAGCGAATACGAACGGCTCATGATTTCCGAAGCGCTGCTGCGCGGCGACCACGTATTTAACGTTGCGTTGCGAATCGATCCGGACAGCATGATGCGCGCAGCGGCATTTCAGCTCGTTCGCAACGTTCTTCACGCCTGTGGAACGGTAATCGCTCTGCGGCCGGAAGACAACCTCGCCGCCTCCGCAGTCGAAATTGTGGAAGCCGCGCTCGCTACGCCCCATCCGTTGGAGCACGTCGCGCACCGCTGCAAGATTCCTTCGGTTGTTTCGGATATTCGTGTCGAGGCGGCTACCCACTCTGAGTCTGGAGAGCAGGAACTTCTTGGCGATCTGCTAGACGCCCAGGCCGCGCAAATGGCCTCGCAAGCATTGGAGTCGAACGAGGCCACAAACGGCAAACAATCTGCCGGCGCTTCGGCTGTGGCCGCCGTAACGGAAAATACTCTACGCGTGGATTCCGCCCGCATCGAAGCGGTAATGAATCTCGTCGGCGAACTGATCATCGGCAAGTCGATGCTCCATCGGACGCTCACCGAGTTCGAATCAAAACACGCTCGCGATCCGTTGCGCGTCAAGCTAGCGGAAGCCCTGGCGTTTCAATCCCGCGTTCTCGACGAACTGCACAAGTGTGTGCTGAAGATTCGCATGGTTCCGGTGGAACAGTTGTTCCGCCGCCTTCCGCGAGTCGTCCGTGATGTGGCCAAACAGTGTGGCAAGGATGTTGCCCTGGAAGTTTCGGGTGAACACACCGATCTGGACAAAGGGATTCTGGACGCTTTGGCCGAACCGCTGACGCATTTGGTTCGCAACGCCGTGGATCACGGGATCGAGCCGCCCAGCGACCGACTGGCTGCTGGAAAACCCGCACGTGGCACCGTTTATCTCAACTCGTATCACCAGGGCACACAGGTCATCATTGAAGTTCGCGACGACGGCAGCGGCGTGAATCTCGATCGCATCCGCGAGCAAGCGGTTCGAAACGGTTTGCTGAAGGTAGAGGACCTCCAGCGAGCTGATGAACATGATCTTCTGAACCTGATCTTCGAACCCGGATTCAGCACCGCCACCGAGATTACAGAAGTTTCCGGCCGCGGCGTCGGCATGGACGTGGTTCGCACCGTGCTCGACCGCCTGAAAGGCACCGTCCACGTTTCTTCGACCAGCGGGAAGGGAACAACTATTCAATTACGCGTTCCGCTGACGCTGGCCAGCATTCAGACGCTGTTGTTTCGGGTCGGCGGCAGGCTCTTCGCCGTGCCACTCTCGTCCGTCATCGAAATTACCCGCGTCAATGAGCAGGAAATTCACAAGGTGGATCAGCGCGAAGTCTTGCAGTTGCGCGAACAGATTCTCACCCTCGTACGCCTGAATAGTCTCAGCCGTATTCACGCGGTGGAAGACACCAGTGGTAAAAAGAAAAAGAATTTTGTGATTGTCATCGGCGTGGCCGAAAAGCGGTTTGGTTTGCTGGTGGACACCATGGTCGGGGAGGAAGAGTTGGTCATCAAAGCCCTCCCTACCGAAATCGTTTCCAGCGATCTGGTCAGCGGCGCTTCCATTCTCGGCGATGGAACGGTGGTGTTGATTTTGAATGTGCCGGCGATCTTAACCCGGCTGTCGCGGTCACTTCCGCTCGGAGCCATCGCATGAAGGAACGCATACGCGTACTCGTGGTAGATGATTCCGCGCTGATGCGGAAATTGATTCCGCTGATTCTCGAGCGCGATCCCGATATCGAAGTCGTGGGCACAGCGATGGATGGCAACTTCGCGCTGCGCAAAATTGCCGAACTCCAGCCGGACGTGGTCACCCTGGATCTGGAAATGCCGCGCATGGATGGTCTCGAGACCCTGCGCATGATCATGCGCGGAGCGCCGCTGCCCGTCATTGTTTTCAGCAGCCATTCCAAACAAGGCGCCTACGCAACTTTTAAAGCTCTCGCCCTCGGCGCCATTGATTTCGTCGCCAAGCCCGAAAACGCTGGTGCAGGCAATCTGGAGACGGCCGCGTCGCAACTGGTGGAAAAGATCAAGGTAGCCAAACGTGCGGGTGGCCCGAAGACTCTACCGAAGGTGCAAGGGGAACTCTCCATTCAAAGCAAGAAGCGTTCGCGGCCGGCATTGCCCCCCACGCGCATCATTGCCATTGGCATTTCCACTGGCGGGCCGAACGCACTGCAATATACGCTGTCGCAATTTCCTGCCGATTTTCCCGCCGCTTTCGTTGTTGTTCAGCACATGCCGGAAGGCTTTACGGAAATGTTTGCCCGACGACTGGACGAATGCTGCGCTTTGGACATTCAGGAAGCGAAGTCCGGTGACCTTCTCGTCGCCGGACGCGTTCTCATTTGCCCGGGCAACCGCCACATTTTGGCGCGGCGTATGCCACGTGGTGAAATGATCGTGCTTTCCGATACCGCGCCGATCAACGGCCACCGGCCATCCGCCGACATTCTTTTTCACTCCGTAGCTCAGGAGTTTGGGCCCACTTCCGTCGGTCTGATCATGACCGGCATGGGAGAAGACGGCGCGGAAGGCCTCGGCGCCATCAAGGTTGCGGGCGGTCTGACCATTGCCCAGAGTGAAGAGTCCTGCGTAGTTGGCGGTATGCCCCGAGCGGCGATTCAGAAGGGCCACGTTTCGAAAATATTGGCATTGGAAGCCCTGGCGCCTTATTTGATCTATCAGTTCGGAAACGATCGCAGTACCCAGGAAAAGTCAGAGTTTCACGAGCGATCAGAGAAAACGGAAAAGACTGAAAAAGAGAAGAATGAAAAGTCGGAACGTTCGCCAGTTTCAACTCCCGGAGCCTGACGGGGCCAAGGAGCATAAGGAGAAGGTTATGCAACAGTTCGCACCTCTACTTCGCAAGGACAACCAGCCTGTTCGCTATCTGGTTGTCGATGATTCCGTCTTCGCACGGAAGAACCTCATCAAGATGATCGAGCTTTTTGGCGGCGAAGTTGCCGGAGAAGCCGGCGACGGCCTGACGGCAATCGCCGAATACAACCGAATCAAGCCCGATATCGTCTTGATGGATATCACCATGCCGCAAATGGAAGGCATCGAAGCGGTGGAGCGCATCGTGCGCCAGCATCCGCAGGCGCGCATCGTGATGGTCTCGTCCGTCGGCTACCAGGAAAATATTCTGGCGGCGCTGCAAAAGGGCGCGAAACACTTCGTGCAAAAACCCGTCAAGCCCGAAGTGCTCTACGAAATTCTTCGCTATGTTTTGGGAGACGATCCAAACGCCGTGGGGTTGCCCGTGGCACTCGCGGGGGAGCACCAGTCATGAGAATGGAACTCATTCAGCCGTTTATCAACGCGGCGGATGCCGTGTTCGCCGAATCGTTGCAGGCGCCGACAAAAATCGTCGACCTGTCCATGGACGAAGACACCTACCGGCGCAAAGGCATTGCCGCTCTCATCGCCATCAAGGGTGACATCGAGGGCCGCGTGATTCTCGATCTCGCGCCAGAAGTGGCTATGAAGGTCGCTTGTCAACTCGCGGGGGCGGAACTTCCCGAAAGTGAGCAGGTGATCCGCGAAACCGTTTGCGAATTGGCAAACATGGTGATCGGAAATTCGGTCACGCTTCTGAACGATCAGGGTTTTCGCTTCAAGGTGTTTCCCCCAGAAATTCACGCCAGCAACGAAGGTCTAGCCGGCAGCGCGGACACCGAAGCGATGGTTCTTTGCGTGGAAACCCCGTGCGGAGAAATCTACCTGAACATCGCCATGCACTATTTGCATCGCCGCCGCCGCGAACAAGCGACTGTCGCAACGCTAGACTAAACGCTAGTTAGGTACTGCCGTTAGCGCTGGCCTACACTGACCTTCAAAGTGCATGTGTTGCGTCGCGCCTCGATGCGCGTGCGGAACGATGCCGAGCCTGCACACGAAGACGCTCGCCCAACCGCTCCACTCCCGTGCTTGTAGTAAACTCCCCCCGCCCTCATTTATCGCGATGAACTCCGCCGAGGGTGGAGGCTTAACGTTGAACCGTGTTCTACTTTTAATCCTGCTGATTCTGCTCTCTGCACCCGCGCTGCTAGCGCAAGCGCCTGGATCACCAGATACCCCCGAACCTGGATCGATCGACGAAATCTCCAAAGCCACCACCGCTCCAAATTTTCTTTCCCCCTGGGTTTCCTACCTGCCCGATTCCGCTTCCGTTCCCTCACCGCGAAAATTCTACGGCCGCATCATGGGCGCGCCCGGCGAAATGGTCGATTCCGCAAAGGCATATGCGTACTGCCGGGCACTGGCCGCCGCATCTCCGCGAGTTCGCGTCTACACCATCGGGAAGTCCGAAGAAGGTCGAGACATTGTGCTCCTGGCGATCACTGATGAAAAGGGAATCGCCAACCTCGATCAATTGAAATCCGCCACCGCCGCGCTCGCCGATCCAAGAAAAACGGACGCTGCCGCCGCGGATAAGCTCATCGCGGATTCGCGCGCCATTTATTATTTCAACGCCGCGCTGCACTCCGACGAAACCGGGTCAACAGAATCTGTCCTCGAACTTGCCTACCGTCTGGCCGTTTCCGAAGAGCCCATGATTCGTCGCATCCGCGAAAACCTGATCGTGCTCATCAATCCGGTTTCCAATCCTGATGGCCGCGACAAGCAAGTGGAATGGTTCTATCGCTACCTAAAAGGGAAGACCGAACGCGCTGCGCTGCCCCGTCAGGCTCCGCCCTATTGGTCCAAGTACGCGTACGTAGATATCAATCGTGATGCGCATCAAGTTACTCACGAAACCACCAAAGCCGTAAACCGCATGTTTTTTGAGTGGCACCCGACGGTCGTTCATGACTTGCACGAAGCCGTACCGCTGCTGATGTCCTGGAACGGCACCGGTCCCTACAATCCCAACATCGATCCCATCACCTACAGCGAATTTCTGGCTCTCAGTTTTCACGAAGTGCAAACCATGACCGGCATGGGCATGCCCGGAGTGACCACTTGGAATTTCGGCGAAGCTTTTGCCCACATGTTCCTGGATAGCGTCGCCATGAATCACAACGCCATCGGCCGCGGCTTCGAAACATTTGGCAACGGCACGGCAGAAACGCTAGTCCGCACGCTGTCGGCCGACGAAACTTCGCCGGAGTGGTATCGGGTTCTTCCAGGGCCCGCCGGCCCGTTTCGCTGGTCGGCACGCGACAACGTCAACTACAACGAGACCGGCATGCTGGCCGCCCTGGATTACACCGCCGCAAATTCTCGCGAACTGCTCCGCAATTTCTACAACAAAGGTGTGCATTCCTATCGCAAAGGCGTTGAAGAAGCGCCCTACGCTTTCCTCATTCCCGAAGATCAGGGCGATCCCTTGCGAGTTGCGGAACTCGTTGCGCGTCTTCAGAAACAGCACATCGAAGTCAGTCGCGCCACCGCGCCCGTGAAACTTAAGGAAGGCGAATTTCCCGCTGGGACATATGTTGTTTGCCTCGATCAGCCCTATCGCAACTACGCCGTGGACCTTCTCACGCCGCAACAATATCCAAAGGACGGCGTCGAGCCCTACGACGACATCTCCTGGGAGTTTGCGGCCAACTATCATCTCCAGGCCGTTCCCACGGCAGACGCGTCTGTCCGCAACGCTTCGCTCACGCTGCTGACCGATGTGCCGCATCCACAAGGCAAAATGGCCGGCAGCGGACCGGTTTTCCTGCTGAAAGATACCGGCCAGGAATCCTTTCTGGAAGCCCGCTATCGCCTGGCGAATTTCTCCGTCGAAATTGCGGAGCGGCCTTTTTCCGCGGGCGGCGCGGAGTATCCGGCAGGTACATGGATTCTTTCCTCACAAGCAGGCTTGGCGGACGCACTGCGTCAGCTTTCGACCGATCTGGCGCTCGATTTCAGCAGCGTTCCCGCAATCCCCGGCATTCCGCATCACGCCGCAAAAGTTCCTCGCCTCGGCGTGTGGGTACCTTGGGCAGATACCGACTCCATCGGTTGGGTGCGCTATTCCCTCGATCAAAAAAAAATTCCGTATAGCTACGTTCGCGATGAGGATATTCGCGCCGGCAATCTGCGCGACAAATTCGACGTTCTGCTGTACGGGCATGTCGACCTGGAATTCGCCGAACAGATCCAGGGCTTGCCGAAGGCCTGGGGACCCATGCCATTCAAGAAAACTCCGCAGACTCCGAGTTTCGGCACGCCTGCCGAGTCCGACGACATTACCGGCGGCATCGGATTCGAGGGCTTGGCAAAAATCCAGGAATTTGTCGAACACGGCGGTTTGCTGGTGACCCTCGGCAGCGCAACGTCTCTCGCCATCGAAGGCGGCTTCATCCGCGGAGTCCGGCGCGATTCAGGCGGCCCTCCTCGCAGCACGCAAGGGGGTGGCGCCGACGCTGCCGCCACGTCGCAACGATCCGACGCACGCACACCCGGCACACACGTGCGCGTCACATTCGATCGCCCGGACAGTCCCATCGCGTACGGATACTCACCTCGCACCCTTGTCTTCCGGCAGAATTATCCGCTCTATTCGATCCCGCGCCGCTGGCTGCGCATGGCCTATTGCACCACTTGCCTGGATGGACCGGTGGACGACACCAACGTAGTCATGGAATGGGGTGACAAAGATGGCGCGCCGTTTGTCGTGAGCGGTCAGGCCTGGGGCGAGGCGAACTTAATCGGCCGGCCAGCGATTCTGGACGTGCCTTTGGGTAGCGGCCACGTGGTCGCCTTTAATTTTAACCCGATGCATCGCGATATGAATCGTGGTGATCAACGCCTGTTGTGGAATGCGATCATCAACTGGCAAGCGATCGTCTCACCCGCCAAAGCGGTCAAATAGCCGCGCTGCGCTCTAGTCCGGGGGGCGAACGTACGCTGCGCCGTGACGAAATAGTCCTGCCGAAGCGATCGGCTGCGAAAAAACAATTCGAATGGGGACAAAAATCGCGCTGGATCCCGGCGTATACGGCACCGCAACCTCCACGCGCGAACCTTCCGGATATTGATTCCGGCTGCGAAAACTGATTCCACCCTTTGACAAATCTTCGCAGACCGCAACTTCTTCCTGAAATCCACGACGCCGAATGCACGCCAGCACCCGGGCTTTTACCCTGGTCCGGTTCCGCCGCGGGATCACCCGTTCTTCTCCGGCAGGACGCAAGGCAACCGCATCTTCGGTCTTGTGCTCGAGCTGCGCTTCGATCCAGATGGACGGGGCGTCGCAATGCTTGCACAGCCGCGCAGCGCAACGGCGAATCTCAAACGATTTCAATTCCATCTCGTTCAGGTATACCACTTCACGTTTCTGGCAAAAGCTGCATTCCATCAACATGCGGGCAAGGGCTTCGTCCGCACCCTGTGGCACGGGAAATTCAATGCTCCAGAAATCCGCGCGAGCATCCAAAATCGCAATCGCATAGAGAAATCCCTCGGGCTCATGGTCGATCTCGGCTACGATTCTGGCTCTGGCCGACTTGGTTTGGTCGCCATCCACTATCCGGCGAAGGTTGATTTCCTGTCCTGGAAAAAGCTTCTCTTGCAGCCGAAGCACGGCGCCGTTGCGGCTTACCAACAGCGTGTGCGCGGCTTCCTTGACGGCAGTTCCAGAAGACGAAAACCACGAGGCCTCGACGTTCATTCGCACGGCCACGCGGTCGCTTTGGCGCATCATTTGAGGGCTGATCGTCTGCATAAATGGAAGTGGCTGACTCTCTCAGGCTAGCATGCCCCGCTCGCTTCGCCGGCCCCAGCGACGTACCTTTTGTCGTACGCACTAATAACCAGCCGTCAGATGACCGTGGGAGGGTTATGCTTAGGTGGCGTAACCCCCGCGAGTTCATTCCCATTTCCCCATTTTTTCGCCAAACTACCCCAGTCGCCCATTTATATTGTGCCGAAAGCCTGAGTGAGCAAAGTCATCTCCATGCCTGACCGAACTGGCACCTGGACACCGCGTCTCGCCGGCGTGCGTGACCGGCGATACACAATTCGTTACCCCTTTGCCGCCGATGCGGAACTGATCGACCTGGAAAGCGGCCTGCAAGTGGATGGCGTCACCTCGGATATCTCGCTGGGCGGCTGTTTCATTTGCACCAGCAAACCTCTCAATGTAAATTCTCGCGCCCGCATGAAACTCACCCGCAGGAATCAGGTGCTTGAGGGACTGGTCATCGTGCGCATCGTAAAGCCACGCGTCGGCATGGGCATCGAATTCTTTGACCTGGAATCCCCCAATGACGAGCGTCTGGTTACCTGGATTGAGTCGCTCCGCCGTACCCGCTAGCACGTGACTGTCGGTCACGCCTGGCCCGCGCCGATTCGCGTTATCATCACCACATGGAGCACAGTTCTTCAGAGTTTGATGTCGTCTTGATCGAAGTCGCGCGTCGAGTGCTGGCGGAAGGCGCGAAATCCGTCCGTCTGGACGATCAAGAGTTCCCGGTTCGCAGAACTCCCAGCAAGAATCTGCGGCAGGTGGATTTCGATTTTGAAGGTGTCACCTACCGCGGTATCGAGCAGAATCCGAACACCAATTCACGCTGGGCGCAACTTGCGCGCAAAGGCGCCAAAGTCATGCAATTCATGCAGTCCGGAAGCTATGTCGCCGCGGTAGCGGACGGCAAAATCACCCACTACTCCTCGAAGAAAAAATGACAGTCCGGTCTTCTGTAGTGCGAGGTTTCCGGCTGGCCCTTCGTTCTTAGTGCGTCGTATCCACCGGATGCATGCTCTTCTCGTAAAATTCATTCTGCAATTTCAAACTCTCGTCGTCCGCTTTGATCGCCCGGATCGCACGGACCAGCGTATTTATCCATCCTTGTACGTCGGCCTCTCCTTGTTCTTTGGTCGCCGCACTTCCAGCACCTGAATAATGAAAAGGGAATCGCGCGTACCACCAAATCCCGGTGTAAACATTTTCCGGCAGCTTCACACGGCGCTGGTCGGCGCCAGATTCGCTGTTCGCCCTATCCATGTGCACCAGGTCCGGATGCGTCACCAGAACGTTCGAAGTTTCCGTCTCCCCGGCGTGCCAGTCCGGCCCGCTTTTCTCGGCTCCCACTTTTTTCGTTGCTTCGTGGCCCCACTGCACGTAAACGACGTAGTCATGCGGCTTTTCCAGTTGCGATTGCGCGAAGAAGGGAAGCAGGTGCTCGTTGCCACCGTGGCCGTTCACAATAATCACTTTTTTGCAGCCGTTGCGCGCCATCTCATCGGTCGTTTCCTGCAGCAGGCGCAATTGCATTTCCGCGCTATATGCAATGGTTCCCGGCTCATGCCTCGCTTCGAAGATCTGGCCGGCATAATATTGCGGAAAAATCACCACGTATTCCTGCTGCGCGGCGTGTTCGGATACGTAGCGGACATTCAACAGGTCAGTCCCAAGTGGCAAATGCGGTCCGTGCTTTTCCAGAATCCCAAACGGCAGCAGGCACGCGCCTTGCGCTTTGCCGATCGCCTCGCGAAAATCTGCCGCGGTCAGTTCTTCCCATTTGGTCGATAATTTGGTCTGCGCCTGAACAGCAGCGGCGGGGCTCAGCATCAACATTGCAACCAACAAAATCCTGAACCGGCTCATAAGTTCCCCTGTGAATCGCCCAAGATGTTACCGCACACAGCGGGCTTATGGGGCGGCGAGTGAAAGCGTCACCGGCTGGCGGTGGAGCAGCAAAACCGGGGCGGGGCGGTGCAGATCAGTTATCAGGAACTTGCCGAATCCATCGGAGTGTCAAAAAGCGCGGCGCAATCCTCGGTAAGCTGGTTGGTGCCCCGCCGTTTACTTGCCGGCAACAAGGAAAATGCAACCGCAACTCCCCGCTACAGCGTGCTCAGACCGTGGAAAGATCCGGCCCGGCGAAAAAGTACCCATGGCAAGTGAGGCTATGGCGCTACGTGAGGGTGCGATGTGGGCTTATGACGAGGAGCTTTTCGATTTGATGATGGAGAACGGTCAAATCTTCTTTGGCAACCACGGCGTCGATACCCGCTTCCGTGGCATCTTGCGGGCGAAGCTCTTCAGCGTACATGGTAAACAAAATGATCGGCACGGGAACCGCGTTGGCTCGAAGTATGCGCGCCGTTTCCAATCCGTTCATCTGGGGCATAGAGAGATCCAAGACAATCAGATCTGGACGTAGGGTATGTGCCTTTTCAAGCGCATCGAATCCATCCACCGCTTCGCCGCAAACTAAAATCCCCCTTTGTTCCTGCAAGAAACTGCGTACGGCGGCTCGGATAGTCTGATTGTCGTCGACGATGAGGATAGATTTGATTGCCGTCACCCGGTCTGGATAGAGAGGTGACAGCCACGCGCTGGAGAGCACCTAACGTACGTCACCGTACCAAACGCTGCACATAGACACAATCAGGTATTCCATTCAGTACACGCCGGAGTAACGAGGCGAACCAATGCAGCCCGATTATTGTTCCGGAAGTTTCTCGTCAATCTCGTTCGCCAGTTTGTGCACGTCCGTCGTCTCGCCAAACTCCTCGACGCGTTGCGCCGCGGCTTTCACGTCGACGCCGGCATGTTCACAAAGCTTGTTCAACATCTGCAGCACCATGGTCAGTTCTTGTTCCGCAAGCATGCCCACCTGAAGGTCCAGGTGCGAGCGGCGTTCCGCTGCGCGAGCCATCCGGTTTTGACTGATCAGCACGAAAATGGTCAGGAAAACGCTCTCTGAAGAAACAATCAGAGCGAGAATCCCGAACGGAAATGGATCGAATGCTTTAATACCGGGAATCACGTTCAGGTTCAAGGCCGCCCAGGTCACCACCAGCAGTAAATGCAGCAAAAGGAACGCCGTGCTGCCGATCAATTTGACGATGCTGTCGCTGACGCGTTCCGCCGGAGTCCGCCGCTCCAACGCCTCTTCTTCCAGCTTGGCGATGGAGGCGATGTTCTCCTGACTGGGGTGTCCGGGTCGTGTATTAGGCGGTTTCCTCATGAGAGAAAGCGGCCACCCTGCTCCGCGCAGCCGCTTGCAGCGCTAATCGATGGTAGGGTTAATTCACGTAGAAAAGTGATTTCACTTGCTTAGGAGTTCTTGGATGCAGGTGGAAACTCCCTCGTTGTACTTTATCCAATGCCCGGTTACTTGCTGTGCTTGAAGAATTCCACTTGCCGCAAACGCTTTTCGGCTTCCTTCTTGGTCTTGTAAGGGCCCCCAAGATTTTTCTTGCCGTTTTCGGACAATACCTTGTAACCACCTTCCACTTTCTTGATCATGAGTCCTCCAGCAGCACGACGCCTTAAGCATGCAATCGCACTCTGCGGTGTTCCATACATCGAAAAACTGAGAAGCAATCGTGGGATTCCCTAGTCGCGGCGGGAGCGCCAAACGTGCCGGTGTAGAGGCCGGTCTTTAGATCGCCCTCTTGATTTCGCGTGCTCCGCGGAAAGGGAATTGCAAATCGAAGGAAAAAAACCACGTGGCGCCCTCCAATTGCAAAATGACTTCGCGCGCTCACCCGGTGTCCAGTGATCCAGATCAGCGCGCGAAGATTCAGCCCTAGTTTGTAGCTTTGTTAGCGCTTCGGTTCAGCCTCGTGTTGTGGAGCTGCGGCTTGATGCGGCGGCTGTTGATGCTGTTGCAGCTGCTGTTGCTGCTGAGCATGTTTCTGCATTAACTGCTGGGTTTGTTGTTGGTGTTGCTGCTCAACCTGTTGTTTTCTCGCCTCGTCTGCCTGCTGCTTGGCCATTTTCTGGTGATCCTGCTCCTGTTTTTGCTGCAGCTTGGCCCGGTCCTGGTCCTGCTTGGCATTCAGCTTTTCCTGTTGTTGCTGATATTTCTTGTCGAGATTTGAATTCCCCGTATTGTACGGAGCGTTTTTTGCGGTAGGAGGAATTTCATTCGGGTGAACCGGAGCGTGCGCATTATTTGGCCCCGCCGGCCGGTTCTCAGGCTGTCCTGGGCGATTGGCTTCCGCGCGGTTAGGAGGTGGCGTGTATTTCCCGCCTTCTCGTGCCGCAACGGCTCCTTCTCCACTAAACGCGGCGGGTCTCGTGGTCGCCGCGATAGGCGGCTTTCCGTGGTTAGCCGAGGCGCGAAGTTGCGGGTTTCCACGAGCCGCTTCGACATGCTGCGTTTGCACCGCGACCGGCGGAATGTGTCTTCCGCGCATAGCGGCTTCTTCTTCGGAGGTCGCCCTTACGTTCACTCCGCCATTCCCGCCGTTATAGCTCACTCGCGTCACCGATCTGTTCACGATCGTGGTGTTGTATACGTTGTGAATCACCGTAACATTCACGTTATTCACCGAACGGTTGTAGAAGAAATGTCCGTTGTCCCAGCGCCCGCCCTCGTAGCCATGACCAAAATATCCGAATCCATAATTGATGCCGCCATAAAACCCAACCACCGGGCCCCAAAATCCTTCATGGAAAAAGAATCCGCTGCCTTCCCAACCCCAATAACCCGGTGTCCAAAGAAACCCGACTTCTGGAGCTTCAACCCACGTCCCAGGAACCCAATAATAGTCATCGCCATCCCATGCCCAGTAGCCAGGCGTCCAGATGTAGCCATCCCCTGGGCAAATGGGTTGATCGTAAACCGGCAGTTCCGGAGGCCCGAACGAAACCGATACCCCTACGCCGATCTGGGCAGAGGCGGCGCCGGCGACAGCCAACATTGCCACAACGAGCAAGAGCAACCGAGAGAAGTAGTGAGCGCGCATCCTTTTTCATCCTTCTAGCCTTCAGCGGTCATATTTTGAGATTTGTTTCTGCGCCGAAGGCTGGTGAACACTATTGCCATGCAGGAACGCATGCTACCGTTTACTGTAGAGCCTTTCCCATAGGGTGAGCACCGTAGAAAGTAAACTCTAATGCCCTATTCGTAAAACAGGCGGTTGTTTGCTTTAAATTAAAATTAACTACTACCCGTCTCATAAATGCCTCACCAAGATCAAACAGCAGTCTAGGTGGGAGCATTCCAAGAAAGTTTTCAGCGTAGAGTTCGTAAGGAACAACCAACATGCGGAAATTTTGTGGCCACGAAAACGGTCGTTCAATCCTCAAACGTCGGCGATACCTAGGCCTTTCCCTCGTGGTTTTCGTCGTGGCGGGCTTCATCGCGAGGGATCCTTTCGCCGCCGCTTCTCGCTCTGTTTTATTAGTTCGGTCAAATCCTCAACCGGCCGTATCTCAATCGGTCCAAGTCCATACTTAAAGCCTGGAAGCTGTGAAACAAGCTGAATGGCGTGATTGAGGTCTCTCGCCTCAAGGATTTGAAGGCCGCCAACCTGTTCCTTGGTTTCCGCATAGGGGCCGTCGGTCGTCGCGACTTTGCCGTTTTTCCAGTACAGGGTCAAAGCGGTGTCCGGAGGCTGAAGAGCTATTTCGGCAACAAGATGTCCGTTGGCGCGCAGATGGTCATTGTGCTCAAAGCATTCGTCGAGCAGTGCGTGTCGCTCGTCCTCGGTCATCCCTTCGAATTTTCCCGGCTCGATGTATCCCAAACACATGAATTTCATCGATTCCTCCTTGTTTTCTGTGACTCGGAGAACCGTAGCTCATCGTTCTGTCATCAGATAGTCGTACGGGCGACCGAAAATCGACAGCTACTCCATTTTCTAGCTTCGTCAGAGGAATCTGTGGGTCACGGATGCGTTCGAATGGCGGCCGGAAGTTGGACTCGAAGGGGCGGGTAGCGATGCTGTCGACGCAACTTTTTCCCGTTCTGCACAAACTCCGTTGCGTCTGCGTTCGCTTCGCGTTCTTTGCGAAGGGTGGTTGCCCCGGACCGGGCATCCCGCTGCGTCAGAAGCTAAGTCAACGAATATAAATAAATTGTAGGCAAGGTCGGGTGACCTTCCCTCATTTGTTCTTATGGAAGATCTTGGCGGCCACCGAGATACCAATAATTTCGTTGGTTTCCCAACCCGTGGGCAGATTTACAGACTGCAATAGATAATGATAATAAGGGCGTACCGAAAACGAATCAGTGACGGGCAGCCGAAGCCCCACCTGAAAACGGTTT
>Ga0210383_10002033_pt1 | contig 18367 bp, 17 predicted proteins | sample IncBWC14OmetaG_FD_160072 | JGI IMG/M metagenome (GOLD analysis project Ga0210383, IMG submission 160072) | Forest soil microbial communities from Barre Woods Harvard Forest LTER site, Petersham, Massachusetts, United States - Inc-BW-C-14-O ...
TGGTGTAGGACTGCAGGACTTGGAGGCGACGCGCGCTGGCATCAAGGCTCGCAGCGGTCGAACCCTGGAGATCTACAAGGGCACTTACGGTAACAGCGTCTCAATTCCAGCTAACCTCACACATGGTATCGAAATTGAATTCGTACAGAATGCCCGTTAATCGGGGTTCGCGGTGCCACCGGATACCGATGGTCCACCAACGTTCGATCACCTCGGTATCCCGCACAGACCCGAGTCGGCTCCCGCGCATCTGATTGAGAGGCTGAATATGCCTGCGAGGTCTGCGGGCCAACATGGGAGATACGCGATGAAGGCAGTAGTACTGCATGAGTATGGTGGTCCTGAGAAGCTGAAATTTGAAGATAACGTTCCCGAACCGCAGATTAGCGGAACTACGGTACTGATCGCGGCAGCCGCTGCGAGCGTTAATCCGATCGACTGGAAACTGCGTTCAGGGATGCGCCAGAAGGATTCTCCGTTGTCGTTCCCGGCAATTCTGGGCCGCGATGTGAGTGGCATCGTACGGGCGGTGGGCGCAAATGTGAAGCACTTCAAGGCCGGCGACCGCGTTCTTGCTCTAACCTGGAAGACCTATGCCGAATTGGTGGCGGTGGACGATTCGGACGTGGCCCATCTGCCGGATGGCGTGGACCTGGCGAACGCGGCCGCGATCCCGTTGATTTCTCTCACCGGAGACCAGCTTGTGCGCCTTGCGACAAACGTGAAAAAGGAACAGGTCGTTCTGATAACGGGAGCGCTGGGCAGTGTTGGGCGCGCGGCAGTGCATATGGCGAAGAAGATGGGCGCGCAGGTGATTGCGGGTGTTCGCGGGAAAGAGCTGGATGACGCCCGCTCCCTCGGGGTGTCTGACGTGCTCGCGATTGATGACGATAAAGCGATCGAGAACTTCCGCTTAGTGGATGCGATTGCGGACACCGTTGGCGGTGACGTTGCAGCGAAGCTGATCGCGAAGGTAAGGCAGAGCGGGTGCTTTGGCTATACCGCTATGTTGCCGGAGAGCGCGGCGGCCAAAAATCCCACGGTTAAGGTTACGCGCGTGCGTGTGCAGCCTGATCCATCCAAGCTGCGCGAGTTTGCCGATGACGTGCGCGATGGCAAGTTCGTTCTGCCGATTGGTCGCCGGATGCCGTTGCGCGATGCCTCAGGAGCACACGTGCTAGGGGAGAAAGGCGGCATTGGGAAGATCCTCTTGCTGGCGCCGGATTCTAAACAGTGAGATGGAAAAGCGCGTCCACGTTCCCTGAACGGCTCACCGGGTTGGTCGTAATGTCGGACAAACGGCGCATGATGGCCGTGCCCGCGTAAGAAGGCCACAAACGTCTTACGTTATGGGCCAAGCGGAGGGGGAGCGAGTCGCCCGTCGTAGCACAGAATCGCTCCGGCCGACTGAGCCTGGCTTGATGTTCCCGAAATCAATGGCAGGCTTTCTGATCACTCGATTGCGTGGCTGGTATAAATCGTTATACCGTTCCCGTCGGGGTCCTTTATGCAAAAAGATGATGGCCAAAAAACGTTTCATCAGGGATCTCTCCTGCTGCGATTCCCCGACTGATGAGCTCCAACCGATATTTTTTCAATTCATTCAGGCCTTTGCCTTTAATCATGACGTGCCGTCATAGGAAAGCTTTAAAGCATACTTCCAGAGGCGAGCGTCTCCCCGAAAGTCAATACGGTTTGAGAGGTCCACTACACTAGAGTCAATAATCTTCCGCGTCATTTCCCGTGGGGATAGAGCTGCGGTGAATCTAGAACACACAGGTCCACGAACTCCGAGAAAGAATTTGCTACGATTTTATTAGGGCTGTTTATTAGAAGAATCGCGTTGCCCTCTCTTTCTCGACTCCACAACCCTATCGCATAGTCCCAACATGAAGTGAGGTAGTCTGCAAACACGAAGAATGTTGGGCAATCGGTACTCTCGCCCGGCCCTGGGTAGGCGACTGGGCCAAGGCAATGCAACCTCGCAAGTGGCCAAAACGTAAACCCATTCCCATCCTGGTCGCAATGCCAGTCCGATTTCATCCCGTTGACCTTAAGGAAGTAGGACCGCAGGTCGTTTGGCATTCGGATGTTGTGTGTCCTCTGGAATACCTCAATTTCCTCTTCCGTGACTCCCCCTGCGGGTTGTGCCCCAGCATCAGCCCAGTGAGTCAGTAATCTCGAAATTATGTCCGGCATGGCGTCACTAGTCCTTCCACAAGAATAATATCTTCTCCATCATCGCCTTCCTCGGCAGCAATTGCTTGTTCACTAGTTTGCTCGGAATGGTCTCCGCAGCTTTATAGAGATTTGGTTGCTTTTCAACCCATTCCTTTGTGAGTCCCTTCGCCGCCATCTTCTCCACCTCCTCCGCGGTCAGCTCCGCTGTTCGAGCGACGGGCTTCGATGCTGCCGGGCGCAGTGTCTTACCGCCTGGAGGGTCGTAGCTTTCCCCCGAGGATTTGGTTTTGGTCAAGACGGCCGGCTGTTCCTCGCCTCAGGAATCGCGCCCAAACGGCCAAGGCGATAACACCATATTGGCCTTCACTCCAGCCCCACCTCTCAAGCCCTCTCGGCTGGTCGCAGATCCCGAACTGAGCCTGAAGGACTCCAAATGATCCGCGACCGGAATTCCTCATACTTTGACTCGAAATAAAAGGTCGTGGAGCGCCCGAGCAAGGTCTTTGGGCGCTTCGAGTTACCCGACGAATGCCTCGTAGACCACCATGAACGTCAGGTCCGCCAATTCGCCGATGGCCGCTTGAAATTCCTCGAGATTTCCTGAATTCTGTCGAAGGGGCCCCCTCTCATCCGTCATACGTTCAGGTGCACAAGGGTGCTCACGACAGTTCCCCAAGGAGAAAATCTGATGCAATTTGCCCTGCTCATCTACGAATCACCAGAAGCTTTTGCGACCCGGAACAGCGACGGAACCGACCCTTACACGGGTGCTTGGCGGGCGTACCATAAGGCTCTCGTCGAATCCGGCACCTACCTCGCTGGCGATCCGCTTCAAGTGCCGGAGACGGGAACTACAGTGCGGCTTGAGGAAGGAAAGCGGCGCGTACAGGATGGCCCCTTCGCGGATACCAAGGAGCAGCTGGGGGGATTCATAATCATGGAGCTTCCCTCAATTGACGCGGCGCTCGACTGGGCAGCGCGTTGCCCGGCCGCCGCGGACGGTGCTGTGGAGGTCCGTCCCGTTGCACCTGAATCCAAGCGCCGGATCACGGGATGAGTGGAAGCGGGCAAGAGGACACAAATCGGGCGATCGAGCGAGTGGCCCGCGAGTCATACGGTCGCCTGGTGGCCTATCTCTCCTCGCACACGCGCGACGTCGCCAGCGCCGAAGATGCCCTCAGCAATGCGTTGCTTGCGGCACTCATGGCTTGGCCGCGCGATGGACTGCCACAAAATCCGGAGGCCTGGCTGCTGACCGCAGCGCGCCGCTCCTTCATCGATCTTGTGCGTCATCAACAGGTGGCCGTAGCCAGTGAGCCCACTCTCCAGCTCCTACAGGAGGAACGCGAGATGACGTTGCCTGCGGAGTTTCCAGATGACAGGTTAAAGCTCCTGTTCGTGTGCGCTCATCCCGCGATCGATTCTTCCATGCACACGCCGCTCATGCTCCAGACCGTTTTGGGACTGGATGCGGCGCGCATCGCCCACGCCTTCCTGGTCTCACCCGCAACGATGGGGCAGCGACTGGTGCGTGCCAAGACCAAGATCCGCGACGGTGGCATTCAGTTCGAAGTGCCGCAAGAGCGCGAACTGCCGCAGCGCCTCGACGCGGTGCTCGAAGCGATTTACGCCGCCTTTGGTATTGGCTGGGACGATATGGCGGGCGTCGATCAGAGCGGCCGGGAGCTTGCCGAGGAAGCGATCTGGCTCGGACGCGTCCTTCTTCAGCTAATGCCCCGGGAAGCAGAGGTTCGCGGGCTGCTGGCTCTCATGCTCCACTGTGAAGCGCGGCGGCAGGCACGGCGGGGACCGGAAGGCCGCTATATTCCGCTCTCGGAGCAGGATTCACGACAGTGGTCTCTGCCATTAATCAACGAAGCGGAACGCCATCTCGCCGAAGCTTCGAGTCGCGGTCGCACCGGCCGGTTTCAACTCGAGGCCGCGATTCAGTCGGTACACGCTGAGCGGGCGCGCAGCGGCAGGACCGAGTGGGCTGCGATCATGCTGTTCTACGAACAGCTGATTCGCAAATCCCCGACGCTCGGCACGCGAACTGGATACGCCGCGGCAGTAGCCGAAGCGCAGGGACCTGAAGCGGGCCTGGCGGTACTGGACGCGATCGATCTCAAGTCCGTCTCGGGCTATCAGCCCTACTGGGCGGTGCGCGCTCACTTGTTGCAACGGCTAGCGAAGACATCCGAGGCCGCAGATGCTTTCGACCGGGCGATTGGTCTCGCCGAGGACCCGGCAGTGAGACAGTTCCTGCTCCAGAGGCGGGGTTAATTTTCTCCGGTTGTTCGGTCGAAATCGAATCCCTTCACCCGTCATTCCCATAGAGGCGGCTTAGCAGCAGTCCCGCGGCGCCTAAATCAGCAGGAGGGTATATGACAATCGCAGATAAAGCAGTTTTGGTGACCGGGGCCAATCGCGGCATCGGACAGGCGCTGGTCGAGGAAGCCTTGAGTAGAGGTGCGAAGCGGGTATATGCCGGTACGCGCCGGCCCTTGGCCCACTCAGATGGGCGTGTCACGCCCCTGATTCTGGACGTGACCAACGCTGCGCACATTAACGGAGCAGTCGAGAGAGTCGAATCCCTCGACGTTCTCATCAACAATGCCGGCATCGCACTCTACGACGATCTGAGCAATCTCGACGCAATCGGGCAACACCTCGCCGTCAACCTCTTCGGAATGCTCAATGTGACGCGCGCTTTCTTGCCGCTGCTAAAGCGCTCCAAGGGGGCCATTGTTAACAACCTATCCCTGGTGGCTCTCGCTGCCTTGCCGGTCATACCCGCCTACTCCATTTCGAAGGCAGCCGCGTTTAACATGACGCAATCCCTGAGAGCGCTGTTGAGTGGCCAAGGCGTAACGGTCCATGCCGTGGTCCTAGGGCCCATCGACACAGATATGAACCGCGGCTTCGACATACCGAAGGCCTCGCCCGAGTCGGCGGCGCAGGGTATCTTCGATGGATTGGAAAAAGGCGAAGACGACATCTTTCCCGACCCCGCGTCCCAGTCCATCGCCACGAGTTGGCGCACTGGCGCAGTTAAGGCCCTCGAGCGCCAGTTCGCAGGTTTCGTGCCGGAGACCGCGGCGATCTTGGGGTGACGTTGCGAATGAACTGAACCGACGCTGCGTTGGATTGCACGATGGGATCTCGATCAATTGCCAACAGATTGGCTGAGAATGCACCGTCGCTGGGATCGGTATCATCGCATCCGGAGTCTTGCGGCTTCTGGTGCTGCTGGTCCTGCTGATTTTGTCCGCCCGGCTGGATCGTTAGCGCCAGCTCCCGCCAGCGCGAACACTGCACAGCGGAACAGCCTGCCTCAAAGGTTTCTTTTCCTATGTCGAAATCGACTATCTTCACCCGTCACCACTATAGAGGCGGCTTAGCAGCCATTGTTCGACGGACAAGCTTCGCCACCCGAGAGGTGAACCATGTGTCCATTCTGCTTTGCAACCATGGGACTAGTCGTTGCCGGGGCGGTCTCTACCGGCGGGCTGGCAGCGTTGGCCATGAAATTATCTCGCAAGAACCGAGCAGGAGAAGTCCTGCCAAACTCAGAGGAAAGGAAGAATGAATATGTCGGCAAACACGATTGACAACCCGAAAATAGTGTCGCGAGAGGAATGGCTTGCGGCTCGCAAAAAACTACTGGCCAAAGAGAAGCAAATCACGCGCGAGCGTGACGCTCTGGCTGCCGAACGCCGCCAGTTGCCCTGGGTCAAGGTGGAGAAGAACTACGTTTTCGACTCACCAGCTGGCAAGAAAACTCTTGCTGACCTGTTCGACGGCAGAAGCCAGCTCATCGTCTATCACTTCATGTTCGGGCCGGAGTGGAACGAAGGCTGCCCGAGTTGCTCTTTCGGCATGGATCATACCGACGGCGCGCTGGTGCATTTGGCACAACGCGACGTCTCGTTCATAGCGGTTTCACGAGCGCCCTTGTCCAAAATCGAGCCGTTTAAGAAGCGCATGGGCTGGCGATTTGCCTGGGTCTCGTCATTCGGGACCGACTTCAACTATGACTACCGCGCTTCCTTCACACCGGAGGAACTGACAAGAGGCAAAGTAGAGTACAACTTCGATTTGGTGGAATTCCCCAGTGCGGAGGCACCCGGAATCACCGTCTTCTATAAGGACAAATCTGGCACCATCTTCCAGACTTATTCCGCCTACGCTCGCGGGACCGAAAATGTTGTCAACACGTACAACTATCTCGATCTTGTTCCCAAAGGCCGCGATGAGGACGCCCTGCCCTTCACGATGTCCTGGGTTCGCCATCACGATCACTACGGAGATGGCTACTTAGCCGATGCGGATAAGCCATACTGGCCTGCGGAAGCTACGCCAGCACGCTAACTTTTTCGAGGTTGCCTCAATCCGGCTTCGGGCCTGGCGTTGCCGAGATGACGTCAGCCGGAGCCGGAGAGAGGAATACAGTTGAACACTTAATCGGGAGCGGAAGCGAACCGCGTCCTGCCTAGCTCGAACGATTGTGTGAACCGGGCTAGCGTCCGTGTTTCCTCCGTGCGGGCAAGCAGGGAGGAACGGAATGTCTATCTATGGCAGAGACGAAAAATCCGGGACTGGTGAAGGAAGTCACGGGGCATGAGAGTCTCACGACGACGATGGGTTAAAGAAGTGCCCTGGTGCTACCGTGCGCGTACGTAGTCTCTCCACCGGTTCGCACAGTAGGTCAGTCGCCGCGAGTGGGATCCGCAGCGCCATAGAGTCTGGCCGCCAGCCGTCGGCTGGAAGATCGTTATCTTCGGGGACGAGCCTTTGACCAATACAGTGTTGACGCCGTGTGCTCGGCATTTTGCAACCAGTCCGCGCGACGTCTTTTTCTTGGAGAGGGTGGTCCCCTTGGTCCAGGTCACCATTCAGTAATTCGGTGATTTCGCCAGCGGTGCTTGGCTTCTTAATCTTGTTCAACGCTCGCGAAATGTGCTCGCTGAAACGACGATTCGATTTCGGGGTCTTTTCATCGGGAGGATTTCCCAGGTGACCACATTACGGGGCTCAAAAGCGGACGCTAGAAATGGAAAAGGCTGTGACATAGGTTATGCTCTAGCCGCCAGCTCTTGCGAGGGAGCTTTCAGCGTGGACGCATGCACCGTCACAGCCCTTGATGCGATCACCGCTTTCGCGGTTCCAAACCCCAACTGCCCCTCGCAGAGCCGTCGGTTTTTTCAGGTCTGGCTGCTCTTCGGGTCGCCCCGGCGAGCCAATCACTCAGCCTACTTCGGACTCGCCAAATTTTATTTCGGCGAACCCTTTTCAGCCGTCGACGGAAGTCACCCTAACCACTTCCTTGCGAGCTGTCAATGCCGCTTTTCAGTGCAAGCTCTGAATTTGAAGAATGCGTTCATCGGTAGTTGCAATCTATTGAGTTGTTGACGCTTAGCGAATCGATGGCTTAATTTTCCACAGTTCCCTACAACGTAATTCACAGCACAAGTCCCAGCCTCAGAAGGCGTATACGAGCTGACCATCTCCTCCCGAGGCGAGACCGAGGGCGAAGGGCCGCCAAAAAGCCACCCGAAATTTGACCCCTTCCGAACCACCGAGGCTAGGAGCCGGATTTCCCCCTGATTCGCCTCGCTGCCTGCCGCGTCTGACGCAGGAGAGGTTACGATCTCGATCCGAGGAGAATGTTCCTAAGAGTACCGTGTTCCAGTCGCATTGACTTGTTGTACCCCGGCACCTAACATTTCAGCCCAATGACGTAGTTTTGCGGGGAGGGCACCATGTGGCCAGAACGGGCGCTGAAAATCGTGCTGGGGTTGATCGGGTTGCTCGTTCTAGCTGGCGTTTACCCGTTGTGGCAAGCTCTTTGACGTTCTCCTCGCTCAGCATCTGCTTGTCCCGCTGATCTGGGCGCCGCGCCATGCGGGGGAATCTTCTCCTTCTGTTCGCCATCGAATCAATCATTCGGAGGCTTCAGTGTCCCGCCTGAAAAGGCTCGCGGCGGCGGTTGTGAAGCCGCCGGACAGCTTTTGCCCGCGTTGTGCACAGTCTAGTGCGCAGGAGCCGGCTGAGGGCTCGCCTGCGGTGCCGACGTGGAGGGAGAGAAATTTACTTTGGGGACCTGTCGAGCTCCTTCCGACGCTGCGAAGTAGTCCTCATTGGCTTTGAATCCCGCCCATCCTGCAAAAACGCTGTTTGGAAACTGCTGGACATAGGTGTTGTAGTCCTGCAACGTGTCGTTATATCGCTTGCGCTCGACCGCAATCCGGTTCTCGGTGCCAGCGAGCTCATCCTGCAAGCGCAGAAAGTTTTCGTTCGATTTCAGTTGTGGATAATTCTCTACGACCAGGAGCAGGCGCCCGAGAGCCCCATCCAGTTGACCGTTCGCGGCGATTTTTTGTTGCGGAGTTCCCGCTGAAAGCAGCGCCGACCGGGCCTTGGCAATATCGCCGAAGACAGTCTGCTCCTGCTGCGCGTATCCTTTTACGGTTTCCACCAGATTGGGGATCAGATCGGCGCGCCGCTGCAGCACGATGTCTACTTGCGACCATGCAGACTTCACGGCCTCATTCTTGGTCACCAGAGTGTTCTTCACGCTGACGTATTGCCCGAAGAAAACCAGGCTGAAGACAAGCAGGATCACGATAAGTACGATGACGGCAATTAACGCCTTACCCATAAGCCCTCCTCAAAACCGAATCTGCAGTCGTTACGCCCGGCCGGATGCCTCTGAGTCTAGCGCCTCGTCGACCGCGGCAGTAACTTTTTCAATCGCGGCCAGGTAGCGGGCCGCAAGATCGTTGACGTCTATTTTCTTGCGATCCGTCTTCTGTTCCCGAACATCGTGCTCCCGAACATCCAGCGCCCGATGGATGGCTGAGAGATCGAATCCCAGGCGCATCGACAGTGCGTCCACGGCTTCCCGCCGGCCGGGTGGGGGAGTTTCCCCAAGTGCGATCAGAGCATGGCGAAACAGCGTGCCGAACGAGGGCACCGAACGCAACAGCAGATCCCACAAGCGCGCACCGTTACCCGACGCCAGCAGCACCTGCTGGCGAAGCAGAATCAGTTTTTCGCGCAACTCATATTCGACCTGCACTCGATGAACATGCATTGAAATTTGCAGGCCCTGTACGACATCTTCGCCAAGAAGAACGCGGTGATGTTGCTGCATGTCCAGCAGTTCGATGGTGAAAACATCCGTTGACCGCTCGAGTTCTGTGCGCGTCATACAGAGCGGTGGAGGTTGCCTCTGGCTGTCCCACCACTTCGCGACCGGCGCCAGCGATTCGAGAGCCGTAAATGAGCTGTCGCGCAGAACACACAGCAGGTTCAGATTTGAAAGTCCAGGATGGAAATCGCCAGCCACCGCCGACCCGAACAGAACAATGCTCTCAATATTCGGTCCAGCCGCTGCGCGGACCCGTTTCACGAACTCGTCGACTTTCTCTTGCTTCTCTTTACTTGGGACCATGGTGTCCTCGCATGCTACCAGCTACTGCTAGCCCCGCCACCACCCGAACTACCTCCACCAAAACCGCCGAACCCACCACCACCACCGAATCCGCCACCACCGCCTCCAAAGCCTCCACCGCGTCCCCCAAAAATCTGGGAAAACAGGAACCAGAAAAACAGACTGCGCAACGGAGTTACTAGGATGATCAATACAACGACGACAAACAGGACGACCCCGCCGATCGATATACCACCACTCGGTGCGCTCTCCGGTGGAGTTGGAGGGCGCGGCTGGTAGCCCGTGAGTTGGACTCCCGCATCCTTGGCGATAACCTCGGCAATGCGGCTTGCGACCAGCACCAGAGCCTGGTTGTAGTTATCGCTCTGCACCAGCGGGATGGCCTCCCGCTGAAAACCGCCTACCTTTCCATCCGGCAGAATCGGTTCTAACCCATAACCGACTTCAACTCGCGCACGGTGATCCTGGATAGCGTAGAGGATCAGAACTCCCCGGTCTGTGGACTTGCTGCCGATCCCCCATCTCTTGAAGAGATCGACGGCATAAGTTTCGATATCGGAGCCATCGAGGGAATTGATGGTGACCAGGGCGATCTGGGCGTGGGCTTTTGCGTCAATCTGCCGGCAGATATCGTCGATTTGCGCAGTGGTGGCGGGATCAAGAACGTGCGCGAAATCGTTGACGTAGCCCGTAGGGTGGAGCTGCGAAACCGATTCTGGCCAGGTCAATGTGTCCAGCGACAAAAGCAGCACCGCCGCCAGACACGCTCTCGCACACAAATTCACACGCAAATTGTACAGGACGCGAGCCAGGGGCTGTGCCCATGAGCCCTCGGAACTTTTCCACGTCCGTAAGGGTTTCCGCAAGGGAAGTGAAAGGCTGCGCTCTACGTGGGCGGATAAGCCGGCGCGTCTGGTGCACATTCCTCGCAGTCAGATCTTCGTTATCCGGGTCCGCCGGTTACCACTCTGCAGAAGTGGCAGCTGCTAAGGCACGGAATTGCCACGCCGAGCTGTCCCAAAATCCCCGCAAGGGGTTCGGACACTCGAAGCCCGTCTGCTGCCTCACTTTGCCGGTCGACCGTCAGGGCGGGGCTTGCGCCATTTTGGACTTGAGCGGGATTACAGCGATCTGCCAACGGCTGACAAATCCGTCGGAACTGCCAAAGCCGGTAGGGTTTTCTACGGCAGGATCTTCGGACTTCAGATCGGAATCAGCCCACGCCGGATTCCAAGTGCAACCGCTTCGGTGCGAGTCGAAGCACCGAACTTGTCGAGAATCGAGCTGATGTGGAACTTGACCGTATGCTCGGAGATGCCGAGACGCGTTGCGATATCTTTGTTGACGAGCCCTTCCGCTACCATTCGAAGCACTTCGGTTTCGCGGGAGGTGATCTCTTCCGACAGTCCAGTTTCAACCTCCAGTGCCCGATCGTCGTAGACGGCGGCCAAGCTCTCTGCAGCGGGCGCGCTCAGAAGGACCAGTCCGTCATGAGCGGCTAAAATGGCGGAGATAATGTCATCAGGGTCGCTGTCGCGGGACAGGATCGCGCGAAACCTGTTCCGCAATAGACGCGAGATCGACCGCGCATCGCTGACCGCAGTGAGGAGAACAATCGCGGCATCCGACATCGGCTCCTGTAACAGATCCAGGATCCGATCGGAGTCGATGACAATTACGTCCAGTTCAGTGCCACGGGAAAATGAGGCCAGGCTCGCCATGGAGCCGAAACTTCCTGCCAACTGGAAGTCAAGATGGCTACGGACGATGCTTTCGAGCCCCACCCGGCGGAGGGCGGAGGTCGCTGCCACGGCAACTCGGATTGCGCCTCCGCCTCGTTTTGACATTCGTTATCGCGTTCTCTCGCCTAATGCGACTGAAACCGTCTTGATCTCGCCAGCGCGAACCACCCTGATCTGCAGAACATCTCCTATCTTCGCCATAGCCAGCGAATCTTGGATCGCATCCACGTGTTCGACTGTCTTTCCGCCCACTTCGATAAGAAGGTCTCCCAGCAACACTCCGGCCTTTTCCGCGGGCCCACCGTTCTGGACGTGCATGACAAGCAGCCCGACTCGCGTTTCAGCAGGCAGCTTCGAGTTCATATTTTCCGGCACCTCCACCGGCTGCATCGCGATACCCAAATACGGCCGAGCGATATGCCCCTTTTCTAGTAGCTCTTCGACAACACGATTCACGGTTGCCACTGGCAGCGTCACGGCTCGTCCATGGCCCAGGCCCCGCGTATTGACGCCGACGACTTCGCCCGTGGCATTGAGCAGCGGCCCACCGGAAAATCCCGGATACAAGGCGAGGTCGAGCCGGATGTGCTGATCGAGTTGTCCCCCGTGCTGGTTTCTCCACTCGCCGCTGATGCCGCCAATGATCCCACTGCTCGCCACTAAATCTCCGCGCCGCGTCCGGCCGAGCGCCAGAACAAGATGGCCGAGCCTCAGGCTGGTCGAGTCGCCGAGTTGTGGCGCGCCCGAAGAACCATCCTCGATCCTTAGGACGGCTATGTCGGTGCTGGGATCCCGTCCAGCCAGTTTCGCAGAAACTACACGACCGCCATCGAGCAGCACTTTGATGTCCTCGTCGCGCCTTACGCCGTGATGAACTGTTACGACCACGCCCTTCTTCCATTCGATGCCACTGGCCGGCATCCAGCGCCGGGCATGGACGGCAACCACGCTACTGCCCACCCTCTCCGCCACCGCGGCAAATTCGTTTGAAATTGTTTCCAATATTGAATTGGTCATGTTTAACGAAACCCCCCTTTCGAAACTATGAGAACAGGATCGAGGCTAGGAACGGAAAGCGCATCAGCCAGATGGCTAGGTAGAAACCCAGAAGGTTGGCTTGGCTAGCTTCTTGCGACTTTCGACAAGGCAAACGAGCAGGAAGCATACGACAATCGAGATCAACCCAATCGGGCTGTCGGAATCTGAGAGAACGCCGACCCGCACCGATCGGTAGAATGAATTGAAATGCCTGTCTCACTCGAACTGCATAATACTGGCGATCCCAGCATCGGGGCCGAAATTCAGGCGCTAGTTGAGCACCACCTGAGCGACAGACCGGGAGATTGGCGCGTGTCGGTCGTTGGTTCTCGGGAGGGTGACGGTTGGGAAATGAAGGTCTGGGGACCGAATGGGTTTGAGCGGTCCTACACATTGTCGGGAAATGCGGGGGAGCACCAGCCTTTGGTGATCGCTAATGTGCTCCTGAGATTGCTGCCGGCGAAGGTGATTCACGGGTGAACCATCGGCGCAACCCAAAACAGAAATACCAAGCGTAACTCAACGGACATCTGGTTATTTCTTTCAAGACTTCCACCCAAAATAAGGCCGGTTGCGATCAGCAATGTGTGCCGCGGAATGTCACGTATGGTGAAGTTGTCAAAGGGTTTATCGCGCACAAAAAAGAGGCATCCGATTTTCGCCGGATGCCCCGGGCTCCCAGAAATTCGCCCAGCTTGGCGGTCGCTTTGAATTGCGGGATGGGATCCAGTTCTTTGACGACGTGAGCGCTTTGGAAAGACTCCAGATCGTCCGCCTGGGCCCGATCTCAGTGCGTGTGCCCCCTGAAGTAGATCAAGCGTGATAAACCGTTGTTGATTTCATACGACCTCTGAGTGAAAATGCATCCGTATTATTCTTAACCGACTGTGCCAGCGGTTGCCTCATACGCTGATTTCGCAATCGACGACCGGTAGCCTGCTCCGTCCCGGGTGTCCTCGAAACCTGGAGCCAGTACATGCGGTTCGCAGTACCGCGCGCGAGCAAAAATTGGGGGAAGACAATATGACCCAGGTCCAGAAACGCAATCTGTTGATCGGCGGAGTTCTTGGCTTGATCGTGCTCGCTCTGATTGTTGGAGCTCTTCGGCCGTCCAAGCAAGCGATGGGTGCGCCGCCGAGCACTCCGGATGTCGAGGTGGCGCAGGTTCAGAAGGAGGACGTTCCAATTTATGGGGACTGGATTGGCACGCTTGACGGTCTGGTCAATGCGGACGTGCGGGCGCAGGTCACCGGCTACCTGCTAAAGCAAGGCTATCAGGAGGGCGCATCGGTGAACCAGGGCCAGCTCCTTTTCCAGATCGATCCGCGTCCTTTTCAAGCGGCGCTCGATCAAGCCCAAGGCCAGCTTGCTCAGGCGAAAGCCGCGCTCGCCAACGCCGCCGCAGTTCAACGTCGAACCGAACTCGACGTCCAGCGGTACAAGCCTCTGGCGGAGCAACAGGCGGCCAGCCAACAAGATCTCGATAACGCGGTTCAGAACAACCTCGCCGCCATCGCAACCGTAGAAACCGCGAAGGCCCAGATCAAGACCTACGAGGCTGCGGTTGAAACCGCCAAAATCAACCTCGACTTTACGCGCCTGGTTGCGCCGATCGATGGCATTGCCGGGCAGGCCCAACTACAAGTGGGTGCTTTGGTGAGCCCCAATAGCGGGGTGGTGACTTCCGTTTCTACGGTGAATCCGATCAAGGTCTATTTCACCGTGAGCGAACCTCAATACCTTTCATGGCGGGCGCGTTTCCCGACCGAGGAGAGCCGCTTGCAGGCCGACAAGGAACTGCGGCTGCAACTGATCTTAGCGGACGGCTCAACCTATCCGCACGAAGGAAAGTTTTATTTTGCCGACCGCCAGGTGAACGAGAGCACTGGAGCGATTCGACTCGCGGGGCTCTTTCCCAATCCCAACAATATTTTGAGACCCGGCGGCTATGGCAAGGTCCGCGCCGTAATCCGGACTCAGCCGGGGGCCTTGCTTGTTCCCCAACGGGCAGTGTCGGAGTTGCAGGGCGGCTACCAGATTGCTGTCGTTGGCGCCGACAACAAAGTTGACGTTCGAACGGTCACTGTGGGCGACCGGGTTGATAGCCGATGGATCATCACTAACGGGCTCAATCCCGGAGACCGAATCGTTGTTGAGGGAGTTCAGAGAATGCGCACCGGTGTGCGCGTGAATCCCAAACCATTCATGGCCCAAAACCAAGATTCGACAAACCAGGGATCGGCGAATCGATAAGGACGGATGACGCATGTCGAAATTCTTCATCAACCGTCCCATCGTCGCCATGGTGATTTCCATCGTCATGGTATTGGTTGGTGCACTCACGGTTCTGAGCTTGCCGGTCGCGCAGTTTCCGAACATAACGCCACCGGAAATTCAAGTGGTCGCGACTTACGTTGGAGCCGACGCTCAGACTCTTGAGCAAGCGGTGGCCACTCCCATCGAGCAGCAGATGAATGGAGTGGACAACATGAATTACATGTATTCGCTGAACGCCACAGGGAACAACACCACCAGCCTCATCGTGGATTTTGACGTAAAGACCGATCCGAATACCGATTTCATTCTCACGCAATCTCGAGAAACACAGGCTGCCTCTCAGCTTCCTGCGGACGTCAACAACTATGGCGTCACGGTTCGGAAATCAGTGACGGCACCGCTGATGTGGGTCGCTCTTTATTCACCGCAGGGAACCTACGATGCCAAGTTTCTGGCCAACTACGCCTACATCAACATCGTCGATCCGATTCTTCGCTCGTACGGCATCGGCAATGTTCAAGTATTCGGCGCCGGCCAATACGCGATGCGCCTTTGGGTAAAGCCGGATACGCTTTCCAAGCTCGGTATCACTGTTCCAGAGATCGTCAGCGCGATTCAGGCACAAAACACCGTGAACCCCGCCGGCAAAGCGGGAGGCGAGCCTGCTCCCAAAGGTCAGGAGTACACCTACACAGTTCTCTCGCAAGGGCGCTTGGTTTCGCCAGAGGAATTCGGCAACATTGTTGTCCGCGAAACACCCGACGGGGCAACGGTAAGAGTACGCGACGTCGCTCGGATGGAGCTTGGTGCGCAGGACTACAGCATTTCGGGACGCTTTAACGGCAAGCCGGGCGCCATTATTGCCGCGTATCAATTGCCTGGATCGAACGCGGTCGACGCCGCGGCCGGTGTCAAGCGGCTGATGGCGCAGATGAAAGAGCGTTTCCCCGAGGACATGGATTTCGCCGTTTCCCTCGACACGACTCTCTCCGTGACGCAGGGAATCAAGGAAATCGTTGAAACCCTTGTGATCGCGCTGGCCCTGGTCATCATCGTTGTTTTTCTTTTTCTTCAGGGCTGGCGATCAACGCTGATCCCGCTGCTGGCTGTGCCGGTTTCTCTCGTGGGCACATTCGTGCTCTTTCCGTTGTTCGGTTTTTCCATTAACACACTTTCTCTGTTTGGCCTGGTGCTGGCGATTGGCCTGGTGGTGGATGACGCGATCGTCGTCGTCGAGGGCGTGGAACGGCATATCGAAGAGGGCATGACTCCAAAGAATGCCGCGTTAAAAGCAATGGAAGAGCTTTCGGGTCCAGTGGTTGGGATCGCACTGGTTCTCTCCGCCGTGTTCGTGCCCACCGCCTTCATTCCGGGAATCACCGGCAGGCTCTATCAGCAATTTGCGGTCACGATCGCGATCTCGGTAATTCTCTCCGCGTTCAACGCGCTTACGCTCAGCCCTGCCCTGGCCGCATTGCTTCTTCGACCGCGCGAACAGAGCCATGGCGTGCTGCGAAGATTCTTCGATTGGTTTAACCGCATCTTTGAGCGAGCCACCGAGGGCTATGTCGGGTGGAGCGGCGCGCTGCTCAAGAAGACTGCTGTGGTGGTTGTGCTCCTAGTGGTTTTTTGCGTTGCAGCTGGATTCTTCGCCAATCGCGTGCCCTCGAGTTTCCTTCCCGATGAAGATCAGGGCTACGCGTACGTGAATCTGCAATTGCCCAATAGCGCATCGTTGGAGCGAACATCGCAGGCAGCGACACAGATCGAGAACATTCTGGCTAACACACCGGGTGTGAAATACACGACCAGCGTCATCGGCTTCAGCTTGCTCAGTTTTGCTCGCACCAGCTACAACGCTTTCTTCGTTGTCACTCTGAAGCCGTGGGACGAGCGCACGTCCAGAGCCGAGCAGTTTCAAGCAATCAAGGCATATTTGAATCAGCGGCTCTCCAAATTACCAGCGGGAATCGCATTCAGTTTTTCGCCGCCAGCCATCCCGGGCGTTGGCACCGCAGGCGGATTCACGTTCATCCTCGAAGACCGCTCTGGCGGCAGCATCCAATTCCTGTCGAAAAACGTGAACACGTTTCTTGAGGCCGCACGCAAGCGGCCGGAGATCGCAACCCTGAGCACGACTTTTCTGCCCAGCGTTCCGCAGAAATTTGTCGACGTGGATCGTGACAAGGTGTTGAAGCAGGGGGTGAATCTCTCCGATGTCTATCGCACGATCCAGGCATTCATGGGCGGCTATTTCATCAACTACTTCAACCGCTTTGGCCGGCAGTGGCAGGTTTACGTGGAGGCCGAAAGCGAAGATCGCGCCAGCGCGGATAACGTCGGGCGATTCTACGTTCGCAACAATAAGGGTGAGAACGTTCCGCTCTCGACGCTCACCACAATCAAATCGCAGTTCGGCCCCGAATTCACTATGCGTTTTGACGAGTTTCGCTGCGCACAAATCAACGGCAGCGCCGCGCCGGGTTTCAGCGCCGATCAGGCAAGCGCGGCCCTCGAGGAGGTTTTCCGACAAACCATGCCGCGAGAGATGGGATTCGACTACTCCGGGATCTCGTTTCTGGAGCAGAAGGCGCGGCAGGGAGTGCCCCCCGCGGCGATCTTTGGACTGTCGTTGTTGTTCGTCTTCCTGATTCTCGCGGCTCTTTACGAAAGCTGGTCACTGCCTTTCAGCGTACTGCTCAGCACCCCGGTGGCGGTCTTCGGAGCTTTTGTCGTTCTATGGCTGCGGCGCACGCTGCTCGGCGTTTTCCTGCCTCCCTATATGGTGCAGATGGAAAGCGACGTCTACTCGCAGATCGGCCTGATCATGCTGATTGGCTTGGCGGCGAAGAATGCGATTTTGATCGTCGAGTTCGCGAAGGATCAATACGAACACGGTAGACCACTGGCGGATGCTGCCCTCGAAGGGGCGAGGCTGCGGCTGCGCCCGATCCTGATGACCTCGTTCGCGTTTATCCTCGGCTGCGTTCCCCTGTGGACCGCGAGCGGGGCTGGTTCCGTCGCTCGCCAGATTATGGGAACGGCGGTGATCGGCGGAATGCTCGCGGCCAGCGCGATTGGAATCTTTTTCATACCCGGCATCTTTTATATGGTCGAGAAATGGTCGGGCGCGGGAAAGGAACCCGCATCCGGCATATTGCCAGCTGCGCCTTCCCCCGCACCGGGAGACTGAGACCGCTGCCGGGTTTCGAAGAGATGCTGGCTCAAATGGAGTCGAGTGCTATGAACACTGCGAAATTGCTGATCGTCATTGTGGGATCCGCGATGTTGGTCGGTTGCATGGTTGGGCCCAAATTTAGTCGCCCTGCGGTTCAGACTCCGGCTTCTTATCGTGATCTGGCAAACAATCCTCAGCTTCAAATGCAAACCGCTTCGTATGCCGATCTCCCCTGGTGGCAGGTGTTTCAGGACCCGAAGCTGCAGGAACTCATTCGCACGGCGCTCAAGCAAAACTACGATCTGCAACTCGCAACTGAACGCATCAGTGCAGCGCGCGCTCAACTCACGGTTACGCGTTCCAGTCTGTTTCCTCAGGTCTCCGGCAACGCCAGTTTCAACGGCGGCAAGGAAAATCTAGAACAATCCAAGTTCAACTTTCTGACGCTCACTGCCGACGCGGCTTTTCAACTCGATCTCTTCGGAAAGCTGCGCC
>Ga0210383_10002034_pt1 | contig 18366 bp, 13 predicted proteins | sample IncBWC14OmetaG_FD_160072 | JGI IMG/M metagenome (GOLD analysis project Ga0210383, IMG submission 160072) | Forest soil microbial communities from Barre Woods Harvard Forest LTER site, Petersham, Massachusetts, United States - Inc-BW-C-14-O ...
GCCGGGCCCGGACCGGCTGCCCGGGCGGGGCGTCACCCAGGCCCGCGATCTGGCCCTCGTAGCCCATCAGGCCCACGAGCCGGAAGCCCGGCCGGCCGGTGACGGTGCGGGCCACGTCCGCGGCCTGCCGGGGCGTGAATACCGGGGAGCGCCGGGTGCCGATGTGCACCAGCGGCTGCCCGGCCAGCGGCCGCCAGGAAACGTCGAGCTCGAGGCAGACCCGGATCTCGGGGTGGCCGTCGCCCAGGGCCTGGTCCACCACGTCCAGGTGCGCGGCTGAGTCGACCATGATCGTGATATGCCGGCGGGCTCCCTCGTCCGCGGCCAGGGCCCGCAGCGCGACCCGGTTCACCGTGGGATAGGCGACCAGCAGATCGTCGCTGGTACCCGCGGCGTAGAGCCAGAGGGCTTCGGGCAGCGAGTAGCACATCACGCCCTGGTAGCCGGGCTGGGCCAGAGCGCGTTCGATCAGGTAGCGGCACCGCAGCGACTTGGAGGCGACCCGGATCGGGCGGCCCGCGGCCCGGCGGGTCAGGTCGGCGGCGTTCGCGTCGAACGCGTCCAGGTCGACCAGGGCCAGCGGCGGGTCGAGCTCCGCGGTAGCGCGGTCGTACCGTCTGCGCAGCGCCTCGGCTGAAGAGGTACCGTCCGGCGGCTGGGTGCGCGTGCCCTGGGCGACTGACATGCTCGCACAGTATGCGGAAGCCCGGTAAATATGAATACCCTCGGGTAATGAAGCAAGCACTCGGGCCTGGCGAGTGGCGGAACTGGGCGGGCACGGTGACCGCGACGCCCACCCGGCGGGCTCAGCCGAGGACCGAGGCCGAGATCTCCGCCGCGGTCAAGGACGCGGCCGCGGCCGGGCTCGCGGTCCGGGCGCTCGGCAGCGGGCACTCATTCACCCCCGCCGCGGCGACTACCGGTCTCGCCCTGGACCTGTCCCGCTGGACCGGCGTGACGGGCGCGGACACCCGGACCGGCCTGGTCACGGTGCGGGCGGGCACCACCCTGCGGGCGCTCAACGCAGCACTGGCCGAATTCGGGCTGGCCCTGGCCAACCTGGGTGACATCGACGCGCAGACGATCGCGGGCGCGCTGGCCACCGGAACCCACGGCACCGGCGCGCGGCTCGGCGGGCTGGCCACCCAGATCGAGGCGCTCGACCTGGTCCTGGCCGACGGCTCGCTGGTCACCTGCTCAGCCTCGGTCCGGCCCGACCTGTTCGCGGCCGCGCGCGTCGGGCTCGGCGCGCTGGGCGTGGTCAGCGCCGTGACGCTGCGCTGCGTGCCGTCGTTCACGCTGGCCGCGGACGAGCGCCCGATGCCGGTCGAGCAGGTCATCGAGGAGTTCGACGCGCTCGCGGCGGCCAACGACCACTTTGAGTTCTACTGGTTCCCCTACGGCCGCCAGGCCCTGGTCAAGCGGAACAACCGGGTCGCGGCCGGGGAGCGGTCCGCGGGGCCGATGCCGGGGTGGCGCCGGTTCTGGGAGTTCGAAGTGATGGAGAACGCCGCGTTCGGGACGCTGTGCCGGGTCGGGCGGACCGCGCCCCGGCTCATCCCGGCGCTCAACCGGCTTTCCTCGGGCGCGCTGTCCGCGCGGTCCTACACCGACGCGTCGTACCGGGTGTTCGTCACGCCCCGGCGGGTCCGCTTCGTCGAGTCCGAATACGCCGTTCCACGTGAATCACTGCCCGGCGTGCTCGCCGAACTGCGCCGCGCCGTCCCCCGGCTGGCCGATCCGGTCATGTTCCCGGTCGAGGTGCGGGTGGCCGCGGCCGACGACATCTGGCTGTCCACCGCGTACGGCCGGGACACCGCCTACATCGCCATCCACCAGTACACCGGGCTGCCCTACCGGGCCTACTTTGACCTGTTCGAGTCGGTCGTGGCCACGGTGGCGGGCCGGCCGCACTGGGGCAAGATGCACACCCTGGACGCCGCGCGGCTGGGCTCGCTCTACCCGCGCTTCGAGGATTTCCGCCGGGTCCGGGCCGAAGCCGACCCCGAGAACCGGTTCGGCAACGCGTACCTCGGCCGGGTGTTCGGCCCGGTGGGATAAGCCATTACCGGTTGATGACGGGTGCGGCGGGCCCCGAACCGTCCTGCCCGGCCGGCCGTAGTCCGGGTTAGTGGCCAGTGCTCGCGGCCGCCGCGAAAGGTCACGGCCCGTCGCTCATCTTGCGCGATGATCGCCGGGCCGATGATCACCGCCTTCTTTCGCTCGCGCGGCCGCGGCACCGGTCCAGGCGGCCGACGTCTGGGGAAGTGGGTGGCGGGATGTCAGAGGGTGGTCCGGGCGGCACGCGGCTACCGTGCCCGTGCGCGGTCCGGCACGCGACGGCGGCCCGCATGCGCGTCCTTTCGGCGCTGGCCGTGGCCGGTCTCACCGCGCTGGCCGTGCTGTGCGTGTCCCGCCCCGCGGTCCAGGCCCAGCCCACCGCGAGCTCGGTGAGCCTGCCGCCGGGGCACGGCGGGGGTTCGGCGGTGGAGCGGATCACGCTCATTGCCATCGCGGTGCTGGCGGTGGGCGCCTTTACCGTCCTGCAGCTCATCGCGCGGTCGCAGCGGCGTCGCTGGTCGGCCTATGCCGACTGGCGGACCTGGCCGCCCGGCTTCGACCCCTGGGCCGGCCGCGGTGACCCGGTGGCCGGCCAGCACGAAGGCTCCGCCTACCGGCCGGGATACGGGTTCCTGCCCGGTCACGGGCGCGGCACTGGCGTCGTGCCGGAGGCGCGCAAAGCGATCGTGCCGGAAGCGCGCAACGAGATGGTGCCGGAGGCGCGCAGCGGGATGGTGCCGGAGGCACGCAACAGGATGGTGCCGGAGGCGCGCAGCGGGATGGTGCCGGAGGCGCGCAGCGGGATGGTGCCGGGGGCGCGCCGGAGCCGTGACGACGGGCGGCGCCGGTCTTTCACTGCGTGACCTGCGCTGTTTAAGGTAGTTGTGTCAGGACGTAGCAAACGTGTGGAAAGGCGCGTTGTGACCTTAGGCTGGCCCGAGCTGACCGCGCTTGACGCGTACCGCATTACCGAGATACCGCGGCGGCCCGGCCCGGGTGAGACCGGAGCATCCGCCGGCCTGCCGAACGACCCCGGCCGCACGCAGCGGCTGGCCGCGCTGATCGCGGCCTACCACGCCGGCGTCGGCGCCAAGGACAACGGCGCCAAGGACAACGAGGTCAAGCACAACGACCCCGGCGCGCTGGCCCTGGGCTGGGTGCGGCACCGGGCCGGCGGCCCGGTCCAGTTCCTCGCGGCTGGCCCCGGCCTGGTCGGCAGCCAGGACGACCGCGAGGTCCTGCTCACCCTGCCCGCCGGCGCCCGGGCTGAGCCGCTGGCCCGCGGCGCCCTGGCCACCCTCATGGCCGAGCTGCCGAGCTGGCGGGCCATCGGCGGGCTCCGGCTGGAGGCCGAGCGGCACACCGGGCAGCGGCCCCCGCCGTCGCTGGAAGAGTGCCTGCTGGCGGTGTGGCCCGGGGCGTTCGGCTGGCTGCTGGTGGCCGAGCCCGTAGGGAGCGCCGAGATCGGCGCGATGGCCGAGCAGGTGGCCCGGCAGGCGGAGTCGTTGCCTGGGGAGGCGCACCGGCTCCGGCTATGGCATGCCGAACTGCGCCAGGGCCTGTCGACCGGGCTGTGGCGGGTCCGGCTGGCCGCGGGCGGTGCCGACGCCGATGCCGCCGCCCGGGTGGCCGGGCTGGTCTGTGCGTCCGCCGACCTGGCCGAACTGCCCTACGCGGTGGCTCCGGCCGACGTCGGCGCCCGCGACCTGCCCGAGCTCATGCAGGACACCGGCCCGCCGTCGGCCGACGGGGACGCCGCGGCGGGCTACCCCTGGTATGCCAGCACCGAGCTGGTCGCGGCGCTGGCCCGGCCGCCCGAGCGCGAGATCCCCGGGGTACGGCTGGCGCTGCCCCCCGACTTCGACGTGACCCAGGAGCCCGCCGCAGCCGGGCGGGAGGTGATCGCGGTGGGTGAGGTGCTGGACCGCAGCCGCCGCCCCGCCGGGCCGCTGCTGCTGCCGCTCGACTCGGTGAACCGGCACGTGTTCGTCTGCGGCGCTATCGGGGCCGGCAAGTCGCAGACGGTGCGCGCCCTGCTCGAGTCCGCCACCCGGGCCGGGATCGGGTGGCTGGTGGTGGAGCCGGCCAAGGCCGAGTACCGGCTGATGGCCGAACGCTTGGCCGGGGCCGCCGAGGTGGTGCGGATCCGGCCGGGAGACTCGGATGCGATCGCGGCCGGGCTGAACCCGCTGGAGCCCGCCCCGGATGCCACCGGCCGCCGGTTTCCGCTACAGACCCACGCGGACCTGGTCACGGCGCTGTTCATCGCGTCGTTCCGGTCGCCGGAGCCGTTCGGGCAGGTACTCAGCGCGGCGCTGACCCGGGTCTACGAGGACACCGGGTGGGATATGGCGCTGGGCGAGACGATCGCGGCCGATCCCAACCCCGGCTATCCGCGCCTGGCCGACCTGCAACGCGCCGCGGTCAGGATCCTGCGGGAGGTCGGCTACAGCGAGCGGACCACCGACGACGTGCTCGGGTTCGTCAAGGTGCGGCTGTCCAGCCTGCGCCGGGGCACGACCGGCCGGTTTCTGGAGGGCGGCCATCAGCTCGACTTCAGCCGGCTGCTGCGGACCAACGTCGTGCTCGAGCTCGAGGACGTGGGCGACGACGGCGACAAGGCGTTCCTCATGGGCACGGTGCTGATCCGGCTGGCCGAGCACCTGCGGATGGAGCACCGGGCCCAGCCGTCGGGCCAGGTCCGGCTCCACCACCTGACCGTCATCGAGGAAGCGCACCGGCTGCTGCGCCGCCCGGACGCCCCCGGCAGCGCGGCCGCGCAGGCGGTCGAGCAGTTCGCCGGCCTGCTGGCCGAGATCCGCGCCTACGGCGAGGGGGTCATCATCGCCGAGCGGATCCCCGAGCGTCTGACCTCGGACGTGATCAAGAACACGGCGGTGAAGATCACCCACCGCCTCCCGGCGGCCGGCGACCGCGAGGCCGTGGGCGCCACGATGAACATGACCAGGGCGCAGAACCGCTTCCTGGTCACCCTGCGGCCCGGCGAGGCCGCGGTCTTCGCCGACGGGATGGACTACCCGCTGCTGGCCCGGATGCCCGACGGCACCGGCCGGGAGGCGGCGGCCGAGGCGGCCACCGCGACCCCGGCCGGGGTCGTCCGGCCGCGCAGCACGACGTGCGGCGCGGACTGCACCGCGCGCCCGTGCACGCTGCGCGACATGCGGGTTGCCCAGCGGGCCCTGGAGGAGTACCCGGCCATCTGGCTCTGGGCCGAGCTGTCGGTCCTCGGGCACCTGACCGGCTGGCCTATGCCGGTGCCCCGGACCGCGCTGCTGTCCCTGCTGCAGATGATGCCGTCCCGGCTGCGGGACTGCGCCATCTCGCACGGCGTGGACGCCGCGGTGAGCGCCCGGGTGCCGGTCATCGCCCGGCGGGTCAGCCCGGTCGGGCTGGCCGCGCACGTCAGCACCGCGATCCGGGCCCGCGTGTCGCAGGGTAGCTGGCTATGCCAGCGGGAGGAGCCGCGCTGGCTCGCGCCCGCCTATCAGTGGACGCTCGTGCTGGACGCGCTCAAGACCGCCGACCGTAAGAACCCCGGAGCGGGCCCGCACCCCCGCAGCGCGGAATGGGAGCGGACGTACGGGCAAGCCATTACCGGCGACACCTGTGCCCGGCAGGTCGGGACGGTGCAGCGCTGGTACGACGGAGCGCAACGCGATGCCTGGGAGGTACGGGCGGTGGCGTTCGGCGTGGACAGCCCGTCCGCCGTCGAACGGGCCGCCGGGGCCGCCGCGGAGGACGACGACTTCGATGAACGGCTCACCGGGTACCTCGACCAGTTCGTCGATTGCCGTTGGCCTCGGCTTTACCTGACCGGAGACGCCCTGGGAGATCCTCCAGATCAGCCCCTGTAGCCCCAGGTTGTCCACAATTTAATCCACAGACATGTGCATTCAGTTGCCAGGGCCCCTATGCACCCTGGGACGTTGCGTTCTGAGTTATCCACAGTGCGTGCTTGTGGAGAACGCCGGTCAGGTGGCCGGCAGCAGCTCGGGAAGCCTGCCGGGGGACACCGCCGGCGCCGATCGCCAGCCCCAGCGTCCGGAGATGCAGAGCCAGACCAACGCCACGGTGGCCAGCAGGCGAACGCCGGGCGTCAGCCAGGCGCCGTCGAACTGACCCAGATCAGCGAGCCAGTGCGGCTGGACCGGGCTCTGCACGGCCTGGACGTAGACGGTCGCGCCGGCCAGCAGGCGGATCAGCACCACCCAGTCCAGCCGGGACGCCGAGTACAGTGCGAGCAGGCTGATCGCCATCACGTCATACCAGGGCCGCTGGAAGGCGGTGACGAACAGCCAGGCCAGGCTCAGGGCCAGCGCCGGCGTCACGGCGGGCAGGTCTGGCAGCCGGTCGGGGAGGCGCAGCACGGCCAGCACCGCCACGGCCGCGAACAGCAGGTACGCGACCAGCTCCAGGTGCGGCGGGACGCTGGTCACGCTGAACTGGGTATAACCGAGCACCGGCCGCCAGAACAACTGGTACATGGTGTCCCAGGTGATCCCGGGGCTGCGGGTGATCAGGACCTTGATCGCCGGGGTACCCGCCGCCAGGTAGACCGGGACCACGACCAGCACAAAGCCTGCCGCGGCGGCGGCCAGCGGCTTGAGCGACCGGCGGCAGGCCCAGGCCACGGCCAGGGCGAACAGCGCGTACTCGGCCTTGATGCCGGTGGCCACGCCGATCGCCAGCCCGGCCAGGGCCGCGTCGCGCAGCCCGATCTGCCCGCGATCGCCGTTCGGAGTGGCGCTGGCCTGGCTGGAGCTGGCCTGGCTGGAGCTGGTCGGGCTGGAGCTGGTCGGGCTGGAGCTGGCGTGGCTGGGGCGCAGGCGTAGCGCGGCCACGCCCAGCAGGCCGAACAGCGCGGCGAGCCCGTCGATGTGGCCGCTGGCCACGATTTCCCAGAGCAGCAGCGGGTTCACCGACCAGAGCAGATGGGCGCGCAGGCGCTGCGCGGGATCGGCCCGGAGCATCCGGTCCAGGGCCACGATCACCGCGCCGAAGGCCAGCGCCTCCTCCAGCTTCAGCCAGAACGTGATCCGGGCCAGCGACGACCCGCCCAGCTCGGCGGCGGCCCACTCGGCCCCGGTGGCCACCGGGCCGTACACCGACACCGTGGTCAGCCAGGTGGAGGGGATCTCGCTGAACGGGATCTGCCGGCCGACCGGGTCGCCGCTGCGCTGCAGCTGCAGCGGGGTCATGACGTAGGGGCTGTGCCCGATCACCGCCATCCGGCCGTTGGCGGCGTAGGAGATGGCGTCGGTCGAGCCGGCCGAGGGCAGCACGGTCACCACCGCGACGGCCAGGAACGCGGCCGCCATGACCGCGCGCACCGGCGGCCGCGCGCCGCGCGCCACGGCGACCAGCCCGGCGATCACCCCGGCGCAGCCCAGCACCATCGCGGCCCACAGCGACACGGTCACGAACGTGGCGGTCAGGTGCAGCGCGTGCCACCAGGGTGGGCTGACCGACGGCTTGCGCATGACCGGGACGGCGACGTTCGGTCCCGCGGCCGAGACCGCGATAATGATGAGCGTCGAGACGGCGATGGCGGCCGCGGCCAGCCAGCCGAGCAGGCGGGTCAGTCCGGGCGAGGCGGACCTGGTGGTCCTATCGTCCCCGTCGTGCTCGCTCACCGCTCTGCCTACCTTGAAAGCTGCCTGCCGGTCATGATCCTTGGGTCCGTCACTAGACGGTACCGGATCAGGCGCGGACAGGCGCGGCGTCCGGCCTGGACGCCGCGCCTGTCCGGCGTGCTTATTACTTCCCGTTAGTTCCCGGGCGTGGTGACCCTTCCGTTGACCGAGGAGGCCTCGGCCGCGGGGTCGTCGGCCCCCGCCTGCTCGGTGGCGTCCGGTTCGGTGGCGTCCTTGGCGTCGGCGGTGGCACGGGCGTACCGGCGCCGCATGGCGACGGCCGCCGTGGTGCCGGCCGCAGCCAGCAGGGCGCCCAGGCCGAGCAGCCAGCGCCGGTCGGGCAGCCGCCGCACGCCGGTCTTAGCCGGGGGCGTGGGCGGCCGGACATAGCTGGCGGTGGAGCGCAGCGTCGAAGAGACCTTCGGCGCGACTGTGGTGGTCACCGCTTCCGCGGCGTCTTCAAGCCGGGGCGCGGTCCATTCCCGGGCGCCCCGGACGGCGCCCTGCACCCGGGGCGCGGCCCAGTCTCTTGCACCCGCAGCTCCCTGGACCACTGTCGTTCCCGCGCGCTTTCCCACCGGGACGGCCTGGGCGGCGGCGTCCTTCGCGCGCGCGCCCATCGCCGCCATGCCCGCGGTAGTGCGGTCGGTCTTGATAAGGGACACAGTAAACCTCCCGAGCCTAATCCCGTTATCACAGACTTCCCGTCCCGGCTGTCTTCAACCATCGCGCGCTACCGGTACGGTGATGAGTGAAGGATGTTTACGCCGACGAAATATTTGGCCATCGGATGGAGTCACACGCATGGCAGAAACGCTGACGGCGACGTTGCAGACCAACCAGGGCCGGGTGGTTGTCCGCCTCTTCCCTGATCAGGCACCGAAAACCGTGCGCAATTTCGTGGAACTGGCCGAGGGCGGCAAGCAGTGGACCGACCCGAACACGGGCCGCGCGACCACGGCCAAACTGTATGACGGGACCATCTTCCACCGGGTCATTCCCGACTTCATGGTCCAGGGCGGCGACCCGCTCGGCAGCGGCCGCGGCGGACCCGGCTACAAGTTCGCCGACGAGATCCATCCCGACCTGCGCTTCGACCGGCCCTACCTGCTGGCCATGGCCAACGCCGGGCCCGGCACCAACGGCTCGCAGTTCTTCATCACCGTCGTCCCCACCCCCTGGCTCAACGGCAAGCACACCATCTTCGGTGAGGTCATCGAGGGCGCCGACGTGGTGGACGCGATCACCCGGCTCAAGACCGGTAGCCAGGACCGGCCGGTGGAGGACGTCGTCCTCGAGTCGGTCACCGTGGACCGCTCCGCCAGCTGATCGGACCTTCAATCGTGAGCACGCCCAGCGACCCCGGTTCGGGCGCACCGGGTCAATGGGACCAGCCAGGCCAGCCGGACCAGGGGAAGCAGACCGGATCGCAGGTCCCCACCTGTTACCGGCACCCTGGCCGGGAGACCTACGTCTCGTGCGTCCGGTGCGGGCGCCACGCGTGCCCTGACTGCATGCGATCGGCCTCGGTGGGCCAGCAGTGCGTGGATTGCGTCGGTCAGGGCGCGCGGAGCACCCGGCAGGCCAGCACCGCGCTGGGCGGCCGCCCGGCCGCCGGCGCCGTCGTCACCTGGACGCTGGTCGCGATCAACGTCGTGGTCTTCCTGGCCACCTGGGTCCGCCCGAACATCGTCACCGACCTGGAGATGGTCGGGTACGCCACGTACGGGCCTGGCGGCCCGTGGCACGGCGTCGCCGCGGGCGAGTGGTACCGGCTGATCACGTCCGCGTTCCTGGCCCCCGCCACCGGCCAGGGCGGCTTGGGCATCCTGGACATCGCGTTCAACATGTGGGCCCTGATCTTCGTCGGCCCGGCCTTGGAGGGCCTGCTCGGCCGGCTGCGCTTCCTGGCGGTGTACCTGCTCAGCGCCGTCGGGGGCGGGGCGATGTACTACTTCCTCGCGGCGCCGAACGCCCCCGCGGTGGGCGCCTCGGGCGCCATCTTCGGCTTGTTCGGCGCGTGGTTCGTGGTGTCCAGGCGGCTCCGCCTGGATACTCGCGGGATCGTCGCGCTGATCGCCATCAACCTGGCGCTCAGCTTCTTCTGGCACACCACCATCGCCTGGCAGGCCCACATCGGCGGGCTGCTCACCGGCGCGGTCCTCACCGCGGCCTACGCGTACGCGCCGCGCAAGCACCGCGTCGCGCTGCAGGTGCTCGCGACCGTCGCGGTCGTGGTGCTGCTGGTGATCGCCATCGTGGTCAGGAACGGGCAGCTGACCGGGGCGGTCGGCTAAGCGCGAGGCCAGCGGTTGACTCAGCGCCAGCGGGTGGACAGGGTGACGCCGGCGATGATGAAGGCGAAGCCCACCACCAGGTTCCACGCGCCCAAGGCGGACATGCCGGGGAACGAGCCGTTGGTGATGTAATACGCCACGATCCAGGCCAGGCCGACGATCAGGCAGACCACGATGGTCGGTCCGACCCACGGCGCGCTGACCTTCCGCCGCCCCGACTTCGGCGGCGGCGGCGTGTAGACCGTCCTCTTCCGGGTGCGCGACTTGGGCACGACGGCCTCCTGCATGGCAAACCCCGCGGGGGTCCGGGGGGCCGTCCCCCGGGCAAGCACAGCGCTGCGGAACCTAAGCGTAGCGGCTCCCGGCGGTGGTCGCGTTCTCCGCACAGCGATGGCCGTCCACAGCAGCCCCATCGGTCCATCACGTCACACCTCCGGCGACTCGTCCAACCGATGAGAGTGGCATCCTGACGGCTCTTCCCGTCAGAGTGCCACTCTCACATGGCCCGCGCGGGACCCCGCCCCGGCCGTCCGGCCGCCGGGAGCTACCCGGAGCCCCCGGAGGCGCCGGAGCCCCGACGCCCCGGGGGCTCAGAAGCCAGGGACGACGCCGCCGCTGCCGCTCGGGTTCGGGCTGGGTGAGGTGGACGAGGGGGTCACGGACGGGGACGGCGAGGCCCCGTTCTGGACGAAGATGGTCACCGTGGAGCCCTTGGCCGACATGTTGTTGGCGCTGGGCTGCTGCGAGAAGACCGTGCCGTTCGCGTACTGGGACGGCCCCGACCCCTGCTGGACGTTTACCGCGAACCCGGCCGTGGTCAGGATCTGGTTGGCGGTCTGCTGGGAATCGCCGACGACCGACGGCACCGAGACCGCTCCGCCGGAGACGGTCAGGGTCACCGTGGAGCCCCGTGCGGCCGTTCCGCCGCTGGGACTCTGGCTGACCACCGTCCCCGAGCTCGCCGTGGAGGTGGGATCGGTCTTGACCGAGACCTGGAAGCCCTTGGACTCCAGGGTGCTCTGGGCGGCGGTCTCCTGCTGGCCGACCACGTATGGCACAGAGACCGGCGCTGCCCCGGTGGAGACGTACAGCGTCACCAGGGTGTTCGCGGCCACGTTGTTGCCCTGCGCGGGGTTGGAGCTGATCACCAGGCCCTTGCCGACGTTGCCGTTGGCCTGGTCGACCACGGTCGAACGCAGATGCGCGAGGGAGATCTCGTGCTCCGCCGTGGCCACCGGCTGGTTGTTCACCAGCGGCACGGAGTACGTCTTGCCCCCGGCCAGCAGGTAGTAGGCCACGCCGATGACGACGCCGAGCACCAGCACCAGCCCGACCACCCACGGGATCCACCGCCGCCCGCCGCCGCCGCGGTCGTAGCCCTGGCCGGCGTAGTCATAGTCAGCCACCGGCGGGATCGCGGACGTCCGGCCCGTCGGGTCCGAGCCCATCCGCTGGGTGTTCTGGTACATATCCACCCGGGTCGGCGGCGCGGCCGCCACCGGCAGGCCGGACGCGGCGCGCTGCAGGTCGGCGCGCATGTCGCCGGCGGTCTGGTACCGGTCGGCGGGAGACTTGGCCATCGCCTTCAGCACGATCGCGTCGGCCCAGGGCGGGACGTCCGGATCCACCCGGGACGGCGGGATCGGGTTCTCCCGGACGTGCTGGTAGGCGATCGCCACCGGCGAGTCGCCGGTGAAGGGCGGCCGGCCGGTGAGCAGCTCGTACAGCAGGCAGCCGGTGGAGTACAGATCGCTGCGGGAATCGACCCGCTCGCCCCGGGCCTGCTCGGGCGACAGGTACTGAGCGGTGCCGATCACCTGAGCGGTCTGGGTCATGGTGGCCTGGGCGTCGCTCATCGCGCGGGCGATGCCGAAGTCCATGACCTTGACGTCGCCGTTGCGGGTCACCATGACGTTGCCGGGCTTGATGTCCCGGTGCACGATGCCGGCCTGGTGGCTGTAGTCCAGGGCCCGCAGCACGCCGTCGATGATCTCCAGGGACCGTTCCGGCAGCAGCCGGTGGCCGTCTTGCAGCAGGTCACGCACCGTGCGGCCGTCGACGTACTCCATCACGATGTACGGCACCGGGAGCCCGGTCGCCATGTCCTCGCCGGTGTCGTAGACCGCCACGATCGACGGGTGGTTCAGCGACGCGGCGGACTGCGCCTCGCGGCGGAACCGGGCCTGGAATATCTGGTCCCGGGCCAGGTCGGCGCGTAGCGTCTTGATCGCGACGATCCGGTCCAGCCGGATGTCGCGGGCCCGGTACACCTCCGCCATGCCGCCGCGGCCAACGACGCCGTCGAGCTCATAGCGGCCACCGAGTAGACGGGGCTGTGTCATGTCTCGCACTCTGCCAAACCACCCTGCGTTATTGCCAGTTTCTAAGACGTCGGTGTCGGCGATGAACTAGAGGCACTTGCCGAGGCCGACGATGATGATGAAGCACTTGCCGATGTCGAGCTGCTCGCCGACGAGCTAGGGCTCGACGACGATGGTGAGATCTTGGGAGATGATGTCGGTTTGGTTGACTTACGGGGCTTCGGGCTCTCCGATCTGGCGGGCACCGTTGACGGCTCCACCGTACTAGGAGTCGGGCTGGTCGTGACGGGCTGACTGGTGGACGCAGACGACGGAACGGCCGACGAGCTCAGGTGCTGCACCGTGTTGCCCACGTATCCGCTGGTCTGGCCGTGAAGGTGGCCGCTGAGGTACAGGCCGGTGGCGGCGGCCGCGGCACACAGCACCGCGGTCAGGCCAGCCGTCATCCAGCGGCGCCGGTTCCCGGGCGGGCGCGATCCGGGGCCCTGTTCATAACCGTCCGGGTCGTAGTCGCCCGGGCGCAGCGCCCCGGTGGGGGTGGCAGGCAGGTCCGCTCTGGTCACCCCGGCGAACTCGCCGGTCCGGCCGGCCGCGCCGAGGGCCCCGCCATCAAGGAATAGGGCCTCGCGCAGCATGTCAGCCCGGTCCGCCACCACCCGGGCGCTGGCCGGGCGCCCGGCCGGGGTCTTGGCCAGCATGTCGTAGACCAGGTCGGCCACCGGCTGCGGCACGTCCGGCGGCAGCGCGGGTATTGGCGCGTGCTTGTGTGCGTACGCGATGGCCAGCGGCTCGCTGGCCATGAACGGCACGTGCCCGGCCAGGCACTCGTACGCCACCACCCCGAGTGAGTAGATGTCGGAGGAGGCGTCCACCGGCGCACCGGTGGCCTGCTCGGGTGAGACGTACATGGCGGTGCCCATGACCATGCCGGTCTCGGTCAGGTGCGAGGCCTGCGCGGCGCGCACCGCGGTGGCGATCCCGAAGTCCGTGATCTTGGTCGTGCCGCCCGCGGCCACCAGCAGGTTGCCGGGCTTGATGTCGCGGTGCACGATGCCGGCCTGGTGCGCCGCGTCGAGCGCCCGGGCCGCCTGGCCGACGATGTCCAGGGTGGCGTCGGGCGAGAGCCGGCCGGCCCGGGCCAGGATCGCGGACAGCGGCTCGCCCTTGACCAGCTCCATGATCAGGTACGCGCCGCCGAACTCGGCCGACTCGCCGTAGTCGTAGACCCGGGCGATGCCCGGGTGGGACAGGCTGGCCGCGTACCGGGCCTCGGCGCGGAACCGGGCCAGGAAGGACTCGTCGCCCGCCCGGCCGGTGGGCAGCAGCTTCACCGCGACGGCTCGGTTGAGCAGCACGTCCTCACCGCGCCAGACCTCGCCCATGCCGCCGGCCGCGATACGGTCGGTCAGCCGGTAACGGCCTGCGAGCAGATAATCGGTCACTACTATTTCCCCAGGGATGCCAGGTAGGCCTTGATGACCTGGACAGCGATGGGGGCGGCTGCGGTTGCCCCGTACCCTCCGCCTTGAATTATGACGCCGACGGCGATCTGCGGGTTGTCGTAGGGCGCGTAGCAGGTGAAAACGGCGTCATCAAGCCCGGTGTTGTTCGCGCCGTTCTGCGCGGTACCGGTCTTGCCGGCCATGGTGAAACCCACCGCCCCGGTGTTGTACGCATTCGCCGTGCCGTCGGAATCCTGGACCACGGCCAGCATCATCTGACCCAGGTCGGTGGCGACGGTGGGCGAGACCGGCTGGCTCAGCTGGGTGGAGTTGGTGGTTTCGACGGTGCTCAGGTCGCTGGCGGTGACCTGCTTGACCAGGTACGGCGTCATCAGCTTGCCGCCGTTGGCGATGCTCGCCGCGAACATGGCCTCCTGCAGCGGGGTTACCGTGTCGCTGTACTGCCCGATGGCCGAGAACGCGGTCAGCGCCTGGCTGGGCGGTATCACGTAGTTGCTCGGGGTCACCGGCATCGGGATCCGCAGCGTCTTGCTGTTCATGCCGAACAGCTCGGCGAAGTTGTTCAGCGTCGGCCCCCCGAGGGTCATGCCCAGGCTGCCGAACGTCGTGTCGCACGACTGCGCGAACGCGGTGAGCAGCGGCACCTGGCCGCTGCCGTTCCCGCAGACCTCGCCGTCGTTGTTGGTCAGGATGTGGGTCGTCTGCGGCAGCTTGAGCTGGGTGGGCGAGTTGACGTTGGTCTGCGGGGTGCTGGCCGGGTTCTGGGTGAGGTACGCCGAGCTGGTCACGATCTTGAACGTCGAACCGGGCGGCCAGGTGAAGTTGATGGCCCGGTTCAGCAGGGGGTTGCTGGCCTGCTTGAGCAGGGCGTTGTCGGCCGCGATGAGCTGCTTGCTGTTGTGGGTGGCCAGCACGTTGGGGTCGAAGCTCGGATACGAGGCCATGGCCAGGATCGCGCCGTTCTGCGGATCCAGCGCGACCACGGCGCCCGGCTTGCCGCCGGTGTCGGACTGCAGCGCGTTCCAGGCCGCGTCCTGGGCCTTGGAGTTGATCGTGACGGTGACGTTGGCGCCCTTGCGCGGCTTGCCGGTGAGCAGGTCGATGAAGTTCCTGACCGTGAGCGAGGAGTCGCTGCCGTTCAGCACCGAGTTCTCGTAGAGCTCGATGCCGCTCTGGCTGTACAGGGTGTCATAGCCGGTCACCGGGGCGTACTCGGCACCGTGCGGGTACTTCCGCTGGAACTTGTAGACGTCGTTACTCGGAACGGACTCGGCGATCGTCACGCCGTCCGAGGTGACGATGCTGCCGCGCTGGTACTGGAACTGCGCCTCGAAGGCGCGCGCGTTGTTCGGCTTGGTAGCGAGGCTGGCCGGCTCGAAGCCCTGCAGGTAGTTGACGTTGATCAGCAGCAGCACGAACATCACCAGCACGGCGATCGATATCCTGCGCAGCGCGCGGTTCACTGGAGCGTCACGACCTGCGTCAGCCCCTCCTCCTGGATCGGCCGGGGCGGCGGGCGGCGCGCGGTGTCACTGATCCGGATCAGCAGCGCGATGAGTATCCAGCTCGCCACCAGCGAGGATCCGCCCTGGGACAGGAACGGCGTGGTGATGCCGGTCAGCGGGATCAGCCGGGTCACCCCGCCGACGATCACGAACACCTGCAGCGCGAGCATGAACGACAGGCCGCCGGCCAGCAGCTTGGAGAACGGGTCCTTGACCGACATCGCGGCGCGCAGCCCGCGCTCCACGATCAGCCCGTAGATCAGCAGGATGGCCATCAGCCCGGCCAGGCCGAGCTCCTCGCCGAACGCGGTGAACACGAAGTCGCTCTGCACCAGCGGGGTGATGTACGGCTGGCCGCCGCCCAGGCCCTTGCCGAGCAGCCCGCCGCTCGCCATCCCGTACAGGCCCTGGACGAGCTGGTAGGCGTTGCCGCTGGGATTGCTCCCGCTGAACGGATGCAGCCAGATGTTGAACCGCAGGGCGACGTGGGAGAACAGCCTGCTCGCGGCGAACGCGCCCGCGACGAACATGACGAAGCCGAGCAGCAGCCAGGATGTCCGGGACGTGGCGATGTACAGCATCGCGACGAACAGGCCCATGAACACCGCACTGGTGCCGATGTCGCTCTCGAAGACCAGCAGCAGCAGGCTGGCCGCCCAGATGACCAGGATCGGGCCGAGGTCGCGGGCCCGGGGCAGGTCGAGGCCCAGCACCCGGCGGCCGGCCAGGGCCAGCACGTCCCGCTTGGCCACCAGGTAGCCGGCGAACGAGATGGCCAGCGCCAGCTTGGCGAACTCCTCGGGCTGGATCGTGAACGAGCCGAGCCGGATCTGGATCTTGGCCCCGGTGTCGGCCACCTCGCTGATCGACGACGGCAGCAGGGCGGGCAGCGCGAGCAGCGCGAGCCCGACGGCGCCGAGCGTGTAGGTGTAGCGCTGCAGCACGCGCGGCTCGCGGACCAGGACCAGGACCGCCACGAAGCACCCGACGCCGATGGCGGTGTAGACCACCTGGATGCCCGTCGCGGACGAGCTGAGGGGGGCGCTGAGCAGGTTGCCCTGCTGCGCCAGCCGGTAGGTCATGACGATGCCCAGGCCGTTGAGCAGGGCCGCCAGCGGGAGCAGCAGCGGGTCCGCCCACGGGGCCAGCCTGCGCACCGCCACATGGCCGAGCACGGTGATGACCACGAAGGCGCCCAGGTATTCCACCATCGACGAGGGCAGCTTGCCCTTCAAGCTGTAGCCCACGTTCGCGAAGGCGAACGCGATCAGCGCGAAGCCGAAGATGAGCATGATCAGCTCGGTGCGCCGCCGGCCCCGCGACGCGGATACCGGCGGGCTGTCCGGGTCGAGCGCCGGTGACGGGGCGGTGATGCTGCTCACCACGGCCTCACGGCGTCTCGCGAGCCTGCGCCCCCGGTCAAGAGGACCCCGGCCCGGTCGGCGCCAGGGCACTGGCCGGGATGCCGAACGCCGTCGACGACGGGCACATCGCCCCCGCGGCGGTCGGCTGCGCGGGCGGCTTGGGGATCTTGTTGGTCGGTTTCTTCGCCTTGTGGGCCAGGGCCACCGCGGCGTTGTAGTTGTTCACCGCGGTCGCCCAGTTTTGCAGCGCGACGTACGCGTTGCGGCAGTCCTCGACGGCGGCGCGGATGTTCGTCACCGTCGAGCGGACCTGGGTCAGGCTGCCCGTGCTGTAGGCGGTCTTCACCGTCTGCTGGTAGTTCGACGGGACCTGGGACAGCTCGATCCCGGTCGTCTCGTAGGGGCTGGACCAGCTGAATCCGGCGATGTGCTGGTTGATGCCGCGGTAGATGACGACCTGGCCGCTGCTGTCGGCCGCGACGTAGTACTGCTCCTGGCTCACCCGGTAGAAGATGTAACCACCGCCGATGACCACCGCGAGCAGGACCACGAGCGAGGTCGTCACGATCGGCCAGCGGCGGCGGCGCGGCTGTGAGCCCCGGGAGCGCCGCGGCTGTGCGCGGTGGCTGCGCCGGGCCCGCGTCGCCCGCGGGTCGGCGCCGTTCTCGCTCACCGGCACCGGAATGACCGCGGCGGTCATCATCGGGTCCAGGTCTTCCACGGCCGGCTGCGGCGCGGTCCGCGCGGCGCGCACCTGGTCCTCGTGGTGGTCCTCGAAAATGCCGAACGGCCCGGTGCCGTCGGCCAGCCTGAGGTCGCCCAGCGAGGCGGCCGCCCCGGCCAGCACCGGCGCGGTGGTCAGCGGCAGCCGGGTGGTGGCCGTGTCCACCACGTCGGCCACGATGCAGGTGATGTTGTCCGGGCCGCCGCCGTGGATGGCCAGGTCGATCAGCTGGCGGGCGGCGGTCTCGGGGTCCTCGAAGCTCGACAGCGTATCCCGCAGCGTCTCGTCGCTGACCACGCCGGACAGGCCGTCCGAGCACAGCAGGTAACGGTCGCCGGGCAGGCTCTCGTGCACCGACAGGTCGGGCTCGGCGATCGACCGGCCGTCCAGGGCCCGCAGCAGCAGCGAGCGCTGCGGGTGGGTGGAGACGTCGTCGGCGCTGATCCGGCCCTCGTCGACCAGCGACTGGACCAGCGTGTGGTCGTGGGTGATCTGGTAGAGCTCGCCTTCGCGCAGCAGGTAGCCGCGAGAGTCGCCGATGTGGCAGATCGCCGCGTGCCCGTCGGACCATAGCAGCGCGGTCAGCGTGGTGCCCATGCCCTCGACGGCCGGGTTGGCGATGATTTTCTCCTGCAGCCGGGCGTTGGCCATGGCGACCGCCATGGCCAGTACCTTCAGCATGTCGCCGCTGACCTGCTCGGCGTCGAGCTCCGCCATCGACGCGATGGTCAGCGCGCTGGCCACCTCGCCGGCCGCGTGCCCGCCCATCCCGTCGGCCACCGCGAGCAGGCGCGGGCCCGCGTACGCCGAGTCCTCGTTTCCTTCGCGGAGGAGGCCGACGTCCGAACGCACCGCGTAGCGGAGTTCAAGTGTCATCTGCGCAGTTCCAGAACGGTCTTACCGATTCGGATCGGCACGCCCAGCGGAACGGGCATCGGCCGCGTCACCTTCTGCCGGTCCAGGTAGGTGCCGTTGGT
>Ga0210383_10002036_pt1 | contig 18352 bp, 12 predicted proteins | sample IncBWC14OmetaG_FD_160072 | JGI IMG/M metagenome (GOLD analysis project Ga0210383, IMG submission 160072) | Forest soil microbial communities from Barre Woods Harvard Forest LTER site, Petersham, Massachusetts, United States - Inc-BW-C-14-O ...
ATTACGGAACGCCCGTTGTTCCAGGGTGAACTGGCTACGGCAAATCAGCCAATTATGACCGTCATGAACGTCTCAAAACTGGTGGCGAAAGCTCATCTGGGGCAGGATGAGGCAGTATTGCTGAAAGCGGGCAATCCAGCGGAATTACAGCTTGCGGCTCTCGATGAGCCGATCAAAGGGAAAGTGATGCTCGTAAGTCCCGCACTGGACGCGGGTGGAACTACGATAGAAGTTTGGGTGGAAGCAATCCATCCCCCGGAGGCACTAAAACCCGGGATGAATGTAAGCGTCACGGCGACCGCCAAGACGGTAAAAGAAGCGATCGTCGTTCCCGCTTCCGCTGTATTCAAGACTCCCGAGGGGCAAGATTACGTACTGATCGCCGGCTCCGACGGAAAAGCTCACCAGACGAACGTTAAAGTCGGCATCCGCAACAAGCAGTTGGCCGAAATTGAGTCTGGCGTAAAAGAAAAGGATCCGGTCATTTCCGTTGGCGGATACGCGTTGCCCGACGGCACAAAAATCAAAGTGGTAGCGGCTCCCGCATCTGAAGCAGCCGGCGGCGAAAAGTCCGGAGCGGCCAAAGACGACGCTGCAGACAAGTCGGACAAAACCGACAACCAGGGGAAAGTAGAGAAGCCGGCCGGGGAGAAATCCGCGCCCGTGACGTCACCGGACAAGAAACCCGCGAAGCCCGCACCAGTCGCCAAGAACGCTGCGAAAGGCAAGGAATAGCTGGACATGGATCTGCAGCCAGGAAATGAGCGTCCGGCACGCACGCCGGGCAACGGGAATGGAACCGAGAATTTGCCGTGGTTCAAAAGACTGTCGCGCCCGATCATCTTCTTAACCATAAGCGTTGCGCTGGTGGGGTTGTATCTCGCCTTCAGCATTCCCATCTCGGTGTTTCCGAGCACCGACTTTCCGCGCATTGTGATTGGCGTGGACAATGGCGTGATGCCCATCGATCAGATGTTGGTGACCGTCACGAAGCCCATGGAAGAGGCCGTGAACAGCGTGCCGGGATTGCTGAAAGTGCAATCCATTACCAGCCGGGGCTCGGCAGAATTGGATCTGTTCTTCGATTGGAACTCGGACATGATCCTTACTTTGCAACGTGTCGATGCGGTGGTGGCCCGACTGCAACCGGAGCTGCCACCAGGGGCTAAAGTCGACACGCATCGACTGACGTTTGCATCGTTTCCGATCCTCGGCTACAGCTTGACCTCCGATCCAATTTCGCAGAGCAAGCTTTGGGAAATTGCTACTTATGATTTGAAGCCGCGCCTGAACCGGTTGGACGGTGTCGCGACCGTCGTAGTCCAAGGTGGACGCGTGCCGGAGTTTCAGGTCATGCCGGATCCCTCACAGCTTCAAGCCACTGGGGTCACCGTGGCGGACATTCTGGAAGCGATTCGCCGCACCAATTTGATTGATTCGCCGGGCCTGATGGAGCACGAACACCAGTTGCTGCTGGGTTTGATTAGCGGGCAAGTACGAACCCCGGAAGAAATCGCGCAGATTGTGGTGAAGTCCACCAAGGACGGCGTGCCAATTCGGCTCGGCGATATCGCAAAAATTTCACCGTCGGACGCGCCCGTGTACACCATCGTTACCGCGAATGGCAAGCCTGCGGTTTTGCTCAGCGTCAAGCGCCAGCCAGAAAGCAATACTCTGCAAGTGGCCGACGAAGTTCATGCGAAAATCGAGGAATTGCGTCCAACGTTGCCTCGGGGTGTCCGCCTCGAGCCATTCTACGATCAGTCCACAATTGTCCAAGCGTCCATCGCCAGCGTGCGCGATGCGGTGTTGCTGGGAATTATTCTTTCCGCCGGAATTCTGGTGCTCTTTCTGCGCGACTGGGGATCTTCGTTGGTTGCCGCGCTGGTGATTCCGGTCACGTTGCTGATTACCTTTATCGTTTTAAGGCTCGCTGGACAAAGCTTCAATTTGATGACGCTGGGCGGCCTGGCTGCGGCGGTGGGCCTGGTGATTGATGACGCCATCGTGGTAATCGAAAATATCGTGCTCCACCGCGACGCCGGCGAATCGAGATACACAGCCATCCAGAGCGCTCTCCGTGAGATGACCGTGCCTCTGATCGGCTCCACGATTACGCCCATCGTGGTGTTCCTGCCGTTGATAACCACCACCGGAGTGTTTGGGAGTTTCTTCCGGGCGTTGGCCATCACCATGACGGTTTCACTGCTCACTTCCCTGTTGTTGGCGGTAACGTGGACCCCCACGCTGAGTCAGTACTTTGTACGACGCAAAGACACCGCGGCTTCCGGCGGCGAAACGAGTACAGCCTCGCTGCATGCCGTCGAGGAAGCGGAACTTACCGGCTTCTTCGGGCGGATTGTGGCCATGTACGGTCGAATCATGGAGAAGATTGTCCACCGGCCGCTACTGGTCGGAGCTGCTTCCTTGCTGGTTGTCGCCTTTTCCTATGTCTGCTACAGCCTTCTGGATACCGATCTGCTTCCGCACATGGATGAAGGAGCATTTATTCTGGATTACCACACGCCCCCCGGAAGTTCTCTGCAGGAGTCCAATCGTATTTTGCTGCACATCGAGGAAATCCTTCATTCGACGCCCGAAGTGGAGATCACTTCACGGCGCACCGGACTGGAGCTTGGCTTGGCAGCGGTCACGGAGGCGAATCGCGGCGATTTTACGGTCAAATTGAAGAAGGACCATAAACGTGATATCGACGACATCGAAAAAGACATCCGTGACGAAATCACAAAGACCGAACCATCCACGGATGTGGAATTCGTGCAGCAACTCCAGGACATGATCGGGGATTTAACGAGCCAGCCGGAGCCGGTGGTAATCAAACTTTTTTCTCAGGATGCTAAATTGTTGGAACAAACGGCGCCTCGGATTGCAGACGCAATAAAAAAGAATCCGCACGTGGTGGACGTCCTGGACGGAATTGAGAACACTATCAGCGGCCCGGCGGTAACCTACCAGGTGGATCCTGCGGCGGCTGCGCGTGCAGGCTTCACCGCAGAGGAAGTGGCCATCAATGCGGCGGCCGTACTGGAAGGGGAACCTGCGGCTACTCCAGTGGTACAGAACGACCGGCTGTACCCAATTCGCGTCCGCTTTCCCGCAGAGAATCGCTCTTCTCTGGAGCGCATGAGCAACACGCTGCTTACCAGTTCAACCGGAAGAACAGCAACGTTGGGTTCGCTATCGCACATAACCAGCGAGCCCGGACAGACGGAAATTCGCCGCGAGGACTTGCAGCGTCTGGTTCAGGTAACCGCGCGGTTTGAAGGCCAAGGGCTCGGCTCAGGTATCGCTTTCGTGAAGAAGACCGTCGACGATCTGCATCTGCCACCTTCCATTCGCGTTGAGTACGGCGGCCAATACGCGGAGCAGCAAAAGACCTTCAAGGATTTGTCGGTCGTACTGTTCATGGCGTTGCTGCTGCTCTTCGTGGTTCTGTTATTCGAGTTCCGAACCTTTGCGGCGCCTCTCGCCATCATGGCCTCGGCGCTGCTCTCCACGTTTGGAGGATTTTTTGCCCTGTTGATCATGCGAAGTACATTCAACGTGGTCTCGTTCATGGGCATGATTATGGTGATTGGCATCGTCGCTAAAAATGGGATTCTGCTTCTGGATGCGGACCAGCGCTACCGGAAACTGGGTTTTTCGCCGGAGGAGGCAATGCTACACGCGGGCCGGCGCCGTCTACGGCCGATTGCGATGACGGCATTGGCGACGATTGCGGGGATGCTTCCACTAGCGTTGGCGTTCGGAACAGGATCCGAAATGCTGCAGCCTTTGGCGATTGCGGTCATCGGAGGGCTTCTCAGCTCTCTGGTGCTTTCCTTGATCTTCACGCCGATTCTGAACTTCTACATGGATCGCGGGCGAGAAAACGCACCTTCCACCGCCACTGTGGTGCCTCAGAGAGCGACTTAGCAAGGCAGTTTCGTTTTGCCATCGATCCGTAACGTTCCCTTAACTGTGCCTTAACATGAGGGCACCTACTCTCTTCATTACGCAAACCCATGCACGTACTTATTGTCGAAGACGAACCGGAGATGGCGGGACTCCTTTCCCGCGGGCTCAAGGAAGAACAGTACGAAGTTAGTGTCGCGGGCGATGGACGCGCTGCTCTTGAACTTTCCGCCTCCGCGGATTTCGATGTAATCCTTCTCGACGTCATGCTCCCGCTGGTGAACGGGCTCGAAGTTGCTAAGCAACTGCGCGGTCGGGAGCAGGGAACGCCTGTATTGATGCTCACTGCGCGCGATGCCTTATCGGACGTAGTAAAGGGCCTCGATGCCGGCGCGGACGACTATCTAACCAAACCGTTTTCATTCCTTGAACTGCTCGCTCGCATTCGGGCACTGGTGCGTCGCAAAGAGTTTCGCCGGAAAAACGTTCTGGAGGTTGAAGACCTGGTTCTTGACCTGACGTCGCACCGAACTTTCCGCCGCGGCACCGAGATCCACTTGTCGCTGACGGAGTTCAGGCTTTTGGAGATTCTGGCCCGGAATTCCTGCCGCACCGTTTCTCGGCATGAACTCCTAAGCTCGGTTTGGGGCAACGGCAGGGAAGTGACGGAAAACACTCTGGACGCTTTCGTGCGGCTACTTCGCAAGAAAGTCGATCAGCATTGTGACGCGAAATTGATTCATACCCACCGCGGGTTCGGCTATTCCGTGGCACCGGCGAAAATCCAGTGAGACTCACCATCCGCGCGCGCCTCACCCTGCTGTATCTTGTCGTGCTCGCGGCCTCGTTCGCGGGCTTTTTCTGGATTTGCGATATCGGTTTTCAGCGCAGTATTGAGACCACCGTCAACGATGCATCCCGCAGCAACCTCGAAATCGCGCGTCGCGTGATAGACGACGCGGCACCGCATGGGATACCGAAAATGCAAAAGGAATTGCGCGAACTTTCCGAACTGTGGGCCAACGGCGCGATTTTCGAAGTGGCCGGTCCGGACGGAGAGTGGATTTTCCGTTCACCACGCCTGGTTTCGCCACAACCAGAATTTCCTCCAGCGATTGGATATGACCTCACGTTTCGCACTGCGAATTTGGAACGACAGCAATACCGCATCGCCTTTCAACGTGTGAAGGTCCGTGATGCGGAGTACACCATCATCGCTGCGGTGCCCACCGAACCTTTCGACCAGGCGCTCGACAATTTTCGCCTCACAGAAAAGGAGTTCCTGCCGCTGCTCGCGCTGATCGCTTCATTGCTGGGTTATTGGCTCAGCGGACGCGCGCTCTCCCCGGTGAGCCGCATTACGCATTCCGCCGCAAAGATCGGCGTGCAAAACCTCTCGCAGCGCCTGGAGGTTCCCCACGCTCAGGACGAACTGCGGCAGTTGACGGAAACTCTTAACGCGATGCTCGAACGCATCGAATCCTCGGTAAAGCGTCTGATACAATTTACCGCCGACGCTTCACACGATTTGCGCACGCCGGTAGCGCTCATCCGTACCAACGCGGAAATCGCTCTTCGACGTCCGAGAACCGACGCCCAATACCGCGAATCTTTGTCACGGATTCTTGCTACCTCTGAGCAGACCACCGGACTCATCGAGAAGCTTCTGACACTGGCTCGCGCCGACGCCGGCGCCGCCGCATTGCATTTTGTGCCTATGGATATTGCTCCCAATCTAAGAGAGATAGCCGCGGAGGCGCGCGTCCTTGCCGCCGGGAAAAATATCAGTTTTAGCGAGGAACTTCTCGCCGAACCTGCCCCGGTTCTCGCGGATCCGGCCGCGCTCGAACGGCTGCTGATGACGCTTTTGGACAATGCGGTGAAGTACACGCCCGAGCAGGGTAGCATCCGCATGCACTCTTGCGCAGAGAACAGCTCCCTCATTATAGAAATCCGAGACACTGGAATTGGCATCCCCGAGAAGGATCTGCCGAACATCTTCGAGCGCTTCTATCGCGCGGACCAGGCTCGAACAGGCCGAGCCTCCGGTGCGGGCTTGGGCCTTTCCATCGCAAAGTGGATTGCCGAGGCACACCGGGGTTCAATCCAGGCTTTCAGCGCTGTCGGCGAAGGTTCTCTATTTCGCGTCACGTTTCCGTTCACAAATTTGCCGCGTGCCCGGGACGCTTCCGATCCGCAAGTTGAGCATTCTTCGGTATCTGCAGACTGAAAGCTTATTCATCTGAAAGTTCTTTCAGCCTCTCTTTAATCTCCTATTAATCTCCGTTCATCCCCGAGTAAGGGCTCGGATGCCCTAATAGGAGCAGAAAATCTCGGCGGCTTCGTGGACACCCATCCACCGGGTCTTTACAAATTCCGAGTTCGGAACGAGGTATATGCGCCACCGGGCACCTGTTTCGATCGGTGCGCAGTGCGCAACGCGAGGCCATATTTCAAATATGCTTCTGGTTCTACCGTGCAGGCCGCGCACTCCGCTTAAAGCAGATTTCACGTGCGTCAGATTTCTACACGACGACACATCCGTCGAGATTCCCATTCTCCCAATGCGAGGAGCATTCGCGATGAAAAAGATTTACCGCCAATTAGTCACGCTGGTCCTGGTCTTAAGCAGCGTTTTCGTCCAGAGCGTATTTGCCCAGTCCGATAAGGGATCGATCGGCGGCCATATTTCGGACACCTCCGACAGCGTGCTGCAGGGCGCGCAGATCGAATTGCAACCCGCTGGCAGAACCGTCGTTTCCGGACAGCAGGGCGGCTATTTCATTAACAATCTCGCTCCAGGCAGCTACACGATCACGGTCACCTACGTGGGGCTTTCTTCCTTCACAAAGGTCGTGAACGTCGCCGCGGGGCAGGTCACAACGCTCGACATCAAAATGGAGGTCGCTTCCCAGAGAGACCAGATCTTTGTGAACGGCGAGCGGGTCTCCGGCGAAGTAGAGGCCATCAACCGGGAACGCACCGCCGACAACATCGTTCAAGTGTTGCCAAGCGAAGTGATCAACTCGCTTCCGAATGCTAACGTCGCCGACGCAGTGGGCCGTTTGCCGAGCGTTACCCTGGAACGTGATGAAGGCGAGGGCAAGTACATTCAGGTGCGCAGCCTGGAGCCGCGTCTCACCAACGCTACGATTGATGGAGTAAATATACCTTCGCCGGAACCTGGGGTACGGCAAATCAAATTCGATGCCATGCCCGCCAATCTCATCGACTCGGTCGAGGTCAACAAGACCCTGCAAGCGAATATGGACGGCGACGGCATCGGCGGTTCCGTGAACATCGTTACCAAGACTGCGGGGGAGCATCCGACGGTTGATATCGCAGGTGCGGGCGGAACGACTCCTATCCTGGGCGGCCGCAATATCGTGCAAACTATGGCAACCCTCGGACAGCGTTTCGGCGCGGACAAGCGATTTGGCGTGCTCGTAGGTGGCTCCTACGATTGGAACGGTCGCGGCATCAATGACATTGAGCCAGTCCCGGACGTTGCCACCTTCGGCGACGGGTCCACCACTCGCTATTTCGATACCCAGGATATTCGCGAGTATCAATACAAGCGCACCCGCTGGGGAATCACCGGCAGTGCCGATTACAAAATATCAGATAGCTCGGACATATATGTTCGAGGCCTTTTCTCCAGCTTTCGCGATTTTGGCGATAAGTGGGTATATACGCTCACGGACAATACACCCAACATCACTTTGTTGAATTCCAATGGATGCAGCACCGACAGCACCGGCGCGGAGACCTGCGGAGCAGGCACGCCGCATTTCAGTACCTCCAACCGCGTGCCCGTATTCAATATCGGCAGCGTTCTCGTCGGAGGAAGACACGTTTTTGCGACCAGTTGGGTCTCCTGGGACATTTCCGTATCGCGTTCCGAGCAGAAACGCTCCGGAGGTGACGAAGGTGCGGATTTCGGCGCAAACGACACCTATAACGCGCTCTACCCGAACGGCAGTACTTGCCAGTTCAGCCCGGCACTGACCACAAAACTATATATCCCGCAGTGGACTCCCAATTGTTTCACCGAGGCTTACTCGCCTGCTAATTACGACCTGCAGGATATCAACACCTCGTTTGGGAAATCCCCCCAGCTCAATTTGCAGTTCACGGGAGCATACGGGAAGCGCTATCACCTCGGGTCGCACCTCTCCACGATTGAGATTGGTGGAAAATTCCGCAACGCCCATAAGTTCGATGACTCATATTCTCCTACGTACACTCCGAACGGATCTCTGCCCATGACTCAGTTTCTCGGTCCGGTTACGAATAGCAACTACTACTCCGGTAACTATCCATACGGTCCGACAACGAGCTGGTCAAAACTCATAAATTACCTCAACTTGAATACCTCCGCGTTTACGCTCGATCCCACCACAGTGGGCGTGAACCCTGGCAATTTCGATCTGGTCGAGAAGGTCTCTGCCGGCTACGTCATGGACACCATAGACTTCAACAAGATTCGCATTGTGGGTGGAGTTCGCTTCGAGGGCACAAACCTCTTCACCTCGACGCCGGCCTTCGATGAAAACAACAACTTCCTCGGCAACACGACCATGAACGGTTCGTACGTCAAGGTCCTCCCGAGCGCTTCGGTGCGCTTTGACCTCGGCCACGATTCGGATATCCGCCTGGTTTACAGCCGTGCTCTCTCGCGGCCCGATCCTCAGGACATTGCTCAATCACTTAGCGTGACCCTGAACCAGTCTCCGCTCGGGGCTTCCTTCGGCAATCCAAATCTAAAAGCAGAAACGGCGAATAACTACGACGTTCTGTGGGAACACTATTTGAAGCCTTTCGGCATCATTCAGGGAGGCTTTTTCTACAAGCAACTGTACGATCCAATCGTTACGCAGTCGGAGCTGATGCAAAACTACACTCCCGTTCCGAATGACAGCCATTATCCCGTAGGGACCTGGCTGGTTTCTCAACCCATCAACGCGGGCAGCGGCTGGCTGGCCGGCCTGGAGTTCGCCTACCTCCAACACTTTACGAGTCTGCCGGGTTTACTCGGTGGTTTGGGGCTTTCCGCGAACTATAGTTGGACGAATTCCGCAGCCAGTGGCTTGCCGGGCCGCTCGGATAGCCCTCGGCTGGTGCGGCAGGCGCCAAACACATGGAACATCAGCCCAACTTTTGACCGTGGTCGCCTTTCCATTCGCGTGGGCATGACTTACAACTCAAACAGCATTTTTTCGTACCAATATCAGGACGGCACCGACGGCTCAAGTCCAACAGCCGGCGGACTTCGTGGGCCCAATGGCGACACCTATATCTATCCGCATTTTACAATTGACGCCCAAGGCAGCTTCCGGCTCAGGTATGGTTTCACCGTCATGGCCTACGGTCTTAACCTCAACAATGAAGTCTTCGGCTTCTACAACGGACAGCCTCAGTACCTGATCCAGCGCGAATACTACGGTCCAACATTCGCGTTTGGTTTGCACTGGTCGCCGACGCATGAGAAGTAACCGTCAGGCCCACTGAAGGTTTACATCACTCGACGAATGGCCGTGCGCATCAATCGAATGAGTACGCCGGTCGTTTCCGCGACCTTCGGCCCTGACAGGGTTTTCAGCGCGAATTTAGCTTCTATTTATCCCCGGAGCTGTAGAACTGTGACCAAGGAGAAAACCATGAAGAAAAAAAATGTTGGGGCATTGTTTATCGCTTTGGTTCTGTTCGCTTCGGTTGCATTCGCGGCCATGAATTACCAGCTCTCGAAGAAAGTAGCTGTGCCGGGAACCGGTGGCTGGGACTACATCACGGTAGACGCCGCAGGTCGCCGCGTTTACGTGTCACACTCAACGCAGGTGGAAGTGCTGGACGCGGATTCATTCGCCCAGATAGGTACGATCCCCAACACTCCTGGCGTGCACGGCGTTGCCGTTGCTTCGGAATTCGGCCGGGGATATATTTCCGCCGGGAAAGCCGATGCGGCCATCGCCTTCGATCTGAAAACACTGAAGCCCCTCGGAGAAATTAAAGTTGGCAAAAAGCCGGACGCCATCATTTATGAACCGGCAACGAAACGCGTCTACGTCATGAACGGTGACAGCGACAGCATCACCGCCCTCAACGCCTCCGATGGCAGCGTGGCGGGTACCATCGACCTCGGCGGAGGGCCTGAATTCGCGGTCTCCGATGGCAAAGGCAACGTGTACGTGAACCTGGAAGAAAAGAACGAGACGCTGCATATTGACGCCAACAGCATGCAGGTCAAGGATCGCTGGCCGCTCGCGCCCTGCGGTACTCCCACAGCGCTGGCAATCGATATCGCCAACCATCGTCTGTTCGTGGGCTGCCGGAGCAAGCATCTCGCCGTCCTGAATGCGGACACCGGCAAGGTTGTTGCGACCGCTCCGATAGGCGAGCGTGTTGATGCCGCATCCTTCGATCCTTCCACCAGAGTTGTGTTTCTCTCGACGGGCGACGGAAAAGTATTCGCTTTCCATCAGGACTCGCCGGACAAATATTCCCTCGCTCAGGAAATCGTCACCAAAACTGGCGCCAAGACCTTCGGCTACGATCCGAAGTCGCAAAACCTCATCGTCCCAACAAGCAACAACGGCGCCATGGAAGTGTTGGTCTATTCCGCGAAGCCTTGAGCCTTCGACCGGACGAACCACGGTCAAATCGCAGAGCGAGCCGACTCGAGTGGCAGGTCTGATCGGAACTGTTTTTGAGAATTTGGCTCCCCGGGCTAGATTCGAACTAGCAACCCTTCGGTTAACAGCCGATAAGGTTGAAATTCTAAATGCTTTGTCGAGTGTCGCTTACCCGGAAAGTCGGCTTGTTTTCGGTCCCTCAGTTGGGCTACTTGGGCTACCAAATTGGGGGAGGGGATTATGAGCGCAGTTCACAGAGCAGCAGTTGATTTTCTGTTGGGAGAATTGAAGCAAAGGCAGGCCGACCGCGTAATCATCGCGCGCGTGCAAGCGCCGAAGTATTTGGTGGGGTTCAAGGTTTCGGGTGCAGCGGTCTGGGCGCATGATGTGCGACTCGCGAGGAAGTTCGATAATGGAAGTGTGGAATTGGGGGAGACGGTGGGAGCGTTGCGCGGGTTGGAGGATGTGGAAGTGGTGGTACCGGAGAAGGCGAAGGCGGTTGGTGCGTAAGGCCACTTGTCCGGTTTGCGCGTTAATCAGGAGTTGAGCGCTAGACGAGCATCAGGGCTGATATTTAATCGCATTAATCGGTCAAGCCCTGACGTCATCGGCAAATCAGTGCGAGGCTGTCTTACGCATTTCTTCGTTCGCTGCCAATAAGACCTCACCGGCGGCAAACAGATTGACGGTTGCTATGATGGCACCTGCGATTATGTCTGGCCAACCTGACCCCGTGGTCGCAATGAACACAGCAGCGACAACCGTTAGGACATTCAGCATTGCGTCATTTCGCGTCGAAAGCCAGATTGCACGCATCGACGCGTCGCCACCACGATAGTGAATCAGTCGGTAGGCGCAATACCCGTTCACAGCCAAAGCAAGTGTTGCCACGCCACCCATCATCGCTGGCGATGGCGCCCCACCATCGAGAAAACGATGGACAATCTGGACGATTGCACCTATTCCGACTCCTGCCATCGCGAAGCCCTGTAAGAGACCTGCCGCCGCGCGTGCACGTACCGACCATCGGATGGCTAGAAGGGCGAGTCCCAGGACAGCCGCGTCTTCGAGGAAATCCGCTGCATCCGCCAAAAGCGCAGCTGAACCTATCCACAGGCCCGCGCTTACCTCGACGAAAAGCATCACCAGATTCAGGATGGCGCATATGACCAGCGCGGTTTGATAGCCATCGTCGAGGTGGTTGGGCTTGGTGTCCAATCTTGGCATTTTAGCGGCGATTTTGAACACAGCGTGCAGTATTCGTTCTATCTCTGAGCTAAGTCCCAATCAGTCGGATTACCGGACGTGAAAGCCGTGCTTGTACGGCACTCGTCGCGTTCGGGAAAGATTTGAGCGCATCGGTGAATGCGCGGCAAGTGGTGGCGAAACTTCCTTCCCACAATTGAAGCCAAGCGGGGCTGGTCTTAGGCGGACTTACAGCTTTCCCCAAAACGCAAATGTCACGGCCCCGACCAGAAACAGAAAAGAAACACCATGATTCCATCTGATGCCTTCATCGAGATAAAACCTCGCAAAGATTACGAAGACACAAAGAGTAATTACTTCCTGGATGATTTTTAACTGAAACGCTGTGAATTGGCCGTAGCCGATGCGATTAGCTGGAACTTGAAAACAGTATTCAGCGAATGCGACCAGCCAGCTTATGACTATCGCGGCAATAAGCGGACTCTTGCGATACTTTAGATGCCCATACCACGCGATTGTCATGAAAATGTTCGAGCAAATGAGAAGTAGAATGGTCTTCATTCCCAAAGCGTAACACGACCAAAATGATAGTCGGGCTGGTCCTAAACGGGACCGTGGGGTACCAAGCGAGGGTGGCTGGCGCGTAAATGGGGAGCAATCCTGTGGTGGGGTTGTCTCCGCCTGAGCCAGCCCCAGAAAAGGAGGACTGCTCACAGGATTGCCCACGAGGCGAAGCTAATATAGTGATGGAAGGTAGGTAACTGTCATTCTTGCCAGCGTCGGGAGCGGCAGGCGTTTCAGGAGCAACCCTGTGCAGTCAGGATGTCTCCGCCCTGGGACAGCCTTTCCACACAGGATTGCCCACAAGATGAACGCTACACTAGCGGTAGAACTCGCGCAATTGTCACTTTTGACAGTACAGGGTAGGGCGGCTGGCGCGTAGATTCAGTGCTCCACGACGGCCACGATTTTAGTATTCGCATCATAATCTAAATATAAGTTCTTCCCGTTCGCCGAACCCGATAAGAAGGTGGATGTGTTTGACGGAGCCGCAAGCGGCGTTATTTCCTGAACTTCGCCCTTCTGACCGAGCAAAACTAACTGAACAAACGGATGCCATATGGACCGGTCTTTGCTTCGAAAAACCAGTAGAGCAACGATTTCACCAGACGCATTAACGGAAGCCTTATCCACTCCTATTTTGACTGAGTTCGTCTTGGTAGCAAGCGCACTCAGAGCAGGTTGAAAGCTCGCTCGGCTAATAAGGTCTCCATCTAAAGAAAATTGAAATAGTTCTTTGGGCCTATCAAGCCAAACAAAGAGTTTATCCCCAACGAGAAACATCTGGTCTATACCGCCAGCCGGATGGAAAGTGTCTTCTCCATCAGGTAAGAGAGACAGAGGAAAGAATTCTTTGAGAATTTTACCCTCTGGTGAGTATTTAACGATGATTGGATAATCGGACGACTTGGTTTCCTTCAAACCCTTACCGAAGACATTACCTTTAGAGTCCACCGCCACTTCAAAAAACTGGTAAGGCCAAACGTCCCAGACCTTTTCGAGTTTGCTATTGCTACCGTATGTCAACAAGACAGTTTTTATTTCGGACGGTTCTATGCCCGGAGCAGTGTACCCAACTCCTGCCGCAAGAACCATTCCGCCTTCCGGGGTTGCTGCCACTCCCCACACATCGGCGTACCACGAGTTTTGTAAGTCTCTCACCGGGAATACAGCTACTTCGCTTCCGTCTGTTCCGTACATCCTTGCAGCGGGAACGCTCGACATCTTAATGTCTCGATAGAAAAGGAGTTTCTTTTCGGTTGCATCCCACTGTGATAAAAATCCGCCCTGTCCGTCATCGGTCTCCGCGAGCGCTGTTTGAATCGTTTGGCATCGGAGCGATGTGTCGATAGGCAGGAGGAAAATCGCTATCGATAAGATTCGGACTCGTATCTTCATTTTGGTCCTCTTGGTGACGCTTTTATTGTGGAGTGCATTTCGAATTGCTACTGGCCATTTCACACCCCGTACACTCCACAGTTCCGTCGCTGGAATCGCATTGCATCTTGACGTGGATTCCTAAGGTCCTACATTGCGAGATAGTGCAGCCGTACGCAACGCAAGTCCCGTACTCGCAATGCACCAAATAGGCACTACAGGCGGTGTTTTGAGCCTGAGAATGATTACAAAGAGGAAGCTCGCCCCTAGCCTGCACGCCCGGAACTAACGAGAACCGCAACTCACTGTGCGGTGTGGCGTAGCCATCTGATAAGGCGGCCTGACCATGTAGCGAATCCGCTGCGACAGGGTTGCATGAGGCACGACATTCTTAACAACCATTGCTCTTGCTGAAATCTGGTAGACGAGAGCAATCAGAACGATAACTGAGGCCGCCACTAAGAATTTTGATTTTCTCATTACTTACCTCCATGCCACCAAGAGGTATCCGACGGGAAGGGAACGAGCCGAACAGCTAACTGTTTAGCACTCGCATACTTTACTGCTTTTAGACCCAAGTAGTTAACGTGTCAAGAACTATTTTACCAGAAGTAATTCGATCCGACGTCACTTCGGGTTCGCTTCGTCGTACCAGTTCGGGTCATTGTAGACGTTCGTCACCTTCCCGAACTTGTCCGCAACCTGCAGCCCGGATTTGCTGACCACGTAGATGCTCTTCCCGAAAGCCTTCGCACTATCAATGTCCGGTCCCGATGGCTGACCACCGCCCCATGCTGGATGGGTGTGGATGAGCGCTATCGCAGAACGAGGAACACGAATCGCCGCTTTGCTGCAAGAGTTGCCGCGATTAGCGTCGAACCACGCCGGAAGTCCCGTCGCGTGCCGTAGGAACTGCTCAAGTCGTTTCTGCCCGGGCCTTAGATGACGGCGTGGCCTAGGGACGGCCCCGTGACCGCCTTGTGCCACTGACGGCGGTTCGGGGAAAAGTGTCGATTGGATTTCTTTTGTGTGTCGGAATTCTAGAATCTCGGCAAAGGCATATTATTTGCACGCGTTAAATACTGTTTCCAGAGTTTAGAACGGTCATCTCGAACGATTTCAGGTATCGAGTCCAGTTTCGGCGGCCTCCCGCCAAGCCTACCGTAAACTTCAGGGTCTTTATTCTCCCACTGTTCGGCCCTTCTTAAACTCTCCAAGTCACTTAACTTCAGGTCGCACAAGATTAACAAGTACGTAATTTGATGTTCCCGGGCATCGCAGTTTTCCAGAACCGTTGTTTCAAGGTCAACGAAGTAGCGCGAAATTCCGGGCGTCTTCCTAATTTTGTTCGTTACGTCGATTCCCATCTTCAGCGCGCGGATTGTGTGCGTCGCATACGCAATTCCATTGTCCTTCGCTTTTTCAGGACGCCACTCGTCAATCAGCTGGTTCAAGATTCGAACATTGTGGTAATAGGTTTCGAGTTCAACGATGAGGTCCGCGTGTATAAGTTCTCGCGAGAAACGGCGATGATAACGGTCGGTAAGCCTTTGCAATCGCACTGATTGCCATGCCGAAGGATACCGATCGAGCGCATTCGTTCCAGACAATGTTGTTTCTCGTCTATTTAGCCAAGTCGGGAGTAATTCATCGACCTCCAGATACAACGTAGGCTGATGATGACCAAGAATCTCTAGAAGTAGGAGGCTATAAAGCCGCAATATCAGCTTTTTCTGCTTACTTTCTTCGGCGGATTGTGCGGCTACGTAGGTTAACCAACCTGCGAGAAGCGCGCCCACTATTGCGCCGATAACGGCAGCAGTAACCTCGTACGATTTAGTTTCGGGCGGGGAAGTTGGACAGGGTGCCTGATTGACCCACAAAAACGTCGTGAATAAACAAAAGGCGTGACGCATAGAACGCGTTCAATCTTTGGCGTTAACTTCCAGCAAGGTCGAAACCATCAGACCGGGATGCTTCTCGCGCGGATGTTATCGCAAACTACCTGAGGTTGCACGTCTTGTTGGCGGCTCCTAAGTTCGCCTCATGGAGCAGGCCGCGACTGTTCTTGTCGCGGTTCGTCGACTCTACTATGCTGAAGGCCGTTCCCGAGCAGGCGGACTACTTTGTCGCGTCCGCAGTTCCACTTTTTCGAGCGCTATTGCCGATTTTGAAGAAATACTATCCGCAGTATTACGGCAGAATGTCGAGAGTGCCGAGATTCCCGGCTCAGCTTTCTTTGAGATTGTGTTTATAAGGGTGGAGAGCGGGGTTCCTGCTGTTGCGTATCGTTCATTCTTTGCTGAACGGGACCCTCAGAAACGTCTTGTGGTAAGGACCGAACGGACTGATTGTCCGGGTAGTGGCTGCCCGGACGGAACCGACTTTCGTGTCTTGGGAAAAAATCTCGCCTATCGAGATTTCCTAGCATCCAAGCAAAAGTTCTCGGGAATTCCCATCGACGATATCAACCGGACCATCCAGATGGAGACAGAAAGAGAGCCTGACGAAGTCGGTGGCAATATCAACATCATTTCAATTGATGGACTGGGTGCGAAGTGGATTACGAACTACGGGGAGTGCGCTGGTCAATAAGTCGCGGCAATAAACCTTTCTTCCGCTGTCATACAGTTCCGCGGATGGCTGACACGATGGATTCAAATCCGGGACAGTTGCCCGGCGACACGGAAACATTTTGCCGGCTATTGAGCCGGAGGAGATTCGGATATTCCTTCAGTTCCGGAACGCTTTCTGTCCACAAGCGCTCGGCTCTCATTATTACGACAACACTTCCCCGCTCGATTGCTGACCGAACCAGATGAAATCCGTATCCCTGCGACGGCAGCCGAACGGCGGCATGATTGAACTTTCTTGAGTGGTATGGAAAATACTCGACGCAGAGTAGCGACCGCGCGAGCTCCTCTCTCGAAGACTCTTCGAGAAGCCAACGCAAGCGTCTCTCCCACCACGTTCGGCCTGAGCACTCAAAGCTGGGGTCGAGGAAGTAAAACGGAAACACCGAAGAGGCGTGGCTGCAGTTGCTGCGCAACAGCGCTTGAAACTCTGGCTGGGCGTGGACCCACGGGTCTCCGTCGTCGAAGCCGGGATTGAGACCGAGAAGGACAACCGGGGCGGTCGCCGACCCAACAAATGGTTCGGGCAGAACCGCGCGTTGTATCAAGTGATTGTCACTTCGTCCGGGCTTCGCATTGTATGCCCGGATAATCTCTAAGTCGCACCGGAGGAAATACGGGGGAGTCGGAGGAACGGAGAGCCAAGGGTTGGAAGGGGACTTGTACAAGCAATGGTCACTTTCTTATTCCCGGATTGCGGTTGGCCCGGAAACGGTGAACTCTCATTCCGCGCACCGTCTCGGAGCTGCGCTTACAGATGTTACCCACCTTTCTCACTTTGGTCTCGTAGTACACCGTGAGGACCATACCCCTGAAAATCTCATGCGAAAACGCCAGTCTGCTAAGACGGGATGCGAGTCAGTTTCCGGCCATCCGACATATCAGTAGCGATGAACGTCGCAACAGCGACTTCGAATAGAAGTTCTGCCTACTTGAATCATGGGGTGCAGACTTGATTCTTATGAGCTATCGCAGCGGTCAACGCAATCTGGTCCCCCTGAACTGTCCTTTCGCAATCAAAGTGAGCGGTGCCCGTGCAGGTCGGACCGTTCAACAGCGCTTGCGCTTTGGCCAATTGATCCTGAAGACCTGTTATCGCCGATTTCGCTAACGCGCACTGGTCCGGCGGAGGAGGTATCGGCGGCGGGGGACAGCTCTGGGACACTTGGTATGGGAACGAAACTTCTTCGAACACGATGTTCGGCGGATTGCCGCCATTGGGACATCCAGGGGACACGAGGTGGAGATTATTGGATTCGATACTTATACCGCCCATTGATATGGTGGGTGGGTTTGCTGTCCCGTTTTCAACGTTAACCTGGACAACCAGCGCGGCACCGTCGTTGAACCAGGCCCGCTGCCCATTGACGTAGCCAAGCGCATTAAATTGCGCCTGGGTCCACACCGATGCGAGCTTCAAAAGCTCGTCCGATATCGCGACCCCGCTTATGCTTCCATCGGGAAGCGTTATCGTAACCGAATCCTGCCCTCCCGCCAGCGCCTCGGCGCGCAACCGAAGCTGCCCGAGCTGGGTGATCGGTTGCGACGGGAGTGACGGCGTTTCATCATAAAAAGTGCAGTTGCCTGACGTAGCGGTCCACGACAGGCCAGTTGGCATCCCGGGAAGCTGAGGAATAGAGCCTTGACCTGGGCACGTCGGCCCAAAGTTAAATAGCCACAATTCCATGCCCGCAAATGAACCCTTAGGGTCATTCATGAAGAGGAACTGCACCCAACCTTGACACACTGAAGGATCCTGGGCGTTAGCGCACGCTGCCGGCGTCGAGAAAGCGGAGGCATTTGCATTGAGCTGCAACGAGTAGGCCCCGGCTGCATCGGAGGTTTTGCCGTTCGTAATCTGAACGCTTGTGACTGTCTGAACATCTGCCGCTTGGGGGAAGAAACCTTCAGCCGACGTAATCGGGCCACCGACAGCCGTTGCGACGAACTCGTGCCCTATTCCTGCTACCGCCGGGTCGAAGCCAGCGGATGGTTGGCTAGGCGCTTTAGGTAGATTCGGCAAACACA
>Ga0210383_10002038_pt1 | contig 18336 bp, 15 predicted proteins | sample IncBWC14OmetaG_FD_160072 | JGI IMG/M metagenome (GOLD analysis project Ga0210383, IMG submission 160072) | Forest soil microbial communities from Barre Woods Harvard Forest LTER site, Petersham, Massachusetts, United States - Inc-BW-C-14-O ...
ACGATCACGGCGATCGCATCGGGCTCGATGATGAGGTCCTTGGCGAGCTGGCGTGCCTCGTCGGCGGCGGCCTCGGCGGTGGTCTCGTCGGGGTATCCGATCGCGATCAGGTCAGACATGGCGTCCTCTTTCTTGGTCCTGGCGGGTTCCTGCTCAGCTGCCGAACACCTTGGCCTTGGCGGCGGCGAATTCGGCGTCGGTCAGGACACCCTGCTGATGCAAGGTGGCCAGCTGGTTCAGCTGGTCAATCATCGGCGAGGTATCTGGCGCGGCAGGTGCGGGCTGGTCGGGCTGCGGCGGCGCCTGCTGCTGTTCGAGCTGGCTGATGCGCTGGTCCTGGTCCGCCTCGGCCTGACCCTGCTGCTCCGCCCGCCGGCCCATGCTCCGTCCCGCGACGTACGCGCCGCCGCCCACCACGGCCGCACGCAGCAACGGCCGTCGTCGCCTAAACATTGGTGCCTCCCTGGTCGTTTACTGCTGGTGCCTGGAATGTTCTACGGCTCGTCCGGCAAAGACAGGCCGAGGGCCACCATGAGCTCGGGCGCGGCCGCCACCGTCTTCGGCCCGCCGACCTGCGGGGCGACGGCGATCAGCACCCCCATCAGGTCCGCCGGGGTAGCCCCGGCATCCAGCGCGTTGGCCACCTGCCACAAGTAGGAGGCCGGGGGGGCGTCGAGCGCTATAAGCGCGGCGATCTTGACCAGCGCGTAACTACGAGCGTCAAGGCCGCTCCTGGTTTGCCATTCGGCACGCAGTTCCAGGCCCTCAGCCAAGAGGTCATGCTCGCCGATGGCCAATCCGGCCAGCGTCTCCCTTGTGGCGTCATCAACATCCACGTTGGATGGCATGGTCATGATCAGGGTCCTTTCCGTACCAGACGCGGACGGCTTGCCGCACGGGACTGCATCACCAGGTCAATGATGGCGACGTGGGGGGCGGCGCTGCCTCACCCGTGGCGGATGGTCCCGTTGAGCACAATGCAGCTCGCCCGGGACAGCCGGTGACGTTCACCTCTCGCGGGTGATGTGCCACCGGACCATCCGGCGGGATGCTGCCGATGCAGCCAGGCGGGTCTGTGTCACTCTGGTGGACCCTCTGGGGTCGGTTGCCCGGCCGGATGAATGGGAAACGAACATGCCAATTGGGCCCGAGCGGCTCACTGTGCTGGGTTCAGACGCTCCGGCTTACATGGCGTTTCAGGAACCCTGCGGCCAGGAGGCAATCGAGCTCGGCGGCAAGAGGGGCGTCCTGAATCGGCCCGGGCATCGCCGCCGGTGGTACGGGCGGGTGAGGGATTGCGGCGGGTGAGTCGGTGAGCGAGTCGGATCTGGCGATTGTGGCGGCGCTGGTGTTCGCGTGGGGGACCTTGTCGGCGCGGCTGGAGCGGTTCGATGTGACCGCGCCGATCGTCTTCGTCCTGGCTGGCGTGCTCCTGACCCGCGGGCCGCTGGCGGTGCTGAGTGTCACCCCGGCACCTGAGCTGGTCAAGGGACTGGCGGAGGCAACCCTGGTGCTGGTGCTGTTTTCGGACGCCTCCCGGGTGGGGCTGCGGGAGCTGCGAGCCGATGCGGGCCTGTACGCCCGGCTGCTCGGGGTGGGGCTGCCGCTGACGATCGGCCTGGGCACGCTGCTGGCGCTGGCCCTGTTTGGCGGCATGAGCATCTGGCTTGCCCTGCTGGTCGGCGCGGCGCTGGCGCCCACCGATGCTGCTCTGGGCGCGGGCATGATGGTCAACCCGGCGGTTCCGGCCCGGATCCGGCGGCTGCTCAACGTCGAGAGCGGGCTCAACGACGGGATCGCCACGCCGTTCGTGCTGGTCGCGATCGCGGGCGCGCAGACCGCCGAGCAGGCGCACGCGGCCGGCCCGGGCAAGGCCGTCGCCGAGCTGGCGGTAGGCCTGCTCATCGGTGTGGCGGTGGGCGGCGCGGGGGGCTGGGTGGTGCGGCTGGCGCGGCAGCGCGGCTGGGCGGCTGAGGGTTTCGCGGGGGCTGCGGTGCTGGGGCTGGCCATCTGCGCTTATGCCTGCGCGCTGGCGCTGCACGGCAACGGGTTCATCGCCGCGTTCACCGGCGGGCTGGCGTACGGCGCCGTCGGCGGGCGGCGCGCGGCGCGGCTGGTGCCGTTCGTCGAGGAAACCGGCGCGCTGGTCTCGCTGCTGGTCTGGCTGGCGTTCGGCGCCGTCGCCGTCGCGGCGGCGGTGCAGAGCCTAACCTGGCAGATCGTGCTATATGCGGTGCTCAGCTTGACGGTGATCCGGATGGCGCCGGCCGCGGCCGCGCTGGCCGGGGCGCGGCTGGGCCGCGCCGCCGTCGTCCTGGTGGGCTGGTTCGGCCCCAGAGGCCTGGCCTCGGTGGTATTCGCGTTGCTCGCCTTGGAGGACATCGGCCAGCCTGCCGCCAGCCAGGCGGTCGCCGTGATCACCGTCACCGTGCTGCTCAGCGTGATAGCGCACGGCGTGACCGCCGATCCGCTGGCCCGGCGGTTCGGGCCGCGGATCGCCTCGGCCGCGGCCGGGGCTGATCAGCCCGGCCTGCCCGACGTGCCGGAACGCAGGCTCATCCGCCGGGTACCCGCCGCCGCATCAGGGACCGGCGCAGACCCGGCCCGACAGGACGGGTGATCAGCCCGCCCCAGGCTCGGATGAAGATCCTCAGCTAGCCCGCGCACGCGATGTTGACCGAGATCCCGGTCAAGAATCCGATCATCACCGAATACGACACGAACCGGGTGTACCGGCCCAGACCGGCCAGCCCGGCCGCCACCAGCGCCAGCAGCAGCAGCGCCTCCGGGCGTTGGGCCTCCGGCACGCTCCGCAGCGCCGAGCCCGCCGCCAGCGAAGCCGCCGACGTGGTCGTGATCACCATCAGCCGGGTGCTCGAGGTCAGCCCCCGGCGATCGGTCCCGCGAAGCCCGCATACAGGCCCTATACCGGGTTGACGCCGACCAGGACCGCGGCCGCCATCCCGTCCGGAACGCTGCCGATCACGCCCGGCAGCCCGGCCACCAGGTCCGCGCGCAGGGACCGCCGCTCCGGCCGGACCGAGCCCGGCCACCGGCCGGCGCGGCCAAAGGCCGGCGAATCATGCTCATCAGCCGTGTTCCCTTCCGGCCGCACCGCACACGACCACCGCAGCGTCCCGGCCAAACTCCCGGCGTGCCACGCCCGCCGCCGCGATCGATCAGTCCCCGGCCGGCCCGGCTATGTCCCCTCCTCCCCTGTGAGGGAAGGCCTGCCGTTCGCCGCCGCTCCGTTAATGATCCGGGGCCGCAACCATCCCGGGCCTCATCCGCGCGGGGTGAGGCAGGCCGGCGCAGGCGTCCTTAACCTCATAGCTGCAAGGTCTGGAGAACCGGGAGCGTACGCGGCATGTCCATGACGAGCTCGTCATCCCGGACCGCCGGCGGACCCCGAACGTCGCGCGGCCATCGCGGCACGGCCTCTATCCCGGTCCCAGTATGCCGGCGCCGTCCCCTCGCCGATGGCGCCCGCATGGCGTGGGTCCTGCGGCTGGCCCGCGACACGCCGGAAACAGTACGGAGGAGACGTGGCCTGGCGGGGTCGCCGCGGGGAACGGTCCGCGCGTGGTGATGCGGGGGCCCGCCGCCGGCCGGCCCGGGCGGTTCGACCGGCCCCGCCGTCGGCTGCGGGCCGGCCTGGTGCAGCTGCTGTTCGCGGTGGCCGGGCTGGGGCTGGGCCTGCTGCTGCCGCGGATCACCGCCGCGCCGACCGTGGCCAGCAGCCGTGTGACTGAGACGCTGATCGGAGTGGGCTTCGGCGTGCTAGGGCTGGTCAGCATCATCTTCTCGCTGCTGTTCCTGGTCGTGCAGTGGGCCTTTTCCAGCCTGTCGCCCCGGCTGAACCTGTTCCGCGACGACCCCATCGTGTGGCGGACGTTCGGGCTGGCCGTCGGCATCTTCGTGTTCTCGGTCACCGCGGCCCTGGTCATCGGCAACGACCCGCAGGCGTCAGTGATCGTGCCGGTCGCGGAAGTGGCCGGAGTGCTCGCCGCGCTCGCCCTGATCCGGACCCTGCAGGTCAAGGCCTTCGCCTCCATCCAGCTGGCGCCGACCCTGTCAGACATCGCCGCCCGCGGCCGCAGCATCCTCGACGACCTGTACCCCCAGCCCGGGCCGGGCGACACGAGTCCCGCCACGCTGCCGCCGCTGCGCCGGGCCGTCACCTGGCCCCGCCGGCAAGCCACCTTGCAGCAACTCAACCTGCGCCGGCTGCTCCAGGCCGCCGACGGCGCGGTCATCGTGCTCCGCGCCCGCATCGGCGACACCCTCCAAGAAGGCGCCGTGGTCGCCGACCTGCACGGCGGCGATGCCAGCGACGCGGCAGTCCTGGGCGCGCTGGTGACCGGGCAAGAGCGCACCTTCGGCCAGGACCCGCTGCTGGCGTTCCGGCTGCTGGCCGACATCGGCCTGCGGGCGCTCTCGCCGGCCGTCAACGACCCGGCCACCGCCGTGCAGGTGCTGGACACGATCCAGGGCCTCCTGCTGCCCCTGGCAACCCGGGACCTGGACGTAGCCCAGGTCGCCGACGACGCCGGAACCATCAAGGTGGTGCTCGCGCTGCCGTCCTGGGATGACTACCTGCGCACCGCCCTCGACGATCTCATCGAGTCCGGCTCCCAGTCCTCCATGGTCCTGCTGCGGGCACACGCCCTGCTCACCAGCCTGCTGAACGCCGCACCGCCGCAGCGCCGGGCCTCGATCACCTGGCGGCTGCACCGCGCCGAGGAACTCGCGGCCGGCAACTTCCCGGAGATCTGGCGCCACGCGGCCGGAAGCGATCCAGCATGAGCCAGGCAGCGGTCCCAGTACAGCTTTTCGGGGTGCCGGCCGATGGCAAGAAGGTCCGGTGGACCGCGTACGACGTCTACCGGGTCACCAACGGCAAGATCAGCGAGGAGTGGGCTGGCGACGATCATGACCCAGATCGGTCCCTTCAACCCTCCGTGGGCTGCCTGACATCTCCTCACCAGCGGCCGACGGGCTTCGGCCCGGGCGCGGTCCGCCGTCTGCGCACTGCACCGGCGGACTGCGCCCGAACCCCGCAGCCGGGGCGCCGTCCAGAACGCCAGCGAACCCTGCGCGAAAGGAAACGCTAAAGTGCCCGCCCCCGACGCCGCCCCCATAGCCACGACGGCCGCAACGCTCCCAGGTACGGCGGGAACGGCTGACCTTATCCTTCGCAACGACCGGATCTTCACTGGCGATTCCGCCCGGCCGCAGGCCGCCGCGCTCGCCGTATCCGGCTGGCGCCTATCGCCGTGACGGGCTCAGTCAGCTTGGAATACCGCCACGGTGGCGTCCTTGGTGCCATGCTTTCGGGCGCGTTACGCTCGACGGACAGATCAGTCCGGTGCCGGAGGTGATCTTGGTGCGGGCAGTAGCAGTTTCTGAGTACGGAGCAAGCCCGGCCCTGGTGGAGGTTCCTGATCCCCAGCCGGGACCCGGGCAGGTGCTGATCAAGGTACGCGCGGCGGGCATGAACCCGATGGACCGTTCGATCGCCGGCGGCGCCTGGGCTTCGCGTTTCGACGCCACCTTCCCGCTCATCATGGGCGTCGACGTGGCTGGGGTTATTGAGGGGGCCGGCGAGAACGCGGCCCGTTTCGTCCTCGGTGATGAAGTGTTCGGCCAGCTGGTCGTCCCGCCCCTCGGATCGGCGGGGACGTACGCGGAGCGGGTCGCGGTCGCCCAGGACGCTAACCTGGCGCCAGTGCCGCACGGCATGGATCTGGTGACCGCGGCCGCGCTGCCCACCGCGGGCGGCACCGCGCTGGACATTGTCGGCCGCCTCGGGCCGCTCAGCGGCAAGACCGTGCTGATCAACGGCGCAGCGGGCGGCATCGGGTCCTTTGTAACCCAGGTCGCCGCCCGCGCCCGGGCCAGCGTGATCACCGTGGCACCGGCGAGCGCAGCGGACCGGATGCGCAACTACGGAGCGGCCGGGAACGTCGACCGCGCGGCCGGCCCGGTCACCGATGCGGTGCGCGCATCGCACCCGGACGGTGTTGATGTGCTCATCGATCTGGCCAGCGACCGCGATGGGTTCGCGGCGCTGGCCGCCCTGGTCGGCCACGGTGGTACCGCGCTGACGACCCGCTACACCGCTGACACCGATGCCCTGGCTGCCGCGGGGGTGACCGGGATCAACTTCGCCCTACGCATGACACCCGAACTCCTCGCGCGCCTGGCGGACGGGGTCGTGTCGGGGCGTTATGCGGCGCCGCCGATCACGACAGTCAGGCTCACAGATGTCCCTGGCCTTCTCTCCCGGGCCGGCGGCGGGGCGGAAGGCAAGACGGTCATCCTGGTCGGCGAATGATCGCAGCTCGGGTGCGCAGGGCATCTGGCAAGGCAAGTAGCCAGTTCGTATATAGCGGTACATAACTGGATAAAACTGCCACGCTGCTCACCCGGATCCGGGTCCGCACCGCGATGGCCGCGCAGACCCGGGAGCAGGACCGGTACCTGGGCGGTCGGCCGCCGTACGGGTACCGCCTCGTGGATGCCGGTCCGCATCCGAACAAGGCGCACGCGGCGTGGGGACGGCGGGCGCACTGCCTGGAGCCGGATCCGGCCACAGCGCCGGTAGTGCGTTGGATGTTCGTGCGGCGGCTGGCCGGGCACAGCGTAGCCAGGATCACCCGGGCGCTGAACGATTCCGGGATCCCGTGCCCGTCCGCGGCGGATCCGGGACGGAACCCGCACCGGACCGGCGCGGCATGGACGCTGCCGCCGTGGCGGCGATCTTGGCCAATCCCCGGTACACCGGGCGGCAGGTGTGGAACCGGCAGCGCACCGACTTCGACCTGGCCGACCCGGCCAACACCGCGCTGGGGCATAAGCAGGTGCAGCCTGCGCGGGGCCTGCGCCCGCTGTGCGAGCCTGGGGCGGGCGAGCTTCGGTGGCAGGCGGGGTCGTGTTCCCTAGGCTAGTAACTTTACCTTCCGGATGGTAAAGTTATGGGATGCGACCGAGTTCGAGAACCCAGATTCTGCAGGCCGCGGTGCGGGTGACCGAGCGGCGCGGCATCACCGCCCTGACCCTGGAGGCGGCGGCCGAGGAGGCCGGCCTGACCAAGCCCGGGCTTATGTACCACTTCCGCACCCGCGACGACCTGCTGATGGCGATCCAGCGGCACCTGACCGAAACGTGGGAGCAGTATCTGCTCGCGGAACTGGGCAAGCCGCTGGAGCAGTCGACGGCGCAGGAGCGCGCGGCGGCCTACGCGCGGGTCAATGCGCGCGGCCCGGCCAGCAAGGCGGAGCTGGCGTTCATGGTGGAGTCGGCAACCAGCCCGGAGCTGGCGCAGGTGTGGAACGACCTGATGGCGCGCTGGGTACCGCAGCCGCCGGTGCCCGATCCGGTGCAGCTGGACCTGTTCCTCGCGCGGCTGGCCGCCGACGGCCTGTGGCTGTTCGAGGCGACCAGGCCGGCCCCGCTCGCCCCCGAGGTCAAGCAAGCCCTGATCCGCCGGATCACCGCGCTCACCGAACCGCCGGCCTGACGCGCCCCTGCCCGGCCCCCCCACAGCCCACCTCCACCCGGAAGCCGTAGGTGCACCATGAGCAAAACACGACGCTGGCTGGTCCTGGCCACGGTCTCGGCGGGACTGCTGATGGTCTCGGTGGACACGACGGTGCTCTACACCGCCCTGCCCGCCTTGACCGGTGACCTGCGGGCCGACGCCTCGCAGAAACTGTGGATCATCAACGCGTACCCGCTGGTGATGGCCGGGCTGCTGCTCGGCGCGGGCACGCTGGGAGACCGCATCGGCCACAAGCGGATGTACCTGACCGGCCTGGCCCTGTTCGCGGCCGCCTCCCTGCTGGCCGCGTTCGCCCCCTCCCCGCCGGTGCTGATCGCCGCCCAGGCCTTCCTGGCGGTCGGGGCGGCGGCGATGCTGCCCGCCACGCTGGCACTGATCCGCATCACCTTCGACGACGAACACGAGCGCGGCATCGCCATCGGCGTCTGGGGCACCATGGCGGCACTCGGCGCCGCACTGGGCCCGATCGTCGGCGGCCTGCTGCTTCAGCGCTTCTGGTGGGGCTCGGTCTTCCTCCTCAACATCCCCGTCGTGCTGCTCGCCCTGGCCGCGACGGCCGCTCTGGTGCCGCCCGGCTCGGGCCACCGCGACCGCCCCTGCGACCTGATCGCCTCCCTGCAGGCCATGGCCGCCCTGGCCGGCCTCGTCTACGCCATCCAGGAATCCGCCGGGCCCGGCCCGGTGCCGCTGGCGATCGCGGGAGCCCTGCTGGCCGCAGCCGCCGGCTCCGTCACGTTCGTACGCCGCCAGCGCCGCCAGGCCTACCCGCTGATCGACTTCTCCCTGTTCCGCAACCGGCGCCTGCTCACCGGGGTGATCGCGGCCGCACTGGCGATGGCCGCCACCGTCGGCACCGATCTGCTCCTCACCCAGCGGCTGCAGCTCGTCCTGGGCCTGACCCCCCTGCACGCGGGCCTGATCGTGACCGCGTTCGCGGCCGGCTCCCTGCCCGTCGGCGTGCTGGCCGGCGGCCTGCTCCACCGCACCGGGGCGCGCCCGCTGATCGGCGGCGGCCTGTTCCTAGGCGCCCTCGGCGTCCTGGTCACCCTGCTGCTGACCCCGGGCGCGGGCCCCTTGCTGGGCGGGGGCCGGAGCCCGGCATGGGTCGTGCCGGGCCTGGTCCTGGCCGGCGCGGGCCTGGGCATCGTTATGGTCGCCGCCTCCGCCGCGATCATCAGCGGCGCCCCGCCCCAGCGCGCCGGCATGGCCTCCTCGATCGAGTCGGTCTCCTACGAACTAGGCAGCCTCGCCGGCGTCACCGTCCTGGGCACCATCCTGACCGCCGTCTACACCCACACGATTCACCTTCCCGCAACCGCCCCCGCCCGGGCCGCCGGCAGCATCGACCAAGCCCGCGCCGCCGCAGGCCACCTCCCCGCCGGCCAGGCCCGCACCCTGCTGGACGCCGCCGCCAGCGCCTTCGACAACGGCTACACCCTGGCCCTGGCCATCACCGCCATCGCCCTGGCCGCAGGCAGCGCCTTCACCTACCGCTACCTCACCCGGCAGCCCGCCACCGCCACAGAACAAGCCCAGCACCCCGAACCGGCCCAGCACGGCGGACAGCCGCCTGAGCAGGCCGGCTCCGGAAGACAAGCCGACCCGGTTCTCCAACGGTGACGTACAGCCCAGCCCGCCACAGGAGGTTCCGATGACCGTATACGTGTCCTCTAAGCCAGCCGACGGGGCATCCAGGCTGCCCGCGGCGGCATGGCTGGTCCTCGGCACCGTCCTGGTCGCGGACATCATGGACCTGCTTGACGCCACGATCACCACCATCGCCGCGCCGACCATCAGCTCTTCGTTGCACGGCGGCCCGGGCCTGATCAAGTGGCTGGGCGCCAGCTACGCGCTGGCCCTGGGAGTGCTGCTGGTCACCGGCGGGCGGCTGGGCGACAAGTACGGCCGCCGCCGGACCTTCCTGATCGGCATCACCGGCTTCACCGCGGCCTCGCTGGCCTGCGGCCTGGCCTGGGATCCGCCCTCGATCATCGTGGCCCGGCTGGTCCAGGGCGCGTTCGGCGCGCTGCTGATCCCGCAGGGCTTCGGCATACTGGGCTCGGTCTTCCCGCGCGAGCACATCGGCAAGGCGTTCAGCGCCTTCGGCCCGATCCTGGGGCTGTCGGCTGTCGGCGGTCCGCTGCTGGCCGGCCTGCTGATCGACGCCAACCTGTTCGGGCTGGGCTGGCGGCCTATGTTCCTGATCAACATCGTGCTGGGCGCGGCCGGGCTGGCCGCCGGGCTCAGGCTACTGCCGCGCGACGTCGGCGACCGCGCGGTGCGCATCGACGTCCTGGGCTCGGCGCTGCTCGCGGCGTGTATGCTCGGCCTGCTGTTCGGCCTGATCCAGGGGTCCACCGACGGGTGGACTGCCGCGCCGGTCGCCGTCATGGCCGCCGGGGTGATCTTCTTCGCCGCCTTCGCCCAGCGCCAGCGGACCGCGGCGGCGCCGCTGATCAAGCCGTCGCTGCTGCGCAACCGGGGCTTCACCGCCGGGCTCATCCTCGGCCTGGTCTTCTTCGCCACCGTGGCCGGGCTGCTCTACGCGGTCTCGCTGTTCCTGCAGCGGGGGGTCGGCTACAGCCCGGAGCGGGCCGCGGTGACCGGGTTCGCCCCGGCCGCCGCCGGGATCGTCATCGCGTCGGTGGCCTGCAGGAACCTGCTCACCAGGCTGGGCCGCCGGCTCAGCCTGGCTGGCATCGTGGTGACGGTGGGCGGCGTAGCCGTACTGGCGACCGTCGTGGCGCACTCGGGCACGGCGGCCAGCGCGGCCGAGCTCGCCCCGGCCATGACCCTCATCGGCCTGGGCATGGGCGCTACGTTCTCTACCATCTACGACATTGCCATCGGCGACATTGACCCGGCCGAGGCCGGCAGCGCCAGCGGCTCGCTCAGCTCGGTCCAGCAGCTGGCCAACGCGATCGGCGCGGCCGTCATCACCACCATCTACCTCGGCGCGCTAGCCGGCGGCCCGGGGCACGCCATGACCCTCAGCCTGCTCACGGTCATTGCCATCGGCGTGCTGAGCTGCCTAGCCATCCCGCTGCTGCCGCGCCACGCCCAGCCCGCCGGCCCGCACTGACCAGCAGGCCCGCGGCTGAAGGTGGGCTGCCTGGTGGCGGGCATGGCCGCGGGCGCTGGCTCCATCGATGACATGGGTCTGCTGCGGCACGGGGTCATGGGCGTGCTGTTCGGCGGGACCCTTTTGGTCATCCTCACCCTTCCTGCTTGTTTTCTGTTGTCTGCCGCTGCAGCGGGCCGCCGGCGCTGCCGTCAGCTCCCGTGTGCCTGTCACACCAGATCGGTCCGTTGTGCCCGGCAGCGGTGCCGTCGTGATCAGTAATTCCTGACCCGACGCGGCGGCAGGCGGGTAACCGGTGGCGGGCCGTCGGACACTAACAAGTGTGAGCCGAATCGCTGCCTCGCCGTCTGCTGGAGGACCGCCGTGACGACTGTCCGCATCGTTCCTGCGCGCTACATCCGGCCCGCACGGGCCCCGGACGGGAGTGTCGTGCCCGACTGGTGGCCGCATCAGCGTCTCATCGTGCTGGCCGACGACGCGGGCCACCGGGCGGTGCCGCTGTGGGTAGTTGCCGGTCACAAGGGGCTGCTGGGCCGGCTGGGCCGGCCCGCTGCGGACGCCGAGGTGACCAGTGGCCTGCTGGAGACAGCGGTCCGGCTGCTGGGGACGGCCGGGACGGAGGTGAGCGCCGTGGACATCGAGCCGGCCAGCGACGATGTGCCCGAGCTGCGCTCGGACACGGTCACGGCGCGCGTCGGGCTGGCCACGGCCACGGGAACCCGGCCGGTCACGGTAAGCGCCGAGTACGGCCTGGCGCTGGCCGCCGTGGCCGGAGCGCCGGTCCGGGTGGCCGATGTGGTGATGGACCGGCTCGCGGTTTCGGTGCCGGGCGAGGACATGCTGGCGCCATTTCTGCCTCCGGCGGACGCCCGGCCGGGAGGTCCCAGGCAATCACGGCGTTTCGAGCCGCGGAACATGGCGTTCACCGAGGGCCTGGACTACTGGGAACTGGCTGGCAGCTTCTCCGCTGACGGCCGGCCGGCCGGGCCGGATTACTCCTGCACCGCCGCGGACCGGTCCGCGGTCTTGGCCGCCACGGTCGGAGAACCCGCCGGCTCGACCGTCCTCGTCCAGGCCATCGCCGCCGAGGACTACCGCGGCGCCGCAGTCACCTTCCGCGGACAGCTGCGCGCCACCAGCCTGGCTGGCCAGGCCGGGCTACACCTGGCCGTGCGCCGCCCGCCGCACGAGCCGGTTAGCGCCCCCCTGCTCGACCACGGCAGCAGCCTGACCGCCCCGGGCAGCAGCGACTGGACCTGGCATGAGGTCACGGTGCCTGTCCCCGGCGACGCCGTCGTCATCCGGTTCGGCATTTCCCTGGCCGGCCGCGGCCGCATTGAGCTGCGCGGCGCGGAACTGTCCCCGGCGCCGCCGGGAACCCCGGAGTAAAGCCGGGCATGGACATCGGTGACGGCGACCTGGTCCGGCTGGCCCGCGACGGCGATCCGGCCGCGTTCCGGCTGCTGGTCGAGCGGCACCTGCCGATGGCGCGGGCCCGCGCGGCCCGGCTGTGCCCGCAGCCAGACGACGCCGACGATGCCGTGCAGGACGCGTTCCTGCGGGCGTTCCTGGCGCTGGACCGGCTGCGCGACCCCGACCGGTTCGCCGGCTGGCTGGGCGGCATCGTGGCCAACGTCTGCCGCGCCCAGCGGCGCCGCGCGCCGCTGACCCTGCTCGGCGACTGGCCCGAGAACCTGCACCCGGCCTCGACCGGCAGCCTGCCGTCGGCTGAGGACCTGGACCGCGCCGACGCGCTGGGCCGCGCGGTCGCCGGCCTGCCCCCCGGGCAGCGCCACGCCGTCACCGCGTTCTACTACGCCGACCAGCCCGCCGGGCAGATCGCCGGCACTCCCGGCGCCGCCAAGGCCAGCCTGCACAAGGCCCGCCGCCGGCTGCGCGAGTACATCACCGCGCACCGCCCCGACCTCATCCCCGCCACCTCCCGGAGAGTCCCCATGACCCCTGTCCGCATCGCGCACGCCGACCCCTGGCCCGGACGCACACCAGACGGGAGCATGGATATCCGCCACGTGCTCGTGATCCTCGCCGACGACGCTGGCCACCGGGCGCTGCCGGTCCGGCTCCCTGGCCCCGAACAGCTCTGGCGCCTGCTCAGCCGCCCCGACGACTTCCAGGAGGAGGACCTCCTGGGCGCTCATGCCGAGGAGATGACCGGCCGGTTGCTGCAGGCGGCCGGGGTCACCCTGACCGGCGTGACCGTCACCGACCTGGGCCCGGGAGTGACCGTCTCGCGGATAGGCATCGCCGGGCCCGGCGGAACCCGGCCGGTCACCGCCAGCCTCGCCGACGGCCTGACTCTCGCCGTCATCGCCGGCGCGCCGCTGGCCGTCGACGATCCGGTCATGGACCGGCTCGCCAGACCCGTCACCGGCCCCGACCTGCTCAGCCAGTTCCGCAGCCAGGAGACACCCCCCAGGTCTCTGAGCCGGCGGTTCGAGCCCCGCAACATGGCGTTCACCGACGGCCTGGACCGATGGGAGCTCCGCGGCACCTTCCTGCGCCAGGGCACCGGGTTCGACTATTCCGCCGCCACCGAGGACGGGCGGGCGATCCTGGCCGCGGCCGTCCCCGAGCCAGCCGGATCTGCCTTCCTCGCCCAGGACATCGACGCCGGCGACTACCGCGGCCGCACCGTCACCTTCCGCGCCGAACTGCGCACCGCCGAGGCGGACGGCCGCGCCGGGCTGGCGCTCCGCGTCAGCAGCGAGGGCTGGTCCACGCCACCGCGGGCGGCCAGCCCAGATCCCCGGGAAGACCCGGCCATCCACATCGCCTCCGCCACCGGGACCGGCGCGTGGACCCAGTACGAGGTCACCGCCCAGATCCCGGCGGACGCCAACCTGGTCAGGTTCGGTGTCTTCCTGAACGGCGGCGGCCAGGTCGAATTCCGCCACGCGGAACTAGCGCCTCATCCGTCAGGCCAGCAATAACACCGTCTAACCAGGACTCACCATGATCCAATGCTGGTCAGCTCAATCCACCGGTGAATTAGGGATGTTCCGGGGCGCGGCGGCGCGGAAGGTGACCTCTGAACTGCGATGAGGGTGGTTCTCTGCGCTCCCGTCGGCTGTGCCGGGAGGATACCTCGCATGTGTGGTTGTCGCATACCCTCGCGCGGACCAGTGCCGTGTTCGATGACCCGGATCTCGTGTCGCACGGCGGACTGGTGCTCGTGGTGGGCCCTCGCGGAGCGCGGCGGGCTGCCGGAACTGCTCGCGGAGCGCGTGCGGCCGGGGGCGGGTGCGGGCGATCTGGGCTACAGATGAGCGCCCGGCGCGAAGGACGAGGGATAATACTGGACATTCAGGGCCTGCGCGGGCTGGAAGGGGTGCCGTCACTATGGTGCGGGTGGTCATGCTGTCCCCGCCGGGCGCCGGGAAAGGCACGCATGGCAGGTGGCTGACGCAGCAGACGGGCGCCGCGCATATCTCCTCGGGCGATCTGCTACGGGCGGAGGTCGCGCGCGGGTCCCGTCTGGGACGGCAGGTCGCCGCATACACCGCGCGTGGCAACCTTGTCCCGGACGAACTGATCTTCAGCATCCTCATCCCGGCCGTGGTCGCTGCAGCCCGCGACACAGGTGGCTACGTGCTCGACGGATTCCCGCGCACGATGCCCCAGGCGCTGCGTGCGGCGCAAGTCGGCGTCGAACTCGGCCTTACAAGCGAGGCTGTGATTTATCTGACCGCGCCGGAGGAGGAACTCGTCACACGGCTGCTCGACCGGGCGCAACGTGACGGCCGGGTCGATGACACGCTCGGCGTGATTCAGCATCGGCTCGCCGTCTTCACCCGGGAAACCGCGCCGCTGGTCGATTATTACCGCAGCCGCGGCATCCTGATCGAGCTGAGCACCGACCGCCCCGAGGCGGACGTCCGTGCGGACCTGCGGGACTGGCTCGAAGCCCGCGGACCGATGCGGCCCGTCGCTGGTGGCTCCCGGGCCGCACCGGGCGGAACCAGCGCGAACAATGACACCGCGGACCGATGACCAGTCTCGCTACGATCAACCTGTCTTCCCCAGGGCCCGAACTGCGCATATCAATCTGCCGGCGATAATTCATCGCGCCAGTTCGGGGGAATATTTTTTCGAAAAAGTGTCCGAAAGAGGACTTGATCCCCTGTCGTGGTGGTACATCCCCGAATCGGGGATCCATCACCGCGTCAGAACAGATCAACGGGCTTTCCGAGCTCAGGCCAGAGCCCACCGGCACGGCAGCTGGCAAAGGCGGAGTTGTCACGCCGCCCGCGATCCGCTGTGCCCATGACGCTCCGCTACCGCCACGGGCCGAACTTGCGCACGCGTAACCGCCTGATCTGGCGTGTGAGGCACCGGCGTCTTCGGCTCCGGGAAGCGAACCGGATTAGGTGTTCTGCGTGTGCCGGCTCCTGCAGCCAGCGGTCTGGGGATGCGATCGGGGTGATGATCAGATGGTGCTGCGGTCCCGGCTGGACATCCACGACGCCTGTTGCTGTCAGCAACGAGGGCGCAGGCGGTGGAGGACAGCATCGGGACCCCTGCGGTGCCGCTGTGAGCCTGCGGCACTATGCGCGACGGCGCCTTCAACTTAAGCTTCAGTCGTGACTGGTGCCTTCGCGGGGCCGGGCCTGGCGGTCTTGTCCAGTGCATCTGGTTGGCGCCGACGGTAGTGGCGGGGGTGACCTCATGAGCAAGGCTTCTCCGGGTGTTCTTGCTCCGCCGCATGAGGTGCTCACGCCCGACGAGTGGCGTTCCAGGGGCCGTGAGCGGCGCAGGCTGGTGCCCCGGTTGAGTCACGCGCTGTGGGCGCCGGCGCAGGACCGGCCCGACCCGGTCGCCATCCTGGAGGAGCAGGCCAGGACGCGGGTGCCGGACCTGGTACCGATCCGGCACGGGCGGATGGCCGCGTCGCCGTTTGCCTACTTCCGCGGCGCGGCGGGGGCGATGGCATGGGATCTGGCGCACACCCCCACAACCGATATCCGGGTACAGGCTTGCGGCGACGCTCACCTGCTGAATTTTGGCATGTTCGCCGCGCCTGACCGGCGGCTGGTCTTCGACGTCAATGACTTCGATGAAACGCTCCCGGCGCCGTTCGAATGGGATGTCAAGCGCCTGGCGGCCAGCTTCGCCATCGCCGCGCGAGACAACGGTTTCCCGGACCGGGACGCCCGCACCGCGGCACGTCTGGCCGTGCGCAGTTACCGCACCGAGATGGCTAACTATGCGGCGATGCGATTCCTCAAGGTCTGGTACTCCAGGATTGATATCGACGAGGTGAGCAGGCTGTCCGCCGCGCTCGAGCCGAAGGAGGCGGTGCACCGCCGCCGTCAGGACATCGCCAAGGCGCGGCGCCGTACGAGTCTCAAAGCGTTCCTGAAGATGTGCGACCAGGTGGAGGGGCAGTACCGGATCCGGCCGGCCCATCCGGCGATCGTCCGGTTTCCCATCGAGCTGTACCCCGGTGTGCTGGCGGAGCTGCGCAGCGCCGTACCGCGCTATAGGGACACGCTGGCCGAGGACCGGCGCGAGGTGCTGCGCCGCTACTACTTCGGGGACTTCGCGCGCAAGGTCGTCGGCGTCGGGTCGGTCGGCCTTGAGGCTTTCGTGATGCTGCTGCTCGGCGACCGGGAAGACGAGCCCCTGTTCCTCCAGCTGAAGGAGGCGCAGGAGTCGGTGCTCGCCCCGTTCGCAGGCAAGAGCGAGTACCGGCACCAGGGCGAGCGCGTGGTCAGAGGCCAGCGGCTGACCCAGGCCGCGGCCGACCCGTTCCTGGGCTGGACGAGCAGCGGCGAAGCCACCGGTACACCGGTCAAGGAGTACTACGTGCGGCAGTTGCGTGACATGAAGGGCAGCATGAGCGTCCCGTTGATGGACCCGCTCCAGTTCGGCTTCTACGGCAAGCTCTGCGGCTGGGCGCTAGCTCGCGCGCATGCCCGGACCGCGCGGGCCACCGTGATCTCCGGCTACCTGGGGCGCAACGAGGACTTTGACCACGCCATCGCGGACTTTGCCATCGCTTACGCCGACCAGAACGAAAAGGACTACCAGCAGCTGCTCGAAGCCATCTCGGCCGGCCGGGTGCTGGCGACCGTAGAGCACTGACAGCGCGCCGCTGGCGGGGATCGGCGACTGCATCCTTGAAATGCCCGGATTAAGGTTCTGACAAGCCCACCGCCGCGATTCGCCGTCAACAAGGGCAGCCGGGCTGATATAGCCAGACTGAACAAGCCGGAATAGCCGTTCTGTAATGGCTCCTACCGAGGCGGACAGGCACCAGGTCACCGCCCGATTCGGCGATCCGCGCGATGCCGGTCAGGAGTGGATGCACATTCTGTAACTAGCGCTGGTCAGCGCCATCGCAAGTAGCCGCCCAATTCGGTGCGGTCATCGGCGCCGTTGAACGCATCAGCCGGAGCGTGCCGGACGGTGCGCTGTTTGGCCTAGTTGTGTGCCCTGGGTTTCCGCAGGCTGGCATGTCAGGCAGGGAGTGTCATGGTGCCGTTGCCCACGATCGTGGCATGGCCGCCGACGATGACCTCGGTGATCCGGCCGTCCTGTTTGTGCGCCGTGCCCTCCAGGGCGCTGGGGCGCCCCATGGCTACGCCCTGGTCGATCTGAATATGGTAGGTACCGTCCCGTTCCGGTGACCGATGGGCCAGGCTGGCGACCAGCGACGCGCACGCCGATCCGGTCGCGGGGTCCTCGTCCACGCCGACCCGCGGGGCGAAGAACCGGGCGTGCAGGGGCACCCGGTCGCGGTGGTTGCCAGCGAACAGGTACAACTCCGGCGACCAGCTGCCGGCGATCCCGGCCGCCCAGGCGCCCTTGTCCAGCACGGCCCGGTCCACCAGGTCCCGGTCGGTCACGCGCACGAAGCAGAACCTCAGCCCAACCCCGGCGTACCAGCTCTCGGCGATTGCGTCCTCGGGCAGCGTGAGGGCTTTGGCGATCAGGGCCGCGGGCGGCGCTTCGTCGGTGGCCTCGTAGCGCGGGGATCGCAGGTGGAGGCTTATTTCCGGGCCGTCGACGGTGACCGTGACCGGGCCGATCCCCTCTTCGAACACGAACTGCCGGGCGGCCTGTGCCCCATTCCGGCGGGCGAGGACGGCTGCAGTGCCCAGGGTGGGGTGACCAGCGAACGGCAGCTCCTGGCGCGGGGTGAAGATCCGGACCCGGCAGGTGCACAAGGGGTCGCTGGGCGGCAGCACGAAGGTGGTTTCCGAGAAGTTGAACTCCCGGGCCAGCCGCTGCATGGTCTCGTCGGCGATGCTGGCGGCATCGGGGAAGACCACCAGCTGGTTTCCGCCGAACGGCCAGTCGCTGAACACGTCGACCAGGCTGAAGTCGAACCCCATGGCTCAGCCCACCACCACATCCATCTCGATCGCCGCGCCCAGCGGCAGGGCGGCGACGCCGATCGCGGTGCGCGCCGGGTAGGGCGCGGTGAAGTGCCTGCGGTACGCCTCGTTCATGGCGCCGAACTGCGACATGTCGGTCAGGTAGACGCCGACCCGGATCACGTCGTCCAGGTCCTTGCCGATCGCCGCCAGAGTCGCCGCGATGTTGCGCAGGATCTGGTCGGCCTGCTGGGCGACGTCGCCGTCAATCAGCTCGCCGGTGGCCGGGTCCTGGGCCACCTGCCCGGACAGGAAAAGCAGCCCGCCGCCGCGGACGGCCACCGAGAACG
>Ga0210383_10002039_pt1 | contig 18323 bp, 18 predicted proteins | sample IncBWC14OmetaG_FD_160072 | JGI IMG/M metagenome (GOLD analysis project Ga0210383, IMG submission 160072) | Forest soil microbial communities from Barre Woods Harvard Forest LTER site, Petersham, Massachusetts, United States - Inc-BW-C-14-O ...
CGCGGCATGTATCACGCCATCAATAAAGCCTTCGCGCGCACATCCGGCGAAGGTATGGGATGGATCAGCGCCACCGATCTGTTGCATGCCGGTTCGCTGTTCGTAGTGGGCAGTGTGTTTCGCGCATTTCCGGAAGTGGAGTGGATTAGCGGGCGTCCCACGGGTTTCAGCGATGAGGGCATGGCCGTGGAAACTCTGCGGCTGCGGCAATGGTCGCGCATGCGATTTCTGGCGGGCGCGAATCGCTACATTCAGCAGGAGTCCACGTTCTGGCGCCGCAGCTTGTGGGACCGCGCCGGTGCCCACGTGGATGACGCTCGTCGCAGCGCCAGCGATTTCGAGCTTTGGGTGCGTTTTTTCCGCTTTGCCCAGCTCTATCCGGTCGATGCGCTGATCGGCGGCTTCCGTTCGCATCCGGATTCGCTGGGCCTGCGCAACCTGGAAGAATGTCACGCGATTCACGAAGAAATTCTGGCGCAAGAAGTCGCGTCGTTACCGGATGTGGCCCTGCTGCGCGGCTTTCGTTCCCTGAGCGCGAGCGTGCTGAAGATTTCGGCGCTGGCGAAGGCGTGGCGCAAGCTGGCACTCGGAACGCTGATGAAGTGGCCGGGAAGGGATTTGCCGCCGGTAATTCGCTATCGCGGCGGACGCTGGGTTATGTCTTGATCGTGCACGCCGCGGTCAACAATCGAGCAGTCCTCATCGACGAAAGGGAATTGATAGATGAAGGGGGGAGGGACTCGTCCGCACCGACAGAGCCACGGACCCGGGGAAGACAAGTCCGTGCCGCTTCCCCCGCACGAGGGCGTCCGGGGCTTCACTCCCGTAGTCGAAGACCGACTCCGGTTACAGCTTGATTTCCATCCCCTCAGCGGCCGCGCGCACCTTGGGATAATAATTCCGCGCTTCCTGCACCACCTTGTCGACGATGGCGTCGGTATGTTCGGGATCGTGGTGAAACAGGACGAGCTCTTTCGCGCCGCTTTCCATGACTACGTTGACGGCCTCGCGCCAGTGGCTGTGTCCCCAACCATGGCGGCGCGCTTCATATTCTTCGGGCAGATATTGTGCGTCGTAGATGAGCACGTCGGCGCCTGCGGCTAATTTCCGCACGGCCTTGTCGAATCCGGCATCGCCTGGCTCGTTGTCCGTGGCATAGACCAGAACGCCTTCCTTGGTCTCCAGGCGGAATCCCATGCAGCCCTGCGGATGATTCAGCCACGCCGTTTGCAGTTGGACCCCGTCCTCGAGCTTTACGCTGCCGCTCTCGATGTCGAAAAAGTCCTGCTTGGCTTTCATCTCGTTGAGGTTGACCGGGAAATAAGGCGCGGCCATCTGCTCGGCCATCACCTGCTTGAGGCTGCGGATGCGGCTCGACGAGTGAAACGAAAAATGTCCGCCGGGGTTGTCATACAGGGGGCGGAAAAACGGCATGCCCTGAATGTGGTCCCAATGAAAATGTGAAACGAAAACGTGGGCGTGAAACCGGCGGTCGCCGAATTCGTGCTTCAGTTGATTCCCCAGCACGCGGAAGCCGGTGCCGCAATCGAAGATATAAATGCGCTCTCCAACGCGAACTTCGACGCACGAGGTATTGCCCCCGTAGCGCAGATTCTCGGCTTGTGGCGTGGGCGTAGAACCACGTACGCCCCAAAACTTGATCCGCATCGGTTTGGTTGGATTTCGCTTTCTAATCTTGGACGGCGACAGAGCTTCCGTCAATTGGATTGGTGGTTCGCTGGCCTTACCTCAGAAACTGCCGACTCCGTTCGCGTTCTGGATTTTGAACCATTCGTAACGCAGCCCAATCATCATGAGGTCGTTACGAATCTTCATAAAGGCCTGCTGGATGCGTCCGGTAACGAAGCCGTCATTGCGGATTCGGTTCTGGTCGCTGCGGGCCCCGCGGGCATCGGCCAGGCGTAGCTTCTGGCACTGTTCCCAGTCACCGCTATCCTGGCATAAGTCGTTGCTGTTGTTGATGTTAGACTCTCTCAGGTCGCGCAGGTTGCTGCTCTCCCGGAGGGCCGCCGTCAGCACGTCGTTGGTCTCGTCAAACCAGTCACGAAACGCTGCCTCGGTCTGCTGCGGCGTGTGGGATTCCTTATATTTCTTGACTGCAGCCACGATCTCTGCGGTGTTATCGGTGCCTTCCAGACTGAGCCGCGGAATCGGACTCTTGTGCAGCTCCAGATCGTCGTCGTCGATCACGCGCTTGGCGTGGGCGACCGGCTTCTTCGAGGTTCGCGCAGCGGATGCCACGGACGCATTCTGCTCGGCGGCCGGCACGGTCGTTGGCGGACAAGATGCCGGAGCGCTCTGGGCGACGGCGCCGAGCGTGCCAAACATGCCAAGCAACCCGCAAACCACAGCCGATACGGTCAGGCCGAGACGCAAGCAACGCATAAGAATCCAGGACTACTTTCAGTCTATGGTCCTTCTAATTCTAGCCCGGAGGTCGACCCCGGCAAGGTGACCAAAGTTCGCAGTACGAACGCATCAAGGTAACGGTATATCCCCATCCGCGAAGAACAGGAAACTGCGTCAAGTTCGCTCGTTCTAAGGTCTGAACCAGGCATAATCCACGCCCATCGCCATGAGGTTGTTGTAAATATTGACGAACGCCTGTTGTATGCGTGACCCAACGGCGAAGTCGTTGTTCATGCTGCTTTTGTCGCTGTGCGCTCCGCGAGCTTCGGCAACGATGAGCCTTTGGCATTGCTGCCAATCGCCGCTGTCCTGGCACAATTCGTTGCTGTTATTAACATTCGATTCCCGCAGATCGCGCAACTTGCTGCTTTCCCGCTGGGTTACGGTAAGCATGTCATTGGTCTCATCGAACCAGTCGTGCAGGGCTTTCTCAGTCTGCTGGGGGGTGTGAGACTGTTTGTATCTCTTGAAGGCAGCGAGGATCTCCGCGGTGTTATCGCTCCCCGCGATAATCAGCCGCGGGATCGGGCCTTGGTGAAGGACCAACTCGTCATCGTCGATAATCCTCTTGGCGTGAACTGCAGGTTTCTTGGAGCTTCGAGCAGCGGCTGCCACGGACGCGCTCTGGTCTAAGGCCGGTGCCAATGCCGGCGGACACGCCACCGGGGCACTCTGGGCACGAGCACCGAGCGCGCCGAACACTCCGCTCACGACAAGTAACAGGGCCTTCAGGTCGTGACCCAGGGAACGCATAAAGATCCCGGACCGCTTCAGTCTCAGAACGCCATAATTGTAGCCCCCACCCCCGCACGAACAAGGTGACCAAGGTTCCCGGCTGTCAGCATGAAGGTAATGGTTGGTCGTTGGGTAAGGCTCAACAAGCGCACTTGGATTCCGCGAAGCTGCGCGGCCGACATCCCGATTCCCTGGTTCCCCTATAATAAAAAGCCCGCGAACGCCGGGTGAGGTTGGTGCCAAGGCATGCTGCAACCGGATTTCAATCAATTCTCCCGGCTGGCCCGGGAAGCCACGCTCGTGCCGGTTGTGAAGTCCGTGTCGGCGGACCTGCTCACGCCTGTTTCCGCTTTTCTCGCTATCGCCGAGAAGGAGCCGCACGCATTCCTGTTGGAGTCGATTGAGCGCGGGGAGCAGATCGGGCGTTACACCTTCCTGGGCGCGCGGCCCTACATGCGGGTGCGGGCTTCGGGTGGCAAGGTTGAAGTGGAACGCAATGGCCGCACCGAAAAGCGGGCGGGGAACGTTTTTCAGGTGGTGAAAGAGACGCTGCGCGCCCACCACCTTGCCTCAGTGCCCGGACTGCCTCCATTTACCGCCGGCGCCGTCGGATATTTTGCTTACGACGTCGTCCGCCAGCTGGAAAAAATCGGCGAGCAGGCGAAGGATGACCTCGGGCTACCCGATGCCGAACTGATGTTTTTCGACCGTCTGCTGGCCTTTGATCACCTGCGCCATCAGATTCACATCATGGCCGCGGCCGATGTTTCACGCGAAAGCGCGCGGCAGGCTTACGATCGTGCGGTCCGCGACATCGCCGCGATCGAGAGAAAGCTGGCATCGGGGCTGCGTCCGGGGTTGTGGCGCAAGTCGACTTCCGCCAAATCGACGACCGCGAAAGCGGCGAAGCTTAAGATTCATTCTGGCACCAGCCGCGACCATTTCCTGCGTAGCGTAGAGCGCTGCAAGGAATACATTGCCGCCGGCGACATCTTTCAAGTCGTACTCTCGCAGCGGCTCGACTTCAAGCCGGAGGTTGCGCCCTTCGATCTCTACCGCGCACTGCGCCAGGTGAATCCTTCACCTTATCTTTATTTTCTGCGCATGGACGGCGCCCACATTCTCGGCTCTTCTCCCGAGATGCTGGTGCGCGTCACCGGGCGCAAGCTGGAGTATCGCCCCATCGCCGGCACGCATCCCCGCGGACGCGACGAAGCTGAAGACGCGCGCCTCGAACAGCAGATGTTGAATGACGAAAAAGAGCGCGCCGAACACGTCATGCTGGTCGACCTCGGCCGCAACGATCTGGGACGCGTAAGCGAATACGGATCGGTCAAAGTAAAAGACCTCATGTATGTGGAACGCTACTCCCACGTCATGCATCTGGTATCGGCGCTGGAAGGCACGCTGCGCAAGGATCTCGACGCGCTCGACGCGTTTGCCGCCTGCTTCCCGGCGGGAACGCTCAGCGGCGCGCCGAAAGTGCGCGCCATGCAGATCATCGAAGAACTGGAGCCTACGCGCCGCGGAATCTACGGCGGATCGGTGCTGTACGCCGATTTTGCCGGCAATCTGGATTCCTGCATTGGTATACGCACGCTGCTCATGCAGGGCAAGCACGCCTATCTGCAGGCAGGAGCGGGAATCGTGGCCGATTCGAATCCTGCCAGCGAGTTTGAGGAGTCGATGAACAAGGCCCAGGCTCTGCTGCGGGCCGTCGAGATGGCTAGGAACGCGGGTCGATGAAAGATCAGTGGTCATTGGCCAGTCTGCCATTTCGGGAAATCCACAAGCGCATGTGATGTACGTCACACTCCATTCAACATCCGCACGCATAGTCTGAGCGGATGCAATGCTCAGTCAGCCCCATCGTTCAGTCCTACCGTGACCTTGGTCGTCTGGAAAAAGTCGATGACGTTAGTGTTAGACATCGATCGCAGCACGCAAGCGTTTCCCAAGCCCGAAACCTACGGCCTGGTCGCGCAGTTGCGGCGGCTGCAGTTTCAGTGCCGAGCAACATCGCGGAGGGTCAGGCGAGGCTCTCCACGGGAGAGTTCAAACAGTCTCTGGGCCATGCCCGGGGATCGCTAATGGAAGTGGAAACCTACCTTCTGGTCGCGCGCGAACTCGGCTATCTCGAACATGAGTCGAGCGACAATCTGCTTAGCTCTTCAGCTGAACTTCGAAAGATTCTGAACGGCTTGCGGAACTCGCTAGGGAGAGAGAGAAGCCAATACTGAAACGTGCCTCACCACGATCACTGTCCACTGCCCACTGCCAAAAAGTTAGCCACCAGCTTCTTCCCCGCATCCGTAAGCACACTCTCCGGATGAAACTGCACTCCTTCGACGGGATACTGCCGGTGGCGCAGGCCCATGATCGTCCGGGTACCGTCTTTTTCCGTGGTCCAGGCGCTGACTTCCAAATCTTCCGGAAGATCTTTCTCTTCGACGATGAGCGAGTGATACCGCGTGGCTGTCATGGGCATCGGCAGACCCTGAAAGATACTTTTGTTGTCGTGCATCACAGCGCTGGTTTTGCCGTGCATCACGTGCCCCGCCCGCACCACGTGCCCTCCGAACGCCTCGCCGATCGCCTGATGTCCCAGGCAGACGCCCAGCACCGGAGCCTTCCCGGCAAAGCGGCGAATCAGATCGATGCTGATGCCGGCTTCCTGCGGCGTGCAAGGTCCGGGAGAAATCACGATTCGTTCCGGCTTCATCTTCTCGACTTGAGCGACCGTGACCTGATCATTGCGGCGCACCTCCACCGTGGCTCCCAGTTCGCCTAGATACTGGACCAGGTTGTAGGTGAAAGAATCGTAGTTGTCGAGTACGAAGACCAGAAGTCAACCTCACGCCAGCCAACTGCCGCGAGGAATTCCCCCCTGAACGGGCCATGTTTCGCACGATCGTGGTATTGACCCTGCCGCAGTCTTTGCTCATTATGGCATAGCTCTCGCTACGATCAGGATTGGAGATGTGCATGGCTGATGCCCAGGAGAAACGGGCGGCAAGACGCTTCGCGCTTCGCATCCCCGTTGCCGTGAATCGCGACGGGAATTCCGCACAGCTCGAAGCGGCCCACATCCGCGACGTGAGTGCCCGCGGCATCTGCTTCTATGTGGATTCCGCCGTCGCGCAGGGCTCACCTATCGGATTTACCCTTACGCTGCCTCCTGAGATCACGCTCACCGAGAGCATCCGTGTGCAGTGCAAAGGACGCGTGGTCCGCGTGGAAAACGGTGCAGGCGATGGCCGGATTGCCGTCGCGGCCGTGATCGAGGAATACGAGTTCCTGCCGGAGGCTTAAGCTTCTACCTCTTAAGCTTCTAGCCAATCCGCGTTGTCATCCCGGGAGCGCGCGTTTTGCTTCGCGCTCGGAGGGGCCTGTCCCGAGCGAGCCGAAGGAATCGAGTCTTCTCTGCGGTTCGCGTTAGCCCCGGCAACCTCCGCGTCGGACGGTATGCCCTCCACAGGTTCCGCCTCCCCTTTCACCCCTCCAGCTTCAGGTGATATGTTCCTTAATAAGCTCTGCGCCGCTTCCAGGAGTGTTCTTGTTACGGTCCCCCATCCAGTTTCTGTGCCCTGTACTGATGGCCTTGACGGCGTTGATGGTGCCCGACCAGGTCTTTCCACAAGATTCCGGCCGTGGTGCAGCCGTGGCGAGCCAGGGATCCGAGGCTGCATCTCCCATAGCGCTGGTGAACAGCGTGCAGATTGTGCACGAACACGGCGTTCCCGCTCTTGAAATTCTGGCTACACAACCCATCGTGCCAGTGATCCGGTCCCTCAACACCCCGGCGCGCCTGGTGGTCGATCTGCCCTACGCGCGCTTGGGCCAGGTGCAGAAGCGCATTCCCGTAAAGGACGAAGGAATCGCGGCGATCCGCACCGAACAATACCGAGAAAAGCCTCCAACGACACGCATCGTTGTGGATCTGTCGGGACCCTACGGCTACACCTGGGACGCAGCCGGAAATCGCCTGATGATCCGCCTGAAGCCGCCAGGGGATTCGAATGGCGATTCGAATTCCATTGCGAATTCCAACACCAATGCTGACGCGAATGCCGGCCAGGGTACCGCCCTGCCGCCCCTAGCCGCGCCCACGCTGTCCCCGGCCGCCGCACCCGCGGTTGTGCCCATGTCAGGCGGCCCGGGCACTGTGGTGCTCGCCGGAAGCCGCATCGGGGCAGGAGCTTCGGTTAAGGCAGGCTCCGAAACCGCCGTTCTGGCTTTGTCTCGCGGAGGCGAGATACGCGTTTGCCCCGGCACCACGGTTTCGGTGACTCCGTCAAAGAGCAAGCACGAGTTGATGTTGGGGATGAGCAGCGGCGCGATCGAGGCGCATTACTCGCTCGACGCGGCGGCCGACTCCGTGCTCACTCCCGATTTCAGGATCCTGCTGGCTGGGCCGGGGGAGTTTCACTATGCGATCAGCGCCGACTCGCACGGCAATACCTGCGTGCGGACGTTGATGGGCAACACCGCTTCCGCGATTGTCTCGGAACTCATGGGCGATCGCATCTACCAGGTGAAGCCCACCGAGCAGGCGGTGTTTCGCTCCGGGCAAATCGACAAAGTGGATACCGACGTTCCCCTCGAATGCGGATGCCCACCGCCGAGGCCAGCCTCGCTCGCGAATACGTTGCGCGCCGATGCTCCGCTCCCCGCGTCCGCATCGGAACTCTCGGCGAAAGCATCGCTGGGCAGCGCCTCCAATCCAGCAGAAAACGTTCCGAAAGATAGCAGGCCAAACCGGGATTCTTCCGCCGATGCAATGCCGTCGCACGGCTCCGAGACCGATCCCTTACCTCCGTCGCAACCCGGCGAGGTCCACATCCAGGTCGACGCGCCGTTTGTTTTCAGCGGCCGGAAGAAACTCGCGGAGCCGCCGGCCGCGCTCGTGCATGAGGTCGCCAGTCTCCCGCTGGAAGACTCGTCCCGCCAGATTCGCCTCGAGACCGTGGTCGAACCACCGAGAATCAAACACCCACTTTTGAATCGCCTGAAACGTTTTTTCGCGGCGGTCTTTGGCTAGTTCGGGGGCTAGTCCCGGGGTTAGTCTCGATTGATGACCCGCCGCAACGGTTCCACTTTTTCGCGAGCCGCGTCGCGCAAGTCTTCCGCCAAGTCGACGCCGCGTTTGGCAACGTCACGTACCCGTTCGCGGGCGTCACGCGTGCGATCCTTGGCCTCGTCTGCCCAATCCCCGACCGTGTCCTTGGCATCGTCGTAGCCCTTTTTCAGATCGCGGCGAAACTGCTTCCCAGTCTTGGGCGCCAGCAGCAGGGCAGCCAGCGCCCCTGCTCCCAGCCCGATCAGCAAGAAAGTGACTGCCGTCCCAACGTGGCTGTCGTCCGAAGATTCATACTTTCCCAATCGCATAATGACCTCGTTTCCGCAGGATAATGATTCCGAACCCTGTCACAGCAATTCTAGTCCTGCCGGCGAACGATGGCACGTTAAGTTGCTCTCGTCCTCCAGAAGGGTGCATTCGTCGTCGGCTGCTACCCGTTCCTGGCTCACATCGTCTACATTCGGGGCCCAGGACCAATCCCGACTGGACAAGGTTACAAGAGAGATCTGCTGCGAACAGGTTTGTTGCAATTTTCTGATAAGAGGTTTGTTTACCATGAAAATCACACGGTTTTTGCCGCTTGTTGTGATCGCCTGGCATCTCTCTGCAGCCGGTACGGCCGGTATGGCTGGTATGACCGGCACAACCGGGATGACCGACGAGGACCGGGAACACTTATTGGTGCACTTTGAAATGACCGGGCAAATGGTGGCCGAGCAGGTGCGCGGGCTTTCCCCGGCTCAGCTGGAATACCGCGCCTCACCGGATCGCTGGTCCATTCGGGAATGCGTTTCTCATTTGGCGGTCGCCGAACCTGACTATTGGCGCGATCTGATGAAGTCGGTAAAGGCGCCCCCGGACATGAAAGGCAAGAAATCGGCGAATACCGATGCCGACATCATGTGGTACGGCATTGATCGCGTTGTGCATACGAAAACGGGTGGCGGACACGAGAAGGTCGACACTTATAAAGATCTCGGAGAAGCCCTGGCAAAGTTCCAGGCGCTGCGCGCGACCATGATCGAATACATCAAATCCACCCACGACGACCTGCGCGCCCACAGCTTCGGCACACGAGAGCCGATCGACTGCTGGCAGTGGATGCTCGAAATCTCCACCCATTCCGAACGACACATTCAACAGATTCGCGAGATCAAGGCCGATCCTAACTTTCCCAAAAATTGAGCGGTAAGAATTGATCAGCACGAGTCGAGCAGCAGGAAATGAGCACATCCCGTGAGGAAACCAATGTCTCGAATCATCGGCATCGCGCTTTTCCTGTGCATCGGTATGGGAATTGCCGCGCAGGCCCAGCAGGCCCCGCCCAAGGTAGTCAAGATCAACGACTCGGTTTACATGGCCACTGTGACCGGCAATATCTATCTGGTTACGACTCCGGCCGGAAATGTAGTCATCGATACGGCCACGGAAAGGGACGCACCAGAAGGCAAGCGACTTCTCGGGGCGGAGAGCCACGCGCCGGTGAAGTACATCATTTTGACGCATGGCCACGCCGACCACATTGGCGGGATCAATCTCTGGAAAGAAGCTGGGACGCAGATCATCGCCCAGAGGAATTACGCGGAATTCGTCAATTACGTCACCCGGCTCGACGGTTTCTTTGCTCCACGCAATGCGGCGACATTCGGTCGTCCAGCAAAAGAAGTGGGCCCGTGGGCCGGCAATTATGGCGCCAAAATCGACCCCACCATCTTCTTCGACGAGACCTACAAGTTCACGCTGGGAGGAGTTGACTTCGAATTGTTCAGCACGCCGGGGGAAACGCCGGATCACCTCACAGTTTGGCTCCCCGCAGCAAAGGTTGCCTTCATTGGAGACAACTACAACGGGGCGGGACTGCCGGAACCCATGTCCTTCCCGAACATCTATCCGCTGCGGGGCAGCAAGCCGCGTTGGGCGCTGGACTGGATCAGCTCGATTGACAAAGTGCTGTCCCTTAAACCAGAGATAGTTCTTTCGGGCCACGGAGATCCAATCGTTGGCAACGCAGAAATTACTCGACGACTCACGCGCTATCGCAACGCGATTCAGTACGTACACGATGAAACCGTGAAGGGCATGAATGCCGGCAAAGACGTTTACACCCTGATGCAGGAAATAAAACTCCCGGCCAGTTTCGATCTGACTGAATCCTTTGGAAAGGTCAGCTGGTCGGTCCGCGGAATCTACGAGGGATACGCGGGCTGGTACGACATGAATCCTTCTAACATCTACGAATTGCCACCGTCGTCGGTTTACCCGGATCTGGTCCGGCTCGCCGGAGGACCCGAAGCCGTGGTACGGCTGGCCGTTGAAAAAATGGATGCCGGTAAGCCGGTCGAAACTTTGCGATTAACAGATGTCGTCCTCGCCTCCGATCCGAACAACCATGCCGCTCTGAGCGCTCGTCTTAAAGCGCTGGAATACCTGCGCGAACACACTGAGAACTACGTCGAGGCTGGCATGCTGGAACGTGGGATCACAACCACGAAAGAAAAACTGGCTATCAAATAGCCGCGGGCGCCGAAGGGGATTGCGGAAGGGAATTACAGAAGATGACAGGACCAAGAAAAGCCTGGATCGTGGTTCCGTTGCTGGCGTGCCTGCTGGTTGCGGGTGGAAAGAACCTGCACGCATCTGGCGCCAAGAATCTTGCGGACGATCCCAAGAGCAGGACGCCGGGTTTAACGCTATCCCTCGAATCGATGGACGGTCTGGAAGTGAAGGGCATCAACGACGAGAGCGCGGAACCGGTCAAGTTCGAGGCAGCGATTGCCAGCTATCGCGGACGCCGCGCCGTGCGCATCGTCAACGTCGAGCGCCCCGAAACGAAAACCGGAGAACAGGTTCTCGCGATCGTCAAGGGCTCGGACTTCAAAGATGGCACGATTGAAGCCGACGTGACTGGTGTTCCGCGGCTGGGAGCGAAGCCCAGCACGCGCGGCTTCATCGGCATCGCATTTCGAGTCCAGGAGCACGGATCGAGGTATGAAGCGTTCTACTTGCGCATGACCAACGGCCGTGCCGACGATCAATTGCAGCGCAACCACTCGGTGCAATATGTGTCCCAACCAGATTTCCCCTGGCAACGTTTGCGCGACGAAGACCCGGGGAAGTACGAATCCTACGTTGACCTGGTGGCGGGAGCCTGGACCCGGATCAAAATCGTCGTCTCCGGCACCAAGGCCCAGCTCTACGTCAATAACGCCGAGCAGCCCTGCTTGATTGTGAATGATCTGAAGCTGGGCGCAACCCACGGTCCGGTCGCGCTTTGGACCGGCTCGGATACCGAGGCATATTTTTCGAACCTGACGATTCGATAGCACGAAAAACAAAACGAAGTCGAAGCACGCATTTTTGTTGAAGGATGGGCTGTTCGTCGTAGAGACGTAGCTTGCTACGTCTCTGCCGGCAGTGCCAGTGAAGCCGGAGTTTGAAGCGCTGTCGGCAAGAGACGTTGCAAGCAACGTCTCTACGAACGGCTTTCTGATCGCGATCCCTCCCCCGTTTCCATTCCCCCGCACCTCCGTGTAAAATAACGCTTTAGCCCCGGTAGCGGCGGAACTGTGGCCTGCCCGTCTTCCGCCGAGTCTTGCCGCTGGCTCATCGAATCCGCAATCGTACTGAAGGAGATTTTTTCACGCGATGTCGATCCCTGCCACCCAGATGCGTCCCGGCATGATCATCAAGCACAACAATGATCTGCACTCTGTATTCAGCGTCGAACACCGTACGCCCGGCAACCTGCGCGCCTTCATCCAGGCCAAGCTGCGCAACCTGCGTACCGGCGCCATGTTCGAGCACCGCTTCCGCTCGCCCGACCCCATTGAGAAGATCACCGTCGACGAAGTCGACATGCAGTTCCTCTACTCCGACGGCGACAGTTATTACTTCATGGACACGGCCAACTACGAGCAGACCTACCTGACCAAAGAAATCCTGGGCGACGCCGTGGAGTACCTCATCCCCAACCTCGAAATCAAAGTCGAGTTTTTCGACGGCAAGGCCGTGGGCATCGAGCTTCCCCAAACCGTAATTCTTACCGTGGTGGAAACCGAGCCCGGGCTAAAGAGCGCGACCGCCAGCAGCGTAACCAAAGCCGCCCGCACCGAAACCGGCCTAGTAGTGCAGGTTCCGCCGTTCATCAACGAAGGCGAGAAAATCAAAGTGGACACGGCCGAGGGCGCGTACCTGTCGCGAGCGTAACCGCGCTTGTCGCCCCCGGAACGCTAGATTGTCATCGTGAGCGAAGTAGTCGTCCGCGAAGCGGAGGGCTACGCAGTCGAAGAACCCCGTGTACGCGGCTACTACGAAGACCTGTCAGGGAGTTTCCATCAGAGGCCGTTGGTTGCATCGTAAGAACGCGTTACTGCGCCGTTTGTGCGAGTGGAGCGAAAAGGGATCCTTCGACTGCGAATCAGCCTCGCGTTCGCGAGACTGATTCTTCGCTCAGTATGACATGTGGTAAAAAGATGACCTCTACCGAAAAAGCCGCCGAAGCCCGCCGCTTCATCGTCCGCGGGCGCGTCCAGGGTGTGGGGTTCCGCTGGTTTGTAGAGCGGGAAGCCCACATCCTCGGGATCGCCGGATGGGTGCGCAACAACGCCGACGGCAGCGTCGAAATATTGGCGCAGGGAACGCGCGATCAGCTTTCCAGCCTTCGTTCGCGTCTGCGCGAGGGACCGCGGGCCGCTCGCGTCGACAACGTCGAGGAATCGGAATCCCAGCCCGCCGCCGGACTGAATTTATTTCGCATCGAAGGAGCGTGGTAAGTGCCGCCCAGTTCGCAGAAGAGAAGTTCGCAAAAGAAGAGGTCGGAGAAGAAGAAACAGAAGCAGAAGCCGAGGCCTCGTACAAGCCTGACCGCCACTCAACTGAAGCACATGATCCGCGAGTGCCCGGATTTTCCCAAGCCCGGGATCCTGTTCTACGACATCACCACCCTGCTGAAAGACAAAGTCGGCTTCGCTGCGCTCATCGATAAGTTTTTCGAGTACTACTCCAAAGAGAAGGTTGATCTCGTCCTCGGCATGGAGGCTCGCGGCTTCATCTTCAGCCCCGCGCTCGCCTATCGCCTCAAAGCCGGATTCGTTCCCGTGCGCAAGCCCGGCAAACTTCCCGCCGAGACGGTGAAATACGATTACGCGCTCGAGTACGGCACCAACTCGCTCGAGATTCACAAAGACGCCATCCAGAAAGGCCAGCGCGTTCTGATCGTCGACGATCTGCTGGCCACCGGCGGCACCGCCGAAGCCACCGCCAAGCTGGCATCGTCGTTAGGAGCGGACATCGCCGGCCTGGGCTTCGTAGTCGAACTCGATTTTCTCCACGGCCGCGACAAACTCAAAGGCTACGACGTGATGTCGCTGCTGCACTACGAGAAATAGCGCAGCCGCTGCAAATGGTGCTGTCGTCCTGAGCGAAGCGAAGGACCCCATGCAGGCCGGCGCCACTGGTGGCCTCGAAGGGGGTTTCCACCACGCTCTCACATCTCCGTCACCACCAACTCCGCTTCCTTCCCCAAATATCCCTTCCGCCGAAACCAATCCTCCATCGCCTCTTTGAGCTGATCAAGCGGCACGTTCTTCCCAATCTCCATCTGCCCGTCAGAAACCGGAAGCGTGTCGTCGAAGACGCTGGCATTGGTGAAGTTGCGCATGGAAAAACTATCCAGCCATTTGATGGGGCAAGGAAGCTTCTGCCCGAGCTCGTCATACTCCACGCGAATCTTGCGCGCAAACATGAATTGATTTAACCACACCCGCCGTGGACGACAGCTCATGTGGGGACAGCCGCCCCGGCTGTCCAGTCGAGCGAAGCTCGACCGGGTTTCCCAGCCGCCAAACTGGACTTTTCCGCCAACCACGGCAGCCAACCACGGCAGCTTGACAGCTTCGCCCCGCGGCCATAATCTCCTCTCCACCATCTCCTGGGCACGATTGTTCGCGCCAGAGAAATAATGAATTCCCACGGAGGCTTGCAATGCTTTCAAACCTGATTTGGTGGGCTGTGGTTGGCCTGATCGCCGGCTGGGCTGCCGGGCAGCTCATGAAGGGCGGCGGCTATGGCGTTGTGATGGATATCGTCCTGGGTATCGTCGGAGCTGTCATCGGAGGATGGCTGTTGGGTGCGCTCGGCATCTACGCCGGCGGTTTCATCGGCACAATCGTAGTGGCCATCATCGGCGCGGTCTTTCTGATCTGGATCACGCGCTTGCTCAAAAAGGCATAAGCGCTCGCGTAGCGTCATTGAAGTGGCGACAGCCGCCCGTTCGACTTCGCTCAGGGGCAGGCTCTCGGCTGTCCAGCGTGGGCGAAGCCCCGCTGCGTCGCTCCTCGACTTACGTCTAGCCTGTAGCCATCTCAAAACGCAGAGTTTGCATCCGACCGCGCAGACGCCTCCGCTCGGTGTCTAAATCCCTGCAGGGCAGCGACCGTCGTACGAGCACAGACGCCGGCACAAGCAAGTGCTGACGCGGTTTGCGTTCTAGCTCTGACGGCCGACCCTGAGCCATCAACGGAGGACTCATGCGCGCTTCGAAAATTACAGTCTTGTGGTTGCTGCTTGTTGCGTTTTCTTTTGGCCAGTCTTCTACTCCTGCTGTAATTAATCCCGGTTCAAGTCCGGCAGACTCAGCCGCCCGACTGCCGGTAACCCGGGTCATCCTCTACAAAAACGGCGTCGGATATTTTGAGCACGCCGGCCACGTCCGCGGCAGTCAGGATGTGAACGTGGATTTCACCACCGCACAACTGAACGACGTGCTGAAATCGCTGACCGTGCTCGATCTCGGCAAGGGACGCATCACCGGCGTCAGCTACAACTCCAACGCGCCGCTGGCCAAGCGGCTAGGCTCACTGCATTTGCCCGTGGGCGAGAACCCGACCACCGCGCAATTTCTCGACGCCCTGCGCGGCGCGCGCCTGGAAGTGAAAAGCGGCTCCGAAAGCGCTACGGGCCGCCTGCTCAGCATCGACGAGCGTGAGATTCCCATCAAAGGCGATCAGAAAATTACGGTCGATCAGATTTCCATCGTCAGCGACGCCGGAGAAGTCCGCGTGTTCGATTTGACGCCCGCCACCAGCGTTCGCGTCGCCGAAAAAGAAGTGAACGAAGAAGTCGGCAAGTATCTCGGGCTCGTCGCTTCCACCCGCGATCAGGACCTGCGCCGCATGACCATCTCCACCGCCGGAGATGGCGAGCGCGATTTGCTGGTCAGCTACATCAGCGAAGTGCCGGTGTGGAAGAGCACGTACCGCATCGTGATTCCGAACGAGGGCAAGCCGCTGCTGCAGGGTTGGGCCATCGTCGATAACACAGTCGGCGAAGATTGGAAGAACGTGGAACTGGCACTGGTGGCGGGCGCGCCGCAGTCGTTTGTGCAGGAACTCTCGCAGCCGTATTACACGCGGAGGCCAGTGGTGCCGTTGCCGGAGAATGCGATGCTCTCGCCACAGACGCATGAAGCCACGCTGGAGGACGCCGGGCCGCCGCCGCCCGCGGCTGTGGCGGCCCCGACCACCGGCGTGGTTGGGGGCGTTGCCGGCGGTGTGACAGGCCGAAGCTTAGACAGACTGGAGAGCTTTACCAAACTGAACCAGCCGAAGCGCATAAGCGGCGGCAGCGGCGCTGGCATGGGCAGCGGTGGCGGCATGGGCAGCGGCACTGGCGGCGGGGTCAATCGGCCCAACGCCGGAAACGACAAGAAGGGGCTCGATGAGGACGTGGACAACATTGTGACGGACGAGGAGCGTCAAGGTCTGGCGAGTATCGGCCAGACCCGCGATCTCGGCGACCTCTTCGAATACAAACTCAAAGACCACGTCACCATCCGCAAGAATCAGTCGGCGCTCGTGCCCATTCTGCAGTCGCGCATCGACGCGGAAAAAGTTTCCGTCTGGAATCCTTCCGAGAGTTCCGTCCTGCGCGCGCTCTGGGTGAACAACACCAGCGACCTCACGCTCGATGGCGGCAGCTTCAACGTGCTCGAAGGCGAAGCCTTCGCCGGTGAAGGCCTGATGGATCCGATCAGGCCCGGCGAAAAACGTATTCTCTCCTACGCGGCCGATCTCGGCGTGCTGGTCGACGCCAAGCAGAAAGCCGAAAACCAGCACGTCACCAAGGTGATCATCGCTCATGGCACCATGACGCAGATGACCCAGGAGCGCCAGGAAAATACCTACACCATCCGCAACCGCGACGCTGCCGTGCGCACGGTGGTCATCGAGCATCCCGCGCGCGCCGGATGGAAGCTCACCGACGACGGGACTCCCGCTGAGAGTTCCGCATCCTTCCACCGCTTCCGCCTGACGGTAGAGCCGAAAAAGACCACAGAGTTGACCGTCAAAGAATATCGCCCGATCCAGAACAGTTATCAGCTGACCAACGTCACCGACGATCAGATCAAGTATTTCCTGGTTCAGAAGATGATCAACATCGAAACAGAAAGAGTGCTGCGCAAAGTGATTCTGCAGAAAAACGATATCGCGCAAATCGACGCCACCATCGCCGGTCGCAAGACGCAAATCACGAGCATCTCTGAAGATCAGCAGCGGGTGCGCGAGAACATGAAAGCGCTGAAGGGCAGCGCTGAGGAAAAAGCGCTGGTGGAACGTTACGTGAAAGAGTTGAACGAGCAGGAAGACCGCATGCAGTCTCTCCGCCACGAAATCACCGACCTGCAAGGAAAACGCGAGTCGGCGCAGAAGACGCTGAATGAAACCATCGAGGCGCTGCAGATGGAAGTGACGCTTTAGGGATAGTCGCAGCCGGGCTTCGCCCAGGCTGGACAGCCGAGGCGGCTGTCTCTACATGACGGTGGAAGATGATTTGCGGGCCGGGCCTCAACTCATGTGGCGACGGCCGCCCCGGTTGTCCAAGCCAGGGCGAAGCCCGGCGCGCCCCGTCGATGCTCAAGCCCGGGAGAACTCAACCGCTGCGCACCCGGTCGCCTCAGGAAGCGTTCGATGCGGCGATTCCGATGGCTGACTGTCGAGCGCGGAAGACGTGGGTCGGACGCCAACTCGGCACCCGTGCCCCCCTGTAGCGGCCGGTTAATCTGATTCAGTGACACTATTTACCTGCATTGTTTTCAATCGCTTGCGAAGGTTTTTTGGGCACAGGGGGCGAGCCCTGCAAGGCCATGAAACCGGGATGGTTCGTGGGGATTGCCCCAAAAACGGTGCAGCTCCGCGAAAGGATGCCCGGTCGTGGCTATTGTTCGGAAGCACTCGCGTCACAGGGCGGGTTCGAAGAGGTTAGCTCATCGATGTGTCTTGCTGCGGCTTCGAGCCGTAACTTCTGTTCGTAAGGGACATCTTCGTTTTCCGCCTGTCGCTTCAGCAATCGCAATGCTCCGCAAGCATGGATACTGTAGTAGAGGGTCTCGGCGGCGTTGGCCCGCAGCACCTCGCTGTCGCTCTTCTTGATGCCCCTGATCAGATACGGAACTACCTTCTTACCGGCCCCGTGAAGATGATGCAACTCATTAATCGCCGGATACTTCTGCTCGCTAGCTTGCGCATACTCTTCCGGTGTCCACCGCTCGAAGTCGAGCATCCCCACCAGGAATTCGATGTAATTCTTGTTCTGAAATTCGGTAACGTACGCCAAAACGGTGAAGGCCCCATCCACGCAATGGCGATCTGCGGCTGTGCTGTCTGCTTTGTGGTCCACCAGAAATTGGGCGGCTGTCTTCTCGTCCTTTATCTCTGGACACTCCTGTGAAATTCCTGCACGCGCCAGAAACAGAACCGTGATCGCAATGCATATGCACTTGAACCGCACGGGAACCTCGTAGTGAGCATTGCACGTCCGCCAGGAACGCTGTCGGAGTCGACGAATCTTACCGTTGCGCCCGCGGCCCGGCGGCTTTCACTTCGGGCGGCGCGTCGAACTTCTCAAAGTTCTTGGCGAAGCGGTCGCGCAGGTCTTCGGCGGCTTTGTCATACGCGGCTTTGTCCGCCCACTTGTTGCGTGCATTCAGCACCTGCGGCGGCACGCCGTGACAGGATTTGGGAATGCTGAACCCAAACGTCGGCTCAATCTCGAATTCTTCGCGTACCAATTCTCCTTCCAC
>Ga0210383_10002040_pt1 | contig 18322 bp, 20 predicted proteins | sample IncBWC14OmetaG_FD_160072 | JGI IMG/M metagenome (GOLD analysis project Ga0210383, IMG submission 160072) | Forest soil microbial communities from Barre Woods Harvard Forest LTER site, Petersham, Massachusetts, United States - Inc-BW-C-14-O ...
CGATCCGCGCGTCTTGCGCAGACGTCCTTGTGGCGCAGTTAGCAAGCCCGAACGCCAAAGCGCAGTCGATGCGACACTCCGCCATCCGCACGTGCAAGACGCAGTTGATCGTTCCCGTGGCACAGCCAACTCTTCTCCGTCTCGCGCAGTTCGCGAGATGATTCCTCGCTGTGCTCTTGGTTTCCTTCTGCCGCATGTATAAAACGCGTGTCGCCGTCGGCCGTCTTGGAACTCACTAAGTCTGATTCATCCGCCGCACCGCCTCCGGATCATTCAAATTCAAAACGCACCCCTCCTCCGCGGTCTCGTACTCCCTAACCTCCGCTCGATGCTCCCAAACCACCGCCCGCGCTCCCACATCCATCGGTGCCGCCAACAATTCCGCATACAATCTCGCGGAAAAAATCACCGGATGCCCCCGCCGCCCCTGAAATCTAGGCACAACGATAGCCGCTCGCGATTCGTAAAACTCCTCAATCAATTCCCCAACCAACGCCGCGGTAATCATCGGATGGTCAATCAAACTCAGCAACATCCCATCCGTCCCCATAGGAAGGCTGCGGAACGCGGCGTGAATCGAACTCAACTGTCCCCACTCCCAATCGGGGTTGATCACCACTTCTCCAGGATCGAGGGGGACCTCTTTCGCGATGGCCTCAGCGTCAGGCCCAAGCACCACGCGCCGCGCAGAAATCTTGGGGTGCTGCGTAATGTCGAGTAGATGCTCCAGGAAAGTTTTGCCCCGGAAGGGAAGTAGCGCCTTAGGCGAACCCATTCGCCGCGATGCACCTCCTGACAAAATGACCGCGGCAAGCACGCCCGCCTACTTCGCCTCGACGGCGTGCTGAATTTCCAGCTTTAGTTTTTTGTTAGCGGGAGAGCCCGGAGCGTTGCGGCGAATAGCGACCAGCTCCGCCACGATGCTGAGCGCAATTTCTTCTGGCGACAGCGCCCCGATTTCCAGTCCCATCGGCGCGTGCACATTTTCAAACTCGGCCATGCGATAGCCTTCTTTTTCCAGCGCCTTGTAAACACTAAGCACCTTGCGCTTGCTGCCGATCATCCCTACGTAGCGCGCATTCGTGCGCGCCGCCCACGCCAGCACCCGCATATCCTCTTTGTGCCCGCGCGTAACAATAACAATGTAGCTGGAGCAATTCGGTCGCAGCTTCGCGAACGCTTCCTCGAAACTCGTAAACACTTCCTGTGCCATTGGAAAACGCTGCAGGTTGGCGAACGCTTCGCGGTCGTCGATCACGCCAATCCCGAATCCAACGCCGTGCGCCGCCTTGGCCACCGCGGTAGAAACGTGCCCGCCGCCAAAAAGATAAACCACCGGCTGCGGCAGTATCGGCTCCACAAAAACCTCCACCGTCCCGCCGCAAATCAACCCGTTGTTGTAATTCGCCTCATTATTAAGGTTAAACACCAATTTGCGCGGCGCCTCCTTTTGCATCACCTCTTTCGCCGCCGCCCACACATCCGCTTCCACGCAACCCCCGCCAACCGTCCCCGCTATGCTTCCATCCTCGCGCACCAGCATCCGTGAGCTTTCGTAGCTCGGAATCGACCCATTCGTATGGACAATCGTGGCCAGCGCGCCTCGTTCCCCGGCACGCCGCATGCGAACGATCTCTTCGAAAAGATCCATGAAGCTCCCGTGAAAGCCGTCCAATCAAAAGCCTACGGCCCACGCCAAAGCCTGTCAATCACAGCCCTGTGTTATAAAACAACTCGCCCCAAATGCACGAACCTAAGACACGGAGGGCGCCCCAGGTTCGGTTTGTGTACCTGGGTCTTGGGTTCTCTTGGGGTCTCTTGAGTTTTCAAATCACTCCCAAACAGGAGCACAAGAATGAGAGCAATGGTTTCTTCGTCTACGTCGGTAAAATGAAGCAACCATGACCCGCTTGGCATACGCATACGTTCGCGTTCTTTTCATTCTTGAGACTATGCTCTTCACGGGGTCGTTATTGCTGCACGCGAGTGTGATTGCGGGCGGGAAAGAAGCCGGTGCGGAATACGGCCCGATCTTGTTTCGCGGGACGATCATCGTTGGAGTCGCGGCAACCGCCTTTATAAAGGACGGACTTAAATGGATTGATCAAATCAAAAGCTGTCCGCCATGGATGTGGAAGGGGGCCTTAATTCTGGGAGTATATGGGCTTTTGCTTCTATGCCTTCCGGCAATTTTTCCTGCGGGTCCTTCTCTCCCCGATGAGACTTTGACCGTATCCGGCGTTCCGCTTGGGTTTGATGCGATATATATTTGTATCTTGTGCTCGGTCCTCTGGTCAGCTTACCTGGATAAGTCCGAAGTGATCAAACGGGTGCAAAAATCGATAATCGTCGTCGCGTTTGGAGCCGTGGCTTTTCTGCCCTACCGCGCCGGGTATTTGCCCCGTCCTAATACCCATAAAGGGGGCTGACTGAGTAGACGATTGAACCTGCTCACTGTCGGCACCCTCCCAATCAGTCTTTCCCAAACAGGGGGATCAGCAATGAAAGCAATCCTATTCCGCCAACACGGTGACCCGAGCGTCCTAAAATACGAAGACGTACCCGAACCCCACGTCCGCCCCGGCGAAGTCCTCGTACGCGTCCACGCCTGCGCGCTCAATCACCTCGACCTCTGGGTTCGCCGCGGCCTGCCTGGAGTGGCGATTCCGCTCCCACACATCCCCGGCAGCGACATCGCCGGAGAAATCGTCAAGCTAGGCGAAGGCGTAACCACAGTCCGCCTAGGCCAAAAAGTGCTCCTGGCGCCGGGCGTAACGTGCGGCAAATGTCCCGCCTGCATTTCTGGAAATGACAATCGCTGTCGCGAATTCACCAATCTTGGCTACATCATTGACGGCGGCTGCGCCGAATTTGTCCCCTGCCCGGAAGTGAACTGCATGCCGTATCCAGAAAATCTGGATTGGGTACACGCCGCCGCTGTCCCGCTGGCTTTTCAGACCGCCTGGAACATGCTCGTCAATCGCGCGCAACTTCAACCCGGGGAAGACGTGCTGGTCCTTGCCGCAGGCAGCGGCGTCGGAAGCGCAGCTCTGCAAGTCGCAAAGTTTTTCGGCGCGCGTGTCATCGCTACCGCCGGTACCGACGAAAAACTAAGAAAGGCCAAGGAACTCGGCGCCGATGAACTGATCAACCACTCCGTCATGCCCATCAGCAAGGAAGTCCGCCGTCTCACCAACAACCGCGGCGTGGATATCGTCTTCGAACACGTTGGCTCCGCAACCTGGGAAAACAGCATAAAAAGCCTAGCCGCAGGCGGCCGCCTTGTCACTTGTGGCGCCACCACCGGCTACGACGTAAAGCTCGATATGCGATTCCTCTTCACCAGGCAGCTCTCCCTCCTCGGCTCCTACATGGGCACAAAAAACGAATTGCGCACCGTCCTCAAACTAGTCGAACAAGGCCGCCTCAAGCCCATCGTAGACAAAGTCTGGCCCCTGCAAGATGCCGCGCTAGCCCACGACTACCTCGAGAACAACAAACAATTCGGCAAAGTCGTCCTAACCGTCCCTTGAGGGGGCCGCGATCAGTGATCAGGAATTGAGAATAGTATATGGACGCCAAACGCTTCCGAGCTATCGTGCTAAAGAGTCTCGTGGCCATCGTGATCGCAGCACTCTTCATTTCTCTTTTAGCGCAACGGCTATTCCATCCACGGTGATTTGTGGAACTCACATTTTCGAGACGACGATTCGACGGCAACGCCGCTGGCTTGACGCCAAGTTCTCATTGTGAGAACCTACAGTCATGCGCATCATCAAACGAGGCGCGCTGGAGGAGTTCTGGAGTAGACACCCAGAAGCCAAGGCCAGCCTCGAATCCTGGTACTTGGTCGTGCCCAAGGCGAACTGGAGAACGCCAGCAGAAATGAAGGAAATATACCGAAGCGCTGACTTGGTCGGGCGAAGAACGGTGTTCAACATCGCGGGCGCCAAATACCGCTTGATTGCACGAGTGAATTACGATACGCAGCGAGTTTTCGTTTTATACCTGCTTACGCACGCCGAATACGATAAGGGGCATGGAAACAATGACCACCGTGACGATGGAGTTAGACGAGAAAACTTACGGCCAACTATTAAGGCGGACGCTCCCGCGCGTAATCCATACCGATGAGGGATGCGATCGCCTGACATCCGAATTGATGCGCCTCGACGAGCGCGAAAGCCCTACGCCAGAAGAAAAAGAACTTGCCGAACTCCTGACCGTATTGATCGACGAGTACGAGTCACGCCGCTATCCAATCGGTAAAGCGACCCCGCAGCAGACCCTCCACCATTTACTGGAAGCACGAAAACTAACTCAAAAAGACCTCTGGAAGGTCTTCGGCTCCAAAGGAATTACCTCCGAGGTATTTCACGGTAAGCGTTCCATCAGCAAAAACCAGGCCAAGAAACTCGCGGAATTCTTTCACGTAAGCGTCGAACTGTTCATCTAGAGACTTCGGGGGTTTTACCGCTGCCAAGGTATTGCCGTTTGTCAGGCTCCCTCCACTATGACAAAATTAAGCTATTATTGAGGCCCACATGGAAACGACACTGGCAAAGAGCGTCACGCTGACCCGCCCCGACGACTTCGGCAAGCTCCTCGAAGACGAAGGTATTCTCTTTACCCAACTCGACAAGATCGCCAACTGGGCCCGCAAAAGCTCCATCTGGCCGCTGGGTTTTGGCCTCGCTTGCTGCGCCATCGAAATGATGTCCATGGCCGCCTCCCGCTTTGATATCGCCCGCTTCGGCGCCGAAGTCTTTCGTCCCTCCCCGCGCCAAGCCGACCTGATGATCGTTGCCGGCCGCCTCTCCCAGAAAATGGCTCCAGTTATCCGTCAGCTCTACGATCAAATGCCCGAACCCAAGTGGGTGATTTCCATGGGCGCCTGCGCCACTTCCGGCGGCGTGTTCAACAACTACGCCATCGTGCAGGGCTGCAATCAGGTGATCCCGGTTGACGTCTACGTGCCCGGCTGCCCCCCACGTCCGGAAGCCGTTCTTTACGCCGTGCTCCAACTTCAGAAAAAGATCGAAAACGAAAAGGGCTCCTTCAAACGCGCCCTCAATCTCGATTAAAATTTTCCACTGACTGATGATTCCCGATACGATCAGCGCTCGCGATCTTCTACGCCACTCCCTCGCCACCGTTGCCTACCGTGCGGGAAAGAGTCTCCGCGACACTCCGGATTCCTTCCGCGATTTCAATGCAGGCGAATCCACGCGCACCCCCGGGCAAATCCTGGCGCACATGGGCGACCTCTTGGACTGGGCCTTGTCGATGGCCAAGGGCCAACAAGCCTGGCGCGATTCGCAACCCCTGGCGTGGCAACCCGAGTGCCAGCGTTGCTTCGACGCACTGCGCCGCTTCGATGAATTCCTGGCCGGCGACGAACCCCTCCGCGCTTCTCCCGAAAAGCTGTTCCAAGGGCCAATCGCCGATCTGCTCAATCATGTCGGCCAATTGGCAATGCTGCGCCGCATGGCCGGATTCCCCATCAAAGGCGAAAATTACTACGCCGCCGACATCGCCGCCGGCCGTGTGGGCCAGGAACAGTCCCCACCAAAGCGCGAATTCTAGTGATTCTTCGGTAGACGCCTGCACGGGCCCCCACTAAACTCTGGTCTTGGAAACATTGCCATGACTGGGCCAGAACAAAGGCGACATCCCCGCGTCAAGCCTCCAAAATCCATCGTCGTAGGTTGGCAGTCCGGAACCCAGCGTGGGGTTTCCTACGCCGAAAACATGTCCGTAGGCGGCGCCTTCATCCGCACAAAAGTCACCGTTGCAGAGCGCAGCCTCGTTCAAGTCCTGCTCGACATGCCCGTCGGCCAGGTCCGTGGAAGAGCCTTAGTCCGCCGCGTAAGCGAAAATTCAGGCATGGCCGTAGAAATTATCGCCATGGATCAAGAAGATCGCGGCCGACTCCTGCGTCAAATGCGCGATCTGTTGCAACCTTAGTCCAGCCTGTGTAGCGGCCCCTTCCGAGGCGGGCGCCTTTTGACCCTCAACGCAAACTGCCGCCATTCAAGGGCTCTCTTCCCGTGGTTAGACAATGGGAGCGGCAATAACCGTAGCGCGTCCCGCAGCAGTATCCAATTCACTTCCAGCCGCGGCTTTCTCCCGCCGCACATAACCCATAGCAATCGGGGCGTTTAATCTGGGCGAAAATCCCGCCCGCGTGACGTACCCGAACTCCTTGCCATCCGAATGCAGCACCGTCCCCGCCGCAGGGATTTCCTTCCCGTCAAACTGCACCACCACCCGCACACGATTCACATGCCCGCGCGAACGCACCCGTTCCACAATTTCCTGCCCCGTGTAGCAGCCCTTCGTATAGCTGATGTGCGAGTCCTGCAATCCCGCTTCGTGGGGAATTTGTTTTTCGCCGAAATCGTAGCCGAACCAAGGCACGCCAAGCTCAAGCCGCAGCGCGTTCAACGCCGTATATCCCGCGGGTCCACCGCCAACTTCTCGCGTCGCGGCTGACAATGCTTCCCACAACGTAGCCAGATACGCCCGCTCGACCAGAAACTCCGCACCGATCACCCCACCGGGAGAGCGTCGCAAAACCTTGCACGAAATCTCCCCAACTCGCGCCTCGCGAAATTCCAGCTCATCCAGCGTGGAAACATCGACCCCGCTTACTCGCTTGGCAACTTCCGCCGCCTTCGGTCCCTCCAAAGCCAGCGTTCCAAACTCCTCCGTTCGATCCGTCAGCGTCACATCATCCATGATGATGTATTTATCCAGGTCCGCGATCAGCCGCTCGCGAATCATCGCAAACGACACGCAGAATAGCGCCACCGGGAACGCGTAAATCTCGATCTCCGCCAGAATGCGCCCCTGGGGACTCAGAAAAAGGGAAACGGTTCTGTGATTGGCTGCCAGGTCCTTGACGTTGTTCGTCAGAATCGCGTTAAGGTAACGCACGCGATCCGGACCCGTGAATTCCAGATATGTACGGTAATTTTTGTCCAGCAGCGCAACGGACTCCCGGAAGAATCCATATTCCTTACGCCAATCGCCAAAATCATCCGGCAAAGTCGTGCCGAACCACACACCGTGCCGCGCGCCGCCCTTGCGTTCAACTTCAACCAGCGGCGAAGCCAAAGCAATAGCCGAAGCCGGTATGCCCGAATTATCCATACTCCACAAGCATAGCAAACGCCCAGAAGCTGTCTAAGAAACGTCAGAAGGCCGACCTTACGCTGTCATCCCGACCGGAGTGCCACGCAGTTTTGCGGCACGGAGCGGAGGGATCGTGGCAGCCAATCAATCCGTCAGCACCATCGACGTGGTCGCCAAGTGAGTCCTCTCTGCTGTGGCACAGCCATTCCTGGCTATGCTCTTGGGGTTCCTCCCCTGAAAAAATCTCCGCGGGACTCCCCGCCTACAAATGCCTTTTAATCCCCGAATCTCTCCGCCGCCCGTGCCTTCGCTTTCATCGCTTCTTCTTCCCGATTCTTCGGCGGAGCAGTAGTCTCCAGCGAACGTAGAAGCCGCATGGACACCTCCGCCACTTCATCAATCGCCGCCTGAAACGGAGCCTCATTCGCCTTTGACGGTTTATTAAAGCCACTAATCTTCCTGACAAACTGCACCGAGGCCGCTCGAACCTCTTCCTCAGTTACCGGCGGATCGAAATTAAAAAGAGTTTTGATGTTCCTGCACATCGCCTTAATCTCCCAAGCAAGTGTTATTGGCTCAATACAACATTCGTCTCCAAAGCCCTCAACTCTCCAATGATATACTGCCGCGCATGAACGAAACGGTACGAATGCCAGATGCCTCTCATCCGGAAATGATTTACATCAAAGTCCCGGTGGGAATGTTGCAGTGCAATTGCGCCATCATCGGCGATCCAAAGACGCGTGAAGCCATCGTCGTCGATCCCGGCGATGAGGTAGAACGCATCCTCAGTCTCATCGGCCGCTACAAGTTAAGCGTAAAGGCCATCATCAGCACTCACGCGCACATCGATCACGTCGGCGGCCTGGCCAAGCTCCATCAATACACCGCCGCGCCGGTCATGATGCACCGCGACGATCTCCCTCTCTATCACGCGATGGAAACGCAGGCGAGTTTCCTCGGCATGAGGACTCCCGATCTAACCGAGGTCGATCATCTCCTCAAGGAAGGTGATCCGCTAAGTTGGGGCGGTTTTCAAGCCAGCGTGATCCACACCCCCGGGCACTCCCCAGGAAGCGTCAGCATCTATTTGCCGAAAGAAGCCGGCCAAATTACCCTGATGCACCCGCAGCTCATCGCTGGCGATACTCTTTTCGCCGGCAGCATCGGTCGAACCGATTTGTGGGGCGGTTCCATGGATCAAATCATGGATTCCATCAAGGGAAAGCTTTTGCAGTTGCCGGACGACACCGTCGTCCATCCGGGGCACGGCGCCAGCACCACCATCGGCGAAGAGCGCGAAACAAATCTGTACTTGAAGTAGTGACAAGGTAGCGTGGGGGGCAATCCCATGGGCCAGGAAGTGAACTGCACACTCCGTTTCCACCGCAAAGCTTCTAAAGGGAAAGCTCTCCTGGAAACCAAGGAAATACTATTTCGTGGTGACCTTCGCCTGAAGATTCCGTTCGCGGAGATCAAGAAACTTGAAGTAAAGAATGGCGACCTGCACGTTCGCACTAAGGATGGTCTAGCAGTGCTGCAGCTCGGCCCGCGAGCCGAGCATTGGCGGCGCAAGATTCTCCATCCCAAGTCTCGCGTCGAAAAGCTGGGAGTCAAAAACGGCGAAGCTGCCGCCATTCTAGGTGCGCTGCCTCCCGATTTTCTCGAAGAACTCAGACACAACGGCGTCCAGACCACAAACGGCAAAGTTGCCACAACTTCACCGTGGGTTTTTCTGTTCGCAGAATCGCCCACCGATCTCGCAAAGGCAAAAACGGTCCGCAACTCCATGGGCGCAACGGCGGGGCTGTGGATTATTTATCCCAAGGGCGTGAAGACCATCACCGAGCGCGACGTCCGCGGCGTCGGCCTGAAAGTCGGACTAGTCGACGTAAAAGTCGCCAGCTTCAGCGAAACGCACACCGCGCTGAAGTTCGTCATCCCCAAAGACAAGCGCTGAAGCGATCGCCATCGCACAGTCGCAGCCACAAACAATCGAAATCAATTCTTCGCGCGAGCCTGCCGCAACTCCTCCATCACCGATTGAATCAACTCCTTGGCTTGCTCCAGCTCCTTGGAAATGATCCGCAGGTCCATCGCCGGAATCGTCGGGTTCCGTTGACTGGTGCAATAAACACCGTGCTGGCCAACCAGCACCAGCGCGTTTGTCAGTCGGTCCAAACTAACCGCTAACCGCCCGCGCTCCCGACCGTACATTTGTTCGTGTCGTTCCAATTCCTCGTGATGCTCCTGAAACGCGGACATGTCAGAACCTCGGATTCTTTCGCGAACACGCTTGCCGCGCACGTTGCACTTCGGACACAGCCTGCCTCGGCGAATCTTTACCCTATCGCACAGCCGGAACATAATCCAATCGAGCCGTAGAAAGTGAGCTTCTCAACCACATGAGTTTTCCGGGTTCGGCCGGCAGTTTGTATGTTCCGTCTGGAGACGGGAAAAAAGGCCATTGGGAGCACCAGATCATGCGACGTTCGGATCTCGTTCAATACAAAGAAAAAGACAATGGCCGCATTGGCCGGACTTCGCAAATTGTTTTTGGCGAGCGCCAGCATCTTCTTCGCGTCCTCGATTCGCTCGAAGGCACGCAACTTCCCATCGCCCGCATGCAACAGGAACGCCGCACCCTGGAAGTGCTCATCCATGAACGCACCCGCGAACTGAATCACATCAACACCGCGTGGGACGAAAAAATCGGCCTGGTGCTGAGCGCAGAGGCAAAACCGGAAGTCCTCGAAAAACTTGCTAAGCAAGCCCCTCAAGAAGATTTCTACTTGCTCCGCCTGATCAGCGAACATCCGCGTACCAACTCCAAAACGCTGAGCAAACTCGCGCGCCATCCCTACAGCGCCATCCGCGAAAACGTCGCGCGCCATCCCAACGCCGACGCACCCACGCTAACCTACTTGAGCAAAGACAAAACCCAACCTCTCTGGTACCTGGTAGCCTTCAATCCCAACACACCCTCTCCACTACAGCGCAAACTACGCGAGCGCTTAAAACGCCTGGGCGACGCCCCAGCCCTCCGCTAAATCGTCTCCAATTTTTCCGGCACTTGTGGCACAGCCATTCCTGGCTGTGCTCTTGGGTTTCTCGTCCCCTGTCACAACCTCTTCCAAACTCTAGTACTTCCGTACCATCCGTCCCACGCAACTAACCCTACCCCTCTGTGTTTCTACCCCCAGCTGTGAAGTGGGCTTGGTCCTCCGACCCCTGAGCCCGTTGGGTGCAAGTCCAGGTTCCTAAATTCTGAAATCATCCGGGGATCAAATCCTCGCAGGAGATACTGCAATGTCTTCGAAAATTACCCGTGTGTTTTGCGGACTGGCAGCACTGGCAATGCCCTTTGTTTTTGCGGGCTGCTCCAGCACTGGCTCCAATCCGGGTGGTACAACCCCTCCGGGCGTCGAGAACGGAACATTGGTTACCACCGTCAGCGACGCATCCACCGAAGATTGGGCTATCATCGGTGTAAAAGTTTTGTCCGTCTCTCTCACCCCACAAGGGGGCGGCAGCGACGTCACGGTTTACACTGCGCCCAGCCCGGCGCCGTACATCAATCTCGTACAACTGGATCAACTCAGCGAAATTCTCGCCAACACTTCGATTCCCGCAGGCACTTACACGGCAGCCACAATTACCATCGCTGGCAATCCCGGTGACGTGCTTTTGACCGCTGCAACGGATCCCGAAGCAGGATTCGCGGGTACCGCCGGTGCCGCTGTGCCTTCCAACCAGATTCAGATTCGCGGTACAACCGGCAGCGCAGGCAGCTTGACGGTTCCTGTGAAGCTGAACTTGGCATCTCCGCTAGTCATCACCGCCAATCAAACCAACGCGCTCGATTTGGAATTTGATCTCGCGCATCCGGCCTTCATCGTTGCGCACGTCCCGCCGGCGGGCAACGGTTCCATCGTCTGGGCCGTGAACTTCAACGGCCCTGTGCGCGATCACCGTCTTGCGCGCATCGACGCGTTGCTGCTCCGTCACCACTACGGCACTGTCGGCAGCGTTTCCTTCGACAACACTTCCATCACCATCACCAAGGACTATCCAGTCGAACCTCCAACCAGCCCCGAAACGGCGGTGACCACCTCACAATCGCTCACTGTCCTCGCGGATGCCACCAACGGCACCCTCTTCTACGATGTGGACGCAAAAACCGTCGCCGCCATCAAGAATTTTTCCACGGTGTCCAGTTCTCTGGTCGGCAAATACGTTCGTGTTGCCGCTCGTTATCAGCAAAACGGCTCGCTCGTTGGCGTGCGCATCTGGGCCAGCACTTCGTTCAACAGCGTCTGGCTGAGCCCTGAAGGCCACGTCCTCCACGTGAACACGGGTACCAACGTCCTCACCGTGCAGAATGAACTCGGCCTCGGTATTCCGCTCACCGTCGACGCCAACACAACCTACTTCTTCCGCACGCCAACCAACGCGCAAGCGGATGCCACTCCTATCGGCACCGGCACGGCCTTCCTCTCTAATCTGGTGCGCGGCTTCAAGGTGCACTGCAGCGTTGTCGATCCATTGGCCAGCCCGCTCGTGGCGCAGACGATTGACATCGAAATCGCGCGCTATGACGGCGCTATCTCCGGTACCACCACCAACGGATTCACCTACACACGAAAGTTCCACACCGCGAACGACGACTACCTGGTCACCTTGCCGTTCATTTCTTCCAGCACCGCAAACGGCAGCGACCCCATGTCCGGCATGGCCATCACTGGCTTCAAATGGTGGAATTTCACTTTCCCAACAGTCGTGGACAGCGGCGCGAACGCGGTCTCCGACTTTGAAAATGCCACCAACGGTTCCGTCAGCTTCGGCGGCACGGCCAACCCGGTTGTTGCGTGGGGCGAGACCTACGCGACCTGGAACGATCCAGCAGCAGCTAACGCCTGGGCCGCTCCATTCACCGTCCTGATGCCGACGAACGTCCCGGTAGGCTTGGCGGCCACCGGCTACTCCAACGGCAGCTTCACGCTGCTCGCGGTCGGTGGAACCAACGCCGTGCCCGTGAACCTCGGCACCACTTCTGGCTCGGCCGCGCTCGTCTATCAAATTGACATGACTGGCGGCGTCATCACCATCAGCCCGGTGGACATCACCACCTCCAACGGCCAGACAACTCTCTCCACCAACCTGGTCGCAAAAACGCCAGTAAAAGTCTTCGGCGTGCCGCAACCGGACGGTAGCATCAAAGCCTACGTAGTCTTCTACTACACAGGCGCCCTGCCAATGGCCGGAAGCTAACCTGTACGGGCGGGGCGCCTAACGCGCGCCCCGCCGCGCTCCGTTGTAGGGGAGGGGCTTGCCCCTCCCTCTTGGGTTTCTCCCGCTCCTGTTGGTACCGCCTTCTTTGCCCTGACAAAGGAAGGGAAGCGGTCCGCCAACGTTCCAACACCGCCCAATAAACGTGCATTGCGCTCACTCGTCATCCTACCGGCGACGAGCAATCCCTCCTCCTGATCCCTGATCACTCCCTCCCGACCAACAACCGCAAAAACCCTGCATGCGCCTTGCTCAACGACCTTCCTCGCAACACCACCGCTCCCACCGTCCGATTCGCTTCCGCATCCGAAATCCGTACAAACTTGCAAGCCCCGCTTTTCTCAATCGCCATCTCCGGCACAATCGAAACACCCATGCCCGCTCCCACCAAACTCAACAAGCTACTGAATTGCCCGCTCTCAAAAACAACTTGCGGGTTCAACCTGGCGCGATTGCACGCCGCCACCGCCGTATCCCGGAAGCAATGTCCATCGCGCAAAAGCAAAAATGGGTCTTTCCGTAAATCACGAAGCGCAATCGTCCGTCGCTGCGCCAGCGCATGCTTCCGCGGCAACGCCGCGAACAGTGGCTCGGTCAAAATTTCCGTCGCCTCAAACTCATGTCCGCGCACAGGCAGCGCCAACACCGCCACATCAATCGTCCCCGTCCGCAATCGCTCCAGCAGCACCGGTGTAATCTCCTCCACCACCGTCAAATGTGACTCCGGAAATTTCCTCGTAAACGATTCCAGCAGCGGTGGCAACAAATACGGCGCTACCGTAGGGATAACTCCGACCGCAACCGGTCCACCAACGGAATCCTTTCTCTCTACAACGTCGCCCTTAGCCGCTTCCAGTTCTCGCAATACGCTGTTCGCTCGCGGCAAAAACGCTTTGCCCAATTCCGTCAGCCGCACCGAACGTCCCAGCCGGTCGAACAATCTCGCGCCCAGTTCATCCTCCAATTTCCGGATTTGCTGTGAGAGCGAAGGCTGCGACACATGCGCCTGCTCCGCGGCCCGGCTGAACGAACCGGCGGCCGCAACGGCGCAAAAATATCGCAGTTGATGAAGTTCCATGATTTCACCCTATAGGCTATGCCTATTCATCGTATCCAATCTATATATTGGAAGTATAGGTCCTGTGGCGCTATGCTTGCAGCCGTTGGAGTTCGATCCGCAGATGCCGGCTGGTCCGTATCGGCTTTAATTCTTTGTAGGGTTCAGCACTGCTTTACCCTGAGCTTCGAAGGGTGAACCCCATGTCCGCAGGATCAAATGTTCTTGGCGCATCAAGTCAAAGCCACGACGCCAGCATCGGCATTCTCAACGTTTCAGGAGGCAATTCATGGCTGAGGAACAGAAAAAAACTATGACCACGGACGCAGGCCGTCCGGTCGGCGACAACCAGAACTCGCTCACCGTCGGCCCCCGCGGACCGGTAGTTTTCGAGGATTATCTTCTCTTTGAAAAGATGGCTCATTTCAACCGCGAGCGCATCCCAGAGCGCGTCGTTCACGCCAAAGGCTCCGGAGCCCACGGCTACTTCGTCTGCAACAGCGCGGAAATTACAAAGTACACCACCGCAAAACTCTTCTCTCAGGTCGGCAAAAAAACGCCCACCTTCATCCGCTTTTCGACCGTCGGCGGCGAAAAGGGTTCTGCCGATACCGAGCGCGATCCCCGCGGCTTTGCCCTCAAGTTCTACACCGAGGAAGGGAACTGGGACATGACCGGCAACAACACTCCGGTCTTTTTCATCCGCGATCCGCTGAAATTCGGCGACTTCATCCACACTCAGAAGCGCGATCCGCAAACCAACCTGAAATCCCCGACGATGATGTGGGACTTCTGGTCGCTGTCTCCCGAGTCGCTCCATCAGGTCACCATTCTTTTCTCCGACCGCGGCACTCCCGATGGCTACCGCCACATGGACGGCTTCAGCAGCCACACCTTCAGTCTCGTCAACGACAAGAACGAACTCTTCTACGTGAAGTGGCACTTCAAAACCAAGCAAGGCATCAAGAACTTTAACGGTCCAGACGCCGCTGCAATGCGCGGCGTCGATCCCGACTACGCGCAGCGCGATCTATTCAACGCCATCGCCAAGGGTGATTTCCCCAAGTGGCGCGTTGCCGTGCAGATCATGCCGGAAAAAGACGCTGCCACCTACCACATCAATCCCTTCGACCTCACTAAAGTCTGGCCGCACAGTGATTACCCGCTTCACGAAGTCGGTGAACTCGTTCTCGACCGCAATCCCGAAAATTATTTCGCCGAAGTCGAACAGGCCGCCTTCGAACCGCGCAATATTCCGCCGGGCATGGGTTTTTCCCCAGACAAGATGCTCCAGGGGCGCCTGATTTCCTATCCTGACGCGCATCGCTATCGCCTCGGCGTCAACTACGATTCGCTTCCGGTCAACAAGCCGCAATGCCCATACGCCACCTATCACCGCGACGGCACTATGCGTTTCGATGGCAACGGTGGTCCCGCGGTCAACTACGAACCCAACAGCTTCGGTGGCCCGACGCAAGAGCAGCGCTACACCGAACGCCCAACGCAAGTCAGCGGCACCGTAGCTCGCCACGATCACCGCTCCGACAGCGACTACTACTCCCAGCCAGGCAATCTTTTCCGCCTGATGCCCGCCGACGCCAAGCAGCGCCTCATCAACAATATCGTCGGCAGCCTCGGCGATGGTGTACCACGTCGCATTCAGGAACTTCAGGTCCAGCACTTCTACAAAGCCGACCCGGCCTACGGAGAAGGTGTCGCCAAAGGTTTGGGATTGGACATCAAGACCGTCATCAACCAAAAACAAGCCACCGCCGCCGACTAATCAACTCGACCTGTGGGGCGGCCGTTTTAGCCGCCCTCTTTCTTACGAAAACGAATCACTTCTCTTCCGGAAATTCCACAATCGTGAGATTCAGCGGAAATTGCCCGTGCCGGTCACTCGGCGCGGGTAACATTCCCTGATTCCACACTCCCTCCACGCTCGGCGCCGCTTCGTATTGCTTTTCGGCAATTTCGCCTTCCAGCGTGAACGCATCCACTATATACGGCACGCCGTTCGACCCGAGCGCGGAGGGTCCGCCCATAATCTGAAAATGCAGGTGCGGCGCCGACGTATTTCCGGTATTCCCCAGTTTGCCCAGCACTTGTCCACGCCTCACCTGGTCGCCCGGTTTCACCTGCAGTGAACCCTTCTGCATATGGGCATACATGGCGTACAAGCCGTCCCCAATGTCCAGTATCACGTGATTTCCGTCTACATTTTCCAGGTTGATCGCGCTTGGATCCGGCAAAGTGCCCGGCTTCTGATCGTCCAGCGTATCCAGCGTGCTCACCACTTTCCCCCGCGCGACCGCCAGTACGTCCGCTCCATAATCGGTGTAGTTGTTCACATCGGACGCGTCTCCGTGCACCATTAGCCCGTCTTTGTCCAACCGCATCCAGTCAATCGCGTACCTTTGCGCGAAATAAATTCTTCCATTGATCGGTAGTCCGGTCGACCGATGCACTCCCGCCACTTCGCAGCATCCATTCACCGCTACCCAGCCTTTGCCCGCCAGCGGTGGTCCGATTCTTACCAGGTTTTGAATCACGTGCAGCGGCGCCGCGAAGTAGCTCAACGGCAGCGCCGTACCGGGTTTGCTTCCAGGCGTCCCGCCTCCCAGCAATTCGACGTGATGCGTAAGCCGCTCCGGAATCTTCGATGTTGCATCGATAGCGAAATTGATCAGAAACAACCGCGTCCCGTTGAACTCAATCACCGGGCTTTCCGACGTGGTATTGCCGGTCGTGCGCAGACGAGACAGTAAATCCGCGCCCTCAAAACTCGCCAGCACCCGCGAGACGTCCGACGCATCGAACACCTCGATCTTTTTCATCGTCGCTGGAGTGGCGTTGGCATTCGTCAGCACCAACTCATAAACCACGTGTAATCGCCCGTCTGTCCCTAGGAATATTCCTGTATTCGTCGTGAGCGGAGATACCACCAGCGGCGTAAATGTATCCGCCGCCGGATTCGCGCCACCCAGCAGCAGCGCTACAACACATATCCCAATAAACACTCCGAGCCACTTCCGATAGCAGGGTTTCATGCGCGGCATAATACCGCAATTCGACCCTCCCCCATACTCCCCCGCAAATGGCCCGCGGATTCTGCGCCAAAACCAGTAAAGTAAAATTGACTTCGTGCCTCAAAACTCCGGCCACCAGGGCGCGGTTTCAAACGCGGTAACCATAGCGTAGAATTTGTGCCAATTCCACGGAGAGCAAAAAACAATGCGCCGGTACCATCACATCGGAATTCCCACTACCGAAACGAAGCCCGGGGAGACCCACTTGAAACACCTGAAAGTCTTTGTCGTCGGCCACGAGAAAAGCGAATTCGGCGTGGAGTGGATGCGTTTCGAAGCGGACGCAGCGGTCCCTGATCTCGTCCGGCACCTTCCGCACGTCGCGTTTGAAGTGGCTGATCTCGACTCCGAGCTTGCTGGCCGCGAAATCCTGATTCCTCCGAACAGCCCATCCGACGGCGTCCGCGTCGCGTTCATAGTCGAAAACGGCGCGCCCATCGAACTGCTCGAATTCACCGACCCGAACCACCCTGGCGGCAGCCGGCAGCGCGAGATGCTGACACAAACGGCCTCCATCCAAAGCACCTCTTAGAGCGGAGGCGTGCGCATATGCGAGACTCCCGCAGAGGAGTTGTGGCTCTGGGGTAACCCAGATTGCGTCGAAAGCGCTCTTTTCAACGCTTCCGTCTTGAAAATGGAGTGCATACACGCCGCTGACACCCTTGGCGCCGACCGTATTTATGTGAAGCGATGATCCCGCAATTGCGTTTGCGCATTTCCCAGCGGAACTGCAGCGTGAGGCCCATACGTGGCCTCCGCGTGCCCCAATCGCATAGTCCGTTGGGGCGAAACGAGGCAAGCTCTCGTAGATTGAAACCTCCACAAACGGCTCTTCGTACTTCCCAGAGTGCACTTGTTTTGACGTGAAGTAAAACGTCAGGGCAGGGCCGTCCGTCGGCCCGCAGTCCGGCTGAACGCAGGCAAAAGGCTCATACTTTTGCCCGCAACTTGCCGAAGCGCCAAGGACGACAAGAGCAAAAGAAAGCGTGGTGCGAGGTTTCTCAGATGCAACCCCACAAATTCGATTCCAGTCGGGTTACCGGACAAATGGCGTACTGGGACTTACTCGTTCGTTGGCGACCTTCGAGCCATGAGCCACGAATGGGTCCAGCGATCTCAATCGCACGCCGAAAACTGCTCAACGCTCCTGAAACCACGCCGCTGTGAGCACGCTGAGTGGGAAGAAACGGGATGCTAGAGAGCGGGGCGAGTCGCTTCTGGGACTGTCAAATCGTGCTATTGCGCTGCCTCCAACGCAGGCGTACGCTTTCAGGCAATTGCATTCCTTCCAACTCCGAAGAGGCCTGGTGCGCAATCAGGCCTTTTTACTTCCACTTCCAGTTCCAGTTCTGAACGATTGAGCGTATAGTAACGCTGAGGTAATATAACATGGCCGATATCATCGTCATGAAAGCAGCCGGTCAACAAACCAAACAAGAAAAACTCGTAGCAGAGACGGCCAGGCTTCTAGTAGACATGAGCATTAAGACTCTGGTGCAGATGTATGGTACGGATTGTGAGACGGCGCGGCAATTTGTCGTTTCTGCGAGTGAGAATGTGTTGGCAAAGTGATCGTGCCAGGACCGACTTGTCCGTCGTGACGGTGCTGTTTAAACTCAACGCGGCCAAAGCACGGCAGCTAGAAGTACCGCTGCGACCACGACTACGGCATAGAAGATTCTGGTCTGAAATCTCCTGTACCTTGGTTGCCGATGATGGCGGCCCATAGCTGGCAAAGTATAGTTGAGAC
>Ga0210383_10002043_pt1 | contig 18284 bp, 14 predicted proteins | sample IncBWC14OmetaG_FD_160072 | JGI IMG/M metagenome (GOLD analysis project Ga0210383, IMG submission 160072) | Forest soil microbial communities from Barre Woods Harvard Forest LTER site, Petersham, Massachusetts, United States - Inc-BW-C-14-O ...
CGTGGATAGACTGATTACCATCGCGCAGGTGGAAGAGGCGCGGCGCAATCTTGCGGGGGTTGCGTTGCGAACGCCTTTGGTGCGATTCAATGTTGACGCGCCGGCAGGGATCTATTTGAAGCTGGAGAATTTACAGCCGATTGGGTCTTTCAAGATTCGGGGCGCGGCGAATGTGATGGCACGGACTCCGCGGGAGCGGTTGGACCGCGGAGTGCTGACCGCTTCGGCGGGGAACATGGCTCAGGGCGTGGCGTTCTGTGCGCGGCGCATGGGAATTCGCGCGACCATCGTCGCGCCGGAGACGGCTCCGGCAACCAAGGTTAGCGCGGTCGAGCGCATGGGTGGGCGGGTGATCAAAGTGCCGTTCGCCGAGTGGTGGCGAACTTTCGAAACTCGTTCTTATCCGGGAGTGGATGCCACGTTTGTTCACGCTTTTGATGACCCGGATGTGATGGCGGGCAATGGGACGATTGCTTTGGAATTGCTGGAGGATCTCCCCGATCTCGATGCGGTGGTGATTCCGTGGGGTGGGGGAGGGTTGTCCTGCGGGATTGCCGCGGTGTTGCGAGAGCTGGTGCCGCGGGTGCGGATTTACGCGGCGGAGATCGAGAGTGGGGCACCCTTGGCGGCGTCGCTGGCGGCGGGTGAGCCGCGTACCGTCGAGTACAAGCCTTCGTTTGTCGATGGGATTGGCAGCAAGATGGTTTTTCCGAATATGTTTGAGCGCGCGGGGCGGTTGCTGGATGGGTCTTTGGTAGTGACACTGGCCGAAGCGGCGCAGGCTATGAGGCTGGTCGCGGAACGGAATCGCATCATTGTGGAGGGAGCGGCTGCATGTGCCGTGGCTGCGGCTATGTCGGGTCGGGCGGGTTCGGGGAAGGTTGTGGCGATCGTGTCGGGAGGAAACATCGACCTGGATAAGCTTGCTCAGATCGTAGCCGCGGCTTGACCGTGGCCGGACGTATATATAAGGAGGAGGCAACGGTCGTGAGATGTAGGTCTTTGTTTGGGTGGTTGAGCAATGCTCTGGTGCTCGGGGTCGCGTTAGCAACCTTGGCGTTCCCGGTGAGGGCGCAGCAGGGTCAGGTGCCGCAGAAAGCGGTGGAGCGCATCCAGAAAGCAGTGCGGCACGAGATTCTGATGCTGCCGTATCTGACCGTCTTTGACAGTCTGGGCTATAAGGTCGATGGCTACGACGTGACCCTGGTGGGGCAGGTGACCAAGCCGTCGGTGAGGTCGGATGCCGAGTCGGCGGTAAAGCGAATTGAAGGCGTTGAAAAGGTTGACAATCAGATCGAGGTATTGCCGGTCTCGCCTGCGGACGACGCGATCCGGCAGAGCTTGTACGCGTCAATTTACAATTACCCGCCGCTCCAGCGTTACGGGTTGCCGGTTTTCAAGCCGATCCGACTCATGGTGAAGAATGGGCACGTGACTTTGGAAGGGGTGGTTGACAGCGCGGCGGACAAGAATCTTGCGGGGCTGCGGGCGAATCAAGTGCCGAGAGTTTTCTCGGTGAAGAATGATTTAGTGGTTGCTAAGTGAGGTTGTCGCTTTTTGCCCCGGACGAGGCGTCCGGGTCTGCGCGATCGGAGGCCCGCTTTAACTTCGTCCTTTTGCTCCTATTGTTTACAATAGAGAGTTCCATCGCAATCGGGGAAAGATTTGGACTCCTGGGTCTCGGGGGCAATCGCGAATTTGAAGCAGTCGAATCACAATTCTGGCGACGGTGGCGCTGCTCCGCGGGTGTACTGGCGGGTGGAGGGCAGTCTGCTCGAGTTGACCACCGTGCGCCCGATCGCCTTCTTCACCTGGAACGGGCAGACGTTTACCGAACGCTGGATGCGGCGGGGGTTGGTTCTAGTCATGGCTCTGCTGCGTCCTTTTTTGTACGCTGCGAACCGGGTGTTCGCGACGCGAGTGGTTCACACCGTACTGCGTGGCGTCAGCCGCGACCGCCTCGATCTGCTGGGCGAGGAATATTTCCAGTACAAGTTGAAGCCGCAGTTGAAACCTGAAGGTGTGCAAGAGCTTAAGGGGTTAATTGCGTCAGGCGTGGATGTGGTGTTGGTCAGTCAGGGATTGGATCATGTGATGGGCCCGTTGGCACGGCATCTGGGGGCAAAGTGGCTGATTGCCAATCGGCTTGAATTTCGCGACGGCATTGCAACCGGGAGGTTGCTCGATCCGGTAATTCGTCCACGGGGAGTTTTTGCTCGAATCACGGGCGTGGGGCCGGATGGCAGGCGTGCTCCCGATCAATTGATTCGAGACCTGAATCTGGATAGTTCATCTTCGCGTGGGGTTGAGGCTTTGGAGTCGGCAGTCATTCCGGCGGAGCGGCAGATGCAGGTAATGGAGCGTCCCATCGTTCATTTCGGTGACGGACGTCAGCCGGGGGCACTTTCGGTGCGAGCTGCGTTGGCAGGGAAGCAGATCATGTTGATCGGCGTGACTGGCTTCATCGGGAAAGTTTGGCTGGTGAACCTGCTGATGGATTTGCCGGAGATTGGTCGGATTTATTTGCTGATCCGGCGGCAAAAATCGAATCCAGCGCAAGCAAGATTTGAAAAGCTGGTGGAGGAATCCCCAGTCTTCGATCCTTTGTACCAGCGCTACGGAGCCGGACTTTCGCGTTTTCTTAGAGAACGCGTGGAAGTAGTGGAAGGCGATGTGTCGCAGCCGAGACTTGGCCTGGCGCAGCATGTGGCCGATTCGTTGCGCCAGAATCTCGATCTCGTGGTCAACAGCTCGGGGTTGACCGACTTTAATCCTGACTTGCGGGATGCGCTACTGACCAATGTCGACGCTGCGGTGAGCGTCGTTGACTTTGTGCGCCAGTCTGATCATGCCGGATTGTTGCATTTGTCGACTTGCTACGTGGCGGGAGCGCGGGATGGGCGAGTTGGCGAGACGCTGCGGCCAAATTACACTCCGGCTGGCGTGGCGAATTTTGATGCCGACTTGGAATGGCGGAGTCTGCACCAGTTCGTAAAGCAGGCGGAGGAGAAAGCGGAGAGCGCCGAGATTACGGAGGAACTGCGGCGGCAGGCCATGCAGAAGGAGCATGCGTCCAAGGATCTGAAGGGCGCGGCGCTGGAGAATCAGATTCGCAAGAATCGGGTACGCTGGCTGCGGACGTATTTGACCGAGGCTGGGAAGAAGCGAGCGAACGAGCTGGGCTGGCCGAACACCTACACCCTGACCAAGAGTCTGGCCGAGTCGTTGATTCACAAGTATGGCGCCGGACTGCCGATTGCGATGGTGCGACCGTCAATCGTAGAAACCTCGTTGGAAAAGCCTTTCCTGGGGTGGAACGAAGGCATCAATACGTCGGCTGCGCTGTCTTATCTGTTGGGAACGTATTTTCGCCAACTGCCATCGAACGAGCGCAAGCGGCTGGATGTGATTCCTGTGGACTCGGTTTGCCGGGGCATGACGCTGATCGCGGCCGCGATCGTGGAACGGCGGAATGCGCAGATTTATCAGCTCGCAACTTCAGTGACGAATCCCTGCGATATGCGGCGGTCGATCGAGCTCACTTCCTTGGCGCATCGCAAACATTACCGCGCGCTTGAAGGCCTGGAAAGCTGGCTGCGATTGCGCTTTGATGCGATTCCAGTATCGAAGCAACGTTACGAGCGCATGTCGGCGCCGGCGCAGAAGGCGATCATAAAATCCATTCAGCGGATCATGTCGCCGCTTCCGCTACGAAAGACGCCATTGGCGCGGGCGGAACGGAGTCTGGAAAAAGTCGAGAAGCTGATCGAGCTGTTCGAGCCATTTATTCTTCTGAATGAGCATGATTTCGTGGCAGAGAATGTGGAAAAACTCGCATATGCGCTGGTGCCTGAAGAACGCGCAGACTTCGGCTACGATACGCGAAGCATCGATTGGTGGGAATACTGGATCAATATTCATATTCCGGCGCTGCGGCGCTGGACTTATCCGCTGATTGAAGGGCGTCCGCTGGAGGCGCGGCCATCGCGAAACTTCCACCTGGTTGAGGCTGAGAGCAGCGGAGAAACCATCAAAACCGGCACAAATGGGGCAACGTGGCGATATTCCTGACCGGGTCCACCGGATATATCGGCGGGCACGTCGCCGCCAATCTGTTGGAACAGCATGGGGCGTCGCTCAACGTGCTGGTTCGGGCGCGCGATCCGCATGATGCGGAGGAGCGCTTGTGGCATGCTCTGCAACTGCATCTAGACTTCCCACGATTCTACGAATATCTGCAGACGCGCATCCGAATCTTTCGTGGCGATTTGACCGGGCCGCAATTCGGGTTGTCGCGAGACGATTACGATCGCTTAATCCATACGACGGATTCAGTCATCCACTGTGCAGCGTCTTTAAATCGGAAGTCGGAGAAGAGCTGTCTGAATGTGAACTTGCGGGGGACGCTCGAAGTCTTGCAGCTTGCCATGCGGGTTCATCACTATCACGGGTTGCGGCGGTTTAGTCACGTAAGCACAGTCGCGGTGGCGGGAAAGCGGCAGAACGAGGTCGTCATCGAGGACAAGTCGATCGATTGGGAACGGTCGGACTACGATCCCTATGCGCGAACGAAAAAATTTTGTGAGCACATGATCAGGCAGCTTCTGCCTGAGGTTCCGATTACGATTTTCCGGCCGAGCATTGTGCTCGGCGACAGCCGGCGCGCCGAGACTACGCAGTTCGACATGGTCAAGGCATTTGTTTTTCTCGCGGGTTTGCCAGTGCTTCCGTTTCGGCCCGATGACAAGATCGACATTGTGAACGTGGATTTTGTAGCAGACGCGATTGCTACATTGCATCAGAAAGAAAGTCCGCTGCACGATACCTATCATCTTTCTTCAGGGAGAGAATCGCAGACGTTTCGTGAATTGACCACCGCGCTGGCAGCGTCGCAACAGAAGCGCGCTCCTGTATTTGTGCCCATGCTGGAGCGTCCTTTCTCGGGAACCGTGAATTCGTTGGCGAATCGCAGCGGCGCGGTTGGGCACGGAGCAGCGCTGATGAAGGTTTTCATGCCGTATCTGGTCTGGAATACGGTGTTCGATAACACGCGAGTTACGTCCGAGCTGGGCCGCAAGCCAGTGCCGTTTTCGCAATATAGCTATCCGTTGCTGAAGTTCAGCCGGGAGAGCAATTTTGCTTACAAGTATCAGGGCTGGCCGGCCGAAGTGGGAGGTTCCGCGGCATGATGGACTTCGTGCTCGAAGCCTGGGTCAGTGCGCTGATTGAGAAGTCGAAAGCTGGTTGGATGCTGGGGAAAGGGAAACCATGGCAGCCCGGAGACAAACTCAAGCTGCTTTTCGCGGGATATAACGGGACGCGCAACATGGGCTCGGATGTGCGCGTCGAAGAGATGCTACGGCAACTTCGTCATATCTTGGGCGCTGAGCGGGTCGCGTTCAGCGTGATGACGCAGGTCCCAAAGTTTTCCCAGGGATATTTCGAGAGCACGGCGCAGGTGCATCTGCCAGATATTTTCCCGCCTTTTTTGTCGGACGAAGTGCCTAAGCATCACGGAGTCGTCGCTTGCGAAGGATCGATGTTCAAAAGCAAGTTCGCCAATGCTCTGACGACAATGATGATTGGATCGTTGGGCATCGCGGCGGCGCAGAACAAGCTATCGGTGGGCTACGGAGCCGAGGCCGGGCAGATGGATCCTCTGGTCGCTAAAATGTGCGGGCGATATTGCCAGAATTCGCTGGTGATCACGCGGAATGAAGAATCGCGAACCATTCTACGCGAGTTGGGAGTGCCCAACGAACTCGGCACGGATACGGCTTGGACGTTTGAACCGCATCCCGCGGAGTACGGCAAGAAGGCGTTGCGCGAGGTTGGATGGGACGGAAGCACTCCGGTGCTGGTGGTTTGTCCGATTAATCCTTTTGAGTGGCCAGTGAGGGCTTCGGTGGCGAAGTTCGCGCTGCATGGCCTAACCGGAGCTTATAAGGATAGCCACTACCGCTCGGTTTATTTCCATAACTCGGGGCCGGAGGCGGATCGCGCTTACGAACATTATCTGACCGCGATTGCCAACGCGGTGGACGCATTCCGTAAGCAGCGGAAAGTTTTCGTGATCCTGGCGGCGACGGAGCGGTTGGATGCGCGTCCGGCAGGGAAGATTTCAGAAAGGCTGGGTGGCGTTCCTGTTTTCGGTTCGGAAGATTACAACATGTATGAACTGGTAAGCGTGCTGCGGGCCTGCCACATAATGGCGTCCTCGCGTTATCACGGGATTGTAACGAGTATGCCTGCGCTGGTGCCGTCGGCTGGAATCACTATGGATGAGCGGATCCGCAATCTGATGCGCGAGCGCGGACACGAAGACTTGCTGATGAATGTCGATGACACTGATCTTGAGCCGAAGCTGCTGGCGGCCCTGCTCAAGTTAAACCAGGAAGGCGACCGCATTGCCGATGGGATTGGGCGGACTGTGGTCAGAAATTTGAAAGTGATGGCGCGCATGGGAGTGTACTTCGAAGAAGAAGTTCAGCGGCGCTATCCGGAATTTCCGACGCGCAAGGGGGAGTGGAGTTGGGAAGATTACCTTCCGCCAATGAATGCCGGATTGCGTGGTTTGGCTGAGACTTATAACTGAACGGTTTTGCACCAAGTCGGAGGAGAATTGTTGGAGTGAGTTTTCTCGATGACATCTTCGCCAAGCTTGAGGCCGCGGGAGAGACCGCAATCTTGCAAGAGCTTCGCGGCGAGGAGACGCAAGGCCCACAACCTTGGCTGACCGGACGCAACCTGCTCGCGGAGATTGCTGAAGCGCGAGCTTTCATCGTGGCTCAGGGGCTGAAGAAAGGCGACCGATGCGCCCTGCTGGCGCATAACAGTGTTCGCTGGGTTGCGATGGACCTGGCAATCATGGCGGAGGGGCTGATCGTTGTGCCGCTTTATGCGCGCCAGGCAGCGGCGGAACTCGTGGCTATGATGAAGGATTGCTCTCCGGCGTTGATTTGTTGCGGGGATGCTGGCTTGCGGGATGGGATCCTGGAGCACTGGCCGGGCGCGCCGCCGCAGGTATTGTTTGAGAATGTGTTTACGGACAAGAGTAATTGGGGTGGAGCGGAAAATCCCCGCCCTGTCGCAAAAAGCGCGACAAGGACTGGGCCCCCGGCTGACAACGATCCGGTCACCATTATTTATACGTCGGGCACATCAGGCGAGGCCAAAGGGGTTGTGCTTACGGCGGGGAACGTTGGCCATATGCTGGGCCGTACTTCGGGGCGTCTCGATGAATTGATGCAGAGCAACGTTGCTCAGGATCGCGTGTTCCACTATCTTCCGTTATGTTTTGCCGGGTCCTGGATCATGCTTTTGACCTGTCTGCTGCGCGGCAACTTGCTTTCGCTGAACACGGACTTGAGCAAGATCGCGAGCGAGATGCGCGCGGTCGCTCCCGACTATTTTCTCAACGTTCCTGCGCTGCTTGAGCGCATGCGGAAAGCGGTCGACGAACAACTTTGGAAAACTGGGGGCGTAGTGCTCGGCGTTTACAGTCGAGCCAAAGCCGCTTGGATGCGAAAGCAGGAAGGGAAATTGGGCCTTGCGGATTCTATGTGGCTCGCCTTGGCCCAGGCGATGGTGTTTCCAACCATCCGAAAAAAGATGATTGGCTCGCGGCTGAAAGCACTTATTTGCGGTTCGGCTCCGCTAAGTGTGGAGACGCAGCTTTATTTCATGATGCTGGGAATTCCCGTTCTGCAGGTTTACGGCCTGACTGAAACGACCGCCATTTGCACTATGGACGATCCAGGACATGTGGAACCGGGCCGCGTGGGACCGGCGATCGACGGTGTTGAAATGAAGCTGGGAGAGAATGAGGAGATTGTGGTGCGAGGGCCGAACGTTTTTCCGGGATACTGGAATCGTCCGCAAGAAACGGCGAAGGCTTTGCGCGATGGCTGGTTTCACACCGGCGACCAAGGCGATAAAGACGCTGCCGGAAACTGGCGGATTGTTGGACGCATCAAGAACTTGATCATTCTGGGCTCGGGTCACAACATCCCTCCCGAGCCGATTGAAGAGGAAATTCTGGCGAATTTGCCGGGAGCGCAGCAGGTCGTGCTGATGGGCAATGGGCGGGGCTATCTTTCGGCAGTCGTGACTGGAGCTGTGACCCGCGATCGCGTGCAGGCCGCGCTGGATGCGGTGAATCCGCGTTTACCGCATTACAAGCAGGTGCGGGCTTTTCTTGTTTCTTCGGAGCCGTTCTCGATTGAGAATGGTTTGCTGACTGCGAATGGCAAGTTGAAGCGGGATTTGATTGCGGCTCGTTTCAAGGACGAGATCGAAGAAATGTATGGGGTGAAGCAGGCCTCTTAGTTAAGAGCTTTGACCATCCTTCGGCTTCGCTCAGGGTAGGCTCCGGACACAAAGGCTGACAAAGGAAAATCGGCTGGGTATGAAATCTTTTCGCGGTGAGGCGCTTTCGTGGGAGTTGCTGGATGGTGTAGTTGAAGTGTCGCTGCACCGCGAGCCTTGCAATGAGATTGGTTCGCTTACGCTCGACGATCTTGAGCAGTTCGTGGGCGCGCTCGATGTGCTCGAAGAGCAGGCTCATGCGGTTATCATTTATAGCGAGTTGAAGGCTGGTTTTTGCGCTGGGGCGGACCTGCGCGAGTTGTACCGACGGTCGCAAGAGTTGGCACGGAGCGACGCGGCTAAAGGCGTTCGCGGCTATTTGGAGCGCATTCATCGGGTTTTGAACCGGATCGATGCGTCTCCTTTGACGACCATCGCGGCGGTGCACGGAGTGACCTTCGGCGGAGGTTTTGAGCTGGCTCTGGTATGCGATTTGATCATTGCTGACAAGATGGCGAGGTTTTGTTTCCCGGAACTGCGATTGGGACTGATTCCTGGCTTCGGCGGGATTCCGCGCTTGAAGCGCGATCTGGGAAATGCCGTAGTTCGCGATCTTCTGCTGACCGGACGAAGTTTGAATGCGACCAAGGTTCAGCAAGTCGGTTTGGTGAGTCAGGTTGTGGCGGAGGGCGAGTCGTTACGGGCGGCGCGAGCGACGGCGGCTCAGTTGGGGAAGTTTGACCGGCGTACATCAATAGCCGCGAAGAAATTTATTAAGCCGATTCCGTATGAAGATTTGCGGGAGGAAATCGATATTTTCTGCGAGCTTTTTGCCCAGCCGGCGGTTGAGGCTGGCTTGAGAAAATTTGTGGAGAGCGAGGATGCGCTGCCGTATTTGCCGTGACATTTTGGTTGCGCCAAATGCATAGATCCTTCGCTTCTCTCAGGATGACAATCTTCACCTAGAGAATGGGATAATGGGGACACCTAAAGCAACGCTTGAAGAAGTATTAACCCTGGCTTCGGCTCACTTCAAAGTGCCGCGTGAGAAGCTTGCACCCGATGACGACTTTTTCAAGACGCTTGGGATCGACAGCTTGCAGGCCCTCGATTTGCTGACAAGACTGGAACATCATTTTCACATCGAGCTGCCGGATTATGAGTTGCAAGGAGTGTCGGACTTCCGCACTTTGGCCGAACGAATTCAGGCTCGATTGTGAACGGATCCGAGACATCGTAAAGTGCAGCAAGTTTGGGCTAGGAAAAACTCCAGTTGTTGGTTATCGGTTCTCTGTTCTCGGTGTGCTCTTAATTCTTGATGCTCAATCTCGATCAATACAGCTGTCTGGGCGAGGCGCTGCGGGAGGCGCTGGACCGCTGGCCGAACGAATTGTGCCTGATCGAAGCGGATCGGGATCGGGAAAAGACCCGGCTTACCTACTCCGATTTTAAGGAAGTTGCTGTGCCTTTGGCGCGGGCGCTCGAGGACGCGGAGTTCAACGCAGGCGATCGTGCCGCGATCGTTATGACGAATCAGTCGAAGTGGCTGATTTCGGCGTACGCGGTTTTTTATCGCGGTGGTGTGCTGGTTCCTTTGGATTACAAACTTACGGCGGCTGAGCATTTGCAATTGTTGGCGCATTGCAAAGCGAAGTTTCTCATCGTTGAGTACTACCTGTGGCGTGCCATCGCGCACTCGCCGGAGTTCAAGAATCACAAACTCAAGAAGGTGCTGGTTACGGAAGCGCCGCTGGGAGCCGATTTGGCAGGCGCGTACCGCTGGGAAGATTTTCGCCGCAAAGGCGATCCTGGATTTGTTTCGCGGGGACGCGCGGATGTGGCCTGCATTGTTTATTCTTCGGGAACGGGCGGACGTCCCAAGGGATGCGTCCTTACCCACGATAATTATCTGGAGCAGTGCAAGTCGCTGACGACCTGGTATCCATTCTGGCCGGGCGTGCGCTACCTGAGTATTTTGCCGACCAATCATGCGATTGATTTTATGGTTGGTTTCATCGGCCCGTTTGTCTGTGGCGCTTGCGTAGTTCACCTGCGTACGCTGCGGCCGGAATTCGTGCGCGACGCCTTTGTGCGCTACAAAATCACTTATGTTGCGCTCGTTCCTATGATTCTGAAGAATCTGGAACGTGGGCTGCGCGGCAAGTTCGACGAGTTGTCGGGCGTGAAGCGGTTTTTTCTCAACCGGATGATTGGTCTCAATAAGCGGCTTACCAAAAAGAGGCCGAACGTCAAGCTCAGCCGGCGGCTGTTGCCGGGCGTTCACGAGGCTTTTGGCGGTGAGTTGCTGGCGCTAATCACCGGCGGAGCATTCGTCGAGCCTGCGACATTGCAGTTCTTCTACGATCTGGGTATCCCGATTGCGAATGGTTACGGCCTCACGGAGGCTTGCACCGTGCTCACCGTCAATGATCTGAAGCCGTTCCGCGCCGATACGGTCGGAAAATGCCTGCCGGGGGTGGAGTTGCGAATCTTGAATCCGGATGCAGAAGGAATCGGTGAAGTTGCGGCGCACACCAAAACGGCGATGTCGTATTACCTTGATGATCCGGAGTTGAGTACTGAGACAATTGTCGATGGCTGGCTTCTGACCGGCGATTTGGGGCGATTCGATGGCAAGGGGCATTTGCAACTCTTCGGGCGCAAGAAAAACATGATCGTCACCGAAGGCGGGAAGAATATTTATCCCGAAGACATTGAGAATGCCTTCGACGGGCTGGCAGTGAAGGAGTATTGCATTTTCGCCGCAAACTATCTTTGGCCGGAGAAGACGATCGGCCGCGAGATGCTGGTCTTGCTGGTTCGCCTGGAACAGAACCAGGAATTTACCGACACGTTAAAAGACGAGATTATCCGGCGCAACCGGCGCCTGGCGGACTACAAGAGAGTTGGCGGATATCTTTTGTACGGCAAGGATTTTCCACGAACCGCGTCGATGAAAATCAAGCGAATAGAACTGGCTGAGGACGTCCGCAAAGTTCTTCGCCGCTCGGCCGTGGTTGAACTGTGAGCGACATCGGAACTTTTCTTGCCGTGATAAATCCGGCTGCGGGTGGAGGTCGCTGCCGCAAGCTTGTTCCCGAGGCGCTGAATCGCTTGCGAGCCGGCGGAATCAAGCTGGATGTAGTCGAGACCTCCGGGCCCGGACAGGGCGCGAATCTGGCGCGGGACGCGTATTCCCGCGGTTATCGCAAGTTCATCGCTGTGGGCGGCGATGGCACGTCGTATGAAATCGTGAACGGACTTTTTCCGCGGGAAGAGACTGGCGAGACCGTTTCGTTGGCTTTTCTTCCGCTGGGAACCGGCAATTCGTTCTTGCGCGAATTCACCGATCGCGGAGTGGACCACGCCATCGAGGCGTTGCTCGCAGGGCGATCGCAGCCATGCGACGTTGTCCGTCTGCGTCACGCCGATGGAGTTCTCCATTACATCAATCTGCTGGCTATGGGGTTCGCCGCTGATGTCGCGACTTTGCGATCGCGCCGTTTCAGCGGCTGGGGAGAACTGGGCTATCAATCGTCCATTTTCATCTCCCTGGCTCGTTTCCGACGCCGGCCTTTCCCGTTGCAGGTTGATAGAGAAGAGCGGATCGACCGGCGTCCATGCTTGTTCCTGACTTTTAACAACAGCAAGTTTACCGGCGGCACTATGATGATCGCGCCCAAGGCTGAGGTGAACGATGGACTCATCGAATACGTGCGCTGGGGCCCGATCGGACGGGTAGGTCTGATCCGTAATTTGCCGACTCTCTACGACGGCACGCATATTCACCACCCCCTGGCCGAAAGACGGTCTGCGAAGCGAATCGATTTCCACTTAGAAGCCCCCGTGGACGTGATGGTCGACGGCGAAGTGTTGACGTTACAATGCCAGACGCTGGATGTTCTGCCATCCGCTTTGAACGTCGTGGTATAAGAATTTATCCCTATGTCACAAGAGCGTAGAAAACGACAACAACAGCGCGAAGGGGTAGAGCAACCGAACCCGGAGCGCACGCGTTACATCCTGATTGCGGTCGTAATCCTTATTGCATTCGCGGCCGCATATTATTTTGGATGGCATCGGCGTAATGCTCGGCTGGACGCTTTCGCCAAGTGCCTGACGGCGAAGCAAGCCAAAATGTACGGAGCCTATTGGTGTCCGCACTGTGAGGAGCAGAAGGAGAAGTTCGGTTCGTCCTTTGAATATGCTCCCTATATTGAGTGTGGAATCAAGGGCAAAGCGCAGGGAATAGAGCCAGTATGCACCGAGGCGGGAATCAAACAATTTCCCACATGGATTTTCGCGGATGGAACGCGGGTCGTGGGCGCGCACGAACTGGACTTCCTGGGCGAGGCGACAGGATGCAGCCTGCCATGACCGCAACTTCGCGGCGGGTGTTTCAGTTAATCGCCGTGTTGGCATTGGCGGGCGTCGTGGTTTCTTCGGTTTCGCTCTTTCACCACTATGGCACATCGCAGACTAACTATTGCGATTTCGGAGCAAGCTTCAATTGCGACATCGTTAACCGCAGTGTTTACTCGACGGTGCTCGGGATTCCGGATGCTCTCATTGGAATTCTTGGTTATGGCACGCTTTTTGTTCTCGCCGCGTTTTATCGGATGAAAGCGGAAATGCCCTTCATAATTTTGGGCGCTTCGACGGCCGGGCTGGGCTTCGCGCTTTATCTCACATATATCGAAAAATTCGTGCTGGCGACATGGTGCATTTTGTGCCTTTCGTCGCTGATGCTGATCGTTCTAATTACGGTGCTCGCGTCATTCCTGGCGGCTGGTGCCATGCGGCAGGATTGACCAAAAACGGCACTACGCCGCTTCGCACTGGCGAGGACGCCCGCGCCTACATTGGACTATGGAAGAAATCAGTCAAACGCAAGTGGTGCAGAACGAATCCGTTGCTGGGGAGCTTCGGCTGCATGAATTTAAGAGCAAAATATTTCGGAACACTCGGATGTTGCGGGTTTGGCTGCCTCCCCGTTACGAAGCGGCTGGAAACGAGTCACGGCACTACCCGGTGTTTTATCTGAATGATGGGCAAAATCTGTTCGACCGCGCGACGGCTTTTGCGGGAGTGGAATGGCAAGTCGACGAAACTGCGGACCGCCTGATCCGCCAGGAATTGATTCCACCGTTGATCGTCGTGGGAATCGACAATGCGCAGAGCGACCGTATTAAGGAGTTCCTGCCATACCGCTCATTTCAGCCTCCGGTTCTGCGGCCACAAGGGAAACGGTATCCCAGCTTCCTCATGGACGAGGTGATGCCGTTCGTCTATGAGCGATACCGCATTGCCCGGGGTCCGGAGAATACCGGGCTCGGTGGGTCGTCATTAGGCGCTCTCATTTCGCTATACACAGTCACTGAAAGGCCCGGCGTTGTTGGTCGCCTGCTGCTCGAAAGTCCCTCGCTGTTTGTTTCCAATCGAAGAATCGTGAAGCACAGCCGCCGCTGCCGGCTTTGGCCGGAGAAGATTTTCCTTGCCATAGGCACGCGGGAAGCGGGACGCGAGGAGAAAGATAAACAAGTCGTCGAGGATGTCCGCGAACTCGAACGCAGTCTGCGACGCTGCGGGTTGGATAATCGCCGATTGCTGGTAAAGATCGATGAAGGCGCGACGCATAGCGAGGCTGAGTGGGCGAAACGCTTTCCGGAGGCCCTGAGTTTTTTGTTCGGAAAATAGGGCGTCAGTGTTCGCCGTCTTGTCAACGGTCAGGAGCAGCCCACACTGCTACAATTCCTTCACAAATGAAGAGTTCGCGCCTTCTGCAGATCGTTTTTAGAGTTGTGAGCTCTCCGCGCGTCATCTTCCTGATGGCGCTCATCGCGCGGCTGCGTGTGTTGTCTGAGCTTGTTCCAGCGTATGCCTGGCGGGATTTTTACCGATACAACGAGCCTTCACACATTGCCTGGGCCTTGGTTTCGGGATTCGGCTACAGTGCGCCGTGGCCCAACACTCCGGTGGCTGCAACCGCGCAGCAGCCTCCTTTGTATCCGCTTCTGCTGGCAGCGATCTTCAAATTGGCCGGCTCTTATAGCTACTTGTCCCTGTGGATTGCGGTTTTGCTCAACGCCTTTTTCTCGTCGCTTACGGCAATGTTGATTCTGCGAGTGGGCAAGCGCGACTTTGGTGTTGCCACCGCCATCCTGGCCGCTTGGGTCTGGGCGTGCTGGCCGTACGAGGCGGTCGTGCCTATCCGTTTGTGGGAAAGCGCTCTGTCGGGCTTGCTGCTGATGATCGGGTTGCTTCTGGCGCCCGAGTTGGCCGAGTCGCTCCGTATCTCACGCTGGTTGCTTTTTGGAGCACTTGCCGGAGTAGCAGCTCTGACCAACACAACTCTTCTGTCTGTTTTCCCGTTTTTCTGGCTGTGGTTGTGGATCAACTATCAACGGCGTGGGAAGTCTTGCTCCAGAGTATTATTGGGGTCGATCGCTGTTTGTGTTCTCACGTTGCTTCCGTGGACGATTCGCAATTACGAGGCCTTCCATCGCCTTATGCCGATCCGCGACAATTTTGGCCTCGAATTGTGGGTGGGGCTGGAACTGAAGGCGGGACGATCCGGCGCTGCAGTCGCGCAACCTTTCCCCCAAGATTTCCCGCTGAATAACCCGACGGAGTACAACCGGCTGGGCGAAATAGGTTTTATGGAAAGCAGGCGCCAGATGGCGTTTAGTTTCGTTCGCCAGTATCCGCGTGAGTACCTGAACATGGTGATCAATCGTAGCTTCAAGTTTTGGTCGGAGCCAATTGGAACTCCCTGGCCATTCGTGAGCCTGCTGGCCTGGTTGGGATTGTGCCTAGCGCTCTGGAGAAAGCGACCCAACGCGGGACTTTATGCCATTGTGCTGGTGGTCTTTCCTCCGGTCTATTACATGACCCATACGTTTCCCACTTATCGGCATCCCATTGAACCGCAAATTCTACTGTTGGCGGCATGCGCGGTGGTGGCAGGTGGCCAAACCGTTGCGAAACTGGCCGCTCGCGGAATCGCCGATTGATATGGTGTTCTTCTTCCTGAAGATCACAAATGTCCGGGAAATGGCAAATCCTGCGAACACCATCATGAATGGCTCGATCGGGTAACGATATCTAGCGTACACATTAGTAAGGTAGTAGACCAACGGATAGACGCTGATCGCAGCAATAAGCGTAACGATAGGCATTCCCGGCTTATGGCGTAAGGCCAGCAGAATGCCGATCAGTGAAATCACCGTTAGCAGGCGGTAACACGTAAAAATAGGAGCAGGCTCGCCCACGGCAAACCAGAAGTAACGAAATCGGTAAAAGGCGTCGCTCACGAAGTGGGCGGGGTTTGCACGGATGAAGTTTACGGCTTCGCCTCTTCGTTCCGTCACATAGGCAATCTCACCCATCCTGTTATAGCGGTCGCGCTCCGCTACATTGTCGGAAGGGCTGAATCCGAAATTGATTCTGCCCATGCCCCCACTGTGATTGCCAACCCACAGCTCCTCGCCGAAATTGCTTCGCACCGGAACAAGTCTGCCAAGAACAAGCCGGTTTCGAAGAATCCAAGGGCATACGACCAGCATTGAAATCAGAATAATGACGGCAATCGGCTTGATGGAAGCGTGGAGTGGCATTGTGAAATAGGGAGCAAGTAAGAGGACTGGCATGACAGAAACAAGCGCGGTGTTGGTTAGCGCTGCAATTCCCCACAGCACTCCAACTGCCAGCCAGTTCCACCAACCAGTGCTCGGCGGAGTCAAGCAGAGGCTGCAAAGTAGCGTTAGTAGAAAACCGGAAAAACAGGTTTCCCAGACGAAAAGTTCCGGTATTAAGAATGCATATGGAAACAAAGCCCATGCCCAACTTGCAAAGACGGCGCAATCTTCATCGAAGGCATTCTTTGCAATGGCATAAAGAGGCAGGCAAGTCAGCGCTGAGAAAAGAGCTTGCATCGAGAGAATAGCGACCGCCGAAAGGTTTGATCGAGGGCCTAGAACCATAAATATTCCGGCAACAACGTAGGGGTAAACCGGCGGGATCCATGCGGTAGGGCCGCTCTCAATTCCGAAAGGGGAGCTGAACCCTCGGTGGCTGGCGATAGAGTGGGCAATGTTTACAATCTCTAGCCCAGACTTCCAGAATGGAGACGCAGGATTCAACGGCCACGGCTGGGCCATGCTCAAAGCCAACAAGCGGACGAAGAGAGCGACAAAAAAGATGAACCATGGCGAGCGCATTCTTCGAACCTGAGCCCGTAGTTCGAAGCGTGGCTTACCTTCAGGCACCATATTTTCCTCCGCAGGTTATTCATACACCACATCTGCTCGGAATAGTAGGCAGTCCGCGCGATGACCGAAAGCTTCTATCGACACGACTGCGGGTTTGGATGCAATAGGTTCGCCGTGCTAGCCTGTTCGTCAACTTCCGATCGGCATCGTCGCAGGTCTCGTTTTTTGAAGCGTAGCAGCGTTGGAATGTCAACATTTTGAGGAAGGTTTTTGCACTCGCCGATTGAAGCGCCAAAAACCAAGTGACAAAATCAATCCAAATTCTTATTTGGCTGGGCGTTGCTATTCTCGGCGCGCTTGCGCTAGGTACCATTGCCCTACATCGCGGCGAGCAAATCAATGCCATGTGGCTGGTGGTCGCGGCGGTTTGCTCTTATGCGCTGGGATACCGCTTCTACAGCAAATTCATCTCTGCGAAAGTTCTTGCGCTGGATTCGCAACGGGCTACTCCTGCGGAACGGCTCGACGATGGTCGTGATTTTGTTCCCACAAATAAGTGGGTGGTGTTTGGCCATCATTTTGCCGCGATTGCCGGGCCGGGCCCACTGGTGGGGCCGGTGCTGGCAGCGCAATTTGGCTACCTTCCCGGGACGCTCTGGATTTTGGCGGGCGCTGTGTTTGGCGGGTGCGTGCAGGACTTCGTCATTCTGCTGTTCTCGGTCCGGCGGGACGGAAAGTCGCTCACCGAAATGGCGCGGGAGGAAATCGGCCGCGTGGGCGGGTTCGTGGCTTATACCGCGGTGATCAGCATTATCGTTATCCTGCTCGCGGTTGGTGCGTTGATTGTGGTGAATGCGTTGAAGGCTAGCCCCTGGGGCGTGTTTACCATTGCGATGACGATTCCCATCGCGCTCTTGATGGGTCTGTATCTGCGACGATTGCGTCCCGGCAAGGTACTGGAAGTTTCTGCCCTCGGATTCATTCTGGTAATGCTGGCGATCTTGGGAGGGCAATGGGTATCGCTGACTCCCGCAGTTGCTCCCTGGTTCACTTTGACGGCACCGGCGCTGGCCATTGCGATAATCACCTACGGGTTCGCTGCCTCGGCATTGCCAGTGTGGCTGCTGTTAGCGCCGCGCGATTACTTGAGCACGTTCGTCAAGCTAGGAACGATTGGATTGCTGGCGCTAGGGATTATTGTTCTGCGTCCCACGTTGCACATGCCGCCGCTGACGCGGTTTATCGACGGATCGGGCCCTATCTTTGCCGGCAAGATTTTCCCTTTCGCCTTCATCACCATTGCCTGCGGCGCGATCAGCGGATTTCATTCTTTGATTTCGAGCGGCACAACTCCGAAGCTGATCCGACGCGAGCCCGAAACCCGCATGGTGGGCTATGGCGCGATGATGGCCGAGTCCATGGTCGCAATTATGGCTACGATTGCGGCTTGCGTGCTTCAGCCGGGAACGTACTTCGCGATTAACAGTCCTGCGGGAGTCGTGGGTCCGACGCCTGAAGCTGCCACTGCAACCATCAGCGGTTGGGGATTCCCGGTCACTGCAGCCGGAATGCACGCGCTGGCGCAGGCGGTTGGTGAGCAGACTTTGTTCAATCGCACGGGCGGCGCGCCAGCTTTCGCCGTGGGCATGGCCCACATTTTTTCCAGCAGCTTGGGTGGGCAGGCGGTGATGGCAATCTGGTATCACTTCGCCATCATGTTTGAGGCTTTGTTTATTCTTACGGTGCTGGATGCCGGCACGCGCGTGG
>Ga0210383_10002044_pt1 | contig 18278 bp, 19 predicted proteins | sample IncBWC14OmetaG_FD_160072 | JGI IMG/M metagenome (GOLD analysis project Ga0210383, IMG submission 160072) | Forest soil microbial communities from Barre Woods Harvard Forest LTER site, Petersham, Massachusetts, United States - Inc-BW-C-14-O ...
CCTGGCCCGCGTGGCCCCGCAATGGGCGGTGATTTCCTGCGGCCTGCACAACCGCTACGGCCATCCCCGGCCGGAGGTGCTGGCGGAATTGCAAGAAGCTCGCATCCGCACCTACAGCACCGACATCCAGGGCGCGACCTGCTTCCGCCTGGATGGAATGACGGCTTCAGCTGAAGTCTCGTGCGCCTCCGATCGCTGAATCTTAAAAACGCATTCGCAGTCCGAAGTCGAACTGCGCGGCCGGAAGATATCTGTCGCGTTGATGTTCAGAGGCATGCCAAACTCCGTCTGCCCCTTTTTAAGCCCGCTCATGAAATTCAGCGTGGGCAGCGATCCTGGCGCGGTTCCGGGCGAAATATAGTAGCCGATGGTTTCGAACTGCGCCACATTCTGATGGTTGAAAAGGTTGAAGCTTTCCGCCATCAAGTCCAGCTCCCGCACGTGACCCAGGATGAATTTCTTCCCCAGGCGCACGTCGGCCTTCCAGGTGGAGGGATACCGGTAGGTGTTACGCCCGATTCCGTAGACGCGATTGTCGCCGCCCGATCCGTTCATCCCCGGCCCCAGCCCCACGATCATCGCACCCGATGTCTCGAATTCCTCGGGAATCGAGCCCGCGGTACGCATCGTAAACGGCAGGCCGCTGCGAAATTGCCCGATTGCCGAAAGCATCCAATCATTGGCCAGTCGTCCTTCGAAGCGACTCAGTCTCCAGTGTGGCTCCAGGATCACCATGCCCGAGACCGAGTTGCGGATATCGAGGTTGCTGGTTCCATATTCATTCCGGAAGTCCGTGGGGTCGAGGACGCTGCTCCCCGACACCTGCGTCGATTCGTTGGGATTCCAATCCATGGCGTGGCCGTATGTGTAGCGCGCATGAAGGGTCAGCCCGCGCCGGCCGTAGCGCGACACCCGCAAGGCGGCAGCTTCGTACGTCGAGTTGGCTCGGCTCATCCACTCCCTAATCTGCTGGTAATTCGCGTTCAGGCGGCCTGCCGCGCCAGAAGATGCACCGATATCGGGCCAGGAAGCGAAGAAGGGCACAGTGATCTGTCTCGTCTTCATTGGTCCTTCGCCCGTGGCGTCGACCACCCCGTACGTGATGGTGCCGGGATTCGTTGCCGGATCGAAATTGGTATCTATCGTGACCGGCAGGCGCCGGCCCAGGCTGACAATCGCGCTGGCGGCCACCTGCACGCGGCCGGGAAGATTCTCCTCCACCGTGGCTTCGCTCTGGTGAATCTCGGCGTTCCGGAAATTCGGCGCAAATTCGACGGCGCCCGGCTTCACCACGGTTGAGGGTTCCCCGGCCAGTACGTACGGGAACGGTGGCGCTCCGCCTGCGACCAGGTTATCGGTCGGCCGCATGAAGAAGTTCAGATCGCCCTGGAGCGATCCCGTCTGGGTCAAGGCGCTTTCGAGAACCGAGTTCTGGGTGCGCCCGAAATACATGCCGTACCCAGCGCGGAGAGTCGGCCAACGGCTTTCTCCGGTCCCCCAGGCGAGGCTGACGCGCGGCGCCCACGCATTGCCGGTATCCGCCAGCTTCTGGGTCAGCGGCAGGTCAGGATTGTTGACCAGGGCGATGGGCGGCGGAAGAAACTGTCTTTGCCAGCGCAGCGCGGCCGACAACACCAGACGTTTGGCCGGTTGCCACTGGCCGGTCGCAAACCCCGCCACGTCGTTAGTGCTCAAGTGCCAGTTGGTCGGGCCCATGGTCTGCGAATAGTAGGATTAGCAGGGAAGGTAGCCCAGCCCGTGCAACTGTCCGGCTGTGTGGCGCCAGGCCTTTCCCCGTTCGTCGCAGTTGTGGGGATTGAAAGGGTCCAGCGCGTCCGTCAACCCGTACTTCGCGAAGACCAGCGCATCGGAGGCGAAGTTCTCCACGGTGGAGTAGTGGTAGGTTCCGGTGTGATTGCGCACCATGCCGGTGGCATTGGCGTTGTGTTGCCAATCGATCCCGGCCTTGATCATCAGGCTGCCGCGTGCAACTGGTAGAGGTGTTCGTCCGGATAGCTGCCCGTCCCGAATCGGCTTGGATTGCCGATGGTGAAACCGTAGCGCGAATCCACGACCATCTGCGGCAACTGCCCCCACGCGTTCACGTTGAGCGTCTGTTCGAAGGGAGATGGAGTGTCCCGCGCTTCGCTGAGCATGTGCCGGCCCGCCGAAACCTGCGTCTCGGCCAGCAGGTTGGGGGTAAGAAAAGCCTGCCACCGCCCCCAGCAGCCAGAACTCGCTTGCCTGGCTGGTTCCAAAGCTGTGGCTTCCATACGGTTCGGACGTTCGAGTCAGGCCTCCGCCGGGAGCATTCCAGAGCGCGCCGGTACCTTCGAGGGTAAAGCTATGGCGTTCGGCCGCCTGCCAGTCGAGACGGCTGAATCCAACCCACTGATCCGCAGTTCGAGGCGCAGGACCGAGCAGACCGCTCAGCGTTTCCAGCATCCCCGAATATGCTCCGAGGCCTTCGCCCACCGGGTTTGCGGCGGGCAGGCCCAGCCGTGCGCTCAGCACCTGCATCTCGTCGTTCGAGGGCCTGCGCGAAGAAGTTATCGGGATGCTTGACCATGGTCACGCCGGGATAGTCGCGGTGGGTTCCGTCGAATGCGGCAAACCAGAAAACCCGCCTGCGCGGAATCCGGCTGCCGATGCCCACGCCCCAGATGTATTCGCTGTCCGGCGCGGTGTACGGCAAAGGCGTGAAGACCGGGATAGAGGTGACTGTGGCCGGGGCTGTCTCCTTCACCCATTGGGTAAAGGGGTTTTGAGCTCCAAGAAAGTTCTGACGATCAAAGAGGAATCCCTGGCCGTGCAGGCCGATCGAGCCTCCGCGCGTTTCGAGGTTGGCGTTGCGGGAGTCCCCCGCCTCGCCGCCAGCTTCCAGCGTTCGCACTTCGCCGATGGCGGACTCATTCCTTCCCGGTCCCATCAGGGAAGAGGAGCGCGTGGTGCCGCCGCCGCGCCCTCCAAAAGCCAGTCGCGTGCTGGCCCCGTCGACGGTGACCGAGACCGGCGTCCGTCCCGATTTCTGGGGCGTATCCGGTGTATCTTCGCCCTGTCCGCCACGGCCGACCGGAGTGTCTAATACGAAATTTTCCCAATGTCGGCCCTGGAGCGGAAGCGCCTGCAACTGTTCGCCTGACAACCTGGCCGCCGGCGCAATCGACTCCGGCTCGATCATGTGGGAAGCTATGAGTCCCAGCGGCGGCAACGCCAGCTGCAACTGCGCGGTGCCCTGCACCGCACAGGCCGCGGCAACCGCAAAGCCGATCCCCACGCCGCGCAGGGCCGGAGGTTTCACGGTCACGGCGGCCAGGGAGGAAGACAGGCTCGAAGACAGATCCGGCAGGTCGGCGGCATGAATCGATGCCGGAGACGCAACCGGAATGCCCAGTGCCAGGAGCGAGACCTCTGCTTCCGGGTGCTGGACGGATTCCGGCAGACGTTGCGGAACCGCGGCTCTTTCCGGGGCGGATCCGAGCGTGGATGCCGCTGCAGTTTCCGGAGGCCGAACCTTCAGCGTGGGCTCAGCCGGGCTGGCAGCGGCCAGGGTCAGGATCCCACCCGGCTCGAGGTCCAACCGCCCTTCCCAGGTCGAGGAAACGGTGGAGGGCTTTTCGGCTGTCGGTTTGGGTAGATCCGGAGCTGGCGGAGAAACGACGGAAGCCTGGGCGGCTATCACCGCGGCTGGAGGGGTGGCCGGAGGAGGAACAAGGTTTCCATCCGAACCCTTCTGCGCCAGCGATCCCAGGGGCGAAAGCTCCAGCTCAACCGCAGCTTGAATCCGTGCCTCGTGCCCGGCGGAAATAAAGATTCCTCGAAGCTGCCCGTGCCCGAGTTCCGGATTGGCCGCCTCCAGCGAGTATTCTCCGGGCTCGAGCCCGATAAATCGGTAGGAACCGTTTTTGGCGGAAATTGTCCGCGCCTCGCTTCCCGTCGCCGCATTGCGCAGCACGAGGGTCGCCCCATCGAGGGGTTTTGAATGAAGATCGGTCAGTTTTCCTGAAAGCGAGCCCCTCGCCGTTGATTGTGCGAACAGAACCGCACCCGCGGTCGCCAGCATGACCGCGCCAGCGAACGCCCGGCCCCATTTCCGCCTTTGCGTTACTCCGGAAAGCGTCCCCTCGGAGTCATGATAAACCGTACGCAAAGCCCACCTTCTTGCGACCGCTTTGTGGCGATTCGGACGGATGCGTTCATAGGCGGGAGTCCCCGGAGCCGCCGGAGCCACCCGTGGCATTCCCGCGCGGGAAGACCACCTAAGAACGCCCCATTGACCTCCGGGAGAAGTTACCGGCGATTCTACGGCATTTTTCTGAAAATATGCGTTACCTTTTCCGCTCGCCGCAGGGTACTGCCATCGTCGTTAAGTCCACGCGGCTCCTCGAACCTCCGGCGCACCATCCAATCAGCGAATTGGTAGACTGAGAAGACGGCGATTTTTTGAGTGAAAACCTGCCTTGGGCGGGTACGGAAGAGTGATTGACGCATGTTTATCGATGAAGCAAAAATCCGGGTGAAGGCTGGCGACGGTGGCAATGGCTGCATGGCCTTTCGGAGAGAGAAGTTTGTTCCCCGCGGGGGCCCCTCGGGCGGCGACGGCGGGCGGGGCGGCGACGTGATCATGGAATCGTCGCAGCGACACAATACGCTGATCCATTTTCGCTACAACCCGGAACACAAGGCGCAGCGCGGCGAGCATGGCATGGGCTCCAACTGCTCCGGCTCCGACGGCCAGTCGATAGTACTCCAGGTGCCGGTCGGCACTTCCCTTTACAACCAGGAAACCGGCGAACTGATTCACGATTTCCAGGAACCGGACGAGCGCCTGATTGTCGCCAAGGGCGGTCGCGGCGGCCGCGGCAACCAGCACTTTGCCACCAGCACCCACCAGGCGCCCCGCGAACACGAACTGGGCCGCGCCGGCGAAGAGCGCGCCTTCCGCCTGGAACTGAAACTTTTGGCCGACGTGGGCCTGGTCGGCTACCCCAATGCCGGCAAGTCAACGCTGATTTCGCGCATTTCGGCGGCCAGGCCGAAGATCGCGGATTATCCATTCACCACGCTCGAGCCGAATCTCGGCGTGGTTACCGTGGGCGAGGAGCCTCACACGCAGTCATACGTGGTGGCTGACGTGCCGGGCCTGATCGAAGGAGCACACCTGGGATCCGGGCTCGGAGTTCAGTTTCTCCGCCACATCGAGCGCACCCGGGTTCTGGTCCACCTCGTCGATGTGTCCGACGCCTCCGGCCGCCCCGATCCGGTGGAAGATTTCAAAGCCATCAACCGCGAACTGGCCAGCTTCGGCAACGGACTCGCGGAGAAACCGATGCTCGTTGTCGCCACCAAGATCGACGTCGCCAACCCGGAAAAGCTCAAGAAGCTCTCGGCGCACGCCAAGCGGCGGAAGCTGGAGTTTCACGCCATTTCGGCGGTAACGGGGCAGGGGATCGATGAGCTGAAATGGGCGCTGGCGAAACGCGTGCAGCCGGTGGAAAGCGACACTCCCGCCGTCGTATCGACACGCTGAATCCAATTACACCCGGGCTCGCTCCTTCACCGCCAGGTACTGGTTCAGGACTGACGAGGTCAGCGCGTCCGGATTGAGGTCGAGGGTGAGGGCGCCCTGGTCATGTAGGCGTGCCAGCAGCAGTTCGCGGCGCCCAGCCATCTCCTGGGCGGCCGCCGAACGAAACATTTGTTCCACATTTTTTGGGCGGGTTTGGGCAATGAGCCCGACTTCCGGCTGTGCCATGGCCACGAACAGCAGGACATGGCGGCGAAGCAATTGCACAGCCCCGTCTACGACCTCCGGACGGCTGGCGGTTTCGGCCAGGTCGGTGATCCACAGGATCAGCGCGCGCCGGGGTTGCAGGCGATTGAGTACCGCGGTGGCGCGCAGGTGATCCGCCTCGCTGGTTTCGGACCGCACCTGGGCGAGCAATTCGATGAGCTGACGCATGTGGTCCGACCCGCGTCCGGGCAGCAGGCGCTGTTGGATGCCTTGGCCGTAGGCCAGCAGGCCTACCCTGTCGCCGGAGTAAAGCGCCAGCTGGGCCAGCGCAACTGCCGTCGAACACGCGTGATCGAGCTTGGAGTGGACCCGCGGTCTGGGACCTCGTTTACCCGCAGACCCCGCCGATTGTCCCGCCAGCGCAGCGACCCGCGACCGCATCAGCCGCCCGCAGTCGAGCACGATCCACACCGGCTGGCTGCGTTCGGTCTGATACTGGCGCGTGATCAGGCTGCCGCGCCGGGCGGTCGCGGTCCAGCAGATGTCGCGCAGGTCGTCGCCCTCGCGGTAATCGCGCAGGCTTTCGAAATCGCGGCCAAGACCCCGCTGGCGAACCTGCCGGAGCTGCAGGTCGATCTGCCGGCTGCGTGCCAGAAAGATCTGCTGTTCCTCCGTCATTCGCAAAGCAGGGTAGACACGCACCGTTTGAACCAGCGGCGCTCTCGCCCAGCGCTCCGCCAGTCCCAGCGGAGATCGGTAGCGCACATAGAGCCATCCCGTCTCGCAGTCCCCTCGTTCCTGTGGCTCTACGCGATAACGAAGCCGGGCTGGGACGCGCGGAAAGACGATAAGCCGCTGCTCGGAGGGGTCGGCTACTAGAGCCGGCGGTAGATCGTCCACCATGCGGCAGTTGACGATGAGGCGGCCCAGGTTTTCCAGCGTTAGCTCGATTTCCGTTTCGCTGTCCAGCGCCGGCGCATTCGACCAACTCCGGGCGGCCGTGAGTTGACCGGGCTCGGGCAAACGCAGTCCGTCGAGAATTGCCGCCAGCAGAATCAGCGCATCCCAGATCAGCATCGTGTAGCCAAGGCGGCTATCCCAGAATCCCGGCAATACCAGCAAAAAGCCGGCGGTCAACAGCCCGATCGCGCGCGAGGTCAGCCCGAAACTCCAGCGCCGCCGCGATTCGCACCGGGCGCTTACCGGGCCGGGATGAAGGGAGGAGGCGATCATTGCCTCGGCACCGGTACCGCCGCAATGACGTCGGCCAGCGCGCGATCGGCATCGTACCCTTCCAACTCCGCCTCCGGCTTGAGCATCACCCGATGGCGCAGCACCGGCGGTACCGCCCGCTTCACATCGTCGGGGACAAGGTAATCGCGGCCATCGAAAGCCGCCGCAGCCTGGGCCGCCAGCATGATGTTGACCGCGGCTCGAGGGCTGGCGCCAAGCAGGAGCGCCGGCCATTCCCGGGTGCGCCGGGCAACGGCCAGCATGTAGTCGTAAAGCTCCGGCTCGATCCGAATCCTGTGCACCTCGGCACGAGCCGCGGCCAGAAGGCCGGCTGGTATTGGTTCGATCGACGCATCTTCCAACAGCCCAGCGCCGGAGCCGGCGTGATGACGTTCCAGGATCTGCCGCTCTTCGGTTTCCGAGGGATAGGCCACCCGGATCTTCAGCAGAAACCGATCAAGCTGCGCCTCTGGCAAGGGGTAGGTACCTTCGAAGTCCACTGGGTTTTGGGTGGCAAACACTGTAAACCAGGCCGGCAGCGGGCGGCGTATGCCATCGCTAGTCACCTGGCGCTCTTCCATGCATTCGAGCAGCGCGGCCTGGGTGCGCGGCGGCATGCGATTGATTTCGTCGATTAGCAACAGGTCAGTAAACACCGGCCCACCATGGAAGCTGAACGTGTCGGTGCCGGGGCGCAGGATCGAGGTGCCCAGGATATCGGCCGGCATCAGGTCCGGAGTCGCCTGAACGCGCTGGAAACTCAACCCCAGAAGTCGTCCCAGCGCCTTGACGATCAGCGTCTTGGCGATGCCCGGTACCCCTTCCATCAGTGCGTGGCCCTGGCACAGCAAGGCCATCAACACTTCCTCGATGACGTTCCCCTGGCCGGAGATCACGTGACCCAGCTCGGTACGGGCGTGGGCGATTAACTGGCTGGTTGCGCGCAGCGTTTCCGCGGACCCGGTCTCCTGGACGATGCCAGTCGCCTGGCCTGATTCAGGGTGCGCGCTTTCCATCGATTCCTGGCTCATGAAGCCCTTTCTTTGGTTCTATTCTCTCCGGACCCGGCGTCGGGATGCGAACCCGCGCGGGCCCTCGGTCCGGCGATTCCGCGTCCGGCGTGGGGTCTGGCGGCCGCATCCAGCGAAGCCGTGTGGCGGTCGAGCAACTGGACAAGCCGGAGCGCTTCGCGCAGACTCAACGCTTCGGCTCCGGCGGCTGCCTCGCAAGCCATGAGGTCGCGTTCCAACTCCGGATCGGCACCGGGAAAGCGCCGCCGCAGCACGGCTGCCAGTTCGGCCGCACTCATACGCTGGCCGCGCAGCCAGTCGGCCGCGGCAGACTGCATCGCCTGGCGGCGGAAACGCTCCCACGCGATCGAAACGGCAGTCGAAGCGGCTCCGGCGTTGCGATACAGAGATCCCAGGGCATCGATGAACTCGATCGGGGTAGCTCGAACCGGCGGCGGCAACTCGCGCACCGGCCCGCTTCGCCGGCTGAAGCTCAGCAACACAAGCAGAGCAAGTATCGGAAGCCCCAGGCGCAGCAGCCACAACGCCGGCCCGCTGACAAAGCTCCATTCGGAGCGTATTTCTCCATGCAGGGATTCATCCCAGTAGAAGTGGCGCCCCGCGCGCGGGCCCAGCGAATTCAGAAAGAGATCCAGGTTGTCAGCACGCGCCAGCGAGCCGTTTTCAAGAGGAGTTGAACTGGCCCACCAGACGACGTGGCCTTTGCCCCAGTCATACTCAACCACCGCCGGCTGTCCTGCGCAGCTGTATTGCACGCGGTCGGCGGGCCTTCCCACCTGCCAGGTGGATTCGGGGATCATCCAGACCTCCCCGGAGCTGGCCATTGGATCCAGGCCTTCGGGTTCGAGTTTGCACGCGGCAAAGCTAAACTCCGCGGGAGGATCGGCGGAGTCGCCGGGAAGAATATATCCGCCCCAGAACCCGGTCGAGAGGACACGCCCTCCGCGCTCTACGATCTGGCGCACTGCCTTGATGTCCTCCGATTCGCGCGTGAAGGGCTCGGCGAAGATGACCACCGTGTCCGGCCCGGCGACTGCGGCAAGTTCCGTCAGGGGTCGCTCCCATCGTTCCAACGGATAGCCCGAGCGGACGAGGGTCTCGTAAGCGGCCATGGCTCCGTGTTGGCCCGAAAGGTAGGTCGAGGGAACGCGGTTGTCGTCGTTGTTGGCATTGGGCAGAAGGAATCCGGTGATGGCGGCCAGAACGACTGCAATTCCCAGCGACCAAAGGAGCAGGCGGCGATCACGGCGATCTAGGGAAGCCATGAATTTCATCGCGCGTCGCCCTCCGTCGCTGCTTCTCCCCCCGCCATCGCCCCGCTAGCCGAGATCAGACTCGCGGCCACAGCGTCCGCGCGCCGGTAATCGCTCTCAGATGCCTCACGGCCTCCGTACCAGGTGCGTTCAAAGCTGCTCGTGAGCGAGGCCAGGCCCGATTGGCGCGGGTCGTCGGGCGCAACCAGCGCCAGGTACTCGCGGGGAGTCCGAGCGCGGTCCGCGGGCCACAGCCGCCTTGACTCCAGGCGCGCGATTGCCGCCCAGTAGAGAAAGTGAATGGCCTCGCGCCACTGGCCGTGTGCGGCTGCTTTGCGGGCATCGGCCAGCCAGAGTTGCCAGTCGCGTACAGACACTGCTTCAGACACGAGCCCGGCGCTCGCCGTGACCAGCCGGATGCGCCATCGCCGCTCCACACGCAGCAGACCCCAGGCTAGGCCCACGGCGATGGCGCCGAAAAACCCCCATACCAGGGTTCGCCCCACCCATGCCGATCGGGCTCGCAGCTTCTCAAATTTGGCGAAGAGCCGGTTGAGCCAGTTTCCAAATCTTTCCAGGGCGGTATCGCTTTCGGTTGCCGGCTGCAGGTTTGAAAACTCCCGCCCGGCGAGAACCTGCTTCATCGTGTCGCGCTCCTCCACGTGCGACGGAAGCGGTGCGGCGGCGCGGTTGGACTGCGCGAGGTCGTGCGCCAGCCTGGCCTGCGCATCGACCAGAAGCTGCGACGTCGTCGGAGGAATCTCGCGCAGGCTCTTGCGCGCGCTGCCGGATAACCTGCCCGAATCGGGGGCTTTCTGCGCCTTGTCCGGTTCCTCGGCGCGCGAGAACAGGATGCGCAGCCAGCCGTAGCGAATCAGGCGGAATTCATCGCTGGAAGGAGCGCCGGCCGGGACTCGGTCGTCGAGACCCACCAGCGTCGGATCGCAGGTCTTCAGGTCGCGGGCCTTGGCGCAGGCCTGGGTCAGGTCCTTCAGGGCGACCAGATGCCGCCGATACTCCTCCAGCGTGGCATCCTGCCATCGGCCGGCTGGTCGCGTCGGGGGAGAAGCCGTCGATGCAGAAGGAGCCGCCAGGATGTTCGTAGCAGCGGACACACCGAGAGCGGCCATCAGAACCAAGCATGTGACTAGGCCCGTCAAAGCGAGGCGTCGCGTCACGCGGGCCGCTCCTCCGACTGCGGTTGTATGACCGCGACGGGTGGACCTTCGGAAGCAGCAGTAGTCGGCGGCATCAACCCTGCCGCCTGCATCATCCATTCGATATCGTAGCCCTCCTTGCGCACTCGCTGATCGTAGTAGAAGAGGGCGACGCCGGTGCCTCCGATGGGCCCGATGAACGTGTTTGTGAAAAAGGCGACTACCTGCGAGATAGAGCTCACAAGGGGCGTCACCTGGCCGTGGTTCTTGAAGACCATCACCACGAACGAAGCCTGCGTGATACCAACCAGCCCCAGCTTGATGACCCCGATCAGCAGAAAGAGGACAAAGATGCGCCCGCGCGCTCCCTTGCTCAGGTCGATGCTGCGGCGGATCGCCTCGCGCGCGGTGAGATCTTCGATCACGCACGCGGGCATGGCCAGGGCATAGCGCAGAGTCATCAGAAGGCCATACACAAACGCCAGAAAAATCAGAAGGAAACATCCGAGGGCCACGAGCACAACGATGAGCACCCGCTCGTCAACGCCGCTTTTAGGGTGGACAAGAATTTTCCTGGGGGCAACGTAGAGAAACCAAAAAAGCAAGAATCCCCCGTAGGCGAGTGCGAAAGGCAGCCATGCCTTCAAACCCGTCACTGTCATCAGCCACAGGTAGCGCCCGAACCGGGGCAGGGTGCTGGCATAGGCGCCGCGGATGCTGGCCGGTTCGCCCAGGTGCACCCACGATACCACCCGGTTGATGGCCGCAATGGCCGCTCCCAGGAGCAGGACCAGGAAGATCCATTCCACGAGTTCCGCCGTCACCAGCGGCCAACTGATTTTGGGGGCGCTCTGACCTTTCGCGACCAGGGCGCCCACCCCGATCTGGATCAGGTTCAAGACCAGCCCCACGCCCGCGTAGATCGAGAAGATTCCGGCGAACACTAGGAAGTTCGAGCGGTAAAGCTGGGCAGTGCGATCCAGTATTTCACCGAGGCTGAGCGGACGCAGATTGGTTTCCATGCCGGGGTCCCTTTGCCGAATGGTGCGGGGCTTGCCGGGATACTAGCACAGCGTGAAAGCCGTGCGCCTCGCACAACATAACAACTATCGGGACGGGCCGGTGGGTTCCTGGTTACCACCTGCCGGCACCCATTTTTTCCTTCTGCGCGTATTTTCTACCCGGTTCGATTTACATTCGATTGAATAAATAGCCTATTTTCAACCTTCTATTTTGGCCATTCAATTGCAGCAACTTGAACCGACTAGGTGTTCGCCTTCCTAGTGTGGAGTCGCTATGGTCCCTGGAGAGATGTATTTAATGAAAGAGATGGTCAAGCGTTGTCTGTCTCTGGGGTCTTCGCTTTCAGACGTTTTTACCGGCTTGCGACGGACCAGCGCCCCCGCCGAGCCGAGTTGGGATGTACGGAAGGCCGTTGAACCGGCGCCGCCGGCCAAAACCTCCTCCGTTCCTGAACTTCCCCCGGTGTCCAACTTCTGCGGGACGGTCGTCCGCGACGGAGGCCGGTTTGCGCTGCGCGAGTTTGATGGAACCCTCTTCGCGCTCGACTCCACTGGCCGGGCTTGGCCGTTTGAGGGCGAAGACGTGTCGATCTCAGGTTATTTCAACCCTGACTCGCGGCTGCTGCATATCTGCTCCATCGCCGCAGTCGACGACATGAGGGCGGAAGCCGTCTAGCCCGCACGGGCCGGTTTGGCTCCCTGACTCTTCCTACTCCACCGCCTGAATCTTGGTGCCTTCCGGGATCTTGATCTGGAACTGGTCATCGCTCAGCGGCATATTCACCACGACCTTCTCAACCGTTAACACCACCTGATACTCCTCGAGTGGCCGTTTGATGGTCACCGTCGAGGGGTATTTTTTGTCGCCGAAATCCACATAGCGGCCATAAAAGACTTGGGTCTCCAGGTTGTTCTGGTCGTCGTAAAGGTCTTGCTGATAGGGCAAAAGGTCTTCGCGGTGGACGTGGATAACACGTAACGGCTGCAACTCGTGGCTGCCGGGTTTCGGGCGCATCACGCTCAGGATGTATTCGGGAATAAACAAGAGGTGCTTCTTGGAGGCGTCCACCACGGTGTCGGAATCAGCGGTCACCGTATATTCGTTATCGGGATCGATGCCGCGGATGGCCATGGCGTCGAAGAACAGCTTGGGGCGCATGTTTTCCAGACCGGTCGACGATTTCCGGCTTTCGGCGTTTGATCCTTTATATGCGGTGTTTTTCGAGGGAATCAAGAGGGTGAAGTTCTTGCCGTCGCTAGCCATGTCGAAGGCTCGGGTCCCCAGAACCGGAACCTGGCCAAGAACGCGCAGTAACTCCGGTTTACGCATGAGAATGATGCCGCGAATGGTCGTATAGTCTCGCGCCACTCCTTCATTCTGTTTGGTGACGCTTGCCCGGATCTCCACGCGCGCATTGAGGCTTTGCAGATCGTTCCAGCGCTCGTTGATCTGGTGCACCAGTTGGTCGGCCGTGGCTTCCTGGGTGACAGCGGGATAGCGGGGCACCGGAAGCTTACGCGTCGTGAACAGACACCCCGACAAAAACACAAGCGGTAGGATGAGGCCCACAGTCGCGGCGCGGCGACTGCCCGCACTCACCGCCCACCTGCCTTCTTCATAGCTTCGCGGTAGCCGGCCACGTTGCGGTTGTGTTCCTCGAGGGTTGTGGCAAACACAGACTTGCCCTGCGGATTGTCGCCGGCGGCCACGAAGTAGAGATAGTCGGTCTGCGCCGGCGCTATCGCTGCCCGCAGGGCCTTCGCGCCTGGATTCGCAACTGGTCCGGGCGGCAGCCCGGCATGAATGTAGGTGTTATAAGGCGTATCGCGTTTGAGGTCGGATGCGTAAAGCGTCCCCCGCCACTGATTCTTGAGTTCCAGCCCGTAGATCACCGAAGGGTCCGTCATCAAGGGCATGTTCTTGTCCAGCCGGTTCTCGAAGACGCTGGCGACCACGGCACGTTCGCCGTCGATCGCCGTTTCCCGTTCCACCAGCGAAGCCAGCGTCACGGTCCGGTGCACATTGATCGATAACCCCAGTTGCGCGGCCTCGGTACGAAAGCGTTTCACCATCGTCGCGGCAATTTCGGGAAGCGCGGTTCGGGGAGCAAACCGGTAAGTGTCCGGGAAGAGATAGCCTTCAAGGCTCTTCGCGGTGGGATCCAGGTCGGCGATCAGAGAAGACTCCTGCACCGCGATGTCGAGAAACGCTTGCCGTTGGCCAAAGCCGGCTTGCTGCAAACGGTCCGCGATGTCAAAACTACTGGCCCCTTCCGGCACCGTGACGGCAATCGTGTACACGTCCCCCCGCCGGATGCGGTCGTAAACTTCGCTCGCCGGGGCTGGATGGTCAAATCGATACGCTCCCGCCTTGAGTGTTCCCTGTTTCCAGAAACGCACCAGGTCAAAGGCGTACTCGCTGCGGATGATGCCGGCCCCCTGTAATTCGCGCCCGATCCGAACCGTCGAGGAGCCGGGAGCCACTTCCACGATCGTCTCCGTTTGAGGTCCGTAGGGTGTCAACACCAGCCAGGCAGCCGCCCCAGCCGCGCCCAAGGCCAGAATCAGAAGCACCAGGAAGAAACCCGCGGCACCGAAGCCCTTTCTTCTTGCAGATGTCGGTTTACGGCGCCCCATTCTCCTCAGCATTCCCCTCTAGCATCTCTTAGAGACGCAAAAAATCCCTTTGGGATTCTTCGCTTTCAAGATTGTATCGGGCCGCGAAGCTCGGCGCGGACTAGGAGAAGTGATAGCCGGATCGCTAGTGCCGCCCTCCTGCTCGTCGGCGCTTCTCCCGCCCGACTCCCGTCGGAGCGAGCTGATCCGCCCTGACAGGGCATTAAGCTGGTGGCAGGGAGTCGATCGCTGGAAGCTCAACCCCAACCCCGTTTTCTCGGCCTCGACCTGGGCTCGAAGCGCATTGGCGTAGCCGTCTCAGATGAACTGGGGCTGACCGCGCAGCCCGTTCTGACCCTGCTCCGGCGGCGGAATCCGCGTGAAGATGTGCGCTCTCTGGCGCGCCTGGCGCGGCGGTTCAGCGTCGTCGCCATCGTGGTTGGAAATCCCCTCCACCTGTCCGGTGAGCAGAGTCCGCGGGCGGAAAGCACCCAGGCCTTCGCAACCGAACTCGGAGAATTGACGGGCCTCCCCATTCATCTCTGGGATGAGCGCCTGACCACCCGCGAGGCTCACCAGATCCTCTACGAAGCTGGCCACCCCCGCCAGGAGCATCGCGGCGTGGTCGACCAGGTTGCGGCAACGCTGATCCTGCAGTCCTTTCTGGATAGCAGGAAGCAGGACTCGCAAAACAGGGATCAGTGAATAGCCGCCAGAGCAATCGCCACGAAGGTCATTGTCAACACTGGTTCTCTTCGAGCGCGAACCGGCCCGAGAACCCGAAAATAGCCCAGGAAGCCGCGTAGGGCAGTCCTGTTACAAGGTCCCGAGAATATTCTCGCGCCCCGTAAGGAGCGCGGCGAAGATTTCCTCACCGTTCGTCGTGCTCATGCGATTGCCCTGGAACCGCCGCCCCAGTCCACAGCCGGGGTGCCTCTCTCCGCGTATAATGAAGATTCTAGTTTTTCCACCTCTTGCGGACGGAGCCACCCCACTCGCCGCCACGGAATACGGATGCCCGACCACATCAAAAGTCAGCTTCAGAAGCAAATCGCGGAGCTCGAGCACGAACTGGCGCATGAACTGCCTGCCGAGATCAAGAAGGCGGTGGCCATGGGCGATCTGTCGGAAAACGCCGAGTACCACATGGCGAAGCAGCGCCAGGATTTTGTCAACGCCCGCCTCGGCCAGCTCAAGCGCCGCATGGCCGAGCTCTCCCTGGTGAACCTCGCCAACATTCCGCGCGACAAGGCGGGGTTCGGTTCAACCGTCGTGGTCTACGACTCCACCAAGGATGAAGAAATCGTGTACCGGCTGGTGACCAGCGAAGAGTCGGACGTGACCAAGGGGCTGATCTCGACCACCTCCCCGATCGGCCGCGGCCTGGTCGGCAAGCGAGTGGGCGACCTGGCCGTCATCGTGACTCCCAATGGAAAACGCGAGCTCGAAATTCTCAAGTTGACCACGGTCCATGACGAAGCGGAAGCCAACGGCGCCGGCGGCGTGGCCGCGTCAGGCTCCGGCAACTAGCAAGGAAAGACGGGATGACCTGGACCAGCGCCTTTGGCCGCGGCTGCGGCTGGCTTCTTGATCGCATTGTTCACGGGCTGGCGCTCACCCGCATCTCCCCCAACTTCCTCACCTTTATCGGGCTGGTCATCAACATCGCAGCCGCCTTTCTGTTCGGCCACGCCAATGCCACCAACGCGGGCCGCATGTTTCTCTACGCAGGCCTGGTCATCATCGGGGCCGGCATCTTCGACATGGTCGACGGCCGCGTAGCCCGCCGCACCAACCAGGTCACCGTGTTCGGTGCCTTCTTCGACTCGGTGATCGATCGCTACTCCGACGTGGTGCTGTTCTTTGGCCTGCTCGTCTACTACGCACGCATCAACCATTTCCGCTATGTCGTGCTGACCGCGTTCGTCATGGTCACGTCGTTGATGGTGAGCTACACCCGCGCCCGCGCCGAAGCTCTCATCGGCCAGTGCAAGGTGGGTTTCATGGAGCGCCCGGAGCGCATCGTGCTGATCATTCTCGGGGCCTTGTTCTACCACTGGGGCGTCATGGCTCCCGTGCTATGGGTGCTGGCCGTGCTTTCGACCATTACGGTCATTCACCGCATCCAGTACACCTACTCCAACACCAAGCACCTCGCCCCACTAGGCTGATCCCTGACCCCTGACGACTGACCCCTGTCTCAGCAGTTCACCACCATCACCGAGCATCCCGCTTTGGGCGGCCGCCACTGGACCAGGAACTTCGTCACCTCTGAAGATTCCATGCGCCGCATCGACTTGAACTCCCCGCCCCGCTGGCCATAGAGAAGTTTGCCTTTCTCGCTCAGCACGGCCAGCGCCGGTACTCCCAGCGTGACCGGAATTCCGTACTGCTCGGCGATATCGAGGTTCTCGTCCATGCGTCCAATGTTGATGTGGACGAGAACGTAGTTGGACTCAAGGATGGGAAGGTTTTCGGCGTTGTGGAAGTAAATATCCAATACCTGGCAATCGCCGCACCAGTCGCCGCCGAAGTCCACAATAACGCGCTTATGGCTCTGGGCAGCCGTCTTTATCGCCGCGGCAAGGTCGGCCTTCCCATGGGAGGGATCGGGGTAGATATCGTGGGTGGCGGCGCCGGACATGCCCGAAGCAAGAGCCAATCCGGCAGCCACGGCGAGCCACATGATGCGTTTCACGGGAAAATGACCTCCAACAGCCTTCTTTCAGTCTGCCACATCCGGAAGTGCGGGGATTTCGTACTCCATCCAAGGGCGCAGGCGATGTACTCTGGAGAGCGATGAGCGATCTGCGCAGCCGGTTGGAATCCACAGCGTTTGCCGATCTGGGAGCGATGATGGAAGGTTATGCCCAGGCCGCGGTCGATCTGGCGCGAAAGGACTTCCGGCGCGAGCTGGACTTCACGGCGGATTCCATCGACGCTCTCGATGACATCCTGGTCGTGGTCGGCGAAAGCCCCGAACGCGATCTCGATTTCGAAGTGCGGTTGTGGGGAAGCTACTTGGGCGAAGTATTGCGGCGGCGCTACGCCGGCGGCTGGGAAATGACCCAATACCCCGGCGGAACGGTGGCCGTGCCGGCTGTAGACGTGCGCGGCTCGCGATTGTTTCCGCTTATGAAGGTGTACCGGCGCCTGACGGTGGGGGAAGAGGAAGACTTGCGCAGCTTTTATGCCATGGTGACCGAACGACTGGGGAAACCGGCACAGGTCAACTGACCGGGTTTGCGGAAGAGGCCGGACGCGGTCGGATTTTGAGTGCGTTGGCTCACACCTTGGCGGCAAGGCCTGTGCGACAATGAAACTGTTGAAGGTAGCGCGCCGCCGACGCGCGGTGTGCGGAGGATAAATCGATGGGCGATCTACTACAACCATGGCACCTGATTGTTCTGGCCGTGGTCGCATTTTTGCTGTTTGGCGCCAAGCGGCTCCCCGAACTCGGCAAGGGGCTAGGCGAAGGTTTGAAAGGGTTTAAGGAAGGCCTGAAGGGAATCACCGAGCCCTCGGCTCCGACGCCGCCTACGCAGCAGACGTCCACCACAGCGCCGCCTTCCACGCCCGCCGAAACCAAGCAATCCTAGGGTTTGCGATAGCCAAGCCCGCCGTCCTGAGTCGGCGCCGGTGCACACTGGATCCATACAAATGGCCTGTGCGGAATGCACGGGCCATTTCTTTCGAGCTCGGCTGTGTAACTACTTCACGTCCTGCGACGAGGGGTAGTAGCCGCTCTTGGCCACCACTTCGACGTTGGGCCGATCGACCCTGACTTCAATCTTCCGGAATCTGCTGTCAATCACCGGCTGGTGGCTCAGGTAGCCCAGGGTGTACTGGTTCCGCGCCTCCTCGGCGATCTTTCCGTAGCTCCGTTCAATCCCGTTCAGCCCCCGCTCGGAATCGAGCGACCCCCCCGTCGCCAGGGTGTACTTGGCCAGCAGGTTGTCGTACATGGTGAAGGGCAGGTGGATGCGGCTTATATAACCCTCGCCCCAGCGCGCCGAATCACCCACCAGAGTTCCGTACACAGCGATCTGGTTGGTCTGCAGATAATGCAGGACATCGCGATAGTTGGCCTTGGAGCCGGCCTCCTTGCCGTCGGAGACCACGTAAATGATGCGGCGCCGGCCCTTGGGCCGCGTGGAGAGCTCTTTGGCGGCAGCCAGGATCCCGTCGTTCAGGGTGTGAATCTCCTTGGGGATGGTGATGAAGGAGCTGCT